>Ga0123331_1001031_pt1 | contig 24546 bp, 16 predicted proteins | sample BioC13SIPDNA_3_FD_89705 | JGI IMG/M metagenome (GOLD analysis project Ga0123331, IMG submission 89705) | Anaerobic biogas reactor microbial communites from Washington, USA - Biogas_R2_B C13 SIP DNA | ecosystem: Engineered > Bioreactor > Anaerobic > Unclassified | place: Washington, USA... | reverse complement strand
CCGTCCTGGATTTCGGCCAAAGCATCCTGCATGGCATAGCGCGCTTCTTCACCGATAATTTTAGGTCCGGTAATATAATCGCCCCATTCAGCGGTATCGGAAACAGAGTAACGCATATTGCTCATGCCGCCTTCATACATCAGGTCAACGATGAGTTTTAATTCGTGCAAGCACTCGAAATACGCTACTTCAGGCTGATAGCCCGCATCTACCAGTGTTTCAAAACCGGCTTTGACCAATTCCGTCACACCGCCGCACAGTACGCATTGTTCACCGAAGAGATCGGTTTCGGTTTCTTCCTGGAAAGTGGTCTCAAGCACTCCCGCTCTGGTGGAGCCGATACCTTTGGCATGGGCCAGGGCATATTCTTTGGCCATTCCGGTATAATCCTGCTGAATGGCAATCAGTGACGGAACGCCGGCACCTTCTTCATACATCCGGCGGACCAGATGCCCGGGGCTTTTGGGAGCGACCATATAAACATCAACATTGGCCGGAGGCACGATCTGTCCAAAATGGATATTAAAGCCGTGGGAGAATACCAGGGCCTTGCCTTCGGTCATATATTGCTGGATCTCTTCTTTATATACTTTTGCCTGTACCTCATCGGGCAAAAGGATCTGGATGATGTCACCCTGCTGGGCAGCTTCACTGACTGTCATAGGCTGAATACCAGCAGCGATGACCCGGTCCCATTCCGCCTGGCTGGCGGCATCGAATGGTTTACGCAGACCAACGATCACCTTGACTCCGCTTTCATGCAGGTTTTGCGCCTGGGCATGGCCCTGGGAGCCAAATCCCATGACTGCTACGGTTTTCCCTTTTAAGAGCTCCAGATTTGCATCAGCATCATAATACATTTTGGCCATTTTTATTTCCTCCTTTATTTTTCTAAAATAGTATCTGTATTTATCAAAACTATTTGTTTCCCCTTAACATTGAGATTTTACCGGTTCGAACCAGCTCCATGATCCCGAAAGGACGTAATGAATCTTCAATGGCATCGATTTTAGTCGAATCGCCGGTGGCTTCAATTATCAGTGAACTGCGGCCGATATCCACGATGCGGGCGCGGAATATATCGACGATTTGAACGATTTCCGCCCGGACCGTATTGTCGGCTTTAACTTTGATCAGGACCAGTTCACGATCCACCGCCTTTTCATCGGTAACATCAATGATTTTGATCACATCCACCAGCTTGTAAAGCTGCTTGGTCACCTGTTCGATCACTGAATCATCACCCTGGACCACGATGGTCATGCGGGAAATATTCGGGTTTTCGGTGGTTCCCACTGTCAGGCTGTCGATGTTGTATCCCCGGCGGCGAAACAAGGTCGCAACCCTGGTCAATACACCCGGTTTGTTCTCTACGGTAACGGCAAGTGTATGTTTCTTCATTTTTAGTCACCCCCCAGCATATTATCCAGTGTCCCGCCTGGCGGCACCATCGGAAATACATCGGCTTCCCTTTCGACCAGGAAATCGATAATCACCGGCCGGTCAGTGACTGCCAGCGCCCGGCTTAATGCCGGATCGATTTCTTCTGCTTTGGTGACCCTGATTCCCATAGCACCATACGCCTCGGCCAGTTTAACAAAATCAGGCTGATGGCTCATATCAACATAGGAGTACCGCTTTTGATAAAAGAGACCCTGCCATTGCCTGACCATTCCCAGATACTGATTATTAAGTATACATATAACGATGGGCAGTTTGTACTGAACTGCGGTACCCAGTTCCTGAATATTCATCTGGATGCTGCCGTCACCGGCGATATCCACCACTTTTTTATCCGGGCAGGCGATCTGTGCGCCGATGGCTGCCGGGAAACCGTAGCCCATGGTACCCAGACCGCCGGAAGTGATAAAGCTGCGGGGATGTTTGAATTTATAAAACTGGGCGGTCCACATCTGGTTTTGTCCCACTTCAGTGGTTATGATCGCTTCGCCCTGGGTATGATGATAGATCCTTTCCACTACATCCTGGGGCATGATGCGTCCTTCTGCTGATTGGGGGTAACTCATGGGAAATTCATCTTTCCAGCGGTCAATAGTCTGCAGCCATTCACCCGCCTCCTGTACTTCATCAAGGCGTTGATTGATAGCCTGCAGAACTTCCTTCACATCACCTACGATAGGAACATTGATATTTACATTCTTGCCGATTTCAGCCGCATCTATGTCAATATGAATGATCCTGGCATTGGGAGCAAAGCCTTCTAATTTTCCGGTAACGCGATCATCAAAACGAACTCCCACGGCAATGATCAAATCACTTTCACCCATGGCATAATTGGCGTAACGGGTTCCATGCATACCCAGCATCCCCAGGGAAAGATAATGCAGAGAGGGAAAACTGCCTAAGGCCATCAAGGTTGATGCCACCGGAATCTTCCGGCGCTCTGCCAGTTCTCTTAATTCCATGGCGGCATTGGAGGCGATCACACCGCCGCCGGCATAAATCACCGGGCGCTGAGCTTTTTTGATCAGTTCCACCGCATTGATTACCTGGCCGTTGTTATACCCGCGCATCACCCGGTAACCCCTTATGTTTACATCTGCCTGGGCCGGTTCATATTCAATGGTTCTTTCCATAACATCTTTCGGAAGGTCTACCACTACCGGACCGGGGCGATTGGTTCTGGCAACATAAAAGGCTTCTTTGACGATCCCGGCCACATCCTCGGTCCTTTCGATCAAATAGTTATGTTTGGTGATGGGTAGAGTTATACCGGTAATATCTGCTTCCTGAAAAGCATCTTTGCCAATAAAGGTTGTACCTACTTGTCCGGTAAAACAAACCATCGGTATGGAGTCCATATAGGCAGTGGCAATACCGGTAACCAGATTTGTAGCTCCCGGGCCGGAAGTAGAAACACATACCCCTACTTTTCCTGTAGCCCTGGCATAACCGTCAGCCGCATGGGCTGCTCCCTGTTCGTGACGTACCAGTACATGCCTGATATCTGAACTGTACAGTGCGTCGTATACAGGCAGGATCTGCCCGCCGGGATAACCAAATATGGTATCCACGCCTTCTTCTTTTAAACATTCCAACAATATTTCTGCACCTTTTAACTTCACTCAGAACACCTCCCTGTTTTCCTCCCGCCGTTTAACCAACGGCTGCCATCTATTGTCGATCCGCAATCAGGAGAACCTTCTGCCCTGACTCCGGCTGTTTTGCGATTAAAATAGCGGGCTAAAGATGGCCCGCTGCATTTGCTTTTCAGTCCGGTCGGCCTTATGGCTTTTTAAATATGGCACCGGTACTGGCTGATTGTACCATCTGAGCATATCGCTGCATATATCCTTTTTTTATCCTGGGTTCAGGTACCTGCCATAGTCGTCTTCTTTCGGCAAGCACTGCTTCATCTACCATTAGTTCCAGCTGATTCGCCGGAATATTAATTCGAATCAGGTCGCCCTCTTCGACAAGGGCAATTACACCTCCGGCGGCTGCCTCCGGTGACACATGCCCTATGGATGCTCCCCGGGTTGCACCGGAAAAGCGTCCGTCGGTTATCAGTGCTACTTCCTTATCCAGCCCCATACCGGCAATAGCCGAGGTGGGAGTAAGCATTTCCTTCATTCCCGGTCCTCCCCGGGGACCTTCATAACGGATCACGATGACATCGCCGGCTTTGATCTGCTGTTTTAAAATAGCATCGACGGCTGCTTCTTCTGAATCAAATACCCGGGCGGGCCCAGTATGTTCCATCATTTCAGGATCGACTGCGCCTTTTTTAACCACGGCTCCATCAGGTGCCAGATTGCCAAATAAAATTGCCAGCCCGCCGCTGGGGCTATAAGGAGCATCTATCGGGCGGATGACTTCGTGGTTTAAAACAGGCGTATCGGCAATATTTTCTCCGATGGTGTGCCCGGTCACGGTCATGCAGGTAAGATCAAGCAGACCTTTTTTGCCAAGTTCATTATATATTGCCTGAACACCGCCGGCCGCATGCAAGTCTTCCATATGATGGCTTCCGGCCGGGCTTATTTTACACAGATGGGGAGTGGTTTGGCTGATTTCATTGAACAGGTTAAGATCCAGTTCTACCTCGGCTTCACTGGCGATAGCCAGCAAATGCAGGACTGAATTGGTGGAACAGCCAATGGCCATATCCATATGAATAGCATTACGGAAAGCGGATGGGGTCATGATATCGCTGGGTTTTATATCTTTTTCCCATAATTCCATGATTTTCATACCGGCCTTTTTGGCAAGGCGGATACGTTCTGAATATACTGCCGGTATAGTCCCGTTACCGGGCAAACCCATGCCCAACGCTTCGGTCAGGCAGTTCATGGAGTTGGCAGTAAACATACCGGAACAGGACCCACAAGTAGGACAGGCATTCTGCTCCAATGCACAAAGCTGGTCATCGGTGATCCGGCCTGCTGCGGCTGCGCCTACAGCTTCAAATACCTGGGTAACACTGATCGCTTTGCCGTCAGCTCTGCCAGCCAACATCGGTCCTCCACTGATAAAAATGGCGGGAACATTGATCCGTGCTGCGGCCATTAACATGCCCGGAACCACTTTATCACAATTAGGAATAAATACCAAAGCATCAAAGGCATGGGCCACTGCCATAATTTCCACGGAATCGGCGATCAGTTCCCGGCTGCCCAAGGAATAGCTCATCCCGATATGATTCATGGCAATACCGTCGCAGACAGCTATGGTCTGAAACTCAAAGGGTGTTCCTCCGGCCAGTCTTATTCCTGCTTTCACCGCTTCGGCTATTTTATCCAGATTGATATGACCGGGAACGATATCATTTTTTGAATTTACGACTCCGATAAGAGGACGGGCAATTTCTTCATCAGTTAAGCCCAGTGCATTAAACAGGGAACGATGGGGGGCCTTTTCCAGTCCTTTTTTGATCATGGTGCTTTTCATAAATTTCCCCTCCTGAAAAAAGTGAGCTGAAAACAAATTGAATATAAAAAACCTCTCGTCCAAATTCAGGGACGAGAGGTATTTCTCGCGGTACCACCCTGCTTGTCGTTTATTAACGACCACTCGCAGCATTATGCCCAGTTTTTAACGGATCTGTTTGTCCGGCACCACCTACTTGATCGATTGATCTTTCAGATGGCAGCTCGAGGATGATCGCCATATAAATGTTGATACCGGTTTCCACCACTCCGGCTCTCTGTAATCTAACGCTTTTATATGTTATGTCCTGTCATAGCCTGTTATCCTATTTAATTATTATAATAGTATAGGGAAACCCGGATTAGCTGTCAATATAAATCAGGATTGTTTTTCGTGTTTTTTTTGTTCCAGTTTACGAACATATTCTTGCAGTGACAGTCTTTGCCGGCTGATGTTCTTTTCTTTTTGCCGGAATTTTTTGAGCATGCTCCATAATAGCTGTTTGCCCTCTTCCGTCTGGCTGGCTTCGGAAGGGCTCATTCCCTTTAAGTGGCGTAAGCCTGAATAGTACCATTTGTTAAGATAAACTTCTTTTAATGCCTTTTCCAATCCCGGATATTCTTTTTTGATACTCGTGCTTAAAATATCGAATATGCTGCCATACCGTTTTTCCACTCCATCATATTCAAGCTGATCTCCCGCCAGCATCTCAAAATCCTTCCGGGCAAGATCCAGATCTATTTCACCGAAAGCGGAAATGTTTAACCAGTCATCGTCAAGCATATATTCAGCAAAAAAACCCAGCCCGGCCAGCGGATGACTGAATTGGTAATACACCTTTTTGTCAGGGCTGATATCGACCGCCATATCTTGTACTTTATTGAGCGATTCAATTATTTTCGCCCGGTCTTTCACATAATAGCTCACAGTCAGGCAGCGCATTCCGTCGTCAAACGCATTGCCGGCCGCATGATCATAAAAGGTATCTTCAAAGCTCTTATACCGCCCATTGATATACTTGTAGGCGGTCAGCATGTCTGTTTCATAAGTCCCCAAAGGGGTGACAATATTGCTGTATTCTTCCATAAACATCTGATGCAGTTCGTCGATAAACTCGGTATGTTTGCTGATCAAAGCCAGTTCTTCACCGTTATTGACCACAATATCTACTGCGACTCCTTCAAAAAATACCACGCCCTGGCTGTTATCTTCCGCTTCTTCCGTTATGCGCATATGCACACCATAGGTCAATTCCTCAATGCTCTGGATATTATCTACCTTTTCCAAAATTTCGAAAAGCTCATCCACATCAGTTACATAATAGATACGGCATAAGACTGGTCCTGTAAAAGGACTGGCATCTCTTTCCCGGTTCAGGCACTCCTGTTTAAGCAGTTCAAAATCATAGATATACCATGTTTTTTGTTCATCCCTGGTCAGTTGGAATTGCAATTGATTGGCAAATATCTCCTCATCCCGTTCAGTATAAGCATTGGCATTTATAAAAACCTGGTTCCCCACAGCGTGCACATCCTGTACCTGGGCTTCCAGCAATAAGGTTCCGGCACTAAAAAGACTGCCCAGATTCTCCAGAATCCTGTGAACATTGCCCTCTTCGGTGGCCAGAGCTTCCAGGTAAAGATAATCCCGATTCCTGATGCTCAGAAAATAATTGTTTACCAGCTGCCGGGGCGTAAACTGGACTGAAATGCGCCGAAAGAGGCTTAAATGATCAGGTAAATCATGGAAAATATAATAATCTATATATTTTTGATAGAGAAAACGGCCTAATGCCGGAGCAGTCATATAGCGGAGATTATTGGAGTAGGCCTGATAGATCAGAGTGCAGGCTTCCTCATAACTAACCTCCTCCATATCAGACAAACTGTTCCTTTGCTCCTCGTAAGCATAAATCGGCATATCGTCGACCAATATAAAGCTGTGGATCCCGTCCGGGTTAAAGGTCAGGTAAAAACACTCCACATGTAAAGCAGAATTATCTGTAATCCAGGCTGCATCAAGGGTTATTCTGCCGGTATGGCGGGTGCGGCTGACATAAGCCTTATAAAATGTCCCGGCAAAAAATTGCGGCGGTGTAACATCCAGCCCTGCCATACGGTATTTTTCCAGGGCTTTATCACAAATGGCAGCAAATTCCGTGTCGTATTCCATCTTCATCAAGTAAAAAAAATCCACCATCTCATCCTGGTAAAAAGAGGACATCCCTTCGATCATTTCAGTTCTGACTTCATCAGGCATATCTTCCAGCCTTTCCAGCAGGAAAAGGCGGCCCTGGTTCATATCGATCATGGCAGTGATTTCCTGGGCGAACTTTTTCAAAATGGGTTTGGGATAAGAATTCTTTTTCTTTTTCATTGAGACCCCTATCAGACATAAAATTAACGGAGCAGTATTTCCCGTCTCCTGATGGTTATTGTAATCTAACATTCCGGCGGGCACAAGTATCAGCTCTGCCCCCATCCTGCTTATTTCCCCTTTTATTGCAGTTTACTTGTTGTGTCAGAATAAAAAAAGTCATTCTTTCATATATTATTGATGGTGATAAGCAATGATTGAAAAAGTTATCAGTATCCTGCTGTTGATTTTGCTCTGCGGCACCTTGATCTATTTGTTGATTTCCAAAGTAATTCCCGCCTTAATGAGCAAAAATTGAGAAAAAATGATAATTATATCCTGCTATATTTCCCCTCTTTTTGTATCACAATAAGAATAAAAAGGAGGGAAACATTTTGACCAGATATAGAACTACCGATGGTCAGGAAGATTTAAAGCAAAATTTTCATTGGTTTGGTGCCATGGCTATCCCACTGGCCTTTATAAACGGTTTATTCTTTGGCGGTTATGCATTAAGAAAAATCAGGCAGTACTGGGAAGGAGGTCCGATGGACTGAGGCGGGGCATCCCTGGCCGGACATTACACTTCCAATCATGGTGTATGACCGGCTATTTTTATTTACGTATAATTTATTGTCGAATATTCCTCAAGCAGTTATTTATCTTCCCAAAGGTTACTGTTACAATAATAATATAATACTTCGGGGGGAAGTGTTTCCGATTCTTAAGCAGCTGCTTGATGGTGTTTATGTAGTTGTACCTGAAACCCAGCCTAAATATCCTTACTCAAACAGCATGTACTTTGACGATGATATTCCGGCTGTGATCGACTTGGGGGCTGGAGGAAAAGCGTTTTCAGCTATCACAGGGCCTAAAGTCCAAATGGCCCTAATTTCCCATTCTCATTTTGATCATCTTCATGGGGACAGTTTTTTCCCGGCAGCCAAGTTTTATGTCGGAAAAGAAGAACTTGCTACCTATGATGACGAAGCATCCTATCATAACTTTCACGGCTATGACCTATGGTCAGTCATGATGCCTGGTATTAAAAGGCCGGGTTACGGTTCGGTCATTCCCATGCCGGAAGATGTACCGGTGAGTCCCGGCTTCAGAAAGATTCCTGTGGCGGGAGCCTTCAAAGATCAAGACCAGATAATCCTTGGCAAATATACCCTCCGGGCGATTCATCTTCCCGGCCATACTGCAGGCCATTACGGCTTTTATATGGAAAAACAGGGGCTGCTTTTTTCCGGGGATATCGATCTGGCAAAAGCCGGCCCGTGGTACAGCAACTTCAGTGCTGATGTTGGTGATCTTTTTGCCTCAGTGGAAAGAATCAAGCTGATCGATCCTCGCATCCTGGTGCCTTCACACCGCCGGGTTCTGACTGAAAATATTCTGTCGAGCCTCGATCAATATATACATATCGTTTTAAAGCGTCATGACAAAATTCTGCAGTTATTAAAAGAGCCGCTGACCATTGATGCGTTGGCTGCCTACCGGTTGGTTTTTCCCGAACAGCGGAATATCTATGAATTGTTCTGGGAGAAAATGACCGTCTATAATCATTTGAAATATATGCTGCGCGAAGGCCTGATCACTGAAGTTGAGCCGGGATATTACCGGAAGTCTTAGCATCTGTTGACAGTCTTTTTAATTTTAAAATATGTGCTTACAGGGGGTGAAAGGGAAAATAGTGGTTTATGGGGGGAGTTTAATGTTTTTAATGGCAGGACAAGTTGTTTAAGAAAATTTTAAGGAGGTAAATGATGGCTTCAAATTTTATACAATCGACAAGAGATCACCGCTTTATCCTGAAAGAATGGCTGGATATGGACAAGGTATTTGCATGCGAACGGTTTAAAGATGCGTATGGTCTGGAAGATATCGATTTTATTCTGGACAATGCCTTAAAAGTAGCCAAAGAGATCGTAGCACCCACCAACGACGACGGGGACACCCAGCACGCTGTTTTTGAGAACGGAAAAGTAACGGTTCCGGAATCGTTTAAAGATGCTTATTTCTTTATCCAGGAAAATGGACTGGGTTCCAGCAACAAAAACCATCACGATGAGTCAGCTCTGCCCATGAGTATTTTATCCTGCAGCAATGAATATATGATGGGGGCCAATGGAGCCTTCTGCCCATATTTCCTGGCAACCTCAGGCTCAGCCGGTCTGATACAGAATTTTGCCAGTCAGGAAGTAAAAGATATCTTCCTGCCTAAAATGTTCAGCGGGCAGTGGTCCGGTACCATGGATCTGACTGAACCCATCGGCGGTTCAGATGTAGGCGAATTGCTGACCAAAGCCTATCCTACTGATACACCCGGCGTCTATAAGATAAAAGGTACCAAATGCTTTATTACCGCCGGTGAGCAAAATATTACTGAAAACATCGTGCATCTGACCCTGGCCAGGATCGAAGGCGCCAAGAAGGGCACCAAAGGCATTTCCTTGTTTGTAGTACCCAAATTCTGGCCGGATGCCAATGGTGAAGTCGGTGAGTTCAATGATGTCAACTGTGCCGGTATTGAACATAAGCTGGGCTTAAGAGGTTCGGCTACAGCTGTGGTGAGCTTCGGGGAAGAAAACAACTGCCGGGGTTATTTATTGGGAGACCCTCCGGATGCTGAAGGAAATGCCTCCGGCATGGCGCAGATGTTCAACATGATGAATGAAGAAAGATTGGTCACCGGCCATGCTGCCCTGGCTACTGCAACGGTGGCTTATAACAATGCCGTCCAATATGCTCTGCAAAGGATCCAGGGCCGCCTCTTGACCGATCCTAAAGCCGGACGGGTGCCGATCATCAAACATGAGGACGTGCGCCGGATGCTGATGTATCAAAAGTCCATCATTGAAGCCAGCCGGGCGATGACCATCTATACCTATTATTTGACCGACATTGCTGATTTCAGCTCGGATCCCGAATTGGTTGCCCATGCCAAAGCCATGATAGAAGTTAATACACCTATTGTGAAAGCATTTTGTTCGGATATGAGTTTCCTCTCTATTTCCGAAGCCATGCAGGTATACGGCGGTTATGGCTTTTCCGAAGAATATCCCATCGCTCAATTGCTGAGAGATTCCCGCATCTATCCTATCTGGGAAGGCACCAACTTCATCCAGTCAATGGATCTGGTGGGGCGCAAATGGATGCTGGGCAAAGGGAAAGTATTTGCCAGCTGGCTGCAGGAGATCCAGGATTTCATTGAAGCCAATAAAGCAGCAGATGGTTTTACCCGGGAATTCGAACTGCTGCAGGAAGCGCTGGACAATTATAAAGAGATCCAAATGACCATGGGTGGTTATCTGGGCGCAGGCAAAACAGGTATGATCGGACTCTACGCCACCAGGATCCTCCATGCCACCGGCAGATTGTACGGTGCCAAGCTGCTGCTGGATCAGGCATTAATCGCCGCCCGGCAGATAGAAGCCCTGGGAACGGAACACTTTGATTATGCGTTCTATAACGGCAAAGTAGCAGCGGCCCGCTTCTTCACCCGCAACATTCTTCCGGAAGCGGCAACCATATTGAGAGTCATAAAAGATGGTGACACTTCTGCTATAGATGTGGTGGAAGAGGCCTTCACCGTATAATTCGAACGAACCCACGGTTATACGCAAGCCCCGTAATATAACCGCTATTGGCAGGGACATGCCTTACTGTAAGAAGTCCTTTGCTGTTGCGGATCAATTGCGGGGCTTGTTCGTGCCGCGAGCTGCTCCTGGTCTTGCTCCATGATAATTTCTATTTATTAATAATATATATTACGTTATTATATAAATAGTAATATTACCGGGGGGGTATAGATAATGGAGAAACCAGTTTATTATACCAGTAAGGCACATCGCGCTAATTTCAAACGCCTCATCGCAAGGAATAACGACCAAAGATCACCGGAACTGACAGCAGCTTGTTATATCCTGGCCGGCCTTGGCACTTTGGAAGATGCCAATCAGGCTGAAACCTTCGGAGCCAACACAGAAGTCAGATACGCAAACGGTACACCGGGACTTAATCTGCCCAATGGGACAGCCCCCATTGATGTGATCGAGAAATTCGTCGCAGATGGGAAAATCGATTTTGACGGTATACTGGAGGCAGCCGGTTTAAATATTGCGTACCGCGCATTGATAAAACTGGCGGCAAATCTTTATGACAGTGAAAATTATGCCAATGTAAAAAATACTTTCAGCCCTTTAAACGATGAATATCAGGCCATTGCATATCAGGCATTATTAATTATGTATCCAAGCTTTTCCAAATCCTTTGCTGGCAGATACTATCGCTGATGGAGTCCCGGTATATAGCATTTTAATATTCTAAAGTCACTATACATATTCGAATAAACCTCGATCAGCCGTAATCAACGGCTGTTTTTTTTTAATTTTCCTGTTTTTATTTTGGTATCATTAAAGTAGGTTTTAATAAAAGGAGGTCTTTTATTTTGCCATATGTTATCGGTTTTGAAAATAAGCAGACTCCTGCAGGCCTTCAAGATGCTTTGGTCAAGCTGCAGAAGCTTTTAGGGCAGCGCTTTTCTGCCGCAGAAGCTGACAGGATCCTGGCCGGCAAAGATTTCTGGCCGCTTACCAACCTCTGGTTTATGGAGGGCAAAGCAGCCTCATTGCCTGATGCAGTGGTCTGGCCGGAATCAACAGCTGAAGTGGCTGAGATCGTAAAAATCGCCCGCCATTATAAGGTCCCCTTGATCCCTTTCGGGGAAGGGTCCGGGGTCCTGGGAGGAATTACTGCAGTCAATGGCGGGATCGTTATGGATATGAAAAGAATGAACCGTATTATTGAAATCGACGAAGATAGTCTGTTACTTACAGTGGAAACCGGTATCAATGGTGAGGTCCTGGAACGAAAGCTGCAGGAAAAGGGTTTTACTTTACGGCATACTCCCCAGTCGGTAAGGTGTTCCACCCTGGGAGGCTGGATATCCTGCCGGGCAGCCGGACAATTTTCCACCAAATATGGCAAAATCGAAGACATGCTGTGCGGTTTGCAGGCAGTGCTCCCGGATGGCAGTATCTATCAAAATACCATTACCCCACGCTCAGCAACCGGACCGCGCATTGACCAACTGCTGCTGGGCGCTGAAGGAACGCTGGGTGTCATCACCCGGGCAGTCTTGAAGATCTGGCGCCTGCCGGAAAAACAAATCGGCCGCGCATTTGCTTTTTCTACAGTTGAGGATGCCCTGACAGCAGTCAGGGAGATTTTGCAGAGCAATATCAAGCCTGCGGTGGTACGTATTTATGATGCCGCTGAGACCCAGCTTCATTTCAAGGATATCGAAGCAGCCCGGGACAGAGTTATGCTGGTCCTGGTCATGGAAGGAACAGAAAAACTGGCGGCGGTCGAAAATGAGATCGCCCAGGAATACTGTGAAAAATGGCAGGGAATAGACTGCGGACCGGAGCCGGTGGCGGATTGGTTCAGGACCCGTTTTAATGTCAGCCTTTCCTCCCACCTGATCCAGAACGGTTTAGTATATGACACCATAGAAATCGCGGCCCCCTGGTCCAAAATCGCGCCGCTCTATCATGAAGTAATCAAAGCCTTAAAGGAAGTCCCGAAAACCATCGCAGCGGGCGGTCATTTTTCCCATGTTTACCATGACGGAGCCTGCCTTTACTTAAGTGTGGCCGGCATGCCGGATGCCGCTGACAAAGAAGTTTATTATCATCAGCTCTGGGATGCGGCTATGAATACCACCATGGCAATGGGTGGTACCATCAGTCATCATCACGGTATCGGCCTGAACCGCAGCCGGTTTATGCGCCAGGAATTGGGGGAGGCCGGTTTGAGTATGCTCAAAGCGGTAAAAAAAGCACTGGATCCGGATAATATTATGAATCCAGGCAAACTCGGGTTAGGGGGTGAATAATATGCAGCAGGAAAACATGGTGCAAATGACAAACTGCGCGTTATGCCCCAATATGTGCCGGTTTGATTGTCCGGTGACCGCCAGCATTAAAAAAGAAACGGTCACCCCCGCCGGTAAAATGCGTCTGAATGTAATGCTGGAAAAAGGGCTGCTGGCTGAGAGCAAAGAATTATATGATTATTTTTATCAGTGTACCGGCTGCCGCAGCTGTGAGCACTGGTGCCCCTTTGAGAATCTTATCGTACCGGAACTGCTGCGGGACGTTAAAGCCAAAGCGGTGGAATCCGGTCTGGCTCCGCGCTCCGTATATAAAATAAATCAACAGCTGAAGAAATCATCAGCTTTATATCCGCCGGAACAACTGGCACCATTGCCAGAGCTCAGCACTACTGACCCGGAGGTGTTGTTTTTCGCCGGTTGTGCCTACCGTTCCCATAATCCGTCAGCCATCGATGCGGCATTGACCGTCCTGCAGGCGGCGGGGGTAAAAGTAACGGTTTTACAGGATGAGACCTGCTGCGGTTTCCCCGCACACAGTGCAGGCCTTCAAGACACTGCGGCAGAATTAATGCAGCAGTTAAGCACCAGAATCAATGCCACCGGTGCCAAAATCCTGGTCACCTCCTGTCCGGAATGTCTGCAGACCTTTAAAGTACGCTATCCGGAGGCCGGTATCAGGCTTAACATGGAAATCATGCATTTTGCTCAGTTTTCAGCCAATCTGGTCAAAGAAGGCCGGTTGAAGTTCAATCCCCTGCGTGCCTTGATGGTCTGGCATGATCCCTGCGTATTGGCCAGACAGGCGGAAATCATACAGGAGCCCCGCTCCATTTTGGCATCCATACCTGAATTCTATCTGTTGGAACCTCGATATAAAGAGGCGGAAACTCACTGCTGCGGCGGTGGCCAGATTTATGACCTGATCGAGCCGGAAAGCGCCCTGGAAATTGCCCGCCTGCGGGCAGAAGAACTGGAAGTACCTAATGCCCAGGCAATTGTCACTGCCTGTCCGTTTTGTGAAGATATGCTGGAAAGGACCAGTTATCTGCCGGTCTTTGATCTGGCAGAAATTATGGCAGCAGCCTTAAACGAAAGAAGTCATGACAATTTTTTGCGCAAGATCCTCACCGCACGGATAAAAAATGATCCTCAACTCTCAGGGGTCAGACTCGATATAGACCGGGGCCTGGTCACTTTAAGCGGTCAGGTCGATTCCTGGGAGGCAGTAGTGGAAGCCGGACATCTGGCCGGGCTTTATCCCGGGGTCTATTCTGTGGTCAATCAATTGACCACCCCACAGCATAAGAAGAGAAAAGCCCGCCGGGTAAGCGGAAATAAAAAGCAGCAATTTCCGGCAGCCGATGTGGTGATTATCGGTGCCGGAATCGTGGGCTGCAGTCTGGCCCGGGAGCTTTCCCGTTATAAACTGAATATCGTCTTGCTGGACAAAGAGGCTGATGTCGCCTGCGGTACCAGCAAAGCCAACAATGCCATGGTCCATCCCGCTCTTTTCGTGGAGCCTGGTTCTTTGAAACATCAGCTGAACCTGCGCGGTAATGAACTTTATACCCAGGCCGCCAAAGAGCTTGATTTCCCACTGGAACGTGCAGGATTGCTGGGATTTATCAGGGATGAGAAGCAGCGGTCCATGCTGGACGCAATCAAAGCCATCGCCGGGATCAACCGGGTCCCGGAGGTGGAAATCCTGGAAAATGAAGCAGCGGTTTTAAAGAAGAACCCCCATATCAAAGGTGCTGTTGGCGGATTTTTCGCTGCCACCACTGCCATCACCTGCCCTTATAAAGCCACAGTAGCTTTTGCAGAGAATGCGGTCAAAAATGGTGTCCGGCTCCACCTGAACACCAAAGTGACCGGACTTAAAACTGTGGATGGGCAAGTTAAGGCAGTGGTTACCGACCAGGGAATTTTCCCGGCTGCTTTTATCATCAATGCCGCCGGTGTGTATGCAGATGAAATCGCTGAAATGGCAGGACGTCCTGAATTCACCATTCACCCCCGCAAAGGCGAACACATTCTTTTCGACCGTAAATACAGCCAGATATTAACGGGCTGCAATGCCGACCTGAGCATACCCCCTGATGCTCATACCAAAGGCGGAGGAGTGATTTTAACCGTTGACGGCAATCTAATGATCGGTCCCACCGCCGATGAAGTACCCGACAAGGAAGACCGCAGTTGCACCCGGGCAGGAATGGACAAAATGATGGAAAAATTTGCCCCCTTTATCAAGCATATGCCCAGGGATTCAGTGATTGCTTATTTTGCCGGGCTGCGGGCTGCTACCTATACGGAAGATTTTCATATCAAACCATCCCGTTTTTATAAAGGACTGATCAATGTAGCCGGAATCCAGTCCCCCGGACTAGCTTCCGCTCCTGCCATCGCTGAATATGTGATACGTATGCTTGAGCAGGAAGGTTTGGTCTTAAATAATAATCCTGATTTCGATCCCATCCGGCACAGTCCGCCGGTTTTTAAGGAGCAGTCCAAAGCAGGACGAAAGAAACTGATCGCAGCAGATAAACGCTACGGCAATATCATCTGCCGCTGTGAAATGGTGACTGAAGCTGAGATCGTTCAGGCAATACACGGGATCATTCCTGCCACCACGGTGGATGCGGTAAAACGAAGGACCCGGGCTGGAATGGGCCGCTGCCAGAGTGGCTTCTGCCTCCCCAAAGTTGCACGCATACTGGCCCGGGAATTAAATATTCCCATTGAACAAGTGACCAAGGATGGTGCAGGCTCCCCCCTCTTTTGCGGGGAAACCGGAAGCGGAGGTGACCGGCAATGAAGAAGGCAGATGTGGTCATTATCGGCGGTGGTCCGGCGGGAATGGCAGCCGCTCTTTCCGCCCGTGAAAACGGTGCGGAAAAAGTCCTGCTGATCGAAAGGGACAACACCCTTGGAGGGATCCTGCCCCAATGTATCCATGACGGATTCGGCACCGTGATCATGAAGGAACGCCTGACCGGCCCTGAATATGCGGAGCACTTTAAAAACCTGGTGCAGGAAAACAGGATCGAATGCCTTTTGTCCACCATGGTGCTGGATATAAAGCCTGACTTATCCATTACGGCCGTTAATCCTGACCGGGGAATTATGGATATTCAAGCGAAAGCCATCGTCCTGGCCATGGGATGCCGGGAGCGTACCCGTTCCCAGATCATGATCCCCGGCAGCCGGCCGGCGGGGGTTTATACGGCCGGCACCGCCCAGCGTCTGGTCAATATAGAAGGATTACTGCCGGGCCGCAAAGCGGTGATTTTAGGCAGCGGTGATATTGGTCTGATTATGGCCCGGCGTCTTACTCTGGAAGGACTGGAAGTGGAAGGCGTCTACGAGATCTTAAACCGCCCCGGCGGACTTACCCGCAATGTAGTGCAATGCCTGGAAGACTACCATATCCCGCTTTATCTCCGTCATACGGTCACTGCAGTCCATGGTCAGAAACGTGTGGAAGGGGTAACCGTCTGCCCGGTGGACGAACAAATGCTGCCGCTTAAAGGCAAAGAGCGCTTTATCGACTGTGACTGCCTGATCCTCTCCGCCGGACTGATCCCGGAAAACGAACTTTCCGAACAGGCCGGTGTAGAAATAGACAAAACCACCCGGGGTCCTGTGGTGGATGAAAACTTTGCCACCAGTGTGTCAGGGATCTTTGCCTGCGGCAATGTGGTCACTGTTTATGATCTGGTGGATTATGTCACCTACAGTGGTGAAACCGCAGGAAGGGGTGCTGCCCTTTACGCCAAAGGCCAGCTGCCGCCTCCGGACCCGTTTTACTGTATTCCGGGACAGAATTGTTCCTTTATCGTCCCGCAAAAGATCACTCCCCGGCGGGTAACCGGCGATGTAAGCCTGTATCTGCGGGTACAGGAAACTGTAAAGCCCGCCCGGATCGAAGTTAAAGCCGTTGGTGAGATACTGGCTTCCAGACGGGAAAAGATCGTCAAGCCTCCGGAAATGGTGGTCATGAAACTGACCGGCGAACAGTTGCGGAATTTATCAGCTGATTCAGGCATAACCATAGATATAAGCCAGATTGCTGAAAAAAGGAGGCGATAGAATGATTGAACACGATCTGACCTGTATATTATGTCCTTTAAGCTGCAATCTGACCGTAAAGGAAAAGCAGGGACAAATAGAAGAAGTAACCGGCTATAGCTGTAACCTGGGCAAAGAATATGCTCCCCAGGAGCTTTTACATCCCGTACGGGTGGTGACCACTACAGTGAAACTGGCAGGGGCAGCCCTTCCCCGGCTGCCGGTCAAAACCTCCCGCCCCATTCCCAAAGAAAAGATTTTCGACTTTATGCAGGAAATTAAACCATTGATAGTGAATTCACCTGTAAAATGTGGTCAGGTAATCAAAAAAAATGTCGCCGGTTTGGATGCAGATCTGGTCGCCACCCGCTCCATACCTGACAGGAAAAAAAGGAGCCAGCATGGCTAAAAATGCAATGGTTATTGTCAATCCGGCATCCAGCAACGGCAAAACCCGAAAAAACTGGCCGGATATTAAAAAGAATCTGGAAAAGGCAGGGTTGGAGTTTGATTTTGCACCAACGACCTGCCGCTTTGAAGCCACTCATTTTGCCCGTGAAGCGATTAAAAACGGATATGAAACCATCGTTTCTGTAGGCGGGGACGGTACATTAAATGAAGTTATCAATGGTTTCTTTGATAACGGCGTGAAGATCAACCAGTCCGCCAAACTTGGTATCATCCCCGGCGGAACCGGCGGGGACTTCATCAGGACCCTGGGCTACCCCAAAGACTACATTGAAGCTTGCAAAGTGATCGCCCGGGGGCAAAGCCAGCTGATTGATTTAGGCAAAGTTGATTTTTTTGACCATGATGCCAGCCCGATCAGCAGATATTTCATCAATGTCGCTGGTTTCGGTTTGGATGGGACCGTAGTGGACCGGGTCAACCGCACGTCGAAATTTTTTGGCGGGTTTGTGTCATTTCTTTACGGGACCCTGGCCGGTGTCATGCAGTTTAAAAGTTTTGATCTTTGTCTGGAAGTTGACGGGAAGCCGGTCTATGAAGGTTCAACGACGGTAATTGCCATTGCCAATGGCCAGTTCTTTGGCGGAGGTATGCAGATCGCCCCCGGTGCCATTTTAGACGACGACCTCTTTGATATTGTCATCGTAAAAGGCATGAATAAATCCCGCTTTATTACATGCCTGCCCTCCATATACAAGGGATCCCATGGTCAGTATCCGGAAGTTACCTTTATGCAAGGCCGCAGTGTCAAAGCTTCTTCTCCGGGCCGGGTCCTGCTTGAAGTCGATGGCGAGCAGCCTGGTATACTGAACGCTGAAATAACCCTGCTGCCGAAAGCCATGCATGTGATCTGTTAGCTTTTTTAACTTATTCCGTGAAATCCTCTTCGTCGTTGGCTTCAGCAATCTCTGCAGTAAACTCTTCATTGACGGGAAATTCCTGGACATCACGCAATTTCCTTTCGATGGCCCGGGTTCTGGTGGCCGCCTTGTCGATATGGTTGCTGGCCTCCTGCAATTTTTTGCGGGTCTTGTCCAGAATTTCTCCGAAATGGCTGAATTCATTTTTAACCTGTCCCAGAAGCATCCATACCTCGCTGGAGCGTTTTTCAATGGCCAGGGTCCTGAAGCCCAGAGAAAGGCTGTTAAGAAAAGCGGCCATGGTACTGGGACCGGTTATATTCACCCGATGCTTCTGTTGCAATTCTTCCAATAAGCCTGGCCGGCGCAAGGCTTCGGCGTAAAGACTTTCCGTGGGTAAAAAGAGAATGGCAAAATCAGTTGTATACGGCGGATCCAGATATTTTTCCTGAATATATTTAGCCTGGGCTTTGATCTTCATTTCCATTTGTTTGCTGGCTTCAGCCGCAGCCAGGTTATTCCCTTCTTCACAGGCATCAATAAAACGCTGGTAGTCCTCAACAGGAAATTTTGCATCGATAGGCAGCCATACTTCCTGACCGGACTCACCGCGCCCGGGAAGCCTGATGGCAAATTCCACCCGGTCATTGCTGCCTTGTTTGGTGGCAACATTGAGCGCATATTGTTCCGGGGTAAGAATGGTCTCCAAAATATTGCCCAGTTGGATCTCTCCCCATACCCCGCGGGTCTTCACATTGGTCATAACCTTCTTCAGATCGCCTACCCCGGCTGCCAGAACCTGCATCTCACCCAGCCCTTTATGTACCAGTTCCAGCCTATCGCTGACCAGCTGAAAGGATTCCCCCAGTCTCTTTTCCAGGGTAGCATGCAGTTTTTCATCCACGGTGGCTCTCATCAATTCCAGTTTGTTGCTGTTATCTTCCTGCAGAAACTTCAGCCTTTCTTCCAGGGTCAGCCTGACTGTTTCAATTTTCTGCTCATTACTCTGGGTCAAGCTGCTTAACTGGCGGGAAAAAGCGTCCAGCTGCTCATTGATGGTTTGTCTGACCGTTTCCAGGCGTTGTTCATTGGTATGGGTCAAATTGGCCAATTGTTTGGAGAAAGCATCCAGCTGTTCGTTTTGCAGCGCTGCATTCTGATGAATACGGTTTAACAGCGATTCATTCATTTTTTGCAGAGAAAAGGCCTGCTCTTCTCTTCCCTTTTGGGCGATGCTGCTGTTCTCTTCCCGGTTGATTCTGATTTCCTCCCGGAAAATATTCTCCAGCCTTTCTGCGTCTTTGCGCGCTCCCTGCAATTCCTGCTCTATCTGCAGAGACTTTTTATCACTGCCGGACCTGATAACAAGTACCAGCAGCAAAATGATCACGATACTGGAAAGAACGATATTGACCAATACATACTTATCCAATTACTCATCCCCTTATCTCCCTATCGGCAGGCAAAGCTTTATTGTTCCTGCGCGGTGCCGGTCGGCGGAGCCTTGATCAATTCAGGTGTTATGATCACTGCTTCTCCATAACCGGTGCCGGTTCCTCTTTTTGGTACGGGAGTTGTGTCTGTCTTATCATCTTCCGTTTTAAGATTCTTAAAAGCAACCGCCATCATCAGCTTGATCCGGTTTAGCTGATTCACTTCACTGGCGCCGGGATCATAGTCAACGGCGGTAATATTGGCCTGTGGATAATGTTTTTTGATCGCTTTGATCATGCCTTTGCCGGTCACATGATTGGGCAGGCAGGCAAAAGGCTGCACACAGATGATATTGGGAGTACCGGTTTCGATCAGTTCGATCATTTCCGCTGTAAGGAACCAGCCTTCCCCGGCATGATGCCCCAGTTGCAGGATCGGTTTGGCCAGTTCGGCCATATGCTCTATTGGTACGGGAGCACCGAAGCGGCTGCTGGCTTTTAGCGCTTCTGCCATATTGCGGCGCGACTTTTCCAATAAATTGATATAAAGCCGTGACAGTATTTTTTTCTTGCGGCTGCCGGCCAAAGTCTCATAATGATAAATGGGGTCAGCCAGGGAATAAAGAAAGAAATCCAGCATATCAGGAACCACTGCTTCGGCCCCTTCTGACTCAATAACGCTTACCACATTGTTATTGGCGGTGGGATGATATTTGACCAGTATTTCTCCTACCACTCCTACCCGGGGTTTCCTTCCTTCATTTAATTCCAGGCAGTCAAAGTCCCGAATGATCTCCCGCACATACTGGTCGAACAGCTTCCGGTCTCCGGTCACCAACTGGCTGATTGCTTTCTCCACCCACTTCTTATAAAGCAAATTAGCGGAACCCGGAATTTTTTCATAAGGTCTGACCCGGTATAAGACCCGCATTAAAAGATCACCATATAGAACTGCCATGACTGCCTTTTTCAGCAGACTCCAGGTCAATGTAAAGCCCGGATTCTTCTCCATTCCGGCAATGTTGGCAGAGATGACCGGCACATTTGCAAACCCGGCTTCCACCATGGCCTTGCGCAGCAAACCGATATAATTGGTAGCCCGGCATCCCCCGCCGGTCTGGGACATGACAACAGACGTATTTTCCAGATCGTATTCCCCGGACTTCAGTGCTTCGATCAGCTGGCCTATCACGATGATGGCAGGATAACAGGCATCATTGTTTACATATCTCAAGCCTTCGTCGATGGCACTGGCTGTGGCTTCAGAGAGCAGCTTGATCTGATAGCCCTCACTGTTAAAAGCCGGCTCTAAAAACTCAAAATGGATCGGCGCCATTTGCGGACATAAAATGGTATGCTGTTTTTTCATTTCTTTGGTGAAAAGCCTGCGTTTTGGTCTTTCCTTAATCCTGTGCGGTTTAAACCCGTCTTCTTCCCGCTCTTCCATAGCTGCTTTCAAGGAACGGATTCTGATGCGGGCTGCGCCCAAATTACTGCCTTCATCAATTTTTAAGACCGTATAGATTTTCCCATATTGGTGCAGGATTTCTTCTACCTGGTCAGTTGTGACTGCATCCAGACCGCAGCCAAAGGAATTGAGCTGAATCAGCTCCAGCTCCTCGCTTTGGGCAACAAAACTGGCGGCAGCATAAAGCCGGGAATGATACATCCACTGATCAACCACCCGCAGCGGTCTCTCCACTTCCCCCATCCAGGCAACGGAATCCTCGGTTAAGACTGCAAAACCATAGTTATTGATAAGATCCGGTATGCCATGGTGGATCTCCGGATCGGTATGATACGGCCTGCCTGCCAGTACGATCCCTTTTTGTCCGGTCTCTTTAAGCAAATCCAGGGTTTCCTGTCCTTTGGTGCGGATGTCAGCTTTGAACTTCTCATCTTCTGCCCAGGCGGCATTGAGCGCCCGCTTGATTTCCGTTCTGGTGATCTTAAAACCAGCCAACTCTTCATACAGTCTTTGGGCCAGTCGTTTTTTATCATCATAAGGCAGGAAGGGATTTAAATAATTCACTTCCGGTTCCGCCAGCATATCCATATTATTTTTGAGTACATCAGGATAGGAAATGACCATCGGGCAGTTAAAATGATTGGCAGCATTGTCCTGTTCCTGCCGTTCAAATACAGTAGAAGGATAAAAGATGGTTTTGATACCTGCTTTCACCAGGGCAGCAATATGTCCATGGGCGATTTTCGCCGGGTAACAGGCTGATTCGGAAGGAATCGTCTCATGCCCCAGCTCATAAACCTCCTTGGATGATGGCGGAGATAACTCTACCCGGAAGCCCAGGTTATCAAAAAAGGTAAACCAGAAGGGATAGTTTTCATACATATTCAAGACCCGGGGGATACCGATCACACCACGGGGAGCATCCTCAAGCGGTAATGGTTCATAGGCAAAAAGCCGTTTATACTTATAATCAAACAGGTTGGGCAGTTTTGATTCTTTTCTGGCTCCGCCCCAGGCTTTTTCGCAGCGGTTGCCGGAAATAAACCGTTTGCCGTCCTGAAATTTGCTGATGGTCAAAAGGCAGTTGTTGGTACAGCGGCCGCACCTGCTCATATTGTTGGAGACAGAAAAAGATTCCAGTTGTGTGCTGTTTAACATGGTACTTTGTTTGCCTGGCTGGTATTTATTGCGGGCGATCAGTGCAGCACCGAAGGCCCCCATAAGCCCAGCGATATCTGGCCGGGTCACTTCCCGTCCGGTGAGGTTTTCGAAAGCCCGCAGGATGGAATCATTGTTGAAGGTCCCTCCCTGCACCACCAGTTTTTCACCTAATTGCTGCGGATCCCTGATCTTTATTACTTTAAACAGGGCATTTTTGATCACCGAATAAGCCAGTCCGGCTGAAATATCTCCTACCGTGGCGCCTTCTTTCTGGGCTTGTTTGACCTTGGAATTCATAAAAACAGTACAGCGTGACCCCAAATCAATGGGCGCTTCTGCACCAAGTGCTTCCTCCGCAAATTTCTCCACTGACATATTGAGGGAATAGGCAAAGGTCTCAATAAAAGACCCGCAGCCTGATGAGCAGGCTTCATTGAGCATGATGCTGTCTATGACTCCCTCTCTTATCAGCATGCACTTCATGTCCTGACCGCCGATATCCAGGATAAAATCCACTCCGGGCAGGAAATGTTTCGCTCCGGTATAATGGGCAACGGTTTCAATTTCCCCTAAATCCATTCCCAGGGCTGCTTTGATCAGTCCTTCCCCGTAACCGGTCACGGCTGAGTAAGCGATCCGGGCTTCCGGATGAAGCCGTGCATATATATCCTTTAAAATTTTAACAGCAGAATTTAGCGGACTGCCTTCATTGCTTCCGTACCAGGAATAGAGCAGCCGGCCCTGGTCATCGATCAGGGCAGCCTTGCTGGTGGTGGAACCCGCGTCGATCCCCAGGAAGCAATCACCCGTAAAAGTTTCGATATCTGCCCTTTCCACTTTATTACGGCTATGGCGTTCCTGAAATGCCTGATAATCTGCGGCACTGGCAAAGAGCGGATCAAGTTTGCGGATCTCATCCCCGGAATTTTTCCTGAAGCCGGGCAGACGGCTGATAATGGATTTATAGCTTATGGGAAGGTTGGCTCCGGAAGCCAGCGCGGCACCCATGGCTACAAAAAACTGGGCATCAGGCGGAAACAAAGCATCCTCATCCTTCAGGTTCAAGGTTTCCTTGAACCGGATCTGCAGTTGAGGCAGGAAATATAGAGGGCCTCCCAAAAAAGCAACTCTGCCTTTGATGGGTTTACCGCAGGCCAGTCCGCTGATGGTCTGGTTGACTACGGATTGAAATACTGAAGCGGCAATATCTTCCCGGGCTGCGCCTTCATTTAACAGGGGCTGGATATCACTTTTGGCGAACACTCCGCAGCGGGCAGCAATAGGATAAATCGTTTTGTGCCGGGCGGCCAGCTCATTCAATCCCTGGGCATCGGTATGTAATAGAGAAGCCATCTGATCGATAAAGGCACCGGTGCCGCCGGCACAGGTCCCATTCATGCGCTGTTCCAGACCATCATAATAATAGGTGATCTTGGCGTCCTCACCGCCTAATTCTATCGCTACATCTGTCTGGGGCAGGAATTGCTCTATGGCATGACTGCAGGCGATCACTTCCTGGACAAAGTCAATCTTCAGCCATTTGGAAACAGACAAGCCTGCCGATCCAGTAACCATTACCGTTACTTGCTGCCGGGGGAAAAACTCATAGGCTTCCTCCAGTAAATCAGCGATGGTATTTTTTACATCGGCAAAATGACGCCGGTATTTGCTGTAAACCAGTTGGTCTTTATCATCCAAGACCGCAATTTTTACAGTAGTAGAACCTATATCCAGACCCATGCGCAAATATTTTTCCATAAGCTGCAAAACACAAAACAGGTTTGTGTTTCCCCTCCTCTCCGGGAGCCCATCTGCATAAAATGCTGTGATAAAAAGATTAGCGTTTTTAGATATTGAGATTATCCTAGCTTATCTCTGCTCGAATCTCAAGATTTATTAAAGGATAAAACAGTTGTTAAACCGGTATTTTCTTGAAAGAAT
>Ga0123331_1001017_pt1 | contig 24694 bp, 17 predicted proteins | sample BioC13SIPDNA_3_FD_89705 | JGI IMG/M metagenome (GOLD analysis project Ga0123331, IMG submission 89705) | Anaerobic biogas reactor microbial communites from Washington, USA - Biogas_R2_B C13 SIP DNA | ecosystem: Engineered > Bioreactor > Anaerobic > Unclassified | place: Washington, USA... | reverse complement strand
GGGCGTGTACGAGCGCTCCGAGGTGCAGCGCCTGCTCACCGGGGAGGTCAACGCCGCCTGTGAGGGGCTGTTCGCCGCCGGGGTGGAGGAGATCGTCGCCAACGACGCCCATGGCGCCGGCCGCACCATCCTGGTGGAGGACCTGCTGCCGGGGGTGAAGATCGTGCGCGGCCTGAACCGGCCCCATTGGATGGTGGGCCTGACGCGGCGGTGCGATGCGTTGGTTCAGGTGGGCATGCACGCCATGAGCGACACCCCCAACGCCAACCTCTGCCACACCATGAGCAAGTCCATCAAGGCCTACCGCGTCAATGGGCGCGACGTGGGGGAAATGGAGCTGGCCGCCTACCTGGTGGGCGATCTGGGGATACCTTGGATCTTCACCTCCGGCGACCTCCACGCCTGTCGCGAGTCGGAGGCCTGGGTGCCGGGCATTGTAACGGCGGCGGTGAAAGAGGGGCTCTCGGAGTTGTCCGCCATCCACCTGGCCCCGGTGGATGCCCGCGCCCTCATACGAGAGCGGGTGCAGGAGGCGGTGGCCCGGGCGGGGGAGATCGCGCCGCTGGTGGCCCCGGCGCCGGTGAGCCTGGAGATCGAGCTGCGCGAGCCCGGTCCGGCTGAGGCGAAGGGAGGCGGCGAGCGGATCAGCCCGTTCGCGGTACGCTGGACGGGACCGAGCCTGTGGGAGGTGTTCAACCGTGCCCGGGGGACGATGGCGCCTCTGCCGGACTAAGAAGAAACCCCGCCCCCCGCAGAGGGCGGGGCACCGCCGAGCAATGATCGCGCGAAACAGCGCCGGGCCTTGGGTCTACCGGCCCGGCGCCGTTCTTACTGGTAGCAGTTCTGGATGACTTCCAGGGCGCGGAACCCGTCCTGCGCCGTCACGAGCATACCCTCTTCGCCGCGGATGGCCTTGAGGAAGCCGTCTATCTCCTCGTCGAAGCCGTCGCTGGGGCGCACGGCGATGGTCTCCCACTCCTTCTCACCCCGACGCTGCAGCTTCACCTGATCGCCCTGGCCGTAGTCGAACAGAGCGCGACCGTCCTGGCCGGTGACGTCAATGAAGCTCTGGCCCACGCCCGCCACCCAGGACGCCATCAGGCACCCCACCGCGCCGGCTGGGTTCTTCACCAGCAGCATGCTTGCATCCTCCACGTCGATGCCGTCCATGTGTCGGGCGGTGAGGGCGCGCTGCTCCGCCACCTCGCCCAGTAAGTAGCGGAAGATGTCCACCGAGTGGATGCTGGTGTCCATCAGGCTACCGCCGCCGGAGATGGCCTTCTTGCTGAACCAGCGATCCTTCATGCGGAAGGCAGGGCCGGTGAAGGCATTCTGGTAGAGCACGATCTCGCCCAGGGTGCCGTTCGTGATGAGTTCGCGCAGCTTCTGCACCGCGGGCAGGTAGCGGTGACGGAAGCCTATGGTGATCACGGCGCTCGACTTGGCCGCCGCGTCCAGGATGTGGCGGCCGGACGCGGTGGTGTGCGCCATGGGTTTCTCCAGCAGGACGTGGATGTCCCGCTCTAGCGCCATCACGGCCGGTTCCTCGTGGGCCACCGGCGGCGTGCAGATGCTGAGCACATCGATCTGCCCGGAGTCCAGCAACTCGCCATAGGTGTCGAAGACCTTGGCGCCCTCGATGTCGACCGCCATGGCCTCGGCGGCCTCGCGGTTGACGTCCATGAGGGCGGTGACGGTGACGCCGTTGTTGCGGTAGCCGCGCACGTGCGCCCGCGAAATGCCGCCGGTACCGATGATTCCTGCTCGAACTGCCATAGGTGTCACTCCCCGGAGAGGGCCCTGGTCCGTCTCCCGCGACGGCCCGTTCCACTCGAGATGGGCCTAGCATGGGCCCGGCAGGGGCGGTGGTCAAGAAGCGGGGTGGACGGTGACTGTCGCCGGGGAGGAGGATCGACGCGAAGACGCCAGGCCGATGCCCCTGCTCCCCTACTCCGTCACCTCTTCCACCGTCAGGCGCAGCCCCTCCACCGCGGTGACGCGCACCATGGCACCCGCCGCCACCGGCGCCGCCTCGCTGCGGGCGCTCCACAGCTCCCCGCCAACCAGCACCATCCCCTCCGGATCCAGGGCTTCGCGGACCTGTCCCACCGCCCCCACCAGGGTCGCGGTGCCGGTGACAGGCGGGCGGCGCTGGGCGGCGATCGCCTTAGCCACTACAAACAGGATGAAGCCGCCGGTGAAGAGGGCTACCGTCGCCACCAGCGCCAGCGAGACCTGGTAGAGAGGTGAGCTGAAGAGCACCACCGACCCCAGAGCAAAGGAGAGCACCCCTAGGCCGGTGAGCACGCCCAGGCTCGGCGTCATAACGTCGGCGACGAAGAGGACGAAGGCCAGCACGATCAGCCCCAACCCGGTCCAGTTGACGTCGAGCACGCCCAAGGCGAAGAACCCGAGCACCAGGCAGATGGCGCCGACGATTCCGGCGACATAGCCGCCCGGGCTGGAGAGCTCGAAGAGAATGGCGTTCATGCCGATGGTAAGCAGGATGAAGGCGATGTTGGGGTCCAGCAGGGCGTCGAGAAGCTGCTCCACCAGCGAGAGGGGTACCGGCTCCAGGGGCACGCCGGCGGCATCCAGCGCCACGGTGCGGCCGGCCACAAGGAGTTCCTTCCCCTGAAGCTGCGCCAGCGCCTCCTCCGGGGTCGCGGCGACGGCATCCACCACGCCGATGGCGAGCGCCTCAGAAGCACTGAGGGCGGCCGACTCGGTGACTGCCTTCTCCGCCCACTCCTGGGCCTCCGGCGAGCGCCCCTCGGTGAGGGCCTTGAGGTCGGCGACGAGGATGTTCTCCGCCTTGCGCCGCTCCACCTCGCCCATCTCCCCTTCCATGCTCACCGGGCTGGCGGCGCCGATGCTCGTTCCCGGGGACATGGCGGCGGCGTGGCCGGCGAGCGTGATGATGGTTCCGGCAGAGGCGGCGGTGGCGCCGCTGGGACCGACGTAGACCAGAATGGGAACAGTGGAGGCACGCATAGTCTCCACCATCTCCCGAGTGGTGGTGAGCCCGCCGCCGGGGGTGTTGAGCACCACCACCAGGGCAGCAGCGCCGTCGCCCTCCGCCTCATCAATCGCCCGCTCCAGGTAGCCGGCCGTCACGACGGTGATCGGCCCGCTGATGTCTACGCGATAGGCCAGGCGCTCTGCTTGCCCGGCCACGCCCGCCGGGGCGACGAGAGTCAGCAGCAGCACGAGCGCTAGGTAGAGGGAAGTCAGCTTGCGCCACATAGTCACAGTCTGCTCCTGTTCGCCAAGTACTGCCTTTGAAGGGGCTGAGCCGGTCGAACTTGCCTCGCTATGATAGCACAGGATCAGGGCGATCGATCGGCGAGTCTTGTGCCGGCCCGACGGTTGCCCGTCGCCGGCAGCATGCTACACTGTCGGGGTATTGGACTGCGGCTCGATGGCGGCGCCAGTGAGACTGGTGCCGGCTTCACTATCCCGACCGGAGCTCTCCCTTCCTAGGGGCTCCCGGCGCCCATGGCAGCGCCTGCACTGGACGCACTCACCGCCGAGTTCAGCCGGCCGGCCAGGCATGTCAGTCCCCACTACGCTCGGACGCACCGAGCGGACGCGGCCCTACCGGCCAGACCACCGGGAGCCACGGCTTCCCGATGATGAACAGGAGGCGATGATTTCAGTGAAGGCGAGCAGGTTCACCAGACGTGCTTTCGTGCGCTACGCGGGGCTTGCGGCCGGGGCGACTATGGCCGCTGCCTGTGCCCCAGCGGCAACCCCGGAGGCTGACCAGCCCGTCCCCACCAGCGCACCCGCGCCGGCGGAGACGGCGGCTACGATGCCGGAGTCACCGGTTTCGTCCTCCGGGTACCAGGAAGCGCCCATGCTGGCCGAGCTGGTGGCCGCGGGCGAGCTGCCTCCCGTTGACGAACGGTTGCCGGTCGAGCCCATGGTCATTGAGGCCATCTCCGAGGTCGGCAATTACTGCGATACCTGGCGGCGGTGCGAGACGAACCCCAACCACGTGTCTGCTCGTCTGGGCGCGGAGCCGCTGGTGGCCTGGGCCCGCGACGCTCAGACTGTGATCCCCAACCTCGCCCAGTCCTGGGACGTCAACGAGGAAGGCACGGAGCTTACGTTCCATCTGCGGCGGGGAGTGCGCTGGTCCGACGGCGAGCCCTTCACCGCCGACGATGTGGCCTTCTGGTTCGAGGATGTCATTCTCAACCAGGAACTGACGCCCGCTTTCCCCAACTGGCTGAAGTCCGGCGGCGAGCCCTGTACCTTCGAGAAGATCGATGACTACACCGTGAAGCTCACCTTCGCCGCTCCGGCCGGGCTGATCCTGGACAGCTTCGCCTTCGACGGCAACACCCTGGTGAACTACCCGCGACACTACCTGGAGCGGTTCCACATCGACTACGCCGATGCGGACGAACTGGCGGCACTCACTAAGGAGCGCGGGTTCGAGTCCTGGTACCAGTTGTTCTCCAATGAGGTCAACCCGGCCCAGAATCCGGACCTTCCTACCGTGCGGCCCTGGCGCCTGGTGACCAAGAACTGGACGACCACCGCCGTCGCCGAGCGCAACCCCTACTACTGGAAGGTGGACAGCGAGGGGAAGCAGCTTCCTTACTACGATAAAGTGTTCTGGAACATAGTGCAGAGCGTCGATCTGATCCCCGTGCGCGTAGTCTCGGGCGAGGTGGACATGCAAGCCATGTACATCGGCTTCCCCGACTACACCCTGCTCATGGAGAACCGCGAGGCGGGCGGCTACCAGGTCTACCTGTGGGACCCCGGCAACAGCGGAAGCGCCATGCACCCCAACCAGACGCGCACCGGCGACGACGAGATGCGCGATCTGCTGCGGGACCAGCGGTTCCGCCTGGCTCTCTCCAAGGCCCTCAACCGCGAGGACATGAACGACCTCTTCTACTTGGGCCTGAGCAAGCACGTCCTCGACATGTACCCGGAATCGGTGCAGAACGATCCGGATGTGCCCGGCTACTTCGAGTACGACGTCGAGGGCGCCAATGCCATCCTCGACGAGATGGGCCTCGACCAGCGGGACGGCGAGGGCACTCGCCTTCTGCCCAGCGGTCGCCCCATCAGGCTGATGATGTTCGGACATGCCGGCTATCCCATCCACCGCGACGTGGCTGAAGTCGAGGCCGAGTACCTCAAGGCCATCGGCATCGCCACGCAGATTGACTTCGTTGCCGGAGAGGTCTTCACCCCGAGGCTGCAGCAGAGCGACTACGACGTGCTCTGCTACAACGCCAACATCGGACCGGGGGCGCTCTTCTGGGCCATTTACCCCCGCTCCCTATTCCCGGTGGAAGTGAGCACGTACTGGGCCACCCGCTGGGGTTGGTACTACCAGACCGGTGGGCAGGAGGGTGATGAGCCGGAAGGTGAGGCCGCCTACCTGCTGGAGCTGTGGGAGCGCGTCAAGCAGACGGTGGACGCCGATGCTCGCCAAGCCCTGATTGACGAGGCCTTCATGATCAACGCCAAGAATCTGTGGGTCATCCCCGTCTTCGGCGGCGACATCGCTCCCTGCATCGTGAAGAACGGCGTCACCAACGTTCCCGAGTCGGGCACGCTGGCCTACCAGGTGTGGTCGCCCAAGTTGTACAATCCGGAGCACTTCTTCCTGAAGCAGTAGCCTAGGCGAGGCTCTGGCACCGTGGCCCGGGGGAGTGTCGCAGGCCTCTCTCGGGCCACCTGTCTTGGCCGGCAAGCCTTCATACACCGCCCCTCCAGGAGCACGCCATGGACTTCCAGGCTGAGTACGACGTCATAGTGGCCGGCGGCGGGGTCGCCGGCGCAGCGGCAGCACTGGAGGCCGCCCGCAGCGGGATGTCGGTAGCCCTGGTGGAGAAGACCGTCCTGCTCGGGGGCCTGGCCACCACCGGACTGGTGCTGGTCTACCTCCCCCTGTGCGACGGCAATGGCCGTCAGGTCACCTTCGGCATCGCCGAGGAGTTGCTGCACCTCAGCCTTCGCTACGGACCGGGCAACATCCCGGCCGGCTGGCGCTCCGGGCGCCAACTGGACGAGCCGGGCCGCTACCGGGTCGTGTTCAACCCCGCTTCCTTTGTGCTGGCTCTCGACGAGGCCCTCGAGGAGGCTGGCGTCGAGCTCTGGCTCGACACGCTCATGGCCTGTCCCGTCCTGGACGGGGGCCGCGTCGCCGGGCTCGAGGTCGAGAACAAAGGCGGCCGCGGGCTGCTTCGGGCTCGCTGCATCGTGGACGCCACCGGCGACGCCGACGTGGCCTACCGGGCGGGCGCGCCCTGCCAGACGGGCCGCAACTGGCTCAGCCTTTGGGTCCTGGAGGTGGACGGATCGGCCGAAACGCCCGCCGGTGCCCTGCCCAAGATGACCTGGGTGGGCGCCAACGCCCACGGCGGCGGGCAGCCGGCAGACATTCCCCGGCTGACGGGGGTAGAGCCGCGCGACGCCACCGAGTTCGTCCTGGCGGGCCGGCGCCTGCTGCGCCACCGCTACCGCGATCTCTACGCCTCGGGCGCGGCCGATCGAGAGACGCTCTTCCCGGCGGCCCTGCCGGCCATGGCTCAGTTCCGCACCACCCGGCGCATCGTCAGTCGAGACGGACTCCGCCCCGGGCAGGACGGTCGGGCACGGGAAGCATCCATCGGCCTCATGGGCGACTGGCGCAAGGCGGGGCCGGTCTGGGAGATTCCTTACGGGGCTCTGCTGCCGCAACGAGTGGATGGTCTGCTGGTGGCGGGGCGCTGCCTGGACGCCGAGGGCGACGCCTGGGACGTGGCGCGCGTCATCCCGCCGGCGGCTCTCAGCGGGCAGGCAGCCGGCGCCGCCGCCGCCCTGGCCGTGCGCGCGGGCGTCTCGCCGCAAGCAGTGGATGCCGGCCCCCTGCAGGCGCACCTGCGCGACCGCGGGGTTCGTCTCACACTGGGCGAAGTGGGGCTGTAGGCGAGCGCGCCGGTAGTCCCGGGCAGAGGTCCAGAACCTAACCCTCCTCGTGGTACCGCGGAGCGAAACCACGAGGCCCCCTTCCCTACGCGGGGAGTGGGCACGGGACTTGGCCTCGCCGGCACAGTCGGGGCTTCTGGCCCCCCTTCCTTCTTAGGGAAGGGGGGGTGGGGGGTTAGGTTAGGCCCTCCTCGGCCACTGAACCGCTACTCCCAGCGCCAGAACTTGATCGTCAACGGGACCAGCACCAGCAGCAGCCCCGCCAGCACCGCCACGTCCACCTCCAGCGGGAACAGGGGGCGAAAGCCCACCATCACCTGCCGCAGCGCGTCGGACAGGTAGGTAAGGGGCATGATGTACATGGCCGGGCGCAGGGCCGCGGGCAGGAATTCGGGCTCGAACATACTGCCGGAGAGGAAGGTCATGGCGAAGTTGACCACCTGGGCGATGGCTATCGCCGCCTCGCTGGTGGGCGAGAGCGCGGCGATGAAGTAGCCCAGAGTGACGAAGGTCACGGCGCCCAGCAGGGCGATGGGCAGGATCAGATGGGCTTGGCGGCCCAGGATGAGGCCCAGGACCAGCACGCTGAATGCAACGAAGAGTATGGTCTGCACCATTCCCACCGTCACCCGCCAGCCGACTTGCGCCGCCAACACCGTGCGGGTGGAGAGGGGCGCCACCGCCAGCCGGCGTAGCACCTTCTTCTCTCGCATCTCCACCAGAGGCATGGCCGTGCCGAAAACTCCCAGCCAGAGCATGGCCAGGCCCAGCATGCTGGGAGCGTAGAAGGCGGCGGGGTTCTGCTTCTCCGCCATAACACTGCGCTCGTCCACGGTAATCAGCTCCGGGGCGCTCTGGGCCACCAGGTTGGCCTGATTCAGGAAGCTGCGCACGAAGCCCAGCCCCATACCGGTGGACGACTGGCTGCTGGGGTCATAGTAGACGGGCACGTTCACCGCTTCGCCGGCAGCAGTGCGCTCGGTCAGGCCGGCGGGCAGCACCAGCACGGCGTGCAGGTCGCCGGCGCGCAGACTCTCCACCAGCTTCTCCTCGTCCGCCACGGTCAGGCCTATGCTCTCGGCCATGCTCGGGCTCTCGAGGATGGCCACCAACTGCTGCGAGAGCGGGCCGTTGTCCTGAACCGCGAGACCCAGCCTGATGCCGGCTGCCTGGTCGCCCTGTCCAAAGATCATCCCGAAGAAGCCGGCGAACGCCAGCGGCATGATGATGGTGATCACCATAGCCAGCCTATCCCGCACGAACTCGCGGGCGTTGGCGAGGTAGAGGGCAGTGAAGGCCTTCATCAGCGGATCCTCCTGCCGGTGATCTTCAGGAACACGTCCTCCAAGGTTGCCTGCCGCACCACCATCTGCCCCAGCTCCAGCGAGTGAGCCTGGGCCCAGTCGAATAGGCCCGACATGGTCTTGGGTACGGCGGCGCTGAACACCACGAAGCGGCCATTCTCCTCCGTGACCTGGCCGACGGCGGGTAGGGCGGCCAGACCCTCGGCGGTGAGCCCGTCCACCTGGTCCACTTCGATGGCCGTCTCGCGGAAGTACTTGGCGATCAACTCCCGGGGGGTACCCAGTTCGATGATGTGGCCGTGATCCATCACCGCCACGCGGTCACATAGCTCCTCCGCCTCTTCCATGTAGTGGGTGGTCAGAACGACGGTGCGCCCTTCGCGGCGTAGGTCATGAACTAGGTCCCAGATAGCCCGACGCGCCTGCGGGTCGAGCCCGGTGGTGGGCTCGTCCAGGAAGACGAGCTCGGGCTTGTTCAGCAGTGCCAACGCGAGCGAGAGCCGCTGCGCCTGGCCGCCGGAGAGCTTGGCCGTGGGGGCGTTCTGCCGCTCCCGCAGGCCTACGAGGTCCAGCAGAGCGTCCGTCTCCAGGGTGTCGTCGTAGAAGGCGGTGAAGAGCCGCATGATCTCGCGCACCGTCAGCTTGGGGTAGAGGCCGGTGCTCTGCAGTTGGATGCCCAGCCGGCGGCGGAACTCCGGGTCGTCGGCCCCGAAGGCTCGCCCCAGTACCACGATCTCGCCCGAGTCCGGCTGGCGTAGACCCTCGATGCACTCCACCGTGGTCGTCTTGCCGGCGCCGTTGGGTCCGAGAATGCCGAACACCTCTCCCGTGGCAACGGAGAAGGTGACCCCGTCCACCGCTTTCAGGTCTCCGTAGCTCTTTCGTAGGTCGGTTACCTGCAGTGCCATATCGTTCATGGCTACTCCATTCGCCGGGGTGTCGCCGCGGCAAGTATTGTACTCGCTGGCATCCCGTGCGTGTAGGGGGCGGATGGACTGAGTGCACGCTGGACGGGAGCGGGTTTCGAGTGGCGCCGCCGGTTGGTTCCGTCCGGCCTCGGGCCCGGTGTCTGGCGTCCCGCCCGCCGGCCTCCGGCACCGACTCGACACCGGAAGCGCGACAGAGTCGCTATCGCGAACGTATCACTTCTCCGCGCCGTCTCCACAATCTGGCCCTATGATTCATGCAAGTGCTCGGCGAGCCTCACCGACGGCCGACCGGCAGAGACCAAGGGAGACAAGGTTATGTTGACTAGACGAAAGGTTCTTTGGGGGGTACCTCTGGTGACCGCGGCCGCGCTGGCCGGCGGTAGCGGCGTCGCCTGGGCGGAGGCGCTTCCCGTCCTCACCGACACCGAGATCGAGGGCATCGTCTTCATGCGCGAGGAGGAGAAGCTCGCCCGTGATGTCTACGCCGTGCTGTACGAGCGCTGGCAGACGCCCGTGTTCCGGACGATCGGTAGCAGCGAAGTCAGCCACATGGCCGCCATGAAGACCCTGCTGGACCGCTACGGCGTCGAGGACCCGGCGGCCACCCGTCCGGCAGGTGTCTTCCAGAACCGGACGCTCCAGCGGCTGTACGACGACTTAGTGGTGGCGGGACAGGAGTCGCGCGTCGCTGCCCTCAAGGCCGGGACCGCCGTGGAGGAGATCGACATCCTCGATCTGGAAGAGCGTCTCGGACAGACCGATGAGTCCCCCATCCAGCGGGTGTACGGCAACCTGCTGAACGGGTCGCACAACCATCTGCGCGCCTTCGCCCGCCAGCTTAGCCAGATCAGCGGTGAGCCCTTCGTGCCGCAGTACATGGACCAGGCGACGGTGGACGAGATCCTGGCACAGCGGTCAGGGCGCAGTCGTCGCAGGGGCGGCCGGTAACGCCGGGGACCCTGTTTACGGGTGAGCGGGGGTTCTGCCTCTAGTAGGCAGAACCCCCGCTCTTATCGAGACCGCTTCCAGTTTGCATTTCTCCTTATCTAGCCTATTCTTATAGTTAGACTAGGCTAGCGGAGGCTTGCCATGGAACAGGAACCCGTCTCCCTCTCTCTTCTGAATGTGGTGCTCGAGTTCATGCGGATCGTTAAGGCCGACCTGGCCCTCGGCGCCGATGACAGCAGCGTTTCGCCCTCACAATACCGCATACTGCGCCGACTGCGCGACGGTGAGGCGACCGTGTCCGAGCTGGCCAAGTGGAACGCCGTCACCCTGCCTACGGCCACCAAGATCCTGGACGTCCTGGTCGAGCGTGGCTGGGTGGAGCGCTGGCGCTCACGTGCCGATCGCCGTCTGGTACACGTGGGTCTGACGCCGCGTGGCCGCGAGGTGCAGGCAGATTTGGAGGCGCGCGCTGCCGGTTCGGTGGGCGCGGTGCTGCAGGACCTGGACGTGGCGAGCCGAAATGTGGTTGAAGAAGCGGTGGCCACGGTGGCGGCCGCTCTGGCCCAGTGCTCGCAGGGAGGCGGCCGGTCGGCGGAAGACCAGCAAGGTAGGCCTGCCGGGGGCTAGATGAGGACTTTCTGGCGCACCATCTCGTATATGCGGCCGTACGTGGCCGCCGTGCTCTTCGCCTATCTCTGCATGCTCGGAATCGCCGGGGCCGGCCTCGCCATCCCCAACCAGATTGGCGAAGTGGTGGACGGCGGCATCATGGCCGGCAGCCGCGATGCCTTGGCCCGGGGAGTGCTCATGGTACTGGGCCTGAGCGTGCTGCGGGCAGTCCTGGTCTTCTTTCAGGGGTACCTGACGGAAACGGTCGCTCAGGGGATCGCCTATGATCAACGCAATCAGCTCTACGAGAAGCTACAGCGACTGTCATTCAGCTACTATGACCAAGCGGAAACGGGACAGCTTCTCGCCCGGGCCACCAGCGATGTGGAGATGTTGCGGCGCATCACCGGCCGCGGTCTGCTGATGCTGGTCAATGCCAGCATCACCACGTTGGGCACGGCGGTGGTGCTGGTACTCATCAACCCCCTCCTAGCCGCCATCTCCCTGGCCGCCATGCCCGTCCTCATGCTGGTGGTGCAGCGCTTTGCCGGCGAGATCCGGCCCTTGACATTGGTGGCGCAGAACCGGCTCGCTATGCTCACCTCGCGCCTGGAGCAGAACCTGCGCGGCTTGGCGGTCGTGCGCGCGTTCGCTCAGGAGCGGGCCGAGATCGACCGGTTCGAGAAGGAGAACTCCACCCTCCATAACGACAATGTGCGCGTGGTGACCCTGCGCGCCGTCCGCGAGCCCCAGATGCGGGTGCTGGCGGATGTGTCCACCGTCCTCCTGCTCTGGGCGGGCGGCTACATGGTTGTGGGCGGTGGCCTAACGCTGGGCGAGTTGGTCGCCTTCAACGCCTACCTGCTCAACTTAGTGCAGCCATTGCGCCGGTTCGGTTGGCTGACCTCCATGATCAGCTCCTCCCTGGCCGCCGGCGAGCGCGTCTACGAGATCCTCGACCTGCCGGAAGAGGTACAGGACGCGCCCGATGCCGAGCCCCTCCCTGAGGTGCAAGGCCAGGTGAGCTTCGAGGATGTTACCTTCGGCTATCTCCGCAGCCGCCCCGTCATCGACGGATTGGCGTTCGATGTGCCGCCGGGCTCAGTGGTGGCCCTCTTGGGGCCGACGGGCAGCGGCAAGAGCACCATCATCAACCTGCTGCTGCGCTTCTACGACCCCCTCCAAGGGCGCGTCCTCGTGGACGGGCAGGACATCCGCCAGGTGACGGTGGAGTCTTTGCGGCGCCAGGTCGGCCTGGTGCTGCAGGAGACCATGCTTTTTGCCGGCACCATCCGGGAGAACATTGCCTTCGGCAAGTCCGACGCGACGCAGGAGGAGATCGAGGCGGCGGCCCGCTCCGCGGCCGCGCACGGTTTCATCAGTGAACTGCCGGAGGGCTACGACACCATGGTGGGTGAGAAAGGGGTGACACTTTCCGGCGGGCAGCGCCAACGCATCGCCATCGCCCGCGCCATTCTCAAGGACCCGCGCATCCTGATCCTCGACGATGCCACCTCGAGCGTGGACTCGGAGACAGAACTGGTGATTCAGGAGGCGCTCTGGCGGCTGCTGCCCGGCCGTACTAGCTTCATCATCGCCCAGCGTGTCTCTACTGCGCGCCGAGCGGACATGATCATACTACTGGACAAGGGACGACTATCGGATATGGGGAGCCATGAGGAGTTGATGGCCCGCTCTGGGCTATATGCCGACATTTACCACAGCCAGTTGCTGCCCGAGCGAGCGGACAGGGTCGGAGGTGCGGCTTGGGCTTCATGAGCGCCGGCATGCGCGGCGGTCCCCAGGGCATGCTGCGCGCCTACGGCACCACCGAGGAGGCCTCGGGGCTTAACTGGCGGGTGCTGGTACGCCTGTTCGACTTCGTCCGGCCCTACCGGAGGGCCCTGCTGGGCGCCCTGGCTCTGATGGCGGTGACTTCCGCTGCCCAGTTGGTCGGACCCTATCTGGTCCGCTCTGCCATCGACGACCACATCCACGGTGGTAACCTGCGCGGGCTGGATCTAGTCTGCGCCGCCCTGCTGGCGACGTACATGGTGGGAGCCTTCGCCTCCGCCCGCCAAGAACTGCTCGTCGGCCGCATGGGCCAGGCGGTGTTGCGGGACATGCGCAGCCACCTGTTCGAGCACATGCAGCGCCTACCGTTCTCGTTCTACGATCGCGAAGATGCAGGGAGACTGATCTCCTACGTCGTTAACGATGTGGCCGTGATCAACGAGCTGCTTGCCAGCGGCATCGTCACCCTCATTGGCGATAGCCTGATGCTGGTGGGAATCGTGGGCATCATGCTGGCCATGAACGTGCGGCTGGCGCTGCTCTCGTTCTCCGTTCTGCCTCTCATGGTGCTGCTAACCTGGTGGTTCTCCCACCGGGCCGCTCGCATCTACCGGCTCACGCGCCAGAAGATCGGGGTGATGATCGGTCGGCTGGCCGAAGACCTCTCCACGGTGCGGGTGATCAAGGCCTTTGCCGAGGAAGACCGGGCTCTGAAGCAGTTCGAGACGACCAACCGCGAGAATCGGGACGCCAACGTGGCCGCCATCGCCCTGGCGTTCGCTTTCCGGCCGGGCGTGGACCTGCTCGCCGCGGCAGCGTCGCTGGTGGTGCTGTGGTTCGGTGGCCTTTGGTCGGCCGCGGGACTGGTATCGGTGGGCACCATTGTGGCCTTCCTCACCTACGTCACCCGTTTCTTCCAGCCCATCCAAGAGCTGAGCCAGCTCTTCACCACGGTGCAGTCGGCGGCTGCCGGCGGCGAGCGCATCCTGCGCCTGCTGGACACCGAGCCCGCCATCAAGGACGCGCCGGACGCCATTGAGCTGGAGACCCTCCACGGCGAGGTTGAGTTCCACGACGCCACCTTCGCCTACGACGCGGACGATCTCGTCCTGGACGGCCTCAACCTGAGGATCGCGCCCGGCGAGAAAGTGGCCATCGTCGGTCCTACGGGCGCGGGCAAGTCCACCATCGCCAAGCTGCTGGCGCGGCACTACGACCTGCAGGAAGGCGCCATCACGGTGGATGGGCACGACGTGCGCGCGCTGAAGCTCAGCTCCCTGAGACGGCAGTTGGGTGTGGTACCGCAGGAGCCTTTCCTGTTTGCCGCCAGTATCGCCGACAACATCCGCTACGGGGATTTGAATGCCAGCGACGAAGAGGTGCGGCAGGCGGCAGAGATGGCGCGAGCGGCCAATTTCATCGAGGCCCTACCCGACGGGTACCAGACCTGGGTCCAGGAGGGCGCTGTCAACCTCTCCCTGGGGCAGCGGCAGTTGGTTTGCCTGGCCCGCGTTATGTTGACTAGACCGGCCCTCATCGTCCTCGACGAGGCCACCTCCAGCGTGGACACGCAGACGGAACGCCTGATCCAGGAGGCGCTGCAGGAACTGATGACGGGACGGACCTCCATCATCATCGCCCACCGCTTGGCCACGGTGCGCGAGGTGGACCGCATTATCGCCCTGGAGAACGGGCGCATCGTGGAAATGGGCTCGCACCAGGAGCTGCTGGCCAAGGACGGGCTCTACAGCCGCCTCTACCACACCCAGATGGCGCTGGCCTAGAGCCAATCGCGGTTCTGCTAACTCGCTCGGGGGCCCGACAAGGGCCCCCTTCGTTGTCTAGACGGGCAGCACTCGTGCGCCCGCGAGCCCTGCGGCCAAGCTGCTGCGCGAGGTGAGGGCCAGACAGAGCAGGTGTACCTCCGAGAAGAGCCCCCAGGCGGACAGGAGTGACGGGTTTGGGAGTGACCGCGTTCGTCGTCATGTTCGCGCGGCTGCTCGGCTCGCGATGCCAGGTGTTTCCCTGCCAGTAGTGGAGGCCGAGGGTGCTTCCCGCAGCGAGGTTCGGTTGCCCGACCGCACATACCGATAGCGCGTGTGATGCTTTACCCCTACTGTCCGGGACCACAATCGTCTCCGGACGCGCCCCCATCGGGCATTCCCCGCCTCTCCAGGCGACAGAGCGCTTCGCTTGCAGGGACGCTGCGCCCGCTCGGTCCTGGGTGTATCACGACGCTACCACTAGACAGGCTGGCAGCGGTTGGCAGCCGCGGTTTGTGGCACGACATAGCCGCACCTAGAATGCGGGCATGGGGTGCCGTGGCAGTCGGTTAGGCCCGTCCGGCGCAGCCGCAGTCGTTATCTAGCGGGAGAGTAGCGTCTTGGAGCATGTTTCGTTCTACCCCTTGCTGATCGTGCTTGCGCTTGCCTTCGTGGTGCCTCTGCTCCTATCGCGGCAGCAGCGGCTGTCGGTGCCGGCGGTGGTGGGCGAGATAGTCGCCGGGATTCTCATCGGCCGCAGTGGCCTGAACCTCATCCCCCAAGACACCTATCTGAGCATCTTCTCCGACCTCGGCTTCGTGTTTCTGATGTTCCTCGCCGGCCTGGAGTTGGACTTCCGCCTTCTGACCGGCGGCGGCTCAGGACGTGGTAGACGCGTCTCGAGCCCGCTGGTGCTGGGAAGCGGCTCTTTCCTTCTCACCATGCTGCTTTCCCTGGGGCTCGCGGTGCTGCTCGTGTCTTGGGGTATGGCGAGAAGCCCGTGGATCATGGCTCTCGTTCTTGGTACCACCTCTCTGGGCGTCGTCCTTCCTGTGTTGAGAGAGAAGGGCATGAGTTCCCGACCGTACGGCCAGGTACTGCTGGTCGGCGCCTTGGTGGCGGATTTCGCTACCGTGGTCTTGGTGAGCGTATATGCCATAGTGCAGGCATCTGGCCTGAGCCGGGGCATACTCAGCTTCCTGGTCATCGCCGGGCTTCTACTCGTGGCCTACGTTCTCATCACCCGCCGGCGGGTGCCCCGGCAGGGCCGCTTCTTCGGCGCCATCTCCGAGGCAGCCGGCCATCTGGGCGTCCGCGGTGCCTTCGCCTTGGCCCTTCTGTTCGTTGCCCTGGCGCAGAACTTGGGTGTCGAGGTGATTCTTGGAGCCTTCCTGGCCGGGGCCTTGCTGTCGCTCCTGCGCCCGGAGGAAGGTTGGTCGCTCCACCGCGATCTGGAGGTGCTCGGGTACGGGTTCCTCATCCCCATCTTCTTCGTGATGGTGGGAGTCGAGTTCGACCTTACGTCCCTCATCAACTCGCCCCAGGCTCTGGCCCTGGTGCCGGTGCTCCTGATCGGCGCCTATCTAGTTAAGCTGGTGCCGTCGCTGCTGTTCCTCCTGGCGGTGGACTGGCGCAGGGCCATTGGCGGCGGCTTCCTGCTCTCGTCCCGCTTGAGTCTGATCATTGCCGTATCGGCGATCGGACGGCAGTGGGGCGCAATCACGCCGGCAACTGACTCTGCCATCGTGCTGGTGGCGGTGGTGACCTGCACACTCTCGCCCATGCTTTTCTCGCTCCTCGTGCCCGGCGACGCTAGCGAGGTCGACCGGATTGTGGTACTCGGGAGCGGCCGTGAGGCGCGCAAGACCGCGAGGCGCCTTCTGGATCGGGGCGAAAACGTGGTCGTGCTGACTGCCAGTGACGATGAAGCCGCGGAACTACGGAAGCGAGGGCTAGAAGTGATCGTCACAGACCCCACTTCTGCGGCTGCGCAGCGAGAGGCGCGGGTCCCGGAGGCCAGAGCCGTAGTGGCCATGTTGGAGGATGTGGAGCGAAACACCCAGGCCGTGGAGTCCGTGTGCTCCAACTGGCCGGAGGTATCGGTCTTCGCCATGGCCCTGGATGATGCGAGCGCGCACCGCTACGAGGACTGTGGCGCGCGCGTGATCGACTATGATCTCTCCCCGTTCTGGATATTGGAGACTCTTCTCCAGAGACCGAGCATCTTCGACCTGGTGGTGCGGGGCGAGGGCCCAGACTCCACGCACGAGGTGGCCGAGGTCCGGCTCACCAATCACAGCCTGGTAGGCCGAGAGCTCCGTCAACTGAACCTGCCCCGCGGGGCCCTGGTGATGGCCATAAGGCGCGGCCGGGACTTCGTCATCCCGCGGGGACCGACGCGCCTGCAGCACGGCGATGTGCTGACCCTCGCCGGAAACCGTGAAGCGGTCGAGGAATTCGGCGCCCTGGCGCGCGGCTGAAAGACTCGCCCCCTGGTGCGTCGAGAACGGCGCCGCCGTCCCGGTTCGCGCGGTCTCTACCCTCCCTGCCGGAGTGCGCCAGCCCCCGGGAGCCTGAGCGGACCGCTCAGGCCGAGCTTTCCTCCCCCTCCTCCCCGTCTTTGAAGTCCAGTATCCCTTCGGTGACTGGCCAGTGGCGATTGCATGCCGGGCAACTGACCTGTTGCGGTGCCTCATGCAGCGGCCCGTGGCAGGCGGGACAGGCAAGGAAGTGGTTGGCGGGGGCATACTCGGGCTTCCGGGCCCGGGAAACGACCATGACGCTAGGCGAGAGCGGGTAGAGGGAGGCCAGGGGCCGGAGGGCTCCCTCGACGGCGGTCAGCAACTCGGGGGATATGCGCTCCTTGAGCGCCGCCAGGCGGAATAGGGAGAGGGCGTGCCACTCCTGGAAGTCCAGCCCGGCTGCGGCCAGTCGCTCGCGCATGTACTGGGGGTGGAAGTCCAGGTTGAGCTCAGCGAACTCGACTGGGTCGCGATGGAAGGGGCTCCAATTCTGCCGGCGGAACAGGTAGCGGGCGATGGCCTTGAGGTTGCGCTTGTTGGCGAACTCCAGCAGATAGGGTGCGCCCGGACGCAGGATGCGGTGCGCCTCGGCCAGAGCGGGGCCGATGTCGCGCAGGTGGTGCAGCACCCGCACTGTGACGACAGCGTCGAAGGCAGCGTCCGCGAGGGGCAGACGGCGGATGTCGGCGGCCACATAGGTGAAGCGATCGTCGCCGCCGTGGTCTTGCTGGGCCTGCCGCAGCAGCGTGCGGGAGAAGTCCACCAGGTAGACGCGCTGGTAGCCGGCATAGAGGTCAGCGAGGCGACCGAACCCGGCCCCCAGCTCGGCGATGGCCTCTCCCGCCGGCGGGAGCAGGCGTCTGAGGATCTGGCGCTCGGCCAGATCCTCGTAGCGGCGGGAATGGTTCCAAAAACGTTGGCGGTAGTCGCTTCCTTCGTAGTCGCAGATCTCGGGCATCTTGTCTCCGGGGCGGGGTTTCACGTGAAACGTTGGTCCGAGCGCCGGATCGCCACTTCTAGGCGTTTCACGTGAAACAGAACACGCTTAGCGATGAGAGCGCACAATGGATATCAGCAGCCAGAAACCGAAGAAGCCGGCCGCCACGAAGGTGAGCGCCCCGATTGGGACGCCGACATGCAGTGCCGGCACCTTCCAGACGGCGACGTCCGGCCCGGCAGACAAGAGCACGGCCGAGGAAAGCAGCAGCGCCGCCACCACAGCCGCGAATGACAGCCGGTTGCCCACGTCGTTGATGCGTCGGGCCAGCTGGTCCAGCTGCAGAAGATCAAAGCCAACCACCAGCTTGCCGCGCTCCAGCCGATCCAGGAGCACGTCGGCGCGCACGGGCAAGGTCTGCACCAGGTAGCGCGTCTGCTCCGCAAAGTCCAGACTCTCTCGCGCGAACTGCTTGGGGTCAAATCGTTTTCCGGCCAGGGCGATAAGGTAGGGGCGCAGTTCCTCGACGATGACGAAGCCGGGGCTCAGTTGGCGGGCCACGCCGTCGAGGAGTATCAGGGTCTTGGCCAGCAGCGCCAGTTCGGGTGGGATGTCGACCCGGTACTCGTGGGCGATGGTGAAGACGTCGGTGAGAACCTCGCCCACCGCCAGTTCGCGCATCTCCAGGCCATGGAAGCGCAGCAACAGGCGGCGCAAGCCCTGTTCCAGCGCCTCCACCCGAGCGTACTCGTGCATCGCGTCCATGCGGAGCATCACCGTGGCCATGCGCTGGGGATCTTCGGCCACGAAACCGGCCAGTAGAGCACCTAGGTCCTCGCGCATCTCCGGCGTCAGGTAGCCGACGGTGCCGAAATCCACCAGGCTCACGTGGTCTTCGCCGACCATGATGTTCCCCTGGTGGGGATCGGCGTGGTAGAAGCCGTCCTCGAAGATCATCTGGAAGTACATGCGCACGCCCATGATCGCCACGGCGCGCAGGTCGTAGCCCGAGGACGCCAGGGCATCGCGGTCGGTGAGTCGAATACCGCATACGTACTCGGTGACCAGAAGATGGGTCGTGGTAAGGTCGCTGAAGACGCGCGGCACCCGAGCGAAGCTGAGCGTGGCCAGATTGCGACGCAGGCGCTCCGCGTTGCGGCCCTCGAGAGCGAAGTCGAGCTCGCTGAGTAGGGCATACGCTAGCTCGTCCGCCAGCTGGCCCAGGCGCCGCTCCCGGGCGAGGGTCAGCCGTCCCTCCAGGAACCAAGCTTGGTCGCGCAGGATATCCAGATCGGCCTGCACCTGCTCCCGGATCCCGGGGCGCTGCACTTTGACCGCCACTTCCTGGCCGTCCAGCAGACGAGCGCGATGCACCTGCGCTAGGCTGGCGGCAGCGACGGGATGGCGATCGAACTCGCTAAAGACCTCCTCCAGGGGCTTGTCCAGTTCGCGCTCCACGATGCCGACGATGGTGTCAGCCGGCTCGGGGGGCGCATGGTCCCACAGACGGGCCAACTCGGCCAGATACTCGGGCGGGAGGATGTCGGCGCGACCAGCCATGAGTTGCCCAATCTTGACGTAGGTGGGCCCCAGCTCTTCCAGGGTGTGCCGCACTCGCTCCGGGAGGGACATGCGACGCACTTCCGGTCGCGGCCGGGCCGAGCGCAGCAGTAGCCGCCGCGGGATCCAGTCCCACAGCTGGAGTTGCTCCACCACCACGTCCAGGCCGTTGCGCCCCAGCACGCGCACGATCTCGCGCAGGCGTCGCAGCTCGCGGAGGCGGCGCTTGCCAGTAGCCAGGAACCAGGTGGTGGGACGTTGGGCGGTCATGGGCTCGATTATACCCGTCGGCGGTCGCGGAGCATAGCATGGGGCTCCGTTATCAGGCGAATGGCGCGATTCTGTCCACAACGGCGACCTTCCGGGCTGGTGACAATCCCCAGAACCGGCGCCATGGCCTCCCAGCGTCATTCTGAGGCCCCCAAGCGCTTAGAACAGTCGCTGTGGCCGACGAATCTGCCCGATGTTGAGGGGAGATCCCCCTCTTCGTTCGCGGCCACACCGTGAACTGGCTCGGAATGGCAAGGGGCGGCTGGCGCTGCATGCACGGTCCGATGCTCTGTCGGGCACACCCCATACCTGCGAACCTGCTCGGCTTGACGCTGGAGGGCTGGATGTAGTCGCCCTGTCAGTGGCCTTCGGCGGGGCTAAGGCCGGTGCGCAGCGCCTCGCGGACGGCGGCCAGGCCGGAACGCTGTCCCCGCATGGCTAGTCGAAGTCGGTGGGCCACTCCGGGTGGCGCCGGTGCTCGAAGAAGCGGTGGATCTGCTGGGGCAGGGTCCGCGGGAGTGAAAGCGGCGGCAGCTCGTCCTCGGCGAAGAAGCCAACGCCGGCCGTCTCGATGCTCTCTGTCGGCTCGCCGCCCAGAAGCTGGCAGAGGAAGAACATCTTGTAGATGTGTTGCGGATGGGGCGGGTGAGGGTGCCGGTTGCGGTCGAGCACGGCCAGCAACTTCACCGCCCGCACCAGGTAGCCGGATTCCTCGCGAACTTCGCGCTCCACCCCCTCCGAGGGCGCGTCACCTACGTCGGCCCAGCCGCCGGGGAGGGTCCAGAGCATGTCTCGCCGCTCTTTGACCAGAAGGATGCGGTGCTCGCGGAAGACGACGGCGCGAAGATCAATCTTGGGCGTGGCATAGCCCTTCTCACCGGCGAAGAGGTCGCGCACCCGCTCCTCAGGCGTCTCAGTGTAGCGGGCGACGATATCCACCGCTGTCTCGCGCACCTGCTCGAAGCGTTGGCGGTCGAAGGGGTTCGTGCAGTAGGCGAGAGCGTCTTGGGAGATCGCTTGCAGGCGCTTGGCCCACTCGAGCCAGATGGGATCCATACTTCACTACCTCGTGGTCAGGACATTGGGCGCAGATTGTGGTAGATTAGCACCTTGAGCAAGGAGCCGCACTTGGACGACACGAAGACATCACTTCCCAAGATGCTGGTAGTCCTGAACCCGAAGGGAGGGCAGGCCGACCCGGTCACGTTGCAGCAGGCGCTTGACCGCAACTGCCGTCCGGAAGAGTGGCAGGTGCGTGTCTACCGCGTCAAGGACGGTGAGGACCTGGGCGCGGAGGTACGCGCCGCCGTCCGCGAGCGCTACGAGGTGGTGGCAGCGGCCGGCGGCGATGGTACCGTCGCCGCGGTGGCCAACGCACTGATCGGAACCGGTGTGCCGCTGGCCATCTTGCCCGTCGGCACCGGCAATGCCCTGGCGCGGGAACTGGCCCTGCCGCTATCTCTGGATCGGGCCTGCGCCCTTATAGCCGGGGAGCACCAGATCCGGGTCATCGACGTGATGCAGGTGGGTGAGCACTACTGCATACTGAACGTGAGTGCCGGCCTGAGCGCCATTTCCATGCGCGAGACAACCGGCGAGAGCAAGCAGCGCTATGGGATGCTCGCCTACATCCTCACCGCTCTGCGCGGCTTGGCCGGCTTTCAGGCCCGCCGCTACGAGTTGGAGGTAGACGGTCTGCCCATCAGCGCCCGGGCATCCGACGTGCTGGTGGTAAACGGCTCCACTCCGGTGGCGTCGCTGCGCCGGACCGGCCCCAGCCTACAGCTTGACGATGGCATGCTGGGCGTCTACGTCATCAGGGCTCGTACCCTGCTGGACTACCTCGCCTCCGTCTGGGTGATGCTCTGGCGACTGGAGGGCCGGGACCGCCGCGTGCGCGTGTACGACGCCCGTGCCACCGTGAAGCTGGACGCCTCGCCCACGGCGGTGTTGCAGGCCGACGGCGATGCGCTCGGGGAGACGCCGGTCACCATCAAGCTGGTGCGCCAGGCGCTTAACGTGATAGTGCCCCCGCCCACGTTCGATCCGCTGGCGGAAGCCGGCGCCATGATTGATCGGGTGCGGCGGCAAGGGGGACTGCGGCGCAGCGGCGGCTGATCGCGATGATATCGACATAAATGCAGGAGCCCGGCTTTCTTACGGACGCCGGGCTCCTGCTTTGCCGGGCGGCCCGGCGCTGCCGCTACTGCTCCACCGCGGCCGGACCCTGGTTGATGCGACGGATCTCATCGAGCACGGCGGGCTCGAACTTGGGCGAGCGGTCGTAGTAGTAGATGCCGTTGACTTCTTGCTCTACGTCGGTGAGTTGGGTGTAGCAGAAGCCCCACATCCGCGGATTGCGCAGCAGCGCCTCGGTAAGCGTCCGGTAGCGGGCCACGAACTGCTCCACCGTCTGTGGCTTTTCGCCATATCCCCAGGCGCTGGTGCCGGCAAGGCCCGGGTTCCACCCGATGCCGCCGTACTCGCTCACCCAGAAGGGCTGACCTTCCCAGGGCGCGTCGTAGTGGGGCTGATTGCGCCAGGGGTCTCCGCCGGCGCCAAAAGCGTCCCAACGGGCCGCGAACTCCTCCGGGGTGAGGCGGTGGGCATAGTCGTGCACGTCGTACATGTCCGTTTCCACGTGCACGTAGCCGCTGGTATCGATCACCAGGCGGGTCCAGTCCAGCGCCTTGGTGGTGCGGTAGACAGTGCGGAGCAGCTCCGGGTTCTGGTCTGCCGTGGTCTCGTTGAATGGGCACCAGCCGATGATACTTGGGTGGCTGAAATCTCGCTCTACGATGGACGGCCACTCGGCCAGCACCCGTTCCAGCGCCAGTGGATGGGAGTGGTCCAGGCCCCAGTTGGGGAACTCCCCCCACACCGGGTAGCCCAAGCGGTCGGCCCAATAGAGGAAGCGGGGCTCGAAGACCTTCTCGTGCAACCGAGCTCCGTTGAAGCCGGCCGCCATGCTCAGTTCGATATCGCGCCGGAGCGCCTCGTCGCTGGGAGCGGTGTAGATGCCGTCGGGATAGAAGCCCTGATCCAGCACCAGCCGTTGGAAGAACGGCTTCCCGTTGAAGAGCACCTTGCCTTCCTGGATGGCGATGGAGCGCAAGCCGAAGTAGGACTCCACCCGGTCCAGGACGCGGTCGCCAACGGCGAGGGACACGGTCAGGTCGTAGAGGAAGGGATCCTGGGGCGACCAGGCGCGGACGGTGGAGAGTGGCACGACGCAGGCGGCCCAGCCGCCGTCGGCCCGCGCGCTGGCCTGGCCGACAGCCGTTCCCTCGGCCCCGGCCTCGGCCCGCAAAGTCAGACCGGTAGCCAGACCGCCGATCCGCGCCTGCACCAACACGGCTCCCTGTTCCAGCAGGGGCGTCAGGCGCAAGGACTCGACATAAGTCTGCGGCACAGCTTCGAGCCAGACCGTCTGCCAGATGCCGGTGGTGCGGGTGTACAGGCACCCGTAGGAGTTGTAGCGATCCGACTGCTTCCCGCGCGGGATGAGTGGATCGCGCGAGTCGTCCTCGGCGTAGACGGTCAGGGTGTTGCTCCCCGCCCGCAGCAGCGAAGTTATGTCAACAGTGAACGGGGAGTAGCCGCCGCGGTGCCGGCCCGCCTCGCGCCCGTTCACGTACACCCAGCTGTCGTAGTCCACCGCGCTGAAATGCGCCAGCACCCGCTTCCCGGACCAGGAGCCCGGGACCGCGAACTCGCGCCGGTACCAGAGGGCCGGGATGAAATCGGTGTGAGCCACGCCGGAGAGGCGGCTCTCCGGGCAGAACGGCACCGTGATCTCGCCCGCCAGGCGCTCCGCCTCCGGCAGGCCTCGTGCGCGGCCGCTGGCCCCCGGGTCCAGCTCGAACTGCCAGACGCCGTTAAGGTTGATCCAGTCCGGCCTCACCATCTGCGGGCGCGGGTACTCCGATCGAGGCACGTCGTTGTCGCTCAAGCCTTCCTCCTGCACGGGGGACCATGGGAATGCTGGCATGATGCCATCCTCGGCGAGTCCGATCAAGCCAGGCGACCGATCGGCTTGACGGTCGCCTGGCGCTCCTTACACTCTCAAGGCACGGGCGACCACGCCGTTCGAACCCTGCAGATAGGAGATCCCATGCCGATCAAGTCCGCCTATATCATGACCGACCTGGAGGGGGTGGCCGGGATAGACGACTGGGACCCGCGCAGCCGGGACTACGGCGCCAGCGCCAAGGGCGTCTACGAGCGCTCCGAGATGCAACGCCTGCTGACCGGCGAGGTCAATGCGGCGGTCGAAGGGCTGCAGGCCGCCGGGATAGAAGAGGTGCTGGTGAACGACGCCCACGGGGCCGGCCGCACCATCTTGCCGGAGCAGCTCCTGCCTGGGGCGCGCATCGCTCGCGGGACTGACCGGCCTTCCTGGCTGCTCGGCGTGACGCCACGCTTCAGTGCCCTCTTCCAGGTGGGGATGCACGCCATGAGCGACACCCCTAACGGTTGCCTGTGCCATACCATGTCCGGCTCCATCAAGGCCTACCGGGTCAACGGCCGCGATGTGGGCGAGATGGAGCTGGCCGCCTACCTGGCCGGTGAACTGGGCGTTCCCTGGGTGTTCACCGCCGGCGACTTGCACGCTTGCCGGGAGGCCGAGGCGTGGGTGCCCGGCATCGTGACGGCCGCCGTCAAGGAGGGATTGGGTCGCAACTGCGCCATCCACCTCGCGCCGGTGGACGCGCGGAAGCTCATCAAGGAACGTATCCAGCAAGCGGTGGCCCACGCCCACGAAGTGCGCCCCCTGGTGGCGGAGGCGCCGGTGACCATGGAGATCGAGCACCGCGAGCCTGGCCCGGCCACCTTGGGGCCGGGAGCGGAGAGGGTCAACGCCTTCACTGTGCGCTGGACGGGGCCCAGCCTCTGGCACATCTTCCACCTGGCCACCTACGGGCGGGAGGTGCCGCGCCCGCGGTAGGGAGCCAGGCGAGCCGGGTTGTCTAGCCGGACTCGTCTCGGTAACCGCGCCGCAGAGCCTGCTGGGCCTGCTGGCGCAGTTTCGGAACGCTAACCATCACCGTTATCCAGACAACATCCAGGAAGAGGCTGGGTGGCTTGGGCACAATCTGGCCCCGAAAGGCGGCAAGAG
>Ga0123331_1000911_pt1 | contig 26585 bp, 20 predicted proteins | sample BioC13SIPDNA_3_FD_89705 | JGI IMG/M metagenome (GOLD analysis project Ga0123331, IMG submission 89705) | Anaerobic biogas reactor microbial communites from Washington, USA - Biogas_R2_B C13 SIP DNA | ecosystem: Engineered > Bioreactor > Anaerobic > Unclassified | place: Washington, USA... | reverse complement strand
TTGCCGGCTCCGTCCCAAACCCATTCCAAACAAACCTCCCGAACCCAGGGCATAAAGGGACTGAATGGTCTGATAGCCTTCATCACCCGCATATTTCCAGGGATTTAAAAAAGCGATCAACCTCTCCAAACGATAGGGAGCAACCGCTATAGCCGCCAATATTGTACCCAGCCCGGCCATAAAAATCGCCCCCAGATGAGACCATTTGGCCCCGGCGGCCAGCAACATAAAAAATACCGTGGCCGCAATGGCAAAAGCGGTTCCCAGATCAGGCTGCAGCATAATCAATCCCCCTACCAGTGCTACCAATAGCAAGTAGGGCAGTACTCCTTTCGAGAAAGATCGAATAGAGGAAAGGTTCTGATCCATGGTCCGGGCCAAAAACATTATCATTCCCAATTTGGCCAGTTCCGAAGGGGAAAAACGCAAAAAACCCACTCCCAGCCAGCGGTTGGATTCATTTACCTCAATACCCAGGGGAGTAATTACCAATATAAGGCAAACCAAGGAAATGAGCATTAAGGGCAGGGCCAAGTCTTTAAGCTTAGAATAGTTTATTTTCATTATTACCAGCATGGCCATTATACCCAGAATCGCCCAATATAACTGGCGCTTAAAAAAATGGTAGGCATCGTCATAGCGGATATTCGAAGTAACCGCACTGGAACTAAACACCATTACCAGTCCTATTCCCAACAAGGCCATTGTGGTTATAAACAAGATAAAATCCGGTGGACCTTTTTTTGCTCTCAATCTTTTCCCCCCCAGCAGAAGCAGTAATAGGAGAAACTACTTGGAAATAGACTTGATTATCTCACAAAAGAGATCCCCGCGCTGTTCATAGCTTGCAAACATATCCCAGCTGGCACAAGCCGGAGAGAGCAGTACTACTTCACCCTTTCGCGCCAGCTCACGGGCCTTGATAACAGCTGCTTGCAGGTCTTCTACCTCATGTATATTCCGGAAACCAGCATCGATGACTGCAGCCTTTATCTCTTCCCGGGCCTCCCCCAGCAGGACCAGTTCTCTCACTTTCTGCTTTATTAATCCGGCTAGCTGGGAGAAACTGGAGCCCTTGTTCCTGCCCCCGGCTATCAGTATAATAGGCTGGTTAAAAGAGTCCAGGGCTTTCATCACCGCCTCGGGATTGGTAGCCTTGGAGTCATTAACATAAAGGACATCATCATAAAGGCCTAGCTCCTCCATCCGATGCCTGACCCCGGGAAAACTGGCCAGAGCCTGGCGAATATCCTCCGGGCTAACCCCGGCAATACTGGCCATCATTGTAGCAGCTAGAATATTCTCCAGATTGTGTTTCCCCCGCAGGGAGACTTCATCTATTCTCGCTATTTCCTGAATACTACCCGCCCTCTTAATAGTTATAACCCCATTATCTATAAAAGCCCCTTCCTGCAACTCCCGTTCACAGGAAAAAAAGAAGGTCTGGGCAGGGCAGCTTCGGGCCATTTCCCTTAGAATGGAATCTTCATAATTAAATACCGTATAATCATCTGGCTTTTGCTGGGCGAATATCCTGGCTTTAGCCTCAATATATCTTTCCATCGTCTTGTGCCGGTTAAGGTGATCAGGAGTGATATTTAGCAGGCCGCAGATATAAGGCCGGAAGCTTGAACTGCTCTCTAGTTGAAAACTGGACAACTCTACCACAATTGTCCCTGCAGAGAAACTGTCCAGCAAAGTAGTCAAGGGAATGCCGATATTGCCGCCAGCCAGTGAATTCCTCCCTGCCTGTACTAAAATGTAATGAAGTAAGGAAGTAGTAGTAGTCTTGCCATTGGTTCCGCTTATGGCCAGGAACTCTACTCCCTTCGGTTTCAAGATATAAGCCAGTTCCACCTCTCCAATTACCGGGATTCCCTGCTCCCGGGCTTGGCGGATTGGTGCTGTTTCCAGTGGTACTCCCGGGCTTACTACCAGCAGATCAAAATCCTGCCTTTTTACTTCCGGGTACCGGCCGGCATAATACTTTATACCCTGTTTTTCCAATTCATCCAGTACCGGAACCAGGGTTCGGGCTTCTTTTTCATCACAAGCGCTAAGCTGGGCACCGCGCTTATCCAGGGCCTTTATCGCTGCCATTCCACTGCGGGCCATACCTACTACCAGTATCCTCTTACCGCTAAAATCCAATCCATCTCCTCCCTTAGCCTACTCCCCAAAAGCTCCAAATCCCCAGGAGCATAAAAACAAAGGAAAGGCCCCAGAAATATCTTACCACCCTGGTTTCCGGCCAGCCTTTCAACTCATAATGATGGTGCAAGGGAGCCATACGGAATATCCTCTTTCTCGTAGTTTGGTAGGATATAACCTGTAAGATAACACTTAAGGTTTCAATCACATAGACCCCGCCAATAATAATCAAAGCTATTTCCGAGCGGGTTAAGGCCGCCACAGCAGCCACTGCTCCTCCCAGGGCCATGGAACCGGTATCTCCCATAAAAACCCGGGCGGGATGGCGGTTAAATATTATAAATCCCAGGCAAGCTCCAGCCAGTGCGCCACAAAAAACGCTCAAGCTATAATGTCCGGTCATAACACAAATAACCGCCAGGGCCAGGCTTACAAAAAAGCTTACCCCGGAAGCCAGTCCATCCAAACCATCAGTAAGGTTTACCGCATTGGCAGTACTTACCACAACAAAAACAATGAAGGGAAGGTACCACCAGCCCAGTTCCATTGCATAACCGGTAAAAGGCATAAGTATAGCGGTTCCCCGTTTAAAATAAAGAATCAGCAAAAGCCCGAAGAGAAATGCCATCAAGAGCTGTAATCCAAGTTTTTCCCGGGCACGGAGCCCCAGGGATCGTTTCAATACCACCTTGATATAGTCATCCCAAAAGCCTACTGAACCGAAGGCCAGCATTAGCAGCACCGCTGCCAGGGCTTCAGTACTGCTACCAGCCATAATAAAGCTGGCCAGCATTACAGCGGTAATAATAATTATACCCCCCATGGTGGGGGTGCCTGCTTTGGCATAATGACCTTTGGGGCCTTCTTCTCTAATACTCTGCCCTACTTTGAGCCGTTTAAGAAATGGTATCATGATAGGTCCCATTATTATTGAAACCAAAATGGCAATAGCTGCTGCCAAAAATGCATTACTTAGATAATTCTGCAAAGGATACCCTCCTGCTTAAGGAAAATTATTATTTGACTCTATTGCAAAAAGTTATTAACATCAGCCATAGAAACGGTTCTTCCGGCTGGTACGCTTTCCGCACTCCGACTTCCGTCTTCCGCCCTCCGTCTTCCGACAAGGGACGGTTCTTCTGGCTTATATAAACGACACCTAATGTTCATCTAATCTTCCGTCCTTACGCCTTCCGCCCTCCGTCTTCCGACTTCCGAGTAGATTTCTTCCGCCAGGCTTTCCAGCTGCATTCCCCGGGAAGCTTTAAACAATATGGTATCACTACTACTCAGGCTTTGTTTAAGAAATCCTATGCTTTCTTCTTTGGAAAGGTAATGCTTGACCTGCTCTCCCGCCATACCTGCAGCCCGGGCCGCTTCCGCCATCCATGCCGCCCGTTCCCCTATGCATATCAAAAGATCCACCTGGTTCTTAACCGCATGGCGACCAACTTCCCGGTGTCCCTCCTGCTCGTAATCACCCAATTCCAACATATCTCCCATAACCGCTACCAATTTGCCTTTTCCCTGCAGCTCCCGGCTGGTTTCCAGGGCATTAATCATGGAAAGCGGATTAGCATTATAAGTATCATTGATTATCTTTCCCCCGGCAGGTAGAGGAATAATCTCCAGGCGCTGAGAACCCGGATTGAAATTAAGCAGGCTGGACTTTATTTCTTCCAGGGGAACCCCCAGCAAAAACGCCATGGCTGCAGCAGCTACTGCATTCATAGCCCATCTCCTTGAAGGCAATGGTAAGAACAGTTTTTCCAGCTGACCCAAGCAGATAAGTCTTATTTCTATCCCTTGATTTTTTATAATAGTTTCCTCTATGCGAAAATCACAAGACTTACTATAGCCAAAGCGGTACTTTTTGGCCGCATAAGGCCGAACCGCTTCCTCCAGCAGCGGTGAATCTCCATTAATAAGAGCAAAGTCACCGGCCCTGAGAGCAGCCAATACTTCCGCTTTTGCCCGGGCTATATTCTCCAGGCTGCCCAGGGTTTCCAGGTGTACTTTTTCCACATTGCTTATAAGGGCCGAGCTTGGCTGAGCTATAGTAGCCAGCTGCAACAATTCCCCCTGCCCCCTCATGGCCATTTCCAGCACCGCCACCTGATGAGTTTCATCCAGTTGCAATAAAGTCAAGGGCAAGCCCATTTCATTGTTGTAATTACCCCTGGTTTTCAAGGTTTTAAAGCGGGATTGCAGGCAGAGGGCTAAAAGATCCTTGGTACTGGTTTTGCCAACACTGCCTGTAACCGCCACCACCGGTATATTAAAGCTGCGCCGGTAAGCAGCAGCCAGATCCTGCAAAGCATCCAGAGTATCATTAACCAGGATTATAGCTTTACCGGGGCCGGCTTTGGTCAAGCAATCCCCCCGAGAGACAATAACCGCTGCGGCCCCATTTTTCCATGCATCTTCCAGAAAATCATGGCCATCGGAACTTTCTCCTTTAAAAGCAAAAAACAAATAGCCGGGTTTAACGCGGCGTGAATCAATCTCCACCCCATTAACTATGGTCTTTTCATTCCCCGCCAGGAGTTTTCCTTTAATACTATCAACAACAAAACCCAGCTCCAAATGCATTATTTTACCTTTCCTCTCAAGAATTCCGCTGCCACTTTCCGGTCATCGAATTCCAGGACCTGATCCTTCACCAATTGATAGTTTTCATGCCCTTTCCCGGCTATAACCACCAAATCACCCGTTCGCGCCAGGTGAATAGCATGTCTTATAGCCTCTCTGCGGTCGACGATTATAGCATAACGGGACTTTTCCACCTTATCCATCCCAGGAATTATCTCCGCAATAATGGCATGGGGATCCTCACTACGCGGGTTATCAGAAGTCACCACACAGAAATCGCTGTATTTGGCGGCAATTTCACCCATAAGCGGTCTTTTACTCCGATCCCGGTCACCCCCACAACCAAATACGCAAATCAAACGCTTTTTCCCTAGCTCCCGGGCCGTTTGGAGAATATTTTCCAAACCATCAGGAGTATGAGCATAGTCCACAATCACGGCAAAATCCTGCCCGCAATCAACCTTTTCGAAACGCCCCGGTACCCCCTCCACCCTGGCCAGAGCAGATTGAATTAAGCCTGGATCGATCCCCTCCTGCAGAGCAAAGCTGATGGCCGCCAGGGCATTGTAAATACTAAAAAGACCAATGAGTTTCATATTAATCATAAGGCTTTTATCTCCGTAATGTAGGCGGAAACTACTGCCATCCAAGTCAATCTTGAGTTCGCCGGCTTGATAATCGGCTCTATTTTTTATTCCATAACTACGGCAAGGGATGGCGGCAGCCTGAAAAATCTCTTCGGCCCAGGGGTCATCGATATTGATAATGGCATAGTTTTGCTTTTCTGCTTTTATCATTTGAAAGAGCTGAAGCTTGGCTGCCCGGTAATTATCCATATTTTGATGAAAATCCAGGTGGTCCTGAGTCAGGTTGGTAAATACCGCCACATTGAAATCTATCTCTGCCACCCGCTGCAGCTGCAAAGCGTGCGATGAGACCTCCATTACTATATAGTCGGCCTTTTCCTCCCGGCATAAGGCCATAAAACTTTCTATCTCCAAAGCTTCCGGGGTAGTGTGTTGCATCTCTCTTTGCATTTTACCGACCTGGGCATAAAGAGTGCCCATTATGGCTGTTGTCTTACCCGCCTCTTCCAAAATAGCTTTGATTAGATGCGTGGTTGTGGTTTTACCATTGGTTCCGGTAACTGCAACCACCCTAATGGATTTAGAAGGCCGGCCATAATAATTGGCAGCCAATAAGGCCAGAGCACTCCGGGTGTCGGGGGTAGTAAGTAAAGTCGCTTTTCCTCCCGTATCCAGCTGTCTTTCGGCCAAAACCGCCACGGCTCCATTCTCAACTGCCTGCCCGGCAAATAGATGTCCATCACTCTTCAAGCCGCTAATGCAGATAAAAAGATCTCCTGGTTTTACCCGTCTGGAATCATAAGCAATTCCACTAATCTCCCTATCTAAAGGACCATCTTGCAGCTCTATGGTTAAATTTTTAATTAATTCCACCAGCTTCAATTTAAGGTCCCCCTTTTTTTCATTCTCCCAACATGCTCGGAACTCTCAACTATAAAAACCCCTTATCCCTGACCCCTCATGCTTCACTTCCCCTTATTCTCCCACCGGCTGGAACTTAACCCTTATGCTGGAGCCGCTGCTTACCACTTTCCCGGCCTCAGGCAATTGCTGGTAAGCCAGGCCATATCCCTCCGGTACTAAATGAAGCCCCAGATCAGCCAGTATTCTAGCTACTTCTTTCATTGATTTCCCCTGTAAATCGGGAATAGTTACCTCTGCGCCTTCCTTTCCCCCTTCAAAGGGAGAAAGATGGATTATAACCTCAGAATCCCGCTCCACTTTAGTATGGGCCCGGGGAGTCTGCTGCCACACCACAGTACCGCTGCCATCGACCTCAACTCTCAAACCCCGTGCCTTGATCACGGAACTGGCCTCTGATACAGGCAGGTTAACCACATCAGGTACTATAAGCTGTTCCTTCGGCTCTATGCTTTGCTCACCCTTGCCCGAATTATACCTGGGTATTTCCAGGTATTTGAAGGAGTCCTTCAGGATTTCCCGGAAAGCCGGTGCCGCCACCCAGCCTCCATAATAGGGGTAACCCTTGGGAGCATCAACCACCACGATACCCAGCAATCGCGGCTGGTTGGCCGGAGCAAAACCCACAAAAGAAGCTACATGTTCATTGCTCATGTATCTCCCGTCAGGGCCTACTTTTTGGGCCGTACCTGTTTTTCCCGCAACCTTGTAGCCCTCCAAATAAGCATTCCGCCCCGTCCCATTTACCACTTCACCTTCCAGCATCCCACAAAGTTCCCGGGCGGTTTCGGGGGAAATAACCTGCCTCACTACCTGGGGCTCAACCTTTTTAATAACATTTCCTTTATCATCTATAACCTGCTTCAATATATGCGGCTTCATCAATTTACCTTCATTGGCCACCGCTCCCACCGCTGTTAGTAACTGTATGGGAGTTACCGCATTGGCCTGCCCCATGGCCATGGTGGCCAGTTCAATCTGCTGTGCAGAAGCCCGGGGAATAAGAATCCCTTCCGCCTCACCGGGCAGGTCAATACCGGTTTTTTGTCCAAAACCAAAAGCCTTGAGATATTTATAGTAGTTTTCCAAGCCTAACTCCAAACCTATCTGTATAAAAGCTACATTACAGGATTTCTCAATGGTCTGGGCAAAGCTCTGGCTGCCGTGGGGTCTTCTGTCCGGACAACCAATAGTCTCTTTACCCACCTTGACATAGCCGGGGCAAAAAAACCGGCTTTCCGCGTTCACCACACCTTCCTGCAAAGCCATGGCCGCAGTAGTTATCTTCATAGTCGACCCCGGTTCATAGCTATCGTTGATGCCATAATTCCGGCGATTGCTGGCCGGATAGGCCGAAAAATCGTTGGGGTCAAAAGTAGGCCGGGAAGCCAGAGCCAATATTTCTCCGGTTGACACATCCATTATTATAGCCGCAGCTGATTTAGCTTTTCTTTCGTTAAAGACTTTGTCGAGTTCCCTTTCCGTAATATACTGAATAGTTTCATCAATGGTTAATATCAAATTGGCCCCATCAACCGGAGGGATAAACTTATGAGTAGCTTCGGGAATAGGCCGGTTGACGGCATCATGCTCTATGATTATGCGGCCTTTGGTGCCTCCCACCAGTTTGTCGTAGTAAAAATCGACCCCTTCCAGGCCGTTGTTATCTATCCCGGCAATGCCCAGCACATGACTGGCCAAAGTACCTTTGGGATAATAGCGGCGGCTTTCTTCCGTAAGCCCGATTCCCGGCAAATCCATTTTTCTTATTACTTTCGATTTTTCCGGATCAATCTGTCGTTTTACCCATTCAAAAGAACTATTTCGGCTAATTCGGCGCAACAAGCTTTCTTCGTCCATTTCCAAGACCTGTGCCAGCTTAGCGGCAATCTCCTTTTGCTGCCCCTTACTGCAAACTTCAGCCGGAATGGCATAGACCGAATCAGCGCTTACGGAAATAGCTAATTCATTGCCATTGCGGTCATAGATTATACCTCTTTTGGATTCTACCGGCACATCCCGCATCCGGTTTTGCAGCGCTTTTTCCGAGAGCTCAGCCCCTTTGACAAATTGTACCCAAAAGACCCTGCTCCCCAAAAGTAAAAATATAATGACAAAGAAGAAAAAAAGCGTAGCAATACGCTTTCTTACTATGAAACCGGTGGTTTGCATCAATATCCACCTCGTTCTTTAGTTGCTTCGGGCGGCCAAACGAATCAAATTATCATAGATCTTTTTTAAAGCCTTTTCCTGATCACGATTGGCAACATTTACAGAATCTTGTTTCACTGCTGTCTCCCCTCTCCGCTCGGAAGGAATCACCACCGCAAAATTTAAATCTTCTTCCGCTTTTACCATGCCCAAATCCTTTGTAGCCAGTAGTTCTATCCTATCCAGAGAACTTTTCTGGGCTATTTCATACTCAATACGCTGGTTGGAGGCTTGTAGTCTTTCAATATCCTTTTCCAGCCCTACAATCTGGTAACCCATAGTAGATACCGTTATACATAGAAAAACTATCAATATAGCCCAGGCAAAGAAGAACAGCCCACCCTTTAACAACCAGGTTTTTTTACAATCAATTTTTTTATAAGTCCTTCGAATCTTTCTGCTTTGCCTGCTTTGCAGCTCCGGCTGAATTGCTCCGGGAGTATCCAGAACTTTAGCTAAACTTTGGCCTGCCTGTAACATATTCTTATTCTTCCTCCCCTGAATATAGAACTTTTAGATTTTTTCGGCTACCCGCAGTTTAGCACTCCGAGCCCGGGGGTTAGCCTCAGATTCCTCTTTTGAAGCCACTATCGGCTTACGGCTTAATATTTTCAATTCCGCCTGGTGCCCGCATGTGCAAATCGGGCTTTGGCTGGGACAAATACAAGTCCTGGCCCGGTTTTTCATGAATTCCTTGACCATCCGGTCTTCCAGAGAATGAAAAGTGATAACACACAACCTGCCCCCTGCTTTCAATGCTTCCAGAGCCTGCGGCAAAACTTCCCTTAAAGCATCCAATTCACTATTAACAGCCATCCTTAGAGCTTGAAAGCTCTTACGTGCCGGGTGTTTTTCCCGGCGGTAGGCAGCCGGTACCGCTGCCTTGATTATTTCCACCAGTTGCAGGGTACTATCTATACTCTCAGTCTTTCTATGTTTCGTTATAGCCGCAGCTATGCGCCGGGAATAACGCTCTTCCCCAAAGTCAAATAGTATTTGCGCAATCTTCTCCTTTGGATAACAGTTTATAATCTCCCAGGCTTTTAAATCCTGTTCCTGATTCATCCTCATATCCAGGTAGGCATCTTCATGAAAACTGAAACCCCTCTCCGGCATATCTAATTGAAATGAAGATACCCCCAGGTCTAACAATACCCCATCTACCGCTGAAATTCCTTCCTGCTCTAATATTTGCTTTAGGTTCCTGAAATCTCCATGAACAAAAGTAACATTGGGCAATGGTAATCGCTGCCTGCTTTGTTCCAGAATAGCCATATCCTTGTCAATAGCCAGCACCCGAGCACCAGCCTTTAGGTGCTGGAGAAGCTTTTCCAGATGTCCCCCTCCTCCCAGCGTACAATCAACATAGCAACCCTTAGGGTCACCCAGCAAACTGGATATAACCTCATCAAGTAAAACGGGTATATGCAAAAGCTAAACACTCCTATATTCCCAGATCAACCAGGCTTTCTGCAATTTCCTCGTAAGATGATTGTGCATTCTCGTTATAGTCTGTCCACTTTTCTGTAGACCAAATCTCTACCCTGGCACCAACACCAATTATTATTACATCCCGGTCAATCCCCGCATATTCCCTGAGGTTGAGCGGCAATACCGACCGTCCTTGCCTATCCAAATCCAACTCCGAAGCTCCTGAGAAAAAAAAGCGCACAAAAGAACGTACATCCGCCCGTGTGAACGGAAGTGAACGCAACTTTTTCTCAATAAGCTGCCATTCATCCTGGGGATAGAGAAAAATACAATTGTCCAATCCCTTGGTAGCCACAAATTTATAGCCAATCTCTTCGCGGAATTTTGCCGGAATTGTAATTCTGCTCTTTTCATCCAGTGAATGTTGATATTCTCCTAAGAACATTTGTTCTGCCCCTTCTGAGCTTCTTATTGGGATTCTGCTCCACTTTACTCCACTTTACTCCACCTTATTCTATTCGCCCTAAACATTATCCTTCTTTGTGAATCTTTTTACAAATGTACAAGTTCGTAGCTTATCGACATCCAGGCCTTGTAGTTGCTTTATTTGAGCTCTTTCGGCATTTTTTCTGCCAGCCAAAATTTATACTCCTGCCCCATAAAAAACCAGCCCCTGGTCCTAAGCCTAATGTCCAAAAAATAGACAAAAAAAGAGCCGAGTCTCCTTACTCGGCCCAGAATATTTGACAATATTTATGATCTTTAAGCATCGGAAGAAACTGCACAGCAGTTTCAACACAGCGCTGCAACGATGTGGGGATTTGAACACCCGCTGCCTTTTTTGTTAAAAGAAAGCCGTCCACCTTAAAGAAGCGGAAACATTTTTCGCTTCTTTATAAGCGGTAGAGTTGGGACTCATCCAGGAACTTTATTCCTTTTTGGCGGAATATTTCGGTGGTCTTTTCGCTGTCCTCTACCTTCAAAACTACCAGGGCATCATTGCCTGATGTCCCAATAAAAGCATATAAATACTCAATATTAAGATTATCCTCATGCATCTGTTCCAGTACGGTTGCCAGCCCGCCGGGAGAATCAGATACTTGAACTGCCAGCACCTCTGTTTCGCTGACGGTAAAACCATTTTCCTTCAAAACCTGATAGGCCCTATCCGGGTCATTGACTATCAAACGCAGTATCCCAAAATCAGAAGTGTCTGCAATTGACAGGGCTCTGATGTTGATTCCCGCAGTCCCCAGAACCCGGGTAACATGAGAGAGCCTTCCCGCCTTGTTCTCTAAAAATACCGAAATCTGTTTAGCCATGCTTTCCCTCCTTACACATTCCTCTTGTCTATCACTCTTTGAGCTTTACCTTCACTCCTGGGTATGGATTTGGGTTCTACCAGCCTTACTTTTACCCCTATGCCCAGATTGCTCTCCAAATCTTTACGAATTAACCCCCCCAGTTCTTCTAATTTGCGCACTTCATCGCTGAATAAACGCTCGGAAACCTCCACCTGCACTTCCAGTTGATCCAGATTGCCCTTCCGGTCCACTATCAGCAGGTAATGGGGTTCCACTCCGGGAATGTTAAGCAGAACGCTTTCCACCATGGAGGGAAAAACATTTACCCCCCGAATAATAACCATATCATCAGAACGACCGAGAACCTTTTGCATGCGGACCAGGGTTCTCCCACAATCACAACGCGTTCTCTCCAGGGTAGTAAGGTCGCGGGTACGGTATCTGATTAAAGGCAGCGCCTCTTTGGTAATACTGGTTATGACCAGCTCACCCGGACAGCCATCTGGCAGGACTTCTTCCGTAAGCGGGTCAATTATCTCGGCCAGAAAATGGTCCTCAGCTATATGCAGACCCTTTTTACAGGAGCATTCAATAGCTACACCAGGACCGATAATTTCACTCAAACCATAAATATCATAAGCGTCTATTTCCAGTTTATTTTCTATTTCCCGGCGCATACTCTCCGACCACGGTTCGGCTCCAAAAACCCCGGCTTTCAGTTTTAAATCATTTGGTTCAATGCCAGCCTCCAGCATGGCTTCATACATAAACAAGGAATAAGAGGGGGTGCAGGTAAGCAAAGTGGTTCCAAAATCCTGCATCAGCATCACCTGCCGGCGGGTATTTCCGCCAGAAGTAGGAATAACCGAAGCCCCTATTCTCTCAGCCCCGTAGTGTATTCCCAGCCCGCCGGTGAACAGCCCGTAGCCATATGAATTCTGAATTACTGCGTTTTTGGTAGCTCCAGCAGTGGTCAAGGCCCGGGCCATTAGCTCAGCCCATATTTCGATATCTTTTTTGGTATAACCAACTACCGTTGGTTTTCCCGTGGTACCGGATGAAGAATGAATCCTGACCACTTCGCTCATCGGTACGGCAAAAAGATTAAAGGGGTAATTATCACGCAAATCCTGTTTGGTGGTGAACGGTAGTTGTTTTAAATCATCCAGGCTCCGTATATCTTCTGCCGTAATACCGGCCTGGCTTAGTTTCTCCTTATAGGCGGGAACAAAGGCATAGGTTCTGAATACCGTTTCTTTTAACCTTCTTAGTTGTAGTTTTTCCAGCTCTTCCCTGGGCATACATTCCTTTTCCTTATCCCAGTACAACATTAATTCTACCTCCTTCATTAATTTTCCTCCCTTGTCATGGGGACGGGGTTATTGACAACTTATTTACCCCTCACTTTTCTTACTAGTCAATTAATATATGGGCAATACTCCGCCAGGGGGCATTCTTGACAAAGCGCCTTTTTTTTCTTGCAATAATTGGCCCCCAGAGCTACTAACAAAGCATGATATTCGTTATAAATTTGGGTATCAGCCGGCAGGTGGTTCTGCATCAATCCCTGCATCTTCTCATAAGAACACTTATCTTCCACCCATCCCAGCCGGGAAAAAATCCGAATAGTATAAGCATCAACCACAAAAACAGGGTAATTACCAGCATAGAGCAAAATGGAATCGGCGGTCTCCGGACCTATACCCCATAAGGCCAGAAGCCTCGCTCTTATTGGCGAGAGGGGCTCGTTAAACATGAGGTCAATATCACCACCATAATTCTCCGCGATAAATTCCAGCAAAATCTTCAATCTGCGCGCTTTTTGGCGATGATAGAGAGCTGGTTTGATGAAATCTGCCAGTTCTTCTTCTGCGATGGCCAGCAAGGCAGAAAAATCGAGCAACCCGGCCTTCTTTAGAGCCGCAATGGCCTTCTCTACATTTTTCCAGGAAACTGCCTGGGTCAGTATTGCACCCAGTATTATTTCCAGGCGGCTTTCCCCCGGCCACCATCCCCGTGGCCCAAAATGCTCAAGAAGCTTGTGGTATATATCCATTAACTTCTGTTGCTTCATAATTACCTCCGCTTGTAATGGTAAGGGGTAAGGGGTGAGGGACTTTATTTACTAATCAACTGTTTGACCGCATAGCTGGCCAGCAATAAACCAGCAACAGCAGGAACAAAAGATATGCTGCCCAATCTGGTTTCCCCTGAATAAGCGGTTTTAACCGGGGTCTCCCGCGAGTAAACCACTGGAACTCCCTGCAGGATATTTTTCCGGCGCAGTTCTCTTCGCAGTTTTCGGGCCACGGGACATATTGAACTGTCTTTAATATCGGCAATAGTAAGCAGGAGGGGGTCAAGCCGGTTGGCTGTACCCATAGAACTGATTACAGGAATCTTCCTGTGCAGGCAGGTTTTAATCAGATGAATCTTATCAGGGAGGGAATCAATAGCATCCAGAACAAAATGTATTTCTTCGTCTAAAATCTCCGCACTGCTTTCCCCGGAATAGCTGAACGGATACTCCTTTAGCTGGAGTGCGGGGTTTATATCCCGCAGCCTCTGGCCCATGACTTCGGTCTTTAACTCGCCCCGGGTGGAATTCAAGGCCACTAGCTGCCGGTTGATATTGCTGGCTTCGACCCGGTCAGGATCACATAAAATAATCCTGCCAACTCCGCAGCGAGCAATAGCTTCAGCCGCATAGGATCCAACTCCGCCCAGTCCTATCACTACCATGCAGGAATCTCGAAGTATTTTAATGGCTTCCTGGCCAATTAACAGTTCTGTCCGCTGAAAATTTCTTTCATTCATCATGCAAAAACCCCACCGAGCCGTGATGCCGTAGTTTTAACCTGCTTAGCAGGTGGGTGCCCTCCCGCATATTTAATGTGTCCCACAGAAGCGGGCTTACAAGCCATAGGCGGAGATAGGTTCCCTTAATTTTTGTGTTGGCAAAAACTTAACAGCTATTCACGCACACAGCAGGGGTTTCCTAATCAGGTGTTTTCTATGTCTTTTCAGGTAAAATAATACCATAGAATACCGGCTTCTTCAAGACATTGGTTCTGTAATTATTCGCCATCATTTCCATTTCTGCTATTTTTCTCTAATCCTAAGGGCCAATTCCCTTAGCTGCCTGGCGCTAACTGTTGATGGAGCTTCCGTCATAGGGCAGGAGGCACTCTGGGTTTTGGGGAAGGCCATTACATCTCGTACACTGTTTCTTCCTGCCAGGAGCATCAAAAGGCGATCTACTCCAAAAGCAATCCCTCCATGAGGTGGAGTGCCGTATTCGAATGCTTCCAGCATAAAGCCAAATTTATCCCGGGCTTCCTCCTGGCTCATACCCAGTACGGAAAACATCTTTTCCTGCCATTCCCGCCGGTGTATTCGTATGCTCCCTCCGCCCAGTTCGGTTCCATTAAGAACCAGGTCGTAGGCCCGGGCCTTAACCCTTCCCGGTTCACTGTCCATAATCTCTATGTCTTCCAGGCGCGGTGAAGTAAAGGGGTGATGCTTGGCCTGGTAGCGTTTTTCCTCCTCATCATATTCCAGGAGGGGAAAATTGGTCACCCAAACAAAATTCAACTCTTCTTCAGCAATAAGACCCTTTTTCCGCCCCAACTCCAGTCGCAGGATACCCATAACCCGGGCCACTATTTCAGCCTGGTCCGCTCCAAAGAGTATAAGGTCGCCGGCTTCAGCACCAGTTGCCGCCAGAATCTGTTTGATTTCCTCTTCACTTAAAAATTTGGTAATAGGCGAGCGCAGTTCATTTTCCTGTACCAGTATCCAGGCCATACCTTTAGCTCCGTTTTCCACCGCCATAGCCCCCAGAGCATCTATTTCCCGGCGAGTAAAGGAACCGCATCCTTTAGCATTCAGAGCCCGGACCACGCCCCCGGATTGCAAAGCTGAAGCAAAGACCTTAAACTGCGTGTTCCGGAGCATTTCGCTTAACTCCACAATCTCCAGGCCAAAACGTAAATCAGGTTTGTCCGAACCGTACTTTATCATAGCATCATCATAGGCCAGGCGCGGGAATGGGGTTTTAATGACCTTCCCCGCAGCTTTAAAAAAGATCTCAGCCATCATTTCTTCTACCAGCACAATAATGTCCTCTTCATCAACGAAAGACATCTCCATATCCAGTTGGGTGAATTCCGGCTGGCGATCAGCCCTAAGGTCCTCATCCCGGAAACAACGGGCAATCTGAAAATATTTCTCCATCCCGGCTACCATAAGTATCTGTTTGAATATCTGCGGAGATTGGGGTAAAGCATAGAATTCACCAGGGTGAACGCGGCTGGGTACCAGGTAATCCCTGGCTCCTTCGGGAGTGCTTTTCGTCAAAATGGGGGTTTCTATTTCTATAAAACCCCGGCTATCCAGAAAGTCGCGCATGCACTTGACCACCCGGTGTCTTAAGAGCAGGCTGTCTCGCATCTCAGGCCGCCGTAAATCCAGATAACGGTATTTCAGGCGCAGGTTTTCATCAACATCTATATCATTCTCAATATAAAAAGGAGGAGTTTTGGCCACACTTAAAACTTCCATGTCGTCTACATAAACTTCCACCTTGCCAGTTTTAAGGTTAGGGTTTTCCGTAGCCTCAGGGCGAAGAGAGAGCTTACCCCGCACGGCTATTACATACTCGCTTCTTATTTGTTCCGCCAGGTGAAAAGCCTCCTCTTTGACTTCGGGACTGAATACCAGTTGAATTATGCCGGAGCGATCCCGCAAATCAACGAAAATCAAACCGCCATGATCCCTTCTGGTATCCACCCAGCCATTGAGCACAACTTCCCATCCCACCAGATGAGTATCCAGTTCGGTGGCATTATGAGTTCTTTTCATCAATGTTTCTCCTCCTACTTCATTTCTATAACGGATCTAATGCTGTCAATCAATTCTTCCTGACCCAGCTGCCACTGTTCTTTGCTTTGCATATCCCGCAAGGTCCAGAAGTGTTTTTCCACTTCCTCTTCACCCACCATAACTACGAACCTGGCACCAGTTTTCCCGGCATACTTCATCTGCGCCTTGCCGCTGCGACCGCCATAGTCCTTGTCAGTCTTGATGCCCCTGCGCCGGAGTTCATTTACTAGCTGTAATCCTCTCATCTCATAGGCATCATTCATTACCACCACAAAAACATCCAGTGAAGGGCTGGAAAACTCCCGTTTACCCATCATATCGAGAGCCAGCAGCAAGCGTTCCATACCCAGAGCAAAACCGATACCCGGTATCTCTGGTCCACCTAGCTCTCTTACCAGCCCATCATACCTCCCCCCACCACCGACCGCGCTTTGCGCCCCGATGCCGGGAAGGTGAATCTCAAAAGCGGTATTGCTGTAGTAGTCCAGGCCGCGAACCAGGTTGTTGTCGTGGATATAGCTTATGCCATTATCCTGCAGAGCCGCCTGCACCCGGCTATAATGCTCCTGGCAATAAGGGCAGAGATGGTCGCAAAAAATAGGATATCCCATAATTGCCTGGTGACAAGTCTCGCTTTTGCAATCCAAAACCCGTAAAGGATTCTGCATATATCTTTGCTGGCAATCCTGGCACAATTGCTCTTTAAACGGGCTAATATGCTGCAGCAGTTTTTGCCGGTAGTCATCACGACATACGGAGCAGCCCAGCGAATTCAAATGCAGTTCGTAGTCATCTAAACCCAGGCGCCTTAAAATCTCCACCAACAAGATGATAATTTCCGCATCCAGATAAGGACTATTACTGCCAAAGGCCTCTACCCCGAATTGGCGGAATTGCCGGTATCTCCCGGTCTGCGGGCGGTCATAACGAAACATGGGTCCCTGGTAATACCATTTGACCGGCATTACACCACTATATATCCCATGCTCAATCAAGGCCCGGGCACAAGGGGCAGTACCTTCCGGGCGCAAGGTCAGGCTGCGCTGGGAACGATCGTTAAAGCTGTACATTTCTTTGCTGACTATGTCCGTCCCCTGGCCAACGCCTCGCTGAAACAACTCGGTATGCTCGAATAGCGGAGTCCTGATTTCTCTAAAGCCAAAGGATTCAGCACTATCCCTCATTATTTTTTCAATATACTGCCACTTTTCAGAATCCTGAGGTAAGATATCATAGGTTCCCCTGGGGGCTTTGATTTGCATAAACTACTCCTCCGGAACAATAAATCCTGGTTCCCTTAATTAATAAATGTCCAACCCGCTTGCCCGGGTCAAAGCTCATGTCATCCTGCATTTCAAGGAATCCTGGCGGAACCATTCCTTGGATAATTCTAATTTAAGGCCTGAAGCTTGTCAACTTTGCGCCATATTAGCCTTTCCCATGATTCTGTGTCAATAACCCTCTAGTCCCTAACTCCCTCCTTTCTATACCCTACTCCCTAACTCCTCAAACCACACTCACTTCTCCCTGCTTTTTTGCCGGATTTTTTCTGCTGTGTGCGTATTTCTCCGGAGATAGCTTCTCCGGAAATACCATGATAAGATCCATATTTATTGTTTTTATTCCTGCTTCCCTTGCCTATTCTTGCGATAGCATCACCCCTTTCGTATCATGTTTCCTCCCTGTTCTTCTGAGGATAATGTCATTCATGCTTTGGCTGCTTATTCAAACTACTCCTGCAATGTTTTTCCCCGGGTACAGGAGGAGTACGAACCCAGGTATTTAACCAAAGTGCACCGTTTCTGCAATTCCTCCAATAGTTCCTCTATACTAACCCTGTTAGAGCTATTCTCAACTTCGATGTAAAAAGAATAGCTGCCCTTTACCAGTTTTCTCGGGCGTGATTCTATCTTGCTCAAGTTTAAGTTTCTGCGATTGAAGATTTCCAGGGTCTGGTACAGGGCTCCCGGGCGGTCAGGAAGAGTAAAAATAATGCTGCTTTTATCCTCTTCCACTTTGGGCGCCTGACCAGCCTGAACATGAATAAACCTGGTGTAATTATCTTCGTCTTGAATATTGTTCTGTATCATTTCCAAACCGTAGAGGCTACAGGCCAGTTGGTTGCCGATACATGCCGCCCTTCTCTCCTCACTTCTAACAATTTCCGCCGCCCGTGTCGTACTGCCGGTTATTTCCTGTCTTGTTTCCGGCAAATAGCTGTTGATGAAGTTTTGGCATTGCATCAATGCTGTGGGTTGAGAAACCAGAAGTTCAATATCGGCCAGATCCAGCTTTTTCCCTGCCATCAGATGCTGTCTCACCGAGATGCTTATTTCACCCTTTATATATACATTGCTCGCTTCCAGTGCCTCCATAGTGAGGCTTATGCTACCTGCCAGGGAATTTTCCATAGGTATTAAAGCTTCTGCAACCTGTTTTGTATTTAGTAGAACAAAAATTTCAGGAATGCTTCGGGCCAGTACATAATCCTCTTTATCACTCCAATACAGCTGAGCAGCTTCTTCGCTGAAGGTTCCTGCCGGACCTAAAATAGCATAGGCCATTACCTCAACCTCCTTCCCACAGCTTGGGCCACCGGCTCAAGTTCTCGCATCATAGTGCTGAAGCCTCGGGGAGTTAATGATTGGTCCCCATCGGAAAGGGCTTTTTCTGGCTGTGGATGTACTTCCACCATCAAAGCATCCGCACCCGCTGCAATGGCTGCCCGGGCCATGGGACTTACCAGGCTCCTTACCCCGGTAGCATGGCTGGGATCGACCATAACCGGCAAATGCGACAATTCCTTGACCAAAGCCACCGCAGAAAGGTCGAGGGTATTTCGTGTCCAGGGCTCGGAACTGCGAATACCCCGCTCACACAGTATCACCTGGGAATTTCCACCGGCCAGAATATACTCTGCTGCTAATAACCATTCCTCAATACTGGCTGACATACCCCGCTTTAAAACCACCGGCTTCTTGAGCTGCCCCAACTTACGTAATAAAGCAAAGTTCTGCATATTACGCGCTCCTACTTGCAAAATATCTGCATAATCAGCCAGCAGTCCGATATCCTCGCTATCCATTATCTCGCTTATCACCGGCATGTTCATATCCTCACCCACTCGAGCGAGCAATTTTAATCCCTTCTCGCCCAATCCCTGGAAGGTATAAGGAGAAGTCCTGGGTTTGAAGGCTCCTCCCCTCAACATGACCGCTCCTGCCGCTCGCACCTTAAAGGCCGTTTCTTTTAATAACTCTTCACTTTCCACTGCACATGGTCCGGCTATGACCATCACCTGTTCTCCGCCGATCAGGCAACCCTTAACTTCAATCTGAGTTGGTTCGTTTTGATAAAAACGGGATACCAGTAATTCACCATCTTTTTTAGCTAACAAGTTTTTCATTTCCAGCACTCCTTTACTGAAATTTGACTCTACTGCAAAAACACCTTTTTGTTGTATAAGGGTTGCATAAATATACAAAGCGAGCGTTGGCGAAGCATGGACGCAACACCCGGCGAAGGCGAGCAGGCGAAAGGGGGCGAGCGACAGGATGTCGCGAGAGCGCTACCGACCAGGACGGGAGATTAGCGCGGTACCCCTTGAGCCGCGAGACAAGCCGCAGGTGTTGCCCATGCGTAGACTGCGAGCGGTATATTTATACAAGCTAATTAAAAAAATAAACCTCTCATCCCCCAAGGGACGAGAGGTCTGCTTGACTTCCCGCGGTACCACCCATTTTGGCTAAAGCCCACTCAAAAAAGGATACGGGACTCCTCCATTAAAAAAAGCTTCACATCCTCATGGGACGAGAAGCTTCTGCTGCCCGCGGTACCACCCAAATTACCATTACAGGTCCGCTTAAAAGATACAGGTTTATCCGATATCCCCTCCCTTTTAACGGTGGGAGCTCCGCCACGACCTACTTACCCAGGGTTTCAGCCGGGTGCTCCGAAGTGAACTTCACTCCGCTTCTTTATAGAGATGCTTACAGCCGGTGGCATCTCCTCTCTGCCTAATTCCACGAAGCTACTTTACTTCTTCATTGCATTTTGAAATATATGAATTAATATTACCACAACATTTAAGTATTTGTAAAGGTATTTGAAAAATTTTTTTATGAAACAGGGTTCCGGGACTAATCATGGGCTTTTTGCTTAAGTTAAAAACGGGTTGTGCATCCTCTCAAAACCAATAGTCGTTGCCGGTCCATGTCCAGGATAACAAATAGTATCATCATCATAACGAAAGAGCTTTTCTTTAATATTTTGAATCAACTGCTTGTAAGAGCCCCCCGGGAAATCCGTACGCCCAATAGAACCCTGGAACAAGGTGTCCCCAACAAAAATAATATTTCCGGTTTTAAGACAGACCCCTCCCTGGCTGTGCCCCGGAGTATGAATCACTTCCAACTCCACCGTATTGCCAATCTTTATAATATCTCCTTCCTGGATAAACTGTTCAGCCGGCGGGCTTATAACCTTGCTTCCCATCATAAACGAGAAATTGGAAACCGGATTTACCAGCATTTTAGCATCATTTTCATGAATTAAGATTTTGGCACCGGTAGCATCTTTTATGGCCTGGTTGGCTCCAATATGGTCAATATGGCCGTGAGTATTTATTATATACTGCACTTTGAGTCCATCTTCCTCCAATAGATTCAATATAGCCCGGGCATTTCCTCCGGGGTCAATGACCGCTACCTCTTTGGTCTCTTCACAGCCTACGATATAGCAGTTGACCATCATACTGCTTAGTTCCAAACCCTTTAATATCATATCAATGCTCCTTTCCAATATTTTAGACTCCAGGGACTTATGATAAAACTTTGCCGTTGCGGAAGGCCTTACTCTCGTCCAAGGTTTATCATAAGCCTCTTAAAACAACTTTTCGCTATCCAGCAAAATGGTGCAGGGTCCATCATTTTCTATGCTAAGTAGCATTTCCGCTCCAAAGGTTCCGGTTTCTACCTGCACACCCCGCTGGCGAAGGCCATCAACACAGTAATTAAACAGCGGTTCGGCTAATTCCGGCAATTCCGCCTCAGAAAAACTCGGCCTGCGGCCTTTACGGGCATCACCATAAAGGGTGAACTGGCTTACCAGGAGTATTTCCCCTTCAATGTCCAGCAGAGAACGGTTCATCTTCCCCTCTTCATCAGGGAATATCCGAAGATTTACAATCTTTTCGAGCAGGTAATCCCCATCAGCCTTGCTGTCCCCCTTCTTAATACCCAGCAAAACCATAAGACCCTGCTTTATTCTTCCCCGCAGCTCACCTTCAACTCTAACCTCACTAAAACTAACCCTTTGAACTACGGCCCGCAAGCGATTCACCTCTCATTTCCCCCGGCAGAACCCTTCTAACTTCCAACACATCCCTAACATTTAGAATGCGCTGAATCACAGCTTGAAGGCGGCTCATATCTTTTATCTCCAGTTTAAGGTTTATTACGGCCTGGTTGTTTTTGGTAGCCCGAGAAAAAACTGAATTAATTTGAATTCTGGCCTCGGCAATTTCATTCATAACATCGGTGGTCAGGCGTGCCCGGTCAAAAGCCTTTACTTCCAGCTCTACATAATAGATACCGCTGGTATCCGCCCATTCAACCTCCAGTATGCGGTCTTTTTCATTCTGCAGATAATTTTGCATATTAGGGCAGTCTTTACGATGTACCGATACCCCCCGCCCCCGGGTAATATAACCCAAAACCTGATCTCCCGGCAAAGGATTACAACAACGAGCCAGTCTGATAGCCACATCATCCACACCCTTTATGCGCAGGGCGTTTGTGACCCGATCCTTTACCGCAGCTTTGCTTTCCTCCGGGATAGCAGCTACATCCTCGAGCAGAAGGTCAGGAAAATAGAGTTCCTTTTGCTTGTTCACTACCTGCAGAGGTGAAAGCGCACTATCCCCAATAGCCGCCAACAAATCCTCGACTGCATTGAAACCCATTTTTTTTACTACTTCTACCAGTTTGTCTTCTTTAAGCAACTCTTTGGGGTTCAGGTGTTGCTTCTTTAATTCCTTCTCCAGCAAATCATGTCCCCGGATTATGTTCTCCTGGCGCTTCTCCCGATTAAACCATTGCCTTATCCTGCTTTTAGCCGAAGAAGTTTTGACAAAATTCAACCAATCACGAGAGGGGCCAATCGCACTTTTGGAAGTTAATATCTCCACTATATCCCCATTTTCCAGCGGTAAATCCAAGGGGACAATACGTCCATTAACCCGAGCACCAGTGCAGCGGTGCCCTACCTCGGTATGAACCCGGTAAGCAAAATCCACCGGGCAGGCCCCTTTAGTAAGTTCAAAAACAGCTCCTTTGGGTGAGAAGACGAAGACGGTATCATCGAAGAGATCGATTTTTAAAGATTCCATGAATTCACTGGTGTCTTTTACTTCCTGCTGCCACTCCAGTATCTGCCGTAACCAGGACAGCTTTTCATCGAATTTTCGCTCCCGCGGATTATAACCTTCTTTGTAGCGCCAGTGAGCAGCAATACCATATTCAGCAGTGCGATGCATTTCCGCAGTACGGATCTGTACTTCAAAAGGCTCACCACCTCTACCAATCAAAGTAGTATGCAGCGACTGGTACATATTGGCCTTGGGGGTGGCAATATAGTCTTTAAAACGACCAGGAAGTGGCTTCCACATAGTATGAATAATACCCAGTACCCCGTAGCAATCCCGGACATCCTCGACCAAAACCCGAATAGCTATCTTATCGTATATTTCATCAACATCTTTTCCCTGTTTGATCATCTTTTTGTAAATACTGAATATATTCTTGGGGCGACCTTTAATATCAGCATCGATATCAATCTGATGAAGCCCAACCTTAATCTGCTCCACCAGGTCATTGACATAATTCTCCCTTTCCCGGCGTTTCTGTTTCAGCCGTTTGGCCACCTCATAGTACATTTCTGGTTCCATATAATAAAAAGCCAGGTCTTCCAGCTCCCATTTAAAACGAAATATGCCCAAACGATGCGCCAGGGGAGCGAATATCTCCATAGTCTCACGGGCAATTACTTTTTGTTTAGCTTCACCGTGGTAGCGTAGAGTCCGCATGTTGTGAAGCCTGTCCGCCAACTTTATGATGATTACCCGGATATCCCGGGCCATGGCAATGAACATCCGCCGAAGATTCTCCGCCTGGGCATCCTCCCGGGACTTGAAATCTATTCGGGTAAGTTTGGTAACACCATCTACCAGTATAGCAATTTCTTCGCCAAATTCCTTAAGTATATCCAGATAACTAACCGGAGTGTCCTCAAGAACATCATGCAGCAATGCAGCACAAATAGTAGGGGTGTCCATTTCAATATCCGCCAGTATGAGAGCAACTGCACACGGGTGAATAATGTATGGCTCCCCGGAAATCCTTTTTTGCTCCTGATGGGCTTGCTCCGCCACCCTAAATGCTTTCTCAATCAGGGCAAAATCGGTATCGGGATCATATTCACTTACCTTCTTGATTAGAGCTTCACAACTCATGTCCTTCACCATTTAGAGATTTCTCAATTTGACTTGCCAGGTTTTGATAGTGCTTTTTTTCCGCCTGTCCTTCCAGATAATAAGGCGAATTGGCGAGATTAATCGTAGAGCTGTCAGGCTTATGCAGCTTTATTTCAATAATACTACCTTCTTTTCGCCAACGACACAAGTCCAGATCGCTCAATATGAGCAGAACTGACAGTAGTTTTCCCCGGGAAAATTTTTTCGCTGTTACCGGCCAGTTGTTCAAATCGAGAATAATTGGATTCTGTCGCAAGTCAATCAACTGGCGGAACCAGGCTTTAACTTCAGGCAAATCAGGATAAGCCTGATTTAGATAATCCCAATTGCTTTTCATATCCCGGCTATCAAACAAAGCTAACACCGGCTCCTCACTGCCGGCAGTCATTTGTCCCCGGACGGAAAAAGCTTCATAAATACTAAAAGGTACATCGGCAAAAAACAGCCTTGCGTTAAGCCGTTTTTGGGGAAATATGCCGGCAAATACCCCGTCCGATAAGAATACGGAGGCTCCATCCTTAAGACCTGATTGGTATAAGCTTCGCAGCTGTTCAAGCTCCCTTATTCCGGTTTGAACAACGGCCTGGGGCCATCGCCGTCTTAAGCTCTCCACCGTCTTTTTTCGATTGGTATATATCCAGGTAGGGGAAGGGGAGTCCGCCACCTGCTCTGTTCTCTGCCAGCAGAGTTCTGCTGTCGGGGGATATAACGCTTCCCATCTAATTTCTCGATTATATTCCAGTTCCTTTAACTTTCCCCCCCATAGCTCCAGAATAAGACGGAGGTTTTGGGGGAAGGCGTTTTTTCTTAAATAATAACGGCAATATGCCCGGGTCATCAGATAGATTCGGGGCCGTCCCTGCCTGAATATACTTTCCGTCTCCAGTCTCTCACCGACATTCATTAAACCGTACAACGCTTGCAAAGTGTTTCTATGAAAATAATTCTCCAAAACAACCCGGCTGCGCTTAAGTATCCGGGATGTAGGATAGATAAAAAGAACAGGCCTGCCCTTTTTCAATTCCTCCATACTAGCGGCCAATAGCTCTGAAGCTCTCTGCAGGCTGTCCTGGGCTGTGCCGGTCCAGTCCGGCATAAAGCTGCATTTCATATCTTTCACTTTAAGCTGTATCCTTTTCCGACCCTGATATTCATTTTCCGTCAATTCAAAGAGCAGGTCCTGACAGGAATTTCGCCATGGCAATTCCATATACTGCGCCTGGTTGAAAGCTATACCCTCTAAATCATCCGGTTCCGTTTTGAGCTTGAAATGTTCCCGCCCTTTGCCTATCAGAGCAGCCGAGTTAATAGATACCCGGCGCAACAAGAACAGCGGTACCAGATTACCTTCTCCACAAGGCTGCAAAAGCTCTAGTTCTTGGAGCAAAGCCTCATTTATTTCAGCCGGCTTGATTTCAGCATCTATCTTTCGCTCAGAAGGTTTAAGCGATGAAAGCTCTTGTGCTGCCGCCCATTCCAGGATTTTTTCTTTAAAAGCAGAGAAATTCCTACGCTCCAGCCTTAAACCAGCCGCCATTTTGTGCCCCCCGAATTGCTGCAAAAAGCAACTGGCGTAATCAAGGGCTGCAAATATGTCAATTCCCGCTATGCTGCGGGCTGAGCCCTTTCCGTAGTCACCCTCCCAGGAAACTAAAATACAAGGCCTCCGGTAGCGTTCGCTGAGGCGTGAGGCCACTATGCCAATAACCCCATCATGCCAGTTTTCTCCACCCAATAATAGTATTGGTTCCTTCTCCAGAGCAATATGCTGTTCGATTTCTGCCAATGCTTCCTGAAATATCGTATCCTCAATTCTTTTTCTCTCTTCATTAACCCGGCATAAAAAAGCCGCCATAGAAGCGGCCCTTTCTTCGTCCTGGGCTAGGAGCAATTCAATACTATTTCTAGCGCTATTAAGCCTCCCGGCTGAATTCAAACGTGGACCCAGTACGAAAGCTATGTGCCAGGTTCTGAGGGTCTTGCCTTCCAGGGCTGTTTCCCGCAGTAAAGCCCGTAAGCCTTTACGGCTTGTCTGCTCAATCTTTTTCAAGCCATACTTAACCATTATCCGGTTATCGCCCCGCAGCGGGACAATATCCGCTACCGTAGCCAGGGCTACCAGCTCCAGCCAGTTGTACAGCTCTTCCTGCTCCATCCTTCCTCGCCACAGGGCTGCTGCCAGATTAAAGGCCACCCCCGCCCCCGCCAGGTCACTGCTCCCTGCTCCTCCCCCCAGCTTGGGGTTGATTATAGCCACAGCTGGAGGAAGCTTATCCAGCGGCGTATGGTGGTCGGTAATAATAAGATCCATTCCCAAATCACAAGCCAACTGGCCTTCCGCCAGTGATGATATACCGCAATCCACACTTATCAATAGCTGGCAGCCTTCACTGGCCAGCTTTTCTATAGCATCACTATTTAATCCATAACCCTCTAAGAAGCGGTCAGGGACATAATAACTACAATTGGCTCCCAGCAGCTGCAGGCTTTCCAGCAGAATAACAATACTGCAAACTCCATCAACATCATAGTCCCCATAGACCACTATCTTTTCGCCCGCCGCTATGGCCTGCTCTATCCTGGCCACCGCCAAATCCATATCTTTAAGCTGGAAGGGGTCATTCAAGTCCTCCAGCTTCCCATACAAAAACCGGCTGGCCTCCTCAGTTTCACTTATCCCCCGCTTCACCAGTATTCTGGCCAGCAGGCAGGAAATCCCCAGTTCCTCGGCTATTTTTTCCACTATTGTTTCACCAAATTTCCCATTTATCCAATTCCTCATCATTTCTCCCCGCTGTCTGTTCACTAACTCCCCATGCTCTTCTCCAATCTTATCCAGGTAAACCCAGGGTTTCATGTTTTTATTCTACCATATCTTTGCTGGAACAGAACATTTGCCATAGTTCAGCATTTCCATAATATAACGGGAGTCAGATGATCAAAAACACATATATTTATTGGTAGAAGAAGTAA
>Ga0123331_1000883_pt1 | contig 27168 bp, 13 predicted proteins | sample BioC13SIPDNA_3_FD_89705 | JGI IMG/M metagenome (GOLD analysis project Ga0123331, IMG submission 89705) | Anaerobic biogas reactor microbial communites from Washington, USA - Biogas_R2_B C13 SIP DNA | ecosystem: Engineered > Bioreactor > Anaerobic > Unclassified | place: Washington, USA... | reverse complement strand
ATAGATGCGAGCCACATTCTTGCGGCATTCAACGACAATGCTGATGTTTCTGGCTGGGCTAAGGATTCTGTGTCAAAATGCGTAAAGACATGTGTTGTTACCGGCAGAGACAACGGCCGTATAGCTCCTCTGGACAACATTACAAGGGCCGAGGCCGCAATAATGGTGCGCAGGCTTCTTCTCAATTCGGATTTGATTAATAAATAGGTGTATTCACAATTTGAGGATAGCTGTAAGGAGTTTTTAAAAAGTACGATCAGGAGGGTCAAAATGAAAAAGTTACCCATATTTTTAGTTAAATTGATAGTTCTGGTATTTTTTTTAACCTGTATTCAGTTGCCGGGAGTTACAAATCCTTCTGCTTATGCAGTTACAACAGATATGGCTCAAGGCTATGAAGCATCAATTAAAGCGGCACGAGAGGCTGTGGCAAAAGAATTGTCAACCGGCATACCGTCAAGTGCAACAGTAGCCATCATGGTGGATGGCAAGATAGTTTATGCAGAAGGTTTTGGATTGAGGGACCGCGCTAAGAACCTTCAAGTAGAAACAGATACACAGTTTAACATAGGCTCCATCAGCAAAATCTTTACAGCTGCTTCTGTCCTTATACTGGAGCAGGAAGGCAAGCTTTCACTGGATAAGCCTGTCACAGACTATATTCCTAATTTTACAATGAATGATAGCAGGTACAAAGACATCACCATCCGTATGCTGCTTAATCATACCTCAGGCTTTCCGGGATCAAATTTTAAAGATGGTTTTACAGCAGTAAAAAACAGAAACTACGTAGAGGAAACACTGGAAAGATTAAAAATCAGCAATTTGGTGAATGATCCGGGGAAAATAAGCATTTACTGCAACGATGGATTCACAATTGCCGAGGCTGTTATCGAGCATGTTTCAGGCATGAGCTTCCCAGATTTCCTTGAGAAGAGAATTTTCAATAAGATGGGCCTTGATAACACAAGCGCATACTATAAAGATGGCAACCAAAATATTGCAAGAGTATATGAAAAAGATAGTATAGCGCCGTTACCCGTTGAATATGTAAACATACTTGGAAGCGGGGGAATATCTTCCACGGCAATTGATCTTTGCCAATACGGAGAGATTCTTCAATCAGAAACTGTTTTGAATACGGCCATGATTGAAGAATATACCAAAGTTCAATATGGCCCCGAAACAGTCCCGGCGGGAGAGCCGATATTCAATGCGGGATTGGGCTGGGACTATGTGCAAGTCCACAAATTCAAAAATCAAGGCGTTAAGGTACTGGCGAAAAATGGCGGTACACTTCAATACTATTCCCAGCTTTATGTATTGCCCAAAGAACATATAAATGTTGCGGTTATTTTTGCGGGATCTGCAAACCCTACAGCTGTTGCAGATGCCATGCTGCAGGCCTTGCTTGAAGAAAAGGGAATTGTGAAAAAACCATCATCTGATATAATTCTCCCGCAGGATGCTAAAATTCCGGATAATTTTAAAAATTATGAGGGGTTTTATACCTCAGACAATGGCATTATGAAGGTGGAGATTTCTTCGGATAAAAATGGAATGACTCTCTCAACCTATGATGGTAAAGGTTTTAAGCCCGCAGGTGTTTTAACTTATAAAGAAAATGGCAGGTTTTATAGGCCGGATGGCATAAACTATTCCTTTGCAGAGCATGGAGAAGGAAAGGTAATGATGATTTATCCTGACAGCTCAAATGCAGGATTTGTAAGTTACGAGAAGTTAAATAATTTAAGTGATATAGACGCAAGCGCATTTTCAGGAAGGGTGTGGGTTCCCCAAAATCTGAACCAATATGACTTTTTCACGAAAATGTTTCGGACGGAAACAATTCCTGAAATACCGGGATATATATTTGTCAATGACGGAGCAACATATACTCCGTTAGCTCTTAAAAGCCCGACAGGTACCTGGATGTCCTTCAACTATTTAAGGGATCAGTTTGAAGTCCTTCTGCAAAATATCGAAGGGGAGACATTGCTCTATAATTATGGTCATTACTACTCAGATGCCTCCAAATTACCAATTGTTGCAGAAGGTGATATTCTGCAAATTGATTCTAACGGTCAAAACAAGGCAGGCAAGATGGGGTCTGGCGATCTTGTGCGCTTTTCTATTCCCGAAGGAGGAAGAATTGTGGTCTTCTCTCCTGAACTCAATTTAGCATACGACAGTCTGATGTCAGACAGCCCTGAGACCTATGTGGAAAAGGGTGCATATATTCTGGCCGTCGGTAAATCGGGTGATACTTTTAAAATTACTAATTCTGAACGGTTTAAAGATATAACCGGTCATTGGGCAAAAGATTCCATAAATCAACTGGCATCTGCCAACATACTGAAGGGAACAGGGAATAATCTGTATCAGCCTGATAAAAATATGACGGGGCTTGACTTTTTGATACTTATCCAAAGAGCCACCGGCATAACCCCGGATAATCTTTCGGCATCTGGAGAAGAAACGCTTTCTTTTAAAGCCGAACAACCTATTACCAGGACGCAGGCTATTTCTATCTTAGCAGATGTTATGGCTTTAACAGGCTTCGAAGCTAACCTGACCACAGAAGAAGAAGTTTCATTGATAAAAGGTTTTTCTGATTTGGAAGGAATTGACCAAGAGCTTAAATCGAAGGCGGCATTACTTATAAAACTTGGCATTTTTCAAGGAAGGAGTAATAAACTTTTGGCGCCCGGGGATACTATGTCTCGCGGGGAAGCAGCTGCAACGGTTTTGAGGATGTTAAAGAGCATACAATAGACTATAGTTCACTCTTGCAATGAAAGACCTTGAGGATGACTTTTCTATTTGATGAATATCCGCTTTGTTTTTAGTAATCCTCCTTTTTTGGGTTACAGTTCACACCCTAGCTAATTAATTATCTAAAAATGTAGAAGTTATTCACCTAAGAAGAAGCAGGATTTTACGCACTTGTATAGATTATAATTATACATTGCTAATACTTGCAATATGCTTGAATTGGAAGTATAGTTATGGCAAGATTTATAATTTTGGGTGGCATGAGGCATGGAGTATATAACCGTGAAGGAAACCAGTGAAAAATGGGGACTGGGGATCAGGATGGTGACGCTGTACTGTACCGAGGGCAGAATAGCCGGTGCAGTTAGGAAGGGCAACCTGTGGCTTATTCCTGAAGATGCCGCAAAACCGGAGGATAGAAGACGGAAAAAAGCCTCCATTCAAGAGGAAAAGGAACCGGCGGCAGGCAAAGACAATGATGTATATGAACCAAACAAGCATGAAAACGCATGGCCTTTTCAATCGCTGTATGAAAACAAAGAGTTGTTTGTGGAGATCGTAAAGCACTTTCCCTATCCTATGCACATATGCGCACCGGACGGTACGATGCTCTTAGCCAATGAAGCATATTTAAAATTTGCTAAAATATCAAATCCCGAAAGACTGTATAAAAAGCATAATATATTGCGGAATCCCAACCTGGAAAGGTGGGGAATAAAGGACTTCACTGTGCGGGCGTTTCAGGGAGAAGCCGTTTATGCCTATGATGTCAAAGTACCGCATCAGGAGATCGTTGATCGGTTGGGAGATGACAAGGAGTTAGTTTACGGAAGCATGTATCACAACATGACTGCCTTGCCTATACGCGACAGCAATAATAAATTGTTGTTTATCGTGTTTATTTTTATCACCTCCAGATATTATCAGGACAGAGAAGAAATTATTAAAGGAAAAGAATACATAGACAATCATTGGCAGGAGGAGTTTGACATAGATAAGCTGGCGGGTATTGTTCACATGAGCAGGTATCACTATACCCGTTTGTTTAAGCAGCATGCGGGCATGACCCCCTACAACTATTATCAAGAAGTAAAGATTGGTAAGCTCAAGGAAAAACTATGTGATACCGATCTATCCATAACCCAGGTCTTTGAGGAATGCGGCGTGGATTATAATGGGAATTTGGCAAAAAAATTCAAAGAAAAGTTAGGCATGACCCCTTCTCAATATCGAACAATGATGACCCAAAAATAATACTATTTTTCATTTGATTTATGACCCTTAAGACTCATCGACGCGCAGGCTGCATATTGCGCTTACCTTTCCATTGCTTTCAGCCCTGGACGCCAATGGCAACCACCGCTTCGTTATCGCTCAGAGTGACAATATTGCATTTTTTTGAATGATGCAAAACTCTCGTTTCAAAAGAGTGGTTCTACTGCAAAAAAACCTTTTTGTTGCATAGGGTTGCATAAATATGCAAAGCGAGCGTTGGCGAAGCATGGATGCTACACCCGGCGAAGACGAGCAGGCGAAAGGGGGCGAGCGACAGGATGTCGCGAGAGCGCCACCTTCCATGGACGGGAGATTGGCGCGGTACCCCTTGAGCCGTGAGACGAGCCGTTGGTGTTGCCCATGCGTAGACTGCGAGCGGAATATTTATGCAAGCAAATGCATAATTATTACTTTTTGCAGCGGAATCAAGAATTAATATAAAAAATAGCCAAGAGCTTTCGAACGTAATGGTTCGGAGCTCTTTTTTTGATTGCAAAATCGCAATAATCACAGAAAATATAGCACTAAATGTACTATCCCCATTGACATCATTTTACATATGATTGGACTATCGCCAGTAAGTGAGGAGTGGGGCTGGTGAAAAACCACCTTTTTAATCGGCCTGTCAGATCCGTTGGAGATATTCATGAGTGCAAGAACAAACAGGAAAACAGCTGAATATCGGGAGGCTATTTTTTCCCCCATTAGTGAAAATGACGGTCAAATCACCCAGGGAGCAGTGATATTTATGAAATAGGTTTCCATGAAAACAGAGTTTGTTCAAACACAAAAATAAGGAGGGATAAAGTGTGCGAAAAGTAAAAAGGCTTCTGGCGCTGCTGCTTATAATGGCTTTAACCATTACGCAGCTGCCGTTGACGGCGCTGGCGGAAGATGTGGCGCAAGAAGAGATTGGTATTGAGACAACGGAGAATAACGAAGCCTCGACCGAGCTTCCTTTGCTGCAGTCTGTACCAGAAGAACCGGGAACTTCCTTGGGTATGAAGGCGCTTGAGAAACTGGCGGGCGGGATCATCTCCGGAATTGCGGGGAAGACCGTCAACGAGTCGTTTGCAGCCATATTCGGCTCGGATACCGGTAGAATTATCCAAGCTTTGCAAGAAATCAAGGGAAAACTGGATAACATTGAGAACCAAATAAAGGCCCTATCCGGCAAGCTTGAAGAGGGAGAGCTAAAGAGAAATCTAGATAGCTTCGCTGAATTCTTCAGCGATTACGCATCCCCCTACAATCAGCTCTGTGGTTATCAGACGGATTTGGCTGACGATGGTGAGCTAACGGATTTATTTATGCAAGACCTCTATTGGGGTAAAAACAGGAATATTGACACTGGCAGCAAGAGCGTGATCGCTGCTTCCAATGCCCTGGGCAACAGAATAACCATGGTGCTGACCAGTGGCTATAATATTTTCGGTGCCTTTGACAAACTGGAACGGCACCAAAACCACTGGGAACATCAGGGCTACGAAAAGCGCAAGGAATACAGGAATTACATCATTACTGTTTACGCCATGTACAATGCCATGGGGCAGACCGCCTGCGAGAAAGTGATCGAAGCGCACCAGGGTGACAGCTTGAGTGATAGTAACATCCGCTTGCAAGCCCAGCGGGATTTGGATGAGCTGAAAGCCAACGCCGAAAAGGTAAAGAATATGTATCAGCGCTGCGCCGTGGTTGAGCACCCCAACCTGCGCATTTATCGTGATACCACGACCGGAACGGATTTGTATGCTTTCTACGAAAACTTTTATGTAGCCCAGATGACTCCTTTAGATCTTTATTATAGGGACAGACTTGAAACAACTGAGTACATGCAAAGCATGATATGGACAAAATATCCGGTTAGACGGCCGGGTAACGGTGGCACCGAACTAATATCCTGGCAGCCATGGAGGGGCCTTTTTGAGGATATTTATAAAGCTTATGGCGGTAAAAAGACTTTATATGACATTTTTTTCGATCCTCAAGAAGGTAATTTTATCAACAATGGGAAACATCTTCCCAAGGGAACAAGGTTTGCGACAGACTATTATGTTTATAAACGTGTAAATTCGACTGATTTCCAATGGAGAACGAACGTAGTAACTGATAAAGGGAAATTGAATGAAACTGTGGTTCTTGCGCGCTTAAACTTCAGTTATACTAAATCGCGATATGACAGTTTGAAAATTTCAAGCGAACAATTTTTTAGCGTTAATAGGTACTGGGGGATTGTAAATCAGGGCGCTTTACAATCCAACGATTGGCCTCCGACAAGTGAAACCGCCGGTATGATTTCCGGCATGGCCAGCTCTTATGAACTGCCCTATACCGGCAGCATCACTCTTTCCATGGAAGAAAAAGCCGGTGCCACCTACCAGTGGTTTGTCGCCAAGGGCGACGGCAAGGACTTTGAGGAGATAGCGGGGGAAACCGGCGCGACCTACACCCTGTCCGTGCTGGAACCTTCAATGAACGGCTGGATGTACCGCTGCGCCATCATCGAAAACGCAGGGACAGATGAGGAGATATCTACCCTGGCCGATCCGGAAACACTCAAGCTCACAGGAGAGGGTGTGCCTGAACCCATGACGGTTCACGAGATAGGCAGCACGAATGAATTGACAGATGCGCTGGAGAAGGTGTCCGACGGGAGTTGGAATGGACACGAGTTGAAACTGACGGCCAATATCGATTATTCCCTGCCGATCACGCTGAGCGGCTGTAGTTTAATGATTGACCTGAACGGACATACGCTGACTGTACAGCCTGACTCGACGGCCCAGCCAAACGTCGACCCCATGAGCAGCACACCCGCGATGGCTGCAATCTATGCGAATAACTTCAGTCGGCTGAAACTGACCGGAGAGGGAGCATTAAACGTGATGGCCGGAGAAGGCGTTGCCTACGGTGTCTATGCGGGCGAAGGCAGTAATGTCCAAGTAAACTCGGTGACATCGGCTGGCGGCAGCAATGCGGTCTATGCGAAGGGCGGCGGCACAGTGACGGTTGACAGCATCACGGTAGCCGGGGATAACGCATACGGCGTAGGATGCTTTGACAGCAGCAGCATTATAGTCAATGGCGATGTGAAAGTTACAGGTGTTTTCTCTTACGGCGTGTATATAGATTCCGAGAGCGGAGGACTGCAGCCTGTCTTCATCGGGGGGGATATTGCGGTAACCGGTGAAAAAAGCCGCGGGGCATACCTGGGCGCAGAGGAAGCCATTCTAAGCGTTGCCGGAAGTGTTATAGTCACCGGTGGTGCTTCTGGTGTTTCGGCTGGCAAGGGTGAAGTCGCAATCAAGGGCGATATCACCGCACCGGATTATGCCGTAAACGCTTGGCACGGCGCTTCCGTCACCGTGCAGGGCAACGTCGCTGCCAAGGGGGAAGAAGCCACGGCGGTATCCTCCTCAGGAGCCAACGTGCATATCCAAGGCAATGTGATTTCATCAGGCCAAGACGGCACGGGAATATATGTATCGGCATGGGAACTGGTTGACCCGGCCGAGAGTGCGAAAGTTACCATTGACGGCAAGATCAGCGCTGACACTCCCCTGCGGATTGAAGGCCTGCTGGTGGAGGAAAGTGAGCACACGGAAACCACTACCAAGGAAGACTATTATACCTTTACAGATGGAACCAACACTGTCTGGGCCAAGCCCGGCTCTTTTCAAAGGGCAGTCACCTATACGGTCACCTTTGCTAAAAATGGCGGGGATACGCAGGCAAGCCCTGGTGCAATAGAGGTAATCTCAGGCGGCCAGGTCGGCACGCTGCCAACGGTGCCTGCTAGATCGGGTTACACCTTCACTGGCTGGAACACGCAGGCAGACGGAAGCGGCATAGCTTTTACGGCAGCTACGACAGTCACCGGTGCTATTACGGTGTATGCACAATGGAGTAAAAACAGTACTGGCGGCGGTTCATCCGGCGGCGACCGAGCAACAAGTGCTCCTGTGGAAACACCCAAAACCGAGACCAATATTGCAGGAAATACCGCGACGGCTACCACAACAGTTACAGCTGCCGTAGACAGTAGCGGCAATGCAAGGGCCATAGTTAGCCGCACACAGGTAAGCGATGCCATCAATAAAGCGAAGGAAGAAGTCAGAAAGCAAGGCGAAGGCACTGCCGCCAGGCTTGAAATCAAGGTGCAAGCTCCCGCAGCTACCACCACCGCAGAAACCAGCATCCCTAAAGAGGCGGTAAGCCAGGCTGCGGAAGCTGGAATTGGCGCATTGACCATATCCACCCCTGTTGCCTCCATTACCTTTGATGCCAGCACCCTGTCTACCCTCTCCGGAGAAGCAACAGGTGATGTGAAAATTACGGCATCCAAAGTGGAAGCCTCCTCTCTATCGCCTGAAGCACAGCGGACGGTGGGCGACAGGCCAGTGTTCGATTTCAGTATTACCAGCGGGGGCAAGACCATATCCCAGTTTGGCGGGAATGTATCGGTATCCGTGCCCTATACCTCTAAAGTAGGTGAGGATACAGACGCTATTGTCATCTACTATATCAAGGAGTCAGGGGAGCTAGAAGTAGTAAGCAATTGTATCTATGACCCCGCAACGGGAATGATCAGCTTCAATACCAGGCATTTCTCACAGTATGCCTTGGGCTATAACAAAGTCAGCTTCAAGGATGTGGCTGAAAGCGCATGGTACAGCAAGGCGGTAGGTTTTATCGCCGCAAGGGAGATCACGACAGGCACCGGAGGTGGCAATTTCAGCCCGGAAGTAAAGCTGACCAGGGGCCAGTTTATTGCCATGCTGATGAAATCATATGGCATAGCCCCGGATCTTAATACTAAAGTTAACTTCGCAGACGCCGGCAACAGCTATTACACCGGCTACCTGGCTGCGGCAAAGCGCCTCGGTATATCTGCTGGTGTAGGTAATAACCTGTTTATGCCGGAAAAGGAGATCACCCGTCAGGAAATGTTTACCTTGATGTATAAGGTGCTAAAAATTATCGGTAAGCTGCCCCAGGGTAATTCCGGTAAGACCCTCTCTGACTTCAGCGATGCAGGTGACATAGCTTCCTGGGCAAAGGTTGCCATGAGCCTTCTTGTGGAAACCGGGACTGTCAGCGGTAGCGGAGGGAAGCTTTCCCCGATAAGTACGACCACTAGAGCAGAATTGACGCAGGTGCTTTACAGCCTGCTCTCAAAATAAAATGTCAGCATGTATTAGGGGATTAAACCTTACAGCATGAAAACATAAAAAATTGAATATTTATGACAAGTGCATCCCCGGCTTTCGCCGGGGATGGAGTCTGAATGTTAGTGCGTGTAAATGGTAATAATCTCCACAAGAAAACAATATGGAGGTTATCAAATGGCAAAATCAAAGAACATTCTCACGGACAAAGAAATGGAGCTGGTAAGTCTGCTGATGCAAGACTGCCAAAGCACCGGGGACATTCAGGCGAAGTTGAAACGCTTGTTTGCAGGCACGATTGAACAGATGCTAGAAGCCGAAATGGATGAACATTTAGGCTATGAAAAGCATTCGGTAGAGGGCAACAATAGCGGTAATTCACGCAATGGGTACAATCACAAGAGCATTATCAGCGATTATGGTGAAAGCGAAATCGCCATACCCCGTGACCGTAATGGTGAATTTGAACCAAGAATTCTGGTTGTGAATATACTTTAGTGTAAACGGAATAATCATTGATGATGATGGACACTGTTGAGGAAGCTATCACGGGTTTGGCGGTCATGCTGCAAAAATGCCCTCTTGTGACTGATGAACGGCTTGCAATGATGGGATATCGAAAGCTGTTCGTAAAGAATTATATTGTCTTTTTCACTATAGATAAAAAGTCAAAGGTTGTTGATGTTGAGAGAATCCTTTATGCAAGGCACAACTGGCATCATATCCTTTGACGGCCAACCAAAGGATTTTACGGATTTATGCCCAAAGATTGCTGCGGGAGTGTGTTGTACGGCGATTTTTCAAGAGGTATGTTCGACATGAACAAACCTGTATGGGGATCAGCATGATATTATACAGCATCTGGTTTAACAGGCAGGCAAGGGGACAGTTCTGTTGCTGTTGCCTGCGCCTTTTTTTTATCCAGCGGCAGCACAATTTTCAGCGTGAATATCTCGTCATTTGCCGCAAAGGAGCAGTAGCCGTCATATTTCTGAGCAATCAGCTTCATACTTTTCACCCCAAAACCATGTCCCTGACGCTGGCTTTGCGGCAGGCCGTTCTCCATTACTACCTCGCCAGTAAAGCTGTTCTCTATAAAAATCAGCAAATTATCTTTATGTGTTTGACAATTGATTCTTATGGTTCTGAACTGCTTATCGGCAACTTGCGCGGCCGCGGTAATGGCATTCTCCATTCCGTTGGAAAGCAGGGTGCAGAGCTCAGTTTCGGGGAGGTCAAGGCTGGTCGGCAGGTCTGCATCCACCGATAGGACAACGCCGTTTGCCTTGGCTTTTGCCGCAAAGGCGGATAAAATCAGATTGACGGTGTTGTTCTCACAATAGCGGTTAGGGGTGATCTCATCAATATCCGCCTGTGCAATCCTAACATACTCCTCCGCCTTTGGATTTTCCCCATCGGCAAGATACCCGCCAATCAGAGCGAGATGATGCCTCATATCGTGGCGGTATATGGCGGTCTGCTCCTGCGTGGTTTGCAGGGCAGACAACTGCTGATTTGCACTCTCAAGCTGCAAGGATAAAGCCATATGTACTCTTTGCATGGCTTCCTTTTCACGAACGGATTTTGCAATATCCAAAATCAGAACATAAGCGGTAAGAGTGATGATAAAAATAAGAATACGCAGAGAGAAAATCTCTGTGGACTTGGCAGCGGCAAAGTTATACAATCCCAGCCGATAGTTGGCCATATTGTAAGTGAACGGAAGAAGACAAAGCTTTATAAAACTAAGTTCACTATAGTTATTATTCAAATAATTAAAATTAGTCTTGAAAAAGCGGTAAATAATCAACAGTATAATCACACAAATGGCAATGTACAAAATAGAAAGCCCAGTAGGATTAAGCCACTTCATAGTGCGTGAAACGATGGTCACTACAATGTTGGCTGGGAAAATCAGAAACACGGCGGTAAACAGGGCAAAAAATATTTTTACCGCTGGTATTTTGGTCGTTATCCAAAAAATAAAAAAGTTGGGAACATGAATGACCAGTATATAGAGCTTCATGTGCTGTTCTATTGGCAAAACCAAGGAAAGTGCTATATTCACTGCCAAAACAAGCAGATTGCCTGCCAAAAAAAATATGCGCTGGGTACCTTTAAGGTTTTGTATACGGACATCCAAAAGAAGCATCATAGCAGTAACGCCGAACAGGATGGTTATACAAATTAAAAAACCTGAAAAAAAAGTCATCACTCCACTCCCTTTTCCACAAACAGATGCTCCATGTATGCCTCTCGTACTTTTCTATAAAGAAGGCGGGAAATGGGAACAGTTTTTCCGACATGGGTGATAAGCTCCTTTGCTCCGAGCTCACCCACCTGCCACAGATTCACAATATAAGAGCGATGAACCTTGACAAACTCAGGGCGAGAGAGCAGCTTATCCTCAAACTCGGCCAAGGAAGCAGAAATATTCCGCACGCTGCCGTCCGCCAGGTGAAAATAAAGCTTTTTGTTCATTACCTCAACAAAGGCTAGTTTAGAGAATAAAATGCGTGCCAGGCCTGTCTGTGTTTTAAGCGTCAAACCTTCCTGTGGCTTTTGCTCCTCTATGATAAGCGCGTCCAATATAGAATAAAGCTTGTCCATAGAGGCTGGCTTGAGGATATAGTCATATGCCTTGACAGCATAGCTTTCCACTGCAAACTCCGGCGACGAGGTGAGAAAGACAATTTTTACTCCCGCATCAAATGCCCGAATCTCTTGAGCCGCCTGCATTCCGGTCATACCCGGCATCAGTATATCCAAAAGCAGAATATCGTAATCTCCGTTGCTCATGGTGGAGAGAAGCTCTATGGCGCTTTGAAAGGTCTTGTATGTAAGTGGTGCTTTCTTTTCCTGCCTAAATGTATCGATGAAAGAGGAAATTCGCGCAAGCTCCTGCGAATCATCATCACAAATTGCAATTTTCAAATCATCTCACCTCCCGTAAGAAGTTTAAATTTAAGATAAATTTACCATGAAATCTCCTCTCTATACAGTCCGATTTTACATCTCAGGGCAAAATCTCATACATCTCAGGCAAACGCAAAATTTTTTCGGAAAATTTTACTATCATAAACAGTATCAAAACAGCTTGATTTTTTAAGCAGTAAGCCCAAGGTCGGAAAGGAGGAATGAAGCTTGACTACCATTATTGCCTGAGTGATGGCTGTCATCAGCACAGCAGCTTTTTTAGCGCTGTGGTTTTGGGTGGTGCGACGGGAACTGAGAGCCAAAAAAGATACAGCAAAAAGCGCCCAAAGCCAGCTTGCCGCCTGCCGCAAAAAACACATGCAAGCAAGGGACGGCCCCGAGAAGGAGGATGCACAGTTTATTCTTACACGAAGTCGCGACATCTATCGCCAATCCGTAACGCTCTATAACCACACTCTGCAAAAGCCTTGGAATCGTATTCCCGGATTCTTGATGGGCTTTCGGGAGCTTTCGAAAGGGGATGATGGATGATTTTTACCTGCAAGGTAAGCGTCCCAAGCTGCACTCTAACACAGCGGCGAAACAAGAGAAACTCAAGGAACAAATCTAAACAGGAGAGGAAGAAAAGAGAATAATGCCAAAACGATTCATCAGCATTTTGCTCGTTCTTTGTATGCTGCTGACCATGCTTCCCGTTCAGGCATTGGCCACCTTAAACGAAAGCCAACCAACAGCAACGCAAATGACAGGAGCAGAACCTAACTCCAACCCCTTTTCTGATGTAAAGGAATCCGACTGGTTTTATGGTGCGGTAATGTCGGCCCTGCAAAAAGGACTGTTCAAGGGAACCAGCGATACCACCTTTTCCCCGGGGGGGACCATGACCCGTGCTATGTATGTCACCGTAATGGGACACATTGCGGGAATTAATCCGGCTGATTACAATGGCGGCGCCGGTTTTACAGATGTGCCGTCTGACAGCTGGTATGCCCCCTATGTAAACTGGGCACAGAAAACAGGCATTACCGGCGGTGTGGGGAATGGTAAATTTGACCCCAATGCTCTTATAACCAGAGAGCAGATGGCAGTACTGACCGTACGCTTCTTTGACGTCTATCAAATTACCTATCCCGAAGCCACTGTTGCGGGCCAACCTGCGGATTTGGAAAACATTGCAGACTATGCCCGGGGAGCGGTCCTGAAGCTATGGAAATGCGGATTATTTAGAGGCGATACCAACGGCCATTTCAATCCGCAGAACAATGCCACCCGTGCGGAAGCAGCAGCGTTTTGCCTGCAAACGCATAAAGCGGTGGAAAACTGGTTTGTGCAAAGCAACAAGAAACCTGTTGCAGAGGAGAAAAAAGCAGACAAGCCGGTTGCAGAGGAGAAAAAAGCAGACCAGCCGGCTAATAATGGCGGCTCTGGAGGCAGTTCCGGGGGAGGTTCCGGGGATAATTCCGGCAGCAGTTCTTACCAGGTTTCCTTTATGGATGATAACATACAGCTTGATCGGCTTTCTGCAAAAAAAGGTGCTCCCCTGGGCAGAACACCGGATAATCAAAAAACAGCTAAAGACGGCTATATTTTCGTTGGCTGGTATACCGATAAGGGGCTTACTACTCCGTTTTACGCCCAGGATCCGGTTACCTCAAATTTGACTGTTTATGCAAAATACGAAAAAATGCCCAATGAGGAGGTTGTTACCCTAAGTTCCTTTGCCCAGATGGATCAGGCCCCTGACCTGTCTTTTATCGTTCAAAGGGTCAGCGACAACGCCGAAGCGGTGGAAACCGCCGTTACCCTGGCAGTGATGGATGGGACTGCGCCCGTTCAGCTACAATTTACCAATAACGGTGACAATACCTATACCGTTTCGGCTGTAGATGGCTTTCTTGAGGGTTCTTCCTATCAATTGAACCTGGGGGATGGCTACGTATTCAAAGATAAGGCAGAATCCATCCGCAGGGCCTCCTTCAGTATCCGCAAAGATGAAGTGGACAACCTTTCTTTCAACGAGGATATGATTTTTATAAAGGACACGGAGGAGATGTCCTACAAAATTGGTGATGCTGGGGCTGTTCCCGTACTGGAAGCGGCACTGATGAACAGCAAAACCAGCGAAGCAGTCACCGGTACATTTAACTATACCGATGCAAGCTCGCTCAAATCAGGGGATATCCTTTGCATTTACGAAACCGTTGATCCGCGTCAGCGTGATTATGTTAATAACGACTATACCGATGATGCAGAAGCCTATATTGAGGTAACTGCAATTACCGGTACGACCGTTACCTTTACCAGTCTTGATGAAAGCGATGCTGAAAAAATCATCTTTATGCCGGATACTATTCCATTTTCAGTGGCAGAATTGCCCACTGGAGCAGCCGGTACGGTAGACAGCACCGCTGTTGACAATATTGCTCGGACTGACATGGGACTAGACAGTAATCCTAAGGTGGAAAAAGGCGACTTTGTGGTGTTCTATACTGGGTCATTTGCTGAGCTGACTGAGCAATCAGAGGTTTACTATGGTGTGGTAACAGAGGTTTCGGGCACTGTTGTCAGCTACCAGCAGACCACCAAGGAAGCAATCGAAACGTCCATGGATACCTTCCTGCAGCAAAGCCAAAAAGGCGAGGAGATGTTGGCTGGAGTAGACGTGCAGGCTTTGACCAGCCAGATTGAAAAGCAGATTCGCGAAAGCGGCTTTGCCGAGGATGCAGCGGAGTATCTGGCCTTAATGGCAACCCAAACCAATGGTTTCAAAACCCTGTCTGGTCTGACCGCGTTATCCTTAACCGATGAAAACGGCAATCCTTTGACTGCCGAAGAGCTGAAACTAATGGGCATCGGTGCCAACATCCAACTATCCGATGATGTAAAGGTCACTGTTGAATTGGACAAAAGCTCCAAGTATTTTAATGACGGCATTCGCCTTGCTCTGGGTATTGATGCGGAATTTTCCGTCGATGCAGGTGATGGCGGCGAACTGAAAATTGATTTGTCGGCTACTTTTGTAGAGGAAGTCGCGCTTGACATTACCGCCAGTGCTCATGCGAAAGTCAAATGGATTGTGCTCTATCCCAAGTTTAAGGAACTGAGTTTCAGAACCTCGGTGGATATTAAAAACTATGCCGGTATCTCCGTAGACGTAAAAATGTACACTGTTGAGAAAGATGAAGCATCTGTCTGGGAGAAGCTCAAAGGTATAAAAGGCGGTCAGTATAAGAATGTTATTGAGCAAATCGAAGACGTCAAGAGCAAAATCGCTCAAGCCCAAGATACCGCCGACAAAATCCAGGGCTACAAAGAAGATTTGCAGAGGCTGTGGCAAGGTGTTCCTGCCGGTGTAACCAATGAGGCGGAATACGAGGCAATGCTCAGCACCCTGGGCGAATTGAATGTTACCCAGGAACTGATGGCTATGCTGAACCTTACCAGTGAGACCGAGTTGGATGCGGGTGTGCGAAATCTCATGGAGCGCTATTCGGAAATGCTGGACAACGAAAGCGACTGGATTGAGATTGTGCACAAGGAAATTTTCCAGCGAGATATTCATATCAAATGTTTTGTCATCGGCATCGGCGCCAACTTTGTCGTCAAAGGCAATATTAACATCGCTTTGGGCGCCAACATGGAATATGTGGTGGGCAAGCGTTATTCTTTCTGGTTTGATATTGTTTCCAAAACCAGCGGCAGCTCTGAAATGGATCTCTTGGACGAAAAATTCGCCTTCCAGTTCTATGTTATGGGTCAGCTGGGGCTTAAGATGGGCGTGGAAGCCGAAATCTGTGCGGGTATTATCTCCACTAAAATCGGCAGTATCGGTCTTACCGCGGAATTTGGTCCTTATGTTAAAATGTGGGGCTATTTCGTCTACGAGTACACCAAGCTGCGCCCGGCAAACACAAGCACCTGGAATTATAACGAAAGGATGATGGGGGCGCTTTACCTGGAGTTTGGCTTGTATCTGGAAATGACTTTCAAGGCCCAGGCCCTTGGCTTGTTTAAGTATGAACCAACTCTATTGGATAAAGAATGGCCTCTGCTTACCGCAGGCACAAGATACAATGTCTACGGTTATGCCTACGAAATCGCCGAGGATGAGGTCCTCCCAATTAAGGACCAGGACAGCAACAGCGCCAACGGCATTTCCATGATCCTGCCGGAAAGCTATCGACTGATGTCCTACATTGACCTTTGCGATGGGGACATGGAACAGGCGATTTATGATTACACGAAGTTTAACTACAGCCTGTCCAACCGTAATTTTGCCATTGACAAGAATACGGGGCTAATTAGCGTAAATGTCCCTAAGGATGTCCAATATATGGAATGCGATTTGACACTGACCTGGAAGGCTGACAAACTTGCCTTCAGCCTGTACGATTTGACAGTTACCATTCCTTTGGTATGGACGAATCTTTCCAATGAGGAATTGAAGCAAAGATTTACGGCCAGCGTACGCGCCGGCAACGCCCATGATGGTTACACTACCGTATGGACACAGCGGGTGGCTAAAAATGCTCCCTTTGATTTGCCGAGCGAGGCAGAGATTAAAAAGCTTTTGGGTGTTGATGCCTATAATGCCGGCTCGAATGGCAACCTCAAATATTCAAACATTACCGGTTATGGCGGGCAGGCCATCGAAGGCTTGACCATTTTGCAGGACACAAACTATTACTTCGAGGTAACCCCCAGAACTTATACTTTGACAGTCAAAGATGTACAAAGGCCGGATGGCAGCAAAGAGGATAAACAATTTACTGCCAAATTCGGCGAGTCCTTTGATGTGTCAACTTTGCAGAAGAGCGGAACTAATGATAATCAGAACAAAGTGTATACCGTTTTCCTGAACATCACGGCTATGGACAGCAGCAACCAAGAAATTCTGCGGAATGTGACTGAACCCATTGGCAAGGCCTTTGCCATGGAAATGCTGAGTGGCGCAAATTACACAGCCACCTATGCGAATAATTCGGCTACCGTCAATTTCCGGTTTGAAGGCGTTGACCTGGCACCCATCGAGGTAAAGATGAAAAAAGGCGACGTACCTTCAAGCGCTTACTTTGAGCAGGAGCTGGGGAACAAGAACGCTATCGTAAAAGGCATATCCCCCGCCTTTGCCCCCATTACAGGTGCAACTACGTATACAGTGGTGTGCGAAGTGCAGGCAACTCCCGTTGTAAACCGCAAGATCACCTACAATACCAACGGCGGCAGTGCCATTGCCCCGCAAACCTATCCAGTCGGCTCGGTGATCAGCAAACCCGCTGATCCGCAAAAGGACGGATTTACCTTTGGCGGTTGGTTCAGCGATGCACAATTGCAACAAGCATTTACCTTTACTACCATGCCGGATCAGGATCTGACCCTTTATGCCAAATGGAGCGGTCAACAGTACACTGTAACCTTTGATGTGAACGAGGGTAACCCCTGGTCAGAAGGGGAAGGCAGCAAAACTGTCGCCTCCGGTGAGGCCTATGGTGCACTGCCCGTACCCGTACGTGCCGGTTGGGGCTTCAGCGGTTGGTACACTGAGCGGGTAGCAGGTGATAAGGTAAGCGCAGAAACGATCGTTGTGCTGACAACAGACCAAACCCTATACGCCCATTGGGGCAACAAGGCAGCTATTGATGAAAGTATCATCAGTTTTAGCGCCAACCAAAGCTATGATTACAATGGAGAACATAAAGATGTTGTCTTCACTACCGGAAACAGCGGCATTGAACCAAGCAGTTTCACGGTAGAATACAAGCGGCAAAATTTGGACAGTAGTTGGGGCAACCAGGCTGTCAACGCTGGCACCTATGATGTCAGAATCACTCGAGCTGAAGACGATAGCTGGCAGTACTTTGAAAAAACCTTTGTAAATGTCATGACCATTAACAAGATTGCCCGCATCATCAATGCCGTTCCGGTGGGAAGTTTCTTCAAGGCGAATCTCCTGGTGGACAAATTGCCGGCAAATGCCTATGTCGGCGACGGCACGCTGCAATATGCCGTTTCCACCAATAACCAGAGCGTACCCTCCAGCGGTTGGCAGGAATCCCGGGCATTAATGAATTTGGCCAAAGGCGATTACTATCTCTTTGCCAGAGTTCTGGAAGGTGAAAATCATTTGACCGCTTATGCCCAATCCGACCAGACCGTCTCGGTCGAGGGCATCGATGTAGACAACACCATGAATTACAACAATTATTTCGGAATCAAAACCAGTAACATTAAAGATGCGGGAACCGATTCGGTGATCAAGGGACGTTTTCACTATCTGGACGGCACCAGCTCGGAGTTGACGCATTTCGATAAGGATGGAAATGACTTTGAGAAAGGGGATCTGGATAATTATAAGGTGAGCGGCCAGAATCGCGTTCCTTGGATGATTAAAGAACTGGAAATTGATTATACCAAAAAGGGAAGCAAACCCGGCTGGCATTGTGAATATGTGCAACCCGTAGCATCTCCCGCCCCAAATTGGTTTTTCATTCCATACTATAGCAAAGTCGAGGGGAGCCAGATCATGGTTAACCAATGGTTCGGCGCCGAGGATCACGATGAAGACCATGTGGTCTGGAAAGGGTCCACGGATTCCATGCAAAGGAAGATTTCGGGCGTTGGTAATTTTGAGGGCATTTCAGAGACCCTAAGCCTGAGCAGCGGTGGGGAGCCCTACACATTTACCTACGATGGCATGGTCAGCGACCAGTACGGAAACCGATATGATGAAGTTAATAGACAGTATGTTGCGGATTCCTATAATACCTACGATTACCTGGATGCACCTGCGCTGAGCATTACCGCAAGTGACAAGGCTTATGACAATTGCATCAGCTACACCATCAATAGCTTTACGATTGACAAAGAAGCTTTGTATGCAGCCATGCAGGCCAAGGGAGATAATGAAATCACCCTTACCGCAACCTTGCACTTCCCTGAGCGTTCCACTACGGCAGATACCGCTATGTGGACCAAAACCATTACCGTACGATTGGCCAATTAACGCCAAACAAAACAACTAAGATACCTAAAAAGCAGCATCTGTTCCTGCGGGAATGGGTGCTGCTGAACTAGGAGGAGGATTTGATGAAAAAGCGATTGCTGTGTGGTTTACTGGCCTTTTTGCTTTTTGCACCAAGTGCTGCCGCCGCTGATTTGCCGGCTCAGGGGAACATCCGCATTGCAATTATTGACACAGGCATTTCTTCTATTGCCATCGGCTCCGGCCAGTTGGTGCAAGGGTACAATTACCTGCAAGAAAGCAACAATACGGAAGACCATATTGGTCACGGAACGGCAGTTGCCGCCCTTCTGACAGGCGCTAGCTCAGCCCATGTGGTGGGAATAAGCCCCCGGGCCAAGCTCGTTCCCCTGGTTTTTCAAACCAGGGATAAAAACGGTAAGGTGAAGAGGGGCAATCAGGATGTATTCGCCCGGGCCATTCGCGATGCTATTGATATATACGGATGCCGCGTTATTAATATAAGTGTTGGCACATCCCTGGGAAGCAAGCTTTTGCGCGAGGCGGTAGACTATGCCGAAGAAAAAGACGTTGTGGTGATATCCTCGGTGGGAAACAGTAACAAGGAAAAACCGGAGCTCTTGTATTATCCTGCTGCCTATCCCACCGTAATCGGCGTTGGTTCTGTCAACAAATGGGGACAGGTATCGGATTTTTCCCAAAGAAACGAGTCGGTAATGCTGGTGGCAGCGGGCGAAAAGATTTGGACCGTCTCCCCAGACGGAAAACCCTTGCTGACCAAAGGCACTTCCTTTGCCACAGCATTTGTTTCCGGTGCGGCGGCGCTACTCCTGTCTGCTCATCCGGAGCTAACCGCTGCCGAAGTGCGCTACATTCTTTGCGGATCTGCAACAGATATTCAAGCAAGCGGTTATGATACCGACAGCGGTTGGGGCATACTGCAAGTAGAAGCTGCCCTTGATTGGGCAGCAGAGGGTAGACGATTATCATTAAAATCTAAACAATTGTAGAGATATTCTGCATGGCTTCAATTATCTTGGTATAATTCCCCCGGGTCCAATTTTCTCTAAACATATCATTAAGTTTTAAGGAAACCTGCAGGTACATCTGTTCTGCCTTAACCGCCTCCGATAGCTCCATGCTGCTATGAACATAACTGGGTCGTACCTCTTCTTCCCGGGCTATAAGTTCAAATTCCTGCAGCCAATCAGGAATGAAAATCGGAACATTTAATTTCTGTTGTATGACCTCAGCCAGTGCCAGCTGCGCTTCTTCTTCTCCATGGACAATAAATATATCCCGTGGTTTAACTACAAAACTCATCAGCCAATCGATAAGGCCATCTTTATCAGCATGAGCAGAGTAAGCTACGATTCGCCTTATATCAGCTTTTACCGCAACTTTCTCCCCATGAATAGTGACTATTTGTTCCCCCTCCAAAATACGCCGGCCCAAGCTTCCGGCTGCCTGGTAACCAACAAACAGTATGGTTGATTCTGGTCGCCACAGGTTATGCTTGAGATGGTGTTTGATTCTTCCGGCTTCACACATACCACTGGCTGATATTATTATGGATTTACTCACACTATCATTTAACTGCATGGACTCTTCCCGAGTGCGGGTAAGATTCAGGTTAATGTATTGCCAGGGGTCTCCTTTAGTCATAAAAGCCCGGGTGGTATCCTCATAAGAATCCCGGTTTTTAACAAATATTTCAGTTGCTGCGATAGCCAGAGGACTATCTATATAAATCTGCATATTGGGGTCCAATTTCTTTTCATAACCAAGCATTATCAAATCATATATTAAGTCCTGGGTACGTTCCACGGCAAAAGCCGGTATAATCAGATTGCCGCCTTTGGCCATAGTTTCATTAATAACCTGTAAGAGCTGTTCTGCCCGGTCCATGGAGTAATCGTGCAGGCGATTGCCATAGGTGGACTCAATAACTAAAAAATCAGCACTTTCAATTATAGACGGATCTTTAACCAGGGGCTGGTTAATATTACCCAGGTCACCACTAAAGACCAGTTTGGATTTTTTACCGTCTTCCTCCACCCAAACTTCAACTATTGTTGCCCCCAGGATATGTCCTGCGGTACGTAACCTTATGGAAATATGGCAATTAATCTTTATAATTTCATCAGTATTAAGAGGACGAAACTGAGGAAGGCAGTTTAGAGCATCCTTGGCCGTATAGATAGGCTCAAGTAATTTCAGACCGGACCTTTTGAGCTTGCGGTTTTTCCTTTCCACTTCTGATTCCTGTATATAACCGGAATCGGGAAGGAGAACCTGGCATAGTTGTTCAGTTATTTGACTACAGTATATAGGACCGGTAAAACCCTTTTTACAAAGCTTGGGAATTAAACCACTATGATCGATGTGAGCGTGGGTTAATATGACAAAATTAATACTGGCCGGATCAACCGGGAAATCCTGATAGTTGCGTTGCTGTAAAGACTTGGAACCTTGAAAAAGGCCACAGTCTACAGCAAAACGAAAGTCACCAGTTTCCACTAAAAAGAAAGAACCAGTAACCGTTTTCGCCGCCCCCAGAAATTTAAGCTTCATACATTCCACCACATTTCAAGCAAGATACACTAATTATACAGCAACTATTAAAGATTTAGTTAGTTAAATAAACTACCAGGGGGTTATGCTAAAGAGTACTATTTTGCAACTTACCAAGTTTAGTTATAATATATTTAGTATCTTATTTGCAACAGGAGGCATTTAACCCATGTCTAAATCCGTTGATAGTTTCAATCTTTATAAAGTATCGGAGGCTATGCTGGATAATCCCTTTATGGCCTGCGTGGTTGTCGATGAGCACGGCATAATTCGCTTTATAAATCAAGCCTACCTGGAATGGTTGCACAAAGACAGAAACGAAGTAATGGAAAAGCACATTCTTGAAGTTACGCCCCATTCCAAATTACCCGAGGTTCTGCGCAGCGGGAAAAGTGATCCGCTTGACCTGTGGACGGTTAATGACCGTGAGACGATCATCACTCGCTACCCATTGATTAAAGATGAGCAGACTATTGGGGCGGTGGGGCAAACTATTTTCCTGGATAAAGCCGGGGCGAAAATACTTATGAAGAAACTGCAAACTATGGAAAAGGAGTATGAAACGGTATCAGAGGTGCTGGTGCAGAGTCCGTACCTCATATATGTGATTGTAGATAAAGCGGGCAGTATTACTTTTATGAACCAGACTTACCTGCACTTATTGGGGATGAAAAAGGAAGATGTGGTGGGAAAGCACATACTGGACATAACCCCCCATTCTAAGCTGCCAGAAGTTTTAAGAACCGGTGATATACACGAAATTGACACATGGACCGTCAATGGCCGTGACACCATTATTACCAGAACCCCCATTATAAAGGATGGTGAGATTACCGGGGCGGTAGGGAGAAGTCTTTTTTTGGATATGTCCCAGGCTAAAATGCTTATAAATAAACTGCAGGAAACAGCGAAAGAACTTAATTACTATAGGGAGGAGTTTCGCCAGCTTTATCAAGCCCGCTGGCAATTTGATGATCTTATAGGAGTTAATCCCGAGTTTACAATGGTCAAATCCATGGCCCAGCAATTAGCTCATACTAGATCTACCATCCTAATAACCGGGGAAAGCGGAACCGGCAAAGAATTGTTTGCCCAGTCTATACACAACCAGGGTGGACAGGAGGGGCCTTTTGTACGGGTCAATTGTGCAGCTTTACCTGAAAACCTGCTGGAATCCGAGCTCTTTGGTTATGAGGAAGGAGCTTTCACTGGAGCTAAAAAAGGCGGCAAGCCTGGAAAATTTGAGCTAGCCAAAGGAGGTACCATCTTTTTGGATGAAATAGGCGATATGCCTATCGGTATGCAGACCAAACTTCTTTCAGTACTGCAAGAACGGGTGATTGAAAGGGTAGGCGGCACTAATCCCATTTCCATAAAAGTAAGAGTAATTGCAGCCAGCAATCGCGATCTGGAAAAGATGGTTGCTAAGCAAGAGTTCCGGGAGGACCTTTACTACCGTTTGAATGTAGTACGTTTGCACATCCCTCCTTTGCGGGAGCGTATGGAAGATATCCCCTTGCTCGTTAATTACTTGATGGCTGGAATCAATACCCATCTTAATGCTAATGTGATGCATATTTCTAATGAAGCCCTGCATATGCTGCAAAATTATAACTGGCCGGGTAATGTACGCGAGTTGCAAAACCTGCTGGAGCGTGCAATAAACCTGGCTTCATTAAAGCAGGCCGCCTGCCTGGAGGTACAACATTTCCCCTCGTTAACTGGGGAAGCACTTCCACCCGCAGTAAGTGAAAATGGGCGTACTACCTTGAACGATTCGGTGCAAAGATTGGAGAAAGAGCTGATAGAGCAAACGCTGAAATCAACCAATTATAATAAATCTCAGACAGCTAAAGAATTGGGTATTAACAAGTCGGTTTTATATAGTAAAATGCGAAAATATGGCTTGTTTGATTAAAGAAGTGAAGAGTAAGGGGTGAGGGGTAAAGTTTTTTCCCTTCAATATTTTACTATTCAAGCTCAACTAATCTAACAAAGGCAAGATCCCAAAAGGTATTTATAAGGGCAGAGCCAGCAATGCTGACTCTGCCCTTAACTTATCGAAAAAGCAAAAGGTTCATTTTGTTTAAGAAGTACCTTGAGTAAAAAATCACATCAATCAAGCTGTTAAGGTTGTCGATGTTTTTTTACAACCTGAGCAAATTTATATACATATATATTATGAAGGGTTGTAAAATAGGTCACCTGGTTGGTAATCCATACGAGTTTCGAAAGGTGCAAAACACGACGATTACATAATAAAGATTCTTTGCCTGCAGTTGCAATATAAGACAACAGAGAAATAATGGGTGTAAGGTGGAGCTGGACAAAGCGCCTAAATAGCGCAGTTTTATGATTGACATGAAAGTTGGCACACTTTTTGCTTAATAGTCTGATGAGATATATTCAGGCTATTTTTTTCGCATCTATGCTTATTTCTCTTCGATCTTTATCAGAGATCTTTGGAAAGGCAGGGTGGCCTTAAGGAAAGCGCAAAGTCGAATTCAAAGCATGGATAAGATGATGATTAGTAATTGTTTACTTGAAGGAGGTGAAATTTTTTAAAGGTTCCTTTTCATTAGTATAGATAGTTTATTTGATGTGGAGGTATTATCATAATGGCTATTAACAAAATTGGAATGCTCGGTGCTGGTACAATGGGACAGGGTATAGCCTGGGCTCTTGCTTCTGCAGGCAAGAAAGTCGTACTCTATGATATTAAAAAAGAGTTTGCTGATAGAGCTATAAGCTCCATTGGGAAGAGTCTGGCCAAAGCGGAAGAAAAAGGGAAAGCTGCTCCTGGGACAAAGGATACTGTAGTGGGTAATATTTTTGGAACAGACAAATTCGAAGACCTGAAAGATGTTGATTTTATTGTTGAAGGCGTTTTTGAAAACATGGACGTTAAAAAAGATGTCTATACCAAATTAGATGCCTTGCTGGCTCCTGAAGTTATAATCGCTACTAATACTTCCTCCCTTTCCATCACAGAAATAGCTGCTATTACCAAAAGACCGGACAAGGTTGTCGGAATGCATTTCTTCAACCCGGCCAATGTTATGAAATTAGTCGAGGTTATTCCTGCTCTGCAGACCTCGGAAGAAACCGTGCAAACCGTGGTTGACCTGTCTATTGAAATTGGCAAAAAACCGGTAAAAGTCAAAGAAGGACCCGGGTTTGTGGTTAACCGTATTCTGGTTCCGGCAATTAATGAAGGTTGTGCCATCCTTTATGAGGGACTGGCTACTGCCGAAGACATTGATACAGCTATGAAATTTGGCGCCGGATGGCCCATGGGACCGCTTACTCTCTGTGATCTGGTTGGTGCTGATATTAGCCTGGCAGTTATGAATACCTTATATAACGAAACCGGAGACCCCAAGTATCGTCCTTCCGGTTTGTTAAAACAGTATGTTCGTGCTGGTTGGTTAGGAATGAAGACCAAAAAAGGATTTTATAACTACTAATAGCATTTCTAAAGAAAGTAAAGCCTATTACAAGACAAATAACTATTAAGGAAAAATTATGGAGGTGCAAAATAATGGGTTTGAATGAAGTTGTAATGGTAAGTGCTTGTAGAACTCCTATAGGCAAGTTTCTGGGCCAGTTTAAAGATGTACCGGCCAAGGATTTGGCAGTAACAGCAGGTAAGGAAGCCATCAAGAGAGCTGGGATCCCAGCTGATATTATTGATGAAATTGTAATGGGTCAAGTTTATCAGGGCTTACAGAAATCTTTGCCCGCACGTATTGTTGGTTTGGCCTGCGGGCTTCCTGAGCGTAGTAATGCTTGTGTTGTAAATCAGAATTGTACCTCTAGCATGAGGGCGTTGGAAATTGCCAGTCGCAACATTATGCTGGGAGTGACAGATATCGCGCTGGTTGTCGGTGTGGAAAACATGACCCAGGCACCTTATATGGTTCCCAGTGCCAGAACCGGGGCCAGAATGGGCGATGCCAAACAGATCGATTCGTTAACCCATGATGCATTGGTTGATTCATTGGTTCCGGGACATATGGGAATGACTGCTGAAAATGTTGCAGTTATGTATAACATTACTCGCGAACAGTGTGATGAATTAGCGGTCAGGAGCCATACCAATGCCATAAATGCAACGGATAATGGTATTTTCAAGAGAGAAATCGTCCCGGTTGAAGTTAAAACTAAAAAAGGTATAACAATTATTGAAACAGATGAACATCCTATCCGTGGTTCCAGTATGGAAAGCGTGGGCAGGCTAAAACCAGCATTTAAAAAAGATGGGGGTGTAGTAACCGCTGCTAATGCATCCGGCATCAATGACGGCGCTTCCGCTGCTGTTATAATGTCCAAACAAAAAGCTGCGGAACTGGGAATAACACCGCTTATGAAATTGGTTGCTTCAGTTGGTGTTGGGGTTGATCCCCAAATCATGGGAATCGGGCCTGCGGAAGCAATTCCGGTAGCACTCGAAAAAGCTGGTTGGAAATTCGATGATGTTGATTATTGGGAACTGCATGAAGCGTTTGCACCTCAGTTCATAGGCTGCAAAATTCGCCTGAAAGAAAAATATGGCATGGACCTCTCTATGGATAAAGTAAATCACAATGGATCAGGTATTGCTTTGGGACATCCTATTGGCTCAAGCGGACTGCGTATCGTGGTTTCTTTATACTACGAACTGGAAAGACTCGGCCTTACCAAAGGCGGCGCCTCTACTTGTGTAGGAACCGGACCGGCCATGGCCTCTTTGTGGACTCGCGATATTTAATAGCTTTACCTTAATATTTCCCTTGTAGGTGATGGTCTGCACCGCCATCACCTACGCTTTTAAAGTTATTTATGCCAGTAAGGAGGAATTACCCTAAGATGGATTACAGCATGGAATATAAACGCAAACTGCTACCCGTAGAAGAAGCCATGAAGGTGATTAAATCCGGCGACCTGGTGCAGTATGGAGAATTTGTCATGAATTCCAGCTACCTGGACGCCGCGCTGGCCCAGCGGGTTGATGAATTGGAGAATGTAAATATCCGCACCACCACCTGCCCCTTTCCGCCCAAAACGGTTCTGGCTGACCCGGAGAGAAAACACTTCATATATAATGACTACCATATGAGTGCCGCCAGCCGCAAACTGCATGATAAGGATTTGTGCAATTATGTGCCTTTGACCTATCATGAAGGCCCCAGTTTTTATGAGCGCGATTATGTGGCAGCCGATGTGGCCCTGATTAAAGTTGCCCCCATGGATAAACACGGTTTCTTCAATTTAGGTACCTCGCTCTCTTTAACCCCACTGTTCTGTGATACTGCCCGGACTGTTATAGTGGAAGTAAATGAAAACGTTCCCATCTGCCTGGGCGGCTGCCGGGAGTCCATTCATATATCTGAAGTTGACTACATAGTTGAAGGAGACAACCAGCCTATGATTCAACTTCCGGAACTCCCCATATCAGATACTGACAAGAAAATAGCT
>Ga0123331_1000736_pt1 | contig 30385 bp, 22 predicted proteins | sample BioC13SIPDNA_3_FD_89705 | JGI IMG/M metagenome (GOLD analysis project Ga0123331, IMG submission 89705) | Anaerobic biogas reactor microbial communites from Washington, USA - Biogas_R2_B C13 SIP DNA | ecosystem: Engineered > Bioreactor > Anaerobic > Unclassified | place: Washington, USA... | reverse complement strand
GCGTATCCGTCACCAGCGAATGGATGATCCTCGCTGCATACTCGATCGACAGCTTCAGCTAGACCGGATCGCCCCGACGGATCGCCTCCATCTGCCGCTCGTACGTCGCCTGGTGCTGCCCTTCATAGAGTTGAATGTCCCACGCGATCGGCAGCTTCTGTTCGAGCCTGCCGCCCGACCCCTCGCTCGGCTGCACAGTCCGCCCGCCCCAGCCGAACAGGCCGTAGTTCAGCTCCGGCGCCGCGGCCGCGTGCACCTTCAGCGGCGCGAATCGCTTGGTGAAGTACGGCACGTACTCGGCCATGTGGTACGGGCTTTCCGTCACGAAGTACCCGAACGTCTTCATGATCGAGAACCGGATCGGATCGTCCGGCAGGACCTCGTCGATCTTCGCCCACAGCTCCGGGTACACGTCGCGTCCCTCGTGCCAGAGCCCCAGGATCCAGCACATGTGGTTGATGCCCGCGCCTTTGCCCTCCAGTTCGCCCTCGATGCCCAGGTAGTGCGCCAACCGCTGCATCGACCGTGCGTAGCCGTGGCACATGCCGATACACCGGATCTTTGTCAGCCGGTTCACCGCCCAGCAGTTGATCGCCATCGGATTCACGTAGTTCATCAGCAGCGCGTCCGGACACAGCCGCTCCATGTCCCGCGCCACGTCCAACAGCACCGTCGCCGTCCGGATGCCCTTGAATATCCCGCCCGGCCCGAGCGTATCGCCCACGCACTGCGGCACCCCGAACGTCAGCGGCGCCTCGATCTCCGTCTTGCGCGCCGCCAGTCCGTCCGGCTCGAACATCGCCACCACGTAGTCCGCCCCTTCCAGCGCCGCATGCCGGTCCGTCGTCGCCGTCACCGTCGCCGGCGCCTTGACCTGGGCGATCACCTGCCGCGCCAGGTTCTCGCTGACCGCCAGCCGCTCGCGGTCCACGTCCATCAGCGACAGCCGAACGTCCCGCAGCTCCGGAAAGCACATCAGGTCGGTAATGATCGTCCGCGCAAAGATGAAACTCCCCGCCCCGATAAACGCAATCTTCGGTCCCATCAAGGTATTCTCCACGCTCGTCTTCAAGGCTTCGTTACGTACGGCAAGATCATACCGATCCGCCGGCAAATATCAACATCGCCGCTCCGGCGACACACAACCGGCGGCCCGCGACCCGCTCACCGCTCCATCGCCAGCGGCGCCTTCGGTGCGATATCGAGGCTCTTCCACCAGCCCGGATCCTTCAGGTAGCGTTTGACCCGCATGGCCGCCGCCACGCCGTCGCCGCAGGCGGTCGCCAGTTGGGCCACGTTGCCTACGCGGCAATCGCCGGCGGTAAACACGCCCCGCTGGGAGGTGCACAGGCACCACGGGTCGCACTGGATGTGCCCGGTCTCGTCGAGCTCCACAAAGCCCCTCAGGAAGTCGGTGTTGGGCACCGTGCCGATGAAGATGAAAACGCCGTCGCAGTCGATCCGCCCCTCCGCCGCCGTCCGCAGGTCCTTGGTCCGCACGTACCCGACGCGCTTCTCGCCCTCGATGCTCGTGACGATCGTATCCAGGACGAGTTCGATGTTGCCGCCCCGTTCGATCAAATCCTTGAGCTCTTCGACCAGCACCGCGTCGCCGCGAAACTCCCGCCGGCGGTGCACCAGATAGACCTTGGCCGCGAATTTGGCCAGGTGGATCGTTTCCTCGAGCGCGGTGTTGCCGCCGCCGACGCTGACCACGGTCTTGCCCTCGAAGAACGGGGCGTCGCAGGTTCCGCAATAGCTGACGCCCGCCCCGGCGCTGCGGAACTCCTCCTCGCCCTGGACGCCCAGGTGCCGGTATCGGCTGCCGGGCGTCAGGATGACCGACCGCGCGGCGATCCGCTCGCCCTCGTCGCCGATACCGATGACGCAGCGCCGGTCGTCGAGGCGTTCAATGCCGGTCACCTCCGCCAACTGCCGAATCTCCGCGCCGAAGTTGGTACACTGCTCGACCATCCTCGCCACCAGGTCCGGGCCGCTGATCTTGATGTGGCCCGGATAGTTCTCGATCCGGTCGGTGTCGTTGATCTGCCCGCCCGGCAGCATCTTGTCCAGCACCACCGTTCTGAAGCGGTCGCGGGCCGTGTAAAGGGCGGCCGCCAGTCCCGCCGGGCCGCCGCCGATGATGGCCACGTCGTATTCGCGTTGCTCGCTCATATCCGATCACCTCCAACTGCTCGAAGTACCCACCGGACGGCCCGCCGATACTGGGCGGGATAGCGACCGGCCACGTCGCGCTCCTCGACCCGCGTCCAGACCAGATCGGGGCCGAACCGGATGCCTTGCCAGACCCCCTCCTCATCGAAGAGATACCGGGCCCGCTCAAACTCATAGTCGTTCAGCGTCGCGACCGTCGCATCCGGCAGCAGGTCGATCCGCATCGCCGACAGCGCCGTCGAAAGGTCCGTCGGGCGGCTTGCGTAGCCGGATTGCGGCGAACCCGCCTCCGCCAAGGCCGCGATCAGCAGCAGGTCCGCGCCGTCGCAGACAAACTCCTTGGGGCGTTCCAGGTTCAACGTCATCCGCTGCCGGTTGATCACCCCGAGCATTTCGATTGTCCGCTCGTCAAACTCCACCTTTCGGGCGACCGAGTGCCGCTGCCGGCCGACCGAAATGGCCAGCGTGACCGCGGTCCGCCCGGCGCTCAGGTCGCCGGTGAACTCCGCCACGGTCCCCTGTTCGTACTCGAGCTCGCCGCGCTGAATGAAGAGGAAGTTCGACGCGTTTATCCGGTCCGTCCGGCCCGACGTTTGGATCGCGGACATGAGAAACCCGATCGGCTGGTCGCCGATCCGAACCTCGAACCAGCCGGAAGCCCGATCCGCCAGGGCGTCGACGTCCGCCGCCGCCAGGATCGCCCGCACGTCCAGAGGCATCGGTTCCTCAGCCGTATCGCCGCCGAACTTCAGGCCCGAGACGACCCGGTCGAAAACCGCCGCCGTCTCGGCAAGGGGGCCGGTTCCCAGCCCCACCTGGCCCAGAAGCGCCGCACCGCCTTCGGCCACGCCCAGGTAGATCAGATTCTGATAGCCGGGCATGTCCCGCCCGTAGCGGACGAAGCCCTTGTAGATCGCCGGATCATCGGCCCCGGGCAGTCGCGATATCGCCAGCGGCTCACCGAGGCTCAGCGCCGAGAGCAGACCGTCGGCGATGAGTTGTTCCGGTTCCCGATAGTCCGGCAGGGCCAGCGGTTTGAACTGGGCCGACCAGAACGCCGACGATGAGGCCCCTCGCGGCATCACCCACGTGACCGTCCCCTCCTGATCCGGACATACGTAGACCGGCCCTTCGAAGGCCACACGCCAGCCGCCGACCTCCACCGGTTCGCCCGCCGCAGCCGTCGCTGCCGCCTCCGGCAGCGACACCTTCAGGCTTCCGCTGAGTTGCTCGACCCACTGCCGGGCCTGTGCCGCGGACGCTGTGCCCGCCAGCACCGCCACGTCCACCGTGCCGCCGTCCGGCAGGGCCACCACCTCGATGGCGATCGAATAGACCGCCTGGCCTCGTGACAGCACGGCCCAGCCGCGGGTCCGGCCCAGCCCATCCAGCGGCGCGAGGTCCTTCTCGTAATCCGCCTGAGCCACCGTCGCCCGCGTCGCCGCTTCGGTGTACCGATCGAGACTGTCGAGGAACTCGTACGCCAGCGAATCCAGGCCGGCCTCGCGCAATCCCACGTAGACTTCGACCGGAATCTCCCCGGCCGAGGCGTTCCAGCCGGCCACCGCCCCCGTCGGCAGGTCCGGCTCAGGGATCCCCGTCCAGTTCGAGTCGATTCCCAGCGTCACCCGTCCCGACGCCACCGCCACCGTCTGGTCCAGATCGAGGCGCAGCCCCCGCGTGCGGCGCATCTGCACCCAGTAGGCGAACAGCAGCGTCGCAACCAGGATAACGGCGAAAGCCAGCTTCGCTTGGATGTCACGTCTCATGCGTTTGATGCCCGTCCAAACAGGTCGCTCCGATCTTACGGTTTGCCGCCTTGCCATGCAACTGCAATCGAACCGCAACCGCATCCGATGGGCGCAAAACGCAGAGTGCGATCAGGTCATTCCGGAAAAGCCTCATCGCCGTTCGGTCAACTCGACTGGCGGACCATCAGAACATGGTCCTGCACAAGGTGAACCGGCGGCGCCTTGGGATGGGCCAGACGGTTCTTGACCAACTCGACGGCGGCTGGTGCCATCCGCGCGATCGGCTGCTCCACCGTGGTCAGCGGGACCGCCAGCATCCCCGCCCACGGGAAGTAGTCGTACGCCGCCACCGCCATCTCGTCCGGCACGCGAATGCCCGCGTCGATCAGGCCGCGGACGTACCCGGCAGCCAGGCCGGAATCGCCGAAAACCGTCGCCGTCGCCGCCGCGCGCTGGTCCGCGATCTGGCGGGCGAACCTCAAGCCGTCTTCGGCCCAGCGCAAATCTCCCGCATCCTGATGGAAGTGTGCCTTGGCCCGCGCCTCACGGATGGCGGCGATGCATCCGTCCGTAAAACTGTACCGCGGCGAACAGGCGACCAGGATGTCCCGATGGCCTCGCGAAAGCAGATGCTCGACCGCCGTGCGGCCCGCCGCCGCCCGGTCCAGGGCCAGGTAGTCGCACGGCAGCGAGTCGTCCGGCTCGCATCCCAACAGCACCACCGGCAGATCGCCCGCCCACTCCGGCAGGTGCGTCACGTGCGAGGCGATGACCACCAGCGCCTCGACCTGCAACTGGCGGAACGTCTCGATCCACGGCGACGCGCACCAGTCCTGCTCCGTTCCCTCGCCGATCCCCAGCACCGGCCGGTACTCCGCCGTGTGCAGTTCATCCAGCAGCCGATTGACCATCTCCGTCCGCACCGCGTCATGCAGCGCCTGGGCCAGGTGGATGCCGATCAACCCGCTCCGCCGCCGCCGCAGATTCTGGGCCGCGTAGTTCGGCGCATAGTTCAGCTCCTCAGCCAGTTTCTGCACGCGGGCCCGCATCGCCTTGGATATCCGCGGCGAGTCGCGAAGGGACAGGCTGACCGTATTGGCCGAACACCCGGCCCGCCGGGCGATGTCCTGTAATGTCACGTTGCCTTTCTTCATTCGCCGATTCTCAAACCGTTCCGCATCCGCCGCCGGCCCTATCCCAGCCGCGTCCGCACTCGGCGTCCCTCGATCCGCAGCCGCCCCGCCGCGAACAGCCGGACCGCCTCCGGATAGGCAATCGTCTCCTGCTCGAAAACCCGGTCCGCCAGCGTGTCCGGCGTATCGTCGTCCAGCACCGGGACCGTCCGCTGGATGATGATCGGCCCGTGGTCGTATTGGTTGTCCGCAAAATGCACGGTGCAGCCCGTGACCTTACAGCCCATTTCGAGCACCGCTTCATGCACGTGATGGCCGTACATGCCCTGCCCGCCGAATGCGGGCAGCAGCGCCGGGTGGATGTTCATCACCTTCCCCGTATACTGCGGCGCAATGGTGTACATGCTCAGGAACCCCGCCAGGCAGATCAGATCGGGCCGCGCCTTGTCCAGTTCCGCGGTGATCGCCTCGCTGAACTCCTGCAGGCTCTTGCCCTTGCGCGGCACGACGACCGTCCGGACTCCGGCGTCCTGCGCCCGCTGGACCCCGCCGGCGCCGGCGCGGGACGAGACCACCAGTTCCACCGTCGCGGGCAGTCTGCCGCTGCGGCTCAGCGCGATGAAATTCTCCATGGTCCTGCCGCCGCCGCTGATCAGAACCGCCAGCCGTATCGTGCCCATCGTTCTCCTTCCGTCGGATCGTCTGCCGCCGTGCAATCGCTACGAGGCCGGCTTCTGGCCGGGTCTTAAGATCTGAAAGCCGCTGTACCGCACCGCCGGCTCGCTCAGCCGCCCGGCCGCGATGTCCTCGAGTACCTCGAACGCCAGCTTGCCCGTTTCGATCTGACTATAGTACGCGATGTAGGCCACGTTGCCAAGGTGCAGCACGGTGGAGTTTTCCGTCAGGAAACCCAGCGTCACCCGCCGCGGCGAACCCAGGACCACCGGAATCGCCGCCACCGGCAGGTTCGCCCCCATCACGATCAGGGAGTCCAGGCCGATGTCCTCAGCCAGCAGTTCCCCCACCACCGCGGCTACGTTGTCGGTCTCCGCGTCGCGGATGTACCGATGCCCGATCCCCAGCGGCTCAGTCGCCTCAAGGTATCCGTCACGAGCCAGCCGGTGGTTCGACGCCCCCAGATGCCCCACAAAACCGATCCGCCGGCCGCCGTCGTTGATCAGGACTCTGGCCAGCTCACGGCACGCCCCCCGGCGGTCCTCCAGCACGCAGAACGCTCGATTACTGTACTCAGCCCCGAGGTACAGGCACGGGATGCCATGCCTCTCAGCGTCCACCGCCAGCCGCTCCGAAACCCGGCCCAGCAGGATCAGCCCCTGGCCGTTATAGCCCCTTATGCCCACCATCTCGTCCAGGCCCGGATCGTCGGCCTGCACGATCTGCACCGGAAGCCTTAACGTCTGGGCCTGGGCCAGGATCGCCCGCCAGTAGTCCTGCAACTGCAGCGTGCTGGAGGCGATGTCCTGTTCGACCACCACGTAGACCCGCGAGACCGACCGGGAGGGCCCGATCACGTAGCTGCCGGCCCGCTCCCGCCGTTCCACCACGCCCATTCGCGACAGCTCGGCCAGGGCTCGCTCGGCCGTGATGGACGAGACGCCGAACTGGCGAGCCAGCTTCTGATGGCCCGGCAGCTTGGCTCCGGGGGCCAGCCCCCCGCTGCGAATCCGGCGGACCAGGTCATTGACGATCTGCTGGTATTTGGGTACGTCCATACCTGACTATATACAGCAGCACAGCCGGGAAATCAACCCTTTCCGGGTTCGATGCCTTTGGAGAAAACGCATATGGGACTTGCTCTGCTTTTGCCATTGACGGCCCCGGCCATACTGGCTATACTGGCATATGTGCAGTTTGGCGAACCCCGGCGGCGTGTAATCCCGCCGCCCGAACAAGATCCTATTGAAGCCTGGAGGCGACCATGTCGTTTCGGATCGGTCTGGTTGGTCTGTGCACCTCTCACCCGCAGAGCTGGGTTCCGGTCATCCGGGACCTGACCGCCAGAAAGCTGGTGGACACTGAGGTCGTCGCCGCCTGGGACAGCGGCGAGACCCGCGAGGCCGGTTTCGCCAAGACCTTCTGCAAGGAACACCAGATCGCCCAGCCGGTCGATCGTATCGAGGACATGCTCGAACTGGTCGACGGCGTGATCGTCCACACCGCCAACTGGGATCGCCACCTCGAACAGGCTGCGCCCTTCGTGAACGCGGGCAAATCAGTCCTGATCGATAAGCCCATGGTTGGCAACCTCCGCGACGCCAACCAGCTTCGTGACTGGGCCAAACAGGGCGCGCGGATCACCGGCGGATCGAGCCTGCGATTCAATTACGAGGTCGGCCAGTATCTCGCCAAGCCGGTTTCGGAGCGCGGGACCGTCCATACCGCGTTTGCCGGCTGCGGGACCGACGAATTCAACTACGGCATTCACGCCTACGCCCTGCTCGCGTGCCTGATGGGGCCCGGTGTCCGATCGGTTCGCTATCTTGGCGCCAGCGGCCAGAAGCACGTGCAGGTCACCTGGTCCGACGGGCGTGTCGGTCTGCTGTCAGTCGGGCAGCAGGCGTGGATTCCCTTCTACATCACCGCTGTAACGGACAAAGGCGTCAGCCAGATCACGACCGACAACACCATCCTTTACCGCTCGCTTCTGGAGGCCACGCTGCCCTACCTGACCGGCAAGGAAAAGAACCCGCCTCTGCCGATGGATCAGCTTCTGGAGCCGGAACTGACCGCCATGGCGGCTCGCATGTCGTGGCTCTCCGGCGGCGGCGAGGTCTTCCTGACCGATCTGCGGCAAGACGATCCGGGCTACGACGGCGCGCAGTTCGCCATCGAGTATCGGCGGGCGAGGATGGGCGGATAGCAGCCGCCGACGCTCTTAGTCCAGGCGGATGCCCTGCTGCTCGAGCCACTGCTTCAGGTCGCCCATCTGGGTGTCGAAGACCTGGTTGTCGTAGTCTTCCTCGAGCTTCTTGATGTACGTCGCCAGTTCTTCTCGGCCTTCGACGATGTCGTTGAGCTTCTTTTCCAGTTCGTCGGCGGCCTGGCGCAGATCATCGAACTCCACCGACAGGTCGAGCAGTCCGGCGACCTTACGCACCGCCGATTCGATGCACCGGGCGTTCCGCCCCTGGACGTAGGCGGGAATCTCAGCCACCAGGCTCATCATCCGGATATCCCGCTGCGGCGCAGCCAAGATCATCTGGGTGATGATGCTGGCCGGGCCCTCGTAGTTGGAGAGCTTGATCCCGCAGCGATCCAGCATCGGCCGCAGCGTCGGATCGGAGATCGAAGCGAAGTAACGGGGTTCCCGCGTGTGCGGCACCATGCCCGCCACGCTGCCGACGAAGCAGATCAACGTCACCCCCAGCCCCACCGCCAGGTCCAAGACCTCGTCGAGGTACCGCGACCACCTGAGATTCGGCTCTCGGCCTTTGAGAAAGACCAGGTTGTGGGCCTGGCTGCAGTAGATGACGTTCTGCGGCGAGCTCAGCGAGACCACGCTGCCGTCGCGAATCCGCGTGTGCGGGCGAAACAGGGCTGAGACCTCCATCGGTCCGGGAAAGCTGAGGATGTAGAAGTCTTCCGAATCGATTTCGCCGATCCTGGCCGCGTCGAGCTTTCGGAGCAGGTACTCAGCCGTGCCCGTCGAAATCTCGCCCCCGTCCATCCAGCCGTCCAGCGCCATAACCATTCGGCCGTCGGTCAGCCTCGGCCGATCGTGAAGCCTCAACAACTCGCCCACGACAACCCCCTTTCCGCGGACCTCCTACACTCACTCTCACCAAGAAAGTGTATGCAGAAAGGGAGCAAACCGCAATGCTTCCCGCGTTCGTCCTACGCGCCCACCGCTTCCAGCACCGGCTCTTCGACCCGAAGCGCCATGAGCCGCAGGCTTTTCGCCGCCAGCATCAGGTCGTCCAGCGACGACTTGAGATGGCCCTTGAGCGTGTGCGAGTAGAGCCGCGTCTGGTTGGCCAGGTGGAACTCGACCATCGCCAGGCTTCGTCCGACCAGGTCCTCATCGAGCACCGACCGGCCCTCGTCCAGGGCCAGCGCGCGGCTCAGGAAAATGACCGCGTTCAGGTCGTGGATGTGCTGATGAATGCCCGCCACCACGGTCAGGCACGTCCCGGCGGGGAAACGCTGCCACAGCCGCGAGCGATAATAGCGCAGCAGAAGATCGCAAGCCCCGTCCGTCATCTCCGGCTCGACCGGGTGCGAAAGCGTCTGATCGATCGAGACCTCGCAACCCAGCATCCGCGACGAATACCGGCCGGACAGCTTGGCCAGCGCCAGAAGCTTCGGCACCAGTTTCAGCCGCCGCAGGAAACCCAGCGAACCGGTCGCCCCGATCGGCAGGACGTCGGGAAACAGCGTGGCGGCGAAGAGGAAACGCACGGACATCGGGGCCAGTTTCGCCTCCGGCCAGGCCAGGATTTCGCCGACCTCCGGCGTCTCGGGAAGCGGCTGATCCGAACGCAGCGATTCGAGCAGGTTCACACCGGACGCCTGGCCCTGGGCCTTGAGCACCCGCACCGCCGCGAGCAGAGCCAGCAACTGCCCAAACCGCTGCCATATATCACCGTCCCGGCTGGAGTCGAAGATGCGGACCGCCCTTTCGCAGAGGGCGTCGCCTTCGGCTGGGTCGAGGCGGCAGACCGTATCGAGCACCAGCGGAGCATCGGGCTTGTAGGCGATCTGGCCCAACGGGATCAGTTCTTCGATCTCGACCCGCTGTTCGGTCAGCGGCTGGCCCTGGCAATTCCGCACGGCGGGACACCCGAAGCTCGTGGAGACCCGGTCCTCGGTCCAGGTCCGAGAAACCATCAGCGGGAATTGCCGGCACATGGTCGGCTTGGCGGCTGGGCCCATCTCCTTGTGGATGATGCACAGACCGTCGGTGTCCAGGAAGAGGCACTTGTTGCCTTCGCCCTTGGCCAGATCGTAATACCCGGGGCGTCCGTCGGCCGGCGGATTGTAGAACGCCCTGCCGGCAAGCTGCGGGTATTTGCCCCAGTCGTGGGCGTCGAGGGCATGGGCCTTGTCGGTTTCGATGGAGGTGCGCCACGGCTGATTGCAGCACGCGGTGCAGCTTTGACAGGAAAACCGGATCGATTCGTCGATCTGTTGGGTTCGCTTATCGGTCATGATCTGGACCTCCGGAAAGCCTCACCTGCATATGGCGTTATCGGAAGTCCAGGGCCATGACTTAAGCTGCGCCCGGTGCGGCGGCTACGCCATGTAGCCCTTCTGCGGCAGCAGGTTTTCGTCCTTGAGCACCACCTCGATCTGCTCCATGACCTGCCGGTCGATCGCCTGGCCGGTGAACGCGTACGGGCCCGGCACGTCTCGCCACTTCTCGCCGTGGGCGAGCATGTGATCGACGGCGCGGTTGCCGTTGGCGAACATGTTGCCGAACGGGAGCCCGTCAGCGGCGCTGAGCATTCGCGTCATGACTCCGGTGAGGCGCTTGGAGTGCGACAGGGCCTCTTCGCGCCGGCCCTGCTCGACCGCGGTAAGGATCTGACTCAGGATCGGCGTAAAGGTGTTGCCGGAGCTGAGCAGCAGGCCGTCATAGGCCCCGCCCATTGGCTTGAGGTGCGAGGCGTAGTCGCTCTCGGCGCCGCGCACGAGGAATACGCCGCCGTAGTCGAGGCCCGCGGTCGCCACCGCGTCGGCCCCGCTGGTATCCTTGAGCATCACCAGGTGCGGATAGCGGGCGGCCAGCCGCTGCAGGAGTTCCGGCGCCACGTGGTTCCTGGTGATCTGCGGCAGTTCGTACAGCGAGATCGGGGCCTTCAGCGTATCGAGCACCCTATGATAATGGGCCTCAATGGCATCGAGGCTGTGGTGCTCGCCGATGGGCGGACAGGCGGTGAACATGGCCTCGGCCTCGCCGACGACCGACCGGGCGATGCGGGCTTTTTCGAGCACGATTTCGGTCGTGGCGCCGAGGATGCCGTAGAGCTTGGGAATTCGCCGCGGCACGATGGTCTCGTCCGCCGTCAGTTCCACCAGCCGGCGAAACTGGTCGTTGCTCATGTCCCAGCCGTCGCCGGTCGAGCCAGCCACCAGCAGGCCGCCCACGTAGGGCGCGATCGTCCGCAGGTGCGCGGTCAGGTGCTCGGCGTCGATCTCCAACCGGCCGTTTACCTGCCGATACGGCGTCAGCAGGGCGCACCACAGCCGCGCCGGCGGATTGCCCAGCCGCTCCCGGATCAACGCCAACCGTCGCTGCGAAACCGCCTGATCGCTCATGGCATTCCTTTCGTTTGATCGCCAGTACCGGAATCCAAGACGCCATTCTAACAGCCCCCGCGTGACGGGCAACCGCAAATCCTTCGGCCGTGCCTTGCCGGGCCTTTCCGGCTCCGCTATAATCCGGCCAACATCGCGTCCAGCAAGGGGTTTTGCATGAAGACGTCACAGGCTTTCCGTCAGGAGATCATCGAGCTTCGGGTTCCGCCGGACCGGCTGGCCTTCTGGTGGCTCGGTCAGCAGAGCTGGATCATCAAGACGGCCAACCACATCCTCGGGCTCGACCTGTACCTCAAGGAGGATCCTCGCCGCATCGTGCCGCCGCTGCCGAAGCCGGAGGATTGCGATTTCTTCGGCTCCATCTTCGCCACGCACGATCATACGGACCATTTTGATCAGTCCTCGCTTGCCCGTATCGCCCCGCTTAACGAGCGAACGCGGTTCTTTATCCCCAAGCATCTCCGCGAGAAGGCGAGCGACCTTGGCATCGACGCGGCGAGGCTGGTGCTGATGGACGGCGAGAACGCCTTTGAGGACGGGACGCTCCACGTTTGCTCGATTCCCTCAGCCCATGAAAGGCTGGAGTACGACGCTGAGACAGGGTTTCAGTACATCGGCTATGTCATCATGGTCGATGGGTTTACCGTCTATCACGCGGGCGACACGTGCTACTACGACGGCCTGCTGGGGCGGCTGAAGGAGTGTTCGCTCGATCTGATGTTCGTGCCGATCAACGGGCGGGACGGGGTCCGCTATCGGCGCAACACGATCGGCAACCTGACCTACCAGGAGGCGGCGGACCTGGTCGGCATGGCGGAGCCGAAGCTCGGCTGCCCCGCTCACTACGGGATGTTCGCGTACAACACGGAGGACCCGCGGCTCTTCGCGGACTACCTGTCGGCCAAGTATCCCGGGCAGAAGTACTGGATCGGCAAGCCTTTCGAGGCGGTCTGGATCAGCCGCTGACCTTTGCAAGAGCGGCACGGAGCACGCGGACCACGCGGAGAAGGCGTGGAGACAGAGAGCAGGCCGATCAGGAAGAGGGGGATGTACGTCTTGTACAAAATGTGCGATCCTGCAGGTCCAGGATTTCGAGGTCGTGGCTGGCGGATCTCGTCCAGGCGCGGGTTTTGTACAATTCGTACGTCCTGTCCGACCCTGTCGCGGTCGAGGGAGTCGGCCGGTTGAACCGAGCGGCAGCCGAATGTGCGTTTTGTACAGAACATACAATTGGTCTGGGAGCGGTGCCTGGCGGGGTTTTGTACAATTTGTGCGATTTGTCGCGATCAGGCGAACGGGAGGAAGACGCCTCCCCCCCAATCGGACGGGTATGGAGTTGTCAAGCGTCGCGCGGGGCGACGCGCGGGCGTGTTCCCGCCGGATAAAGATAGCATGGGTTTGTTGCGGAGGCAAATCGGCGGTTTTTGAGGCGCAGGCAGAGACGCCGATAGGGATTCCTATGGAAATCCCGCAGACGGCCCAGGGATCTCGGCGGAATGCTACTGTTCCGCGCCGGGGACGGAGGTTGGTCGCACCGGCGTTACTGTCACCTTTTTGCCTTTGCTTCGGTCGAACATTTCGGCGATCAGCTTCGGCATCAGTTGTTTGAAGCGGGAGGCGAGGGCAAGGTCGAAGAGGCTTTCGCCCTTCTGGCGCATGGCCAGGACAGCGGCGATCCAGGCGTTGGTCCAGCCGGTTTCGACACACCAGGCGCCCCAGCCGAGGTCGGCGGAACTGCCCCAGTACTCCCACAACTCGTAGTCGAAGGCCCGCATCCAGGCGCCGCTGAGGTACGGTTGGGCGGTCGATCGGACCTGGATGCGGCAGAGGAACCGCGTCAGGCGGTCGGCTGCTTCGGTGAGCTTCCGGTCGCCGGTGGCGGCGGCGGCTTCGTGCAGTCCGAGCAGGGCGTAGTTGGTGGTGTAGAGCAGGTCGCAGGCGGGATCGCCGTTTTCCTGGATCAGCGACGCTTCGTCCGTGCCGTAGCGCTCGTTCGACTGCGGCGGCGGATAGGAGCCATCGGCCAGCGGGCCGAGCAGTTCGCGGATGGCGCCGCACGGCTGCATCTGCGCGAGCAGATCGTCGGCGACGCGATTGAGCCATTGGCGGTGCTGGGCGGTGTCTTCGATTCGGACCAGGAACGCCAGCGGCAGCAGGAGGCGGGCCATCTCCTGCGTCAGGCCGTTGGTCCACTTGAGTTTCGGGTAGACCTCCATCGTCATCCGCAGGGCCGTTTTGGTCCGTGCCAGCATCTGTTCGTGTCCGGTCAGGGCGTGCGTCCAAAGGAACATCGCCCACGGGTAGGCTTGGTAATGGGGCGAGTAGCTCACGGTCTCGTGCTCGTACCAATAGGCCCAGTCGCGCCCGTCGGTGAACGAGCCGGGATAGTCCAGGCGGCTCTCGCGGAAGCCCAGCGGGCCGGTGGTGCGGAAGTTGGCCAGCGTGCAGCGGAGAATGTGCTCGTCCCACCGCGTCTCGCCGAGAAGCTTGGCGGCGACCATCGAGGGCATGATGACGCGGGCGTTGTCGTCACCGTAGAAAGCGGGGTTCCGCTCGGACCAGTTGTTCAGGCCGTAGGACGGGCTCTCCGGGTCGTCGTGGCGGAAATCGGGGGCCGACCAGACGTAGTCCAGCATCGCCGAAGCCGTCCGGCGGCTGTTGGGGTTTCGGGTTACCGCCCAATCCCACGCGAAGACCATTGCGCTTTCGCCCGTGCAGTCGCCGCGGATCCAGGGCCGGACCATTTGACGGCCTTCGTGGTCGATGATCGCCTCAAAGCCTTCGATCGCGAACTTCTTCCAGTCGATGCTCGCCACCACCTGGTCGGCGAACCATTTCGCCGACCGGGCGAACGCCGCAACCTCCACGTCGTTTGGCAGCGGGTCTTCCGGGCCGAATTCGACGTCGACCGCCGGCGACCACTTGAGGCACGGCACGTCGGTCGCACCGCCCAGCCAACCGAGGATTCGCTCCCAGATCACCTTCCAGCTTTCGATCGGGCCGTACCGGGCGGTGACGAACTGGCTCAGCTTGCTCGTGGCGACCAGGACCGGCCGGCCGGGCAGCTCGAACAGGATCGGCCAGCGTTCGTCCGGCAGGCCAAATGCCGCTTGGCGATAGCCGGCCACCTTCACGACCACCATGTGCGGTTTGGCCGCCTGCGCGGGCAGGAACCAGCAGCCGTGCTGGGCCAGCACCGCCATCGGCTCGACACCGGGGGCGAAAAAGTCCGAGGCGACCACCACCCGCTCCCACTGTGTCGCCTTCGGCTCGCCCAGATCGAGCCCGGCCAGAGTTTGCGGATACTCCACGTACAGCCGCAGGCCCTTGGCCGCCGCCCGGTCCAGCAGTTCCTCGCCGATCGTCTCCGTCGGCTGCGGGTATTGGTCGGCCAGGACGAGCACTCCCGCTCCGTTGGGCGCCGCCGCCACCGCCTCAGCCGTGCTGTCGTATCGTGGGAACGAGAGGCCCATCGCCGAGAGCACCCGGTACAGGTCGTTCGTCGTGTCGCACTTGAAAACCAGATCCATGATCGTCTCCGTCGGTCAGGCTGCGATTTCTCCGCATGGCGCCAGCGGGTATGATTTCCGCGGCGTGGCGTTTTGGCAAGCTTTGTTCACTCGACGAACACCCGTCCGCCGAACCGGCTGACGCTCTGCTCGACCGCGGCGATCAGTTTGACCACATTGATCGCCCGCTCGAAGGCGATCGGCCACTCGGCCCGGCCTCGGATGCACTCGATGAAATGCCCGACCTCGCGGACGTACGCCTGCTCGTACTCGAATTGTTCGGGCCCTTCGGCCACCCACGCGTTCCGCTCGCGGTCGAACCGCGACGCCTTCGGCCCGCGCAGGTCCCAGTGCACCGTCCCGGCGTTGCCCGCCAGCCACACGCCGCGCTCCAAGCCGCGGTTGACACCGTCGAAGTGCATCGAGATCTGCAGGCCGCTGGCGAACTCGGCGATGATCTCGTAGCTGTCGTACGAACCGGGTTTGAGCTCCTGGTCGCTCCGCCGCGAGGCCCGCGCGTTGACCGCGGCCACCGGGCTGTCCAGCAGCCACACCAGCCACTGGAACTCGTGGCCGATCATGTCGATATTGGCTCCGCCCGACGCCTTGTCCGACACGTAGAACTCGCGGTAGTCCTCCCACGGATGCCACGTCGGGAAGTACGACGTGCACGTGCCCCACGCGCCGACCAGTCCGCCCGTGACGTCCTCGCTCAGCCAGCGGGCCAGGTACTCCGACGCCGGATGCCAGATCATCTGCGAGCCCACCGCGCCGACCAGTTTCCTGTCGCGCGTCACCCGCCGCAGTTGGTCCAATCCTGAGCTCGAAAGCTCCAGCGGCACCTCGCAGAACCAGTGCTTGCCGGCCATCGCCGCCATCAGGCAATACTCAACGTGAAAGCTGGGCCAGACGCTCACGAAGACGGCTTCGACCTCGGCGCGTCCCATCTGTTCCGCCTGATCCGCCACCGAAATCCCGTGCCGTTCCTTGGCCTCGGCGCAGCGGTCCGGCCGACGGTCGAATCCCAGGATTTCCTCCGGCGGCACGCCGTTGGCCAGCAGACACCGCACCCGCCGCCGGCCCATGGAGCCCAATCCGACCACAAAGAACATCGCTGGTTCCTCCTTATCAGCCGCTCCGGCAACGGCTCGCACGGCGCAGGCCATCGCGTCCACTTTTTCCGGCATGCACCGCACGTGCAGAAGGCCGGGATCGGCAGTATATCCCCACGGCGCCCCCCCTTCAATTTGAAATCCGGCGCGGCGCAAGCTGATGTGCCCTTGCGGTGTGATCCAAGGATGCGGCAGGCCACAGACCGGGTCGAGAGGAAGCCTGCACCGCCGCCGAACCCGGCCTATCGGGTCCGGCTCGTGCTGCCTATCGCCGTCCTGACCGCGTCGAGGAGCACCTCGTCGAAAATGTCCACGGCGGCGATCCTGCCCTCCCGGTCGATCAGCACGGTGGCGGGGACTCCCTGGACGCGGAACCGCTGGGCGACGTCGCTGCTGTCCCACGGTCCGGCAAATATCTGCGGATGTTGCGGTTTTCGGTCGGCGATGAATTCGCGGCATTCCTCGATCGTATCGTCCAGGCTGACTCCGACGACCACGAGGTTTTCGGGGCCGAAATGCTCGACCATGTCGTCGTAGGGCTTGACCGCCCGCCGGCACGCTGCACAGAAACTCGCATGGAAGTACACCACCACGACTTTGCCCGTTAGTCTGCCAAGGTCGAACGCCGCTGCGTCCACCGTCCGTCCGGCAAGTTCCGGCGCGGGGTCGCCTATCGCCAGAGGATCGAACCGCTCCAGGTCAATCACCAGGTCACACGCGTTCTCGAAGAACGGTTCGGTTGGCCCTTGCGGCGAGGCCCGGTCGACCACGGTCAGCGTCTGCGACCACTGCAAAAGCCGCGAGCTGTTGGCGTACAGCCGCCGGAGGCACTTGATCTGGTAGCTTCCGGGCGGCACGTCGTAGATCGTATACCGCCCCTCCCGATCAGTGACGGCCGACCAGACCGCCTGCACCGACGGCTGCGTCGAGACCGCTGCCGACGGCAGTAGCCTGATCCACACCCCATGCAGCGGCGCGTTCTCGGTGTCGGTGATGCGGCCGTGCAGGTGCGGCAGGTCCGACCCGCCCATTTGCACCGGCTGGGTTTGGCCGGAGACGACATCGACCTGCACCTGCGACGTGGTCACCTCGCGCAGACAACAGCCGATCTGCGGCACCGGTTCGCGGAGAATCAGCCGGTAGCGTCCCGGCATCAATGAACCGATCGTAAACCGCCCGTCGGCGTCCGAGACCGCCAGCCGCGTGTATCGAAACGCACGTTCGGCGCCCTCGTAGACCGCGGTGACTCGTGCACCCGCTTGCGGCGACTTGCCGCGCATCACTCTTCCGGCGACCGTTCCCGGCGCCTCGATGACCACCCGCACGTCGCCGTCGCCGGAAACGTCCGACCCCACGCCGCAACGGTCTTCCATATCCATCGCGACCACCGCGTATACCGGGCGAACGAGCCGTTCAAAGCGAAATCGCCCGTCATCGCCAGTCAGGGCCCGCGGGATATGTTCCGAAACCAGCGGCACGTCGTCCTGCAGGCTCAGCCGCGTTTCCTGATCCAGCACGTAGACCACCGCTCCGCGCACGGGCCGGCCCTCGCCGTCCACCACCACGCCTTGGACCCGATGCGCATCCGCCCGCACGCTGGCGGTCGCCGCCAGCCAGATCAACCCGATTGCCGCCGTCGTTCGTTTCATCGCTAATGCGCCAGGGCGTACATGATCACGTTGATGCCCATCTGAATCGACCGCTTCTGCCCCTCGGCCCCGAACCACCCCGGCGTCGCCCAGCCGCAGTGGATGTCGCTGGGACTCACGAACACCCCCAGCCGATCGCCGAGGAACACGCCGCGCGCCCCGTGCTTCTGCCCCTGCATGTGCGGCAGGCCGTCGCCGCCGAAGTCGAAAACGTTGTGGAAGACCTCGTGCTCGTACGGGATCGGGACCACCGACCCCGCGCCCATCGCCTGTTCGAGCATGTCGCACGCGCTGCGATAGAAGAAGTCGCCCCCCTTGTCGAACACGCAGTCGTCCATCAGGATGAACCCGCCTTCGCTGAGGTACCGGCGGACGTTGTCGATCTGCGCCGCGTCGAACTTGAAGTAGCCTTCGGCGGTCATGAAGAGGAACGGAAAGTCGCGAATCCGGTCGTAGTCGTCGAAGCCGACCACAGCGTTGAACTGATCGTCCGACCCGTAGTGCGGCCGTTCGTTGCCGCACCCGGTCGGCAGCTTCACCTTGCAGCGGATCGTCGAGCTCAGCTCCGACAGCAGATTCCGGTCGGCGCCCGGATAGACGTTCCACACGTCGCCGACCCGGTCGTCGCACGAGAACCGCACCCGCGGCATCAGGAAGTCGTACTCGTCCAGATCGCCCTTGGCCGTTCTGGATGACCGGGCGAATAGCTGTCCCAGCGCATCGAGTCCGCCCGCGGCCAAGCCCACTCCGGCGGCGCCGGCGGCGGCCAGGAACTCGCGGCGGCTGACCTTCGCCTTTTTTTTCCCGCTCATCGTGTCCCGTCCCTCAATGCGCCAGGGCGTACATGACCACGTTGACCCCGAACTGGAGCGATTGCTCGACCTTGGGCATGCCGAACCACTTGCCAAGGCGGTCGGCCCAGCCGCAATGGACGTCGCTGGACGTCAACAGCACGGCCAGCCGCTTGTCGATGAATACGCCTCGCGCCCCGTGCTGGACCCCGTGCATGTGCGGCACGCCCGCGTCGCCGAAGTCGTAAACGTTGTGAAATATCTCGTGTTCCTTGGGCACCGCGATCACCGAACCGCGGCCGAACACCTCCTCCAGCACCCTGTGCGAGCTCTCATAGAAGAAGTCGCCCGCCCCGTTGAACACGCAGTCGTCCATCAGCACGAAACCGCCGCGATGCACGTACTCCTTGAGGCCCTCCTTCTGCGTCTTGTCGAATTCGAAGTGCCCTTCGGCGGTCATGAACAGGAACGGGTAGCGCATCACCTCGTCGCCGTTGCGGAAGTCCACCACGCTGCTGAAGTGGGCTTCCTTGCCGGTGTACGGATCGTAGTCGCTTGGTTTGGCGGGCATTCGCACCTTGCAGCGGACCACCTTGGCCAGTTCCAACAGCAGGTTGCGGTCGCCGCCCGGACTGATGTTCCACGGGTCCGGCACGTCCTCGACGCACTCGAACTTCAGCCGCGGCAGCACCAGGTCATACTTGAGGTCCTCGGACTCCTCATCATCCGCCCTGGACGAGCCGAACAGGCGGCCCAAGGCTGTGCCTCCGGTTAATCCGGCCGCCGAGACGGCCGCCGCACCCGCCAGGGCCTTCAAGAACGCCCGCCGGTTCATGGGATCGCGTTCGTTCATCATTGCCCGCCCCCTTTCTCGATCAGCAGTTCCCTGAGCGTCAGCGAATCGGCCAGCGCCCCGTCCTTCTTCGCCTCCTGGTACAGCCACGGCTGCTGGCTCGGCACGCCGTCGGCGTCGTCCTCCAGGATCGGCGTCTCGGTCTTGAGCATCTCGCGATCTTCATAGATCTTGTCCAGACGCATTGCCGCCTCGCGAAACGCCTCGAGCAGCGTGATCCTGCCGTCGCCGTTGACATCCGATTTCGCGTCGGACAGCGCCGGCACGAAGCAGTCGCTGAACCGCGTGCTGTAGTGCTGATCCAACCGGGCGCCGCAGATCACCACCCGCCCCTTCGCCGTCAACCCCTTGACCAGCGTGCCCGCCGCTGGGCAATCGACCACGATTACCATCCGTTCGGCCGGCAATTCGCCGATCAGTTTCACCAACTCGTCGCCGAGCAGGTCCGGCCCCGATAGGTTCAGCCGCAACGTGCCGTCCGGCAGGACGTTGGCCTGGCCGACGTAGTAGAACACGAACACGTCCCGCGACCGCACCGCGGTCTTGAGTTCCGCAAACGTCTTGCGGATCTGCTCCGCCGTCGAGAGGCCCGTGCCGTCCCGGACCAGCGAGTCCTTGTTCACCAACACGTGCAGCCGCGACGGCTCAACCGCCTCCTCGACGAGAGTCTTTCGCAACCGCAGCACCGCCCGGTCCTTGGCCTGCTTTTCCTCGACGTCCTTGTTCACCCCGCCGACCAGCATCGCCCACACCGCCGGCTGCGGATCGGCCGGCTGCGTCTGAGTTGCCTGCCGGCTTGTCACCGGGTCCGCCCCGATCATGGCTGGAATCGCCATCCACAGCCACCATGCACGTCTTGTCCTGACGCTCGATCCGCTCATATCAACCCCAACGCACGCCGCAGGAACCAGTTTACCACCAGCAGCCCGCACAGTCCGCCCAACAGCCACCAGTTCGTCCACACGCTGCTCATGTGGCTGAACCGCTTGATCTGCGTCCTGGCCTCGAAGCGTGTCGCCACGTCCGGCGTCAACGCGTCGAGGTCCGCATACCGGCCGCCCGTCCTCTCGGCCATCGCCTGGAGGAACTCGCGGTCCAGTTCCACCCGGTCCATCTCGGTCTTGGGCAGCGGCAGGTGTGTAGCCAGCATCGTCTCGCCGATGAAAACGCCGCCCGCCTCCACCTCGGCCCTGGTCAGCAGCGAGTCCGCCTCCAGATCGCGCACCCGCAGCGTGTACCGTCCGCGGTCCGCCTGGTCCATCTGCATCGTCCGCTCGCCAACGGTCAGCAGGACGTTGGCGTTTTCCACCGGGCGATAGTCGTCGTCCATCACGTCGGCTTCGAAGACCACGTCCTGCGGCTGATCCGTCGCCCGTTCGGCGAACAGCTCGATCCGCGACTGGGCTGAGCCGACCCGTCCGACGAACTCGCTGAGGCCCGCGAGGAATTCCTGCAGGAGTCCGCCCTGCAGGTCCTCGCGGTACCAGCGGAAGAGCCCATAGCTGTTGACGAACGCCGCCCGCCCGCGCCCCACGCGGTGGCTGCACAGAACCGGATAGCCGGAACTGGTGGCCAGCGTCTGGGCCGCGGGTTTTTTCTTGAGGTTGCCGTGATACGGCCGCAGGTGGTACGGCAGGTCCTTGAGGCTTTCCAGCCGAAGCACGCGGCTGTCCACCCCTTCGACCGTCAACTGGAACCCCGCCTCACCGCCCTCCGGCGGCGGCTTGGCCCCTTCGAAGAGCACCGGCAGCAGCGTCCGGATCTTCGGGTCGCCGCAGATCGACACATCGAACTCGCCGCGACCGGGCAGAAACACCAGTCCGCCGCCGCGATCGACCACGAACGAGTACAGGCCTTCGATCTGCTGTTCGGTGAACGTCGCGAAGCTGCACGGACCCAGCACGATCACGTCGTACTCGTAGAAACCCGCCTTGTCCGCCGGAAGCTTGATATGGCCCGACAACGCCTTCTGCGTGCGCGACAGCGTCGGTGGGATGACCGCGTCGAGGCCGAAGCTTAACTGCACCTTCTTGTCCCGCTCCAGCGCCTGGCGGATCTTGCCGATGTCGAAGTTCGCCACCTGCGAGTACAGCAGGACCTTGCACTTTTCGGTGTCGCAGACGTCGAGCATCGCATGGCGAACGTTGTTGGCCGTATTGACCTCGTCCTGCGGTCCGACGACCCGGGCCCGCAGGCTGTGCGGCCCGAGTTTGTCCGCCCCGACGGTGAATATCTCCACGTCGGCCCGCGCCATCGCGTCGGCGCCAAGCGTCCGCGCGGCGACCAGCCGATCGTCCTGATACAGCTCCAGCTCGAACTCCCGGCCGGCGAGGTTGCGGGCGCTGACCTTGACCTCCACGTCGAACGCGGTGTCGATCATGACCCGCGGCGGCACGCGAAACGAAGTGACGGCCAGGTCCGGGCGCGGATCGCTACGGCCGACGCCCACCCACAGCACCTCCATCTCGTGTTCCGGCAGCGGCAGGTAGACCTCCGGGTTGCGATCGTCGGCCTGGCCGTCGGTGAAGATCACCGCGCCCACCGTCCGCCCGGTCGGCTGATTCGGATCGACCGCCTGGGCCGACGCCGCCTGCCGCGACAGGACGCTCAGCGGCCGGTGCAGATCGCTCCGCCCGCCCCACCGCCGAAGCCCCGAAGCCGACCCGCAATGGTAGCACGTGTCCGAAAAACCGTAGACCCGGTACTCGGGCGAATCCGGATCGCCGGGCGCGAACGTCTCGGCGAATCGGGCCAACGCCGCGTCCAGGCGGGCTGCGCCGTCGCAGTCGCTCACCGACATGCTCTCGCTGGTATCGAAGAGGACGAGCACGTTGTTCTGCGCCGTCGCGTCGACGTTCACCGCGCGCGAGGGATTCCAGAGGATCACCAGCAGCACCACCACGGCGGCGTACTGCAGGATCGCCAGCGGCCATCGCCACCGCCCGACCGTGCCGATCTGATAGCTGCGAAACGCCAAAGCCATCAGCACCGCCGAACCGCCCAGCAAAATCGCGGCCACGAGATGTCCGGGATATTCCAGCAACGTCATCGGCCCGCGTCTCCTTGCCCGAACTTCGCCGCCGTCTCAAAGAAGCGTTTCTCCAGCCGCCGGAACTCTGCGTCCGACGCCTCGTCCTCCAGCATCGTGCCCTGGCGTTCCCGCGCGTCGACCGCCACCGACCAGAACAGCAACGCCAACATCCGTGCCCGCTGGCGCGGCGGCATCTTGCCGCTGAAGTAAGTGTTCGCCTTCATGTTTCCGCCACGCCCTTCCCGCGATACTTCGCTCGGCGATCCGGGATTCCGGATTTCGACGATCTCGTAGTCAGTCACCTGCTCCAACAGCCGCCTGGCCTCTTCCAGCGACGCCAGCATTTCCTTGCGCTGCTGGTCGGTGACGTTCTCGTCGAACGCCTCAGCCAGATCCAGCAGGTTTTCAGCCTTCTCGCGGGCCTGCGCGATCAGCTTTGAGAGGTCCGTCTGGGTGTACTGCGACTCCAGCGACCGGCGGGCCTCATCGAGTTCCCGGCTGGCCGCGATCAGTTGCTCCGCGGCCCGGGCCATCGTCGCCTCCCGCTGCGAACCGGACTCGTAGTAGGCCTTGTCGATCTCCGCTTGGAACTGCTGCATCGCCCGCATCGCCTGGGCCAGGTGCTCCCGCGTCTGCTGGCGGGCCGCCTGGACCTGCTCCTGCGAGAGACCCGTCGGCAGGATCATCGGCAGTTGGTCCAGCGTCTGGGCCAGCGCCGCCACGTGTTCCTCCAGGGCCCGCTGGCGGGCCTGGAGCATGCGCATCCGCTGCTGCGAACCGGCTGAGGCGTTGGTTGGCGACCCGCCGGTCGGGGAGCCGCCTTGACCACGTTGGCCCTGCTGTTCCGACCGGTTGCCGCCCTCTTGCTGACCGCCCTGCTGTCCGCTTGCCTGCGGCTGACCGGATTGCCCCTGTTGGCCTTGCTGATCCTGCTGACCCTCGCCGGATTGGGTCTGCTCGGCTTCCTGGCCCTGCTGCGACTGTCCGGACTGGCCTTGCTGGTCCTGTTGGCCTTGGCCGGATTCGCCCTGCTGCGCGACGGCTGCCTGATCCGATGGCTGTTGACCGTTCTGTTCATCCTGGGCCTGCGATTGTTGACCAGACTCCTGCGGCGAGCCGGATTGCGTTTGTCCCTGGCCCTGTTGTTGATCCTGTTGCGATGGCGACTGCGATCCGGACGCCTGCTGCTGTTGTGATGGCTGTTGTTGCTGAGTTCCTGACGGTTGCTGTTGCGCCGCAGGCTGGCCGGACGTCTGCGGGGTACTCGACGGCTCTTCGCTTCCGCCCTCGAGCGTGACGTTGCCGCTTTCCTGCGGTTGCGGGTTCTGGGCCGACTGGCCGTCTGAAGGCGGCGTCTGGCCCTGGTCGTCCTGCTCTCCGGGCTCCTGCCGGGTCGGCTGTTCGTCGGTCACGTCCTGGCCGGTCTGCTGATCCTTCTCCTCCGGTTTCTGGGCCAGAAGGTGTTCGAACTTCTCGTTGATCTGCTCCTGTTGGCCCCGCAAAGCGGCCAGTTTGTCCGCGAGTCTCTTGAGTTCCCAGTCGATCCGTTCCTTCTCGTACTGGGTCAGATGGGCCTGCTCGTCGATCTTGACCTTTTCCGGAGCGGGCTGCGGCTGGGCCTGTTGAGCCTGCGCCTGATCCTGCGACGGCGGAGGCGGTTGCTGGCCGCCCTGCATCATTGCTTGTCCCGCACCCGACATGAGCACGCGGAACAGGTCCATGATGAACTTACGCAGGGCCTGGTAGGCCTTCTTGGAGCTTTCGAGCGAACCGCGGGCGTCGTGGGCCGCCATTCGCTCTCTGGCCTGCGCGAAGTGTCCCAGGATCGCGTCGAGGTCTGCCCGCTGAACGTCGTCGAACGCCCCTTCATCGCGAATGATCGTGAGGTTGTCGATGATGTACTGGACGTCCTTGCCGATCGCGTCGAGTTTGGCCGCCTCCTGCGGGTCCGGTTCGGGCCGGCTCGCCAGCGCCCAGGTCTTCTTGACCACCGCCCGGCTGTACTCCAGCAGGGCTGAAAGCTTCTCCGCCATCTTCTTTCCCTGACCGGTGGGTATCCCTTCGGCTTCGAACCACACGTGCCGGTACGGCCGGATCTCGATGAAGTACACGTCGCTGGCCGACGCGGCGCCGAGCTTCATGCTGTTCCGCACGTTCAGGTCCATCGCCCGCGCGTGGAATAGGACAGTGTCGCCGATCTCCAGATCGTACTCCTCCAGTTCCAGCGTCGCGGTCAGCGTCGCCTTTTTGGCCCCCTTCTCGAATTGCCCCTGGAACTCCAGCATCTTGCCGTCGCCCACCTCGGCGTAGATGCCCGCCGAGTCGAGGCCGAAATCGTCGGTCACCTCGAACTCGATCGGCACGCTCGCCACGTTCGTGACCGCCAGATCCTCCTTCGGACAGATCAGCTTGAACTGCGCCGGCTGATCCTCCTTGATGAGCACCTGCAGCGGCGGGATCTCGGCGTTGACCGCGCCGTTTTCGGCGGCAAGCTGCAACTGCACGAACCCTTCCTGATCCGCGCTGAACTCCAGCTCGAAGCTGTCCGTCCCGTCCAGCGGTTTCTCGATCCGGTTGCCGTGCAGGTCGGTCATGGTCACCCGGCTGACCTTCTCGCTGGTCTTGACGCCCAGCTTTACCCGCGAGCCCCGGACCACCTCGATGCTCCGGTCGGTCACGTCTTGCGTGTACGGCTCGATCAGGTTGCTCGTGGGGATCGAGACCTCCGCCGTCATGCTCTCGACCTTCGGCAGCGGCCGCACGTTGATCGTCCGCCACTCGGTCGCCGCGTCGTTGGCGGCGAAGCGATAGCGGTATTGGCCCGGCTCCAGTTCGAGCGGCGCCTCGATCCGCGAGAGGCCCTGGTCGTCTTCGTACGGCGTCAGTTCCAGCGTCTTGCTGTAGGCCGGCTCGGCCGCTTGCTCGTTCGGATCGACCGACTCGACCTGAAGCTGCGCCGTCTCCGGGACGGTGCCCTCGATCGCCGCGGCGGGAGTGGCCAGGTCGCCCGGTTCGACGTTGAGGTCTTCGGTCAGCGGCGTGATCGTCGTGGCAGGCAGCGGGTCGACCGCGGCGAACGGCTGGAACAGCCGCGACAGATACGGGGCCAGCGACAGGTAGTTCTGGTGCAGGTAGCCGGCCGACAGCACCAATCCCAGCGCGATGACGGCTGAGAACAGGACCGCCTGCCACTTCGGCACCGTCCGGCAGAAATCGACGCCGGCCGTCGTGCGGTCCACCTGCCGCACCAGGTGCTCAGCCAATGCCTTTGAGTAGGCGTAATCCTGGCGGTTCTCGTAATATTCCACCGCCGTCACGAGCTGCTGATCGAAACTGATCCGGCTCTCAACGTAGTTGGCCGCCCGGCTGCACGAGACGTGCCCCCACAGCATCCGCACCAACAGCCCCACCAGCCCCGACACTCCTGCCAGCATCGCCGTCAGCGACACCGCCCGACCCACCGGTCCCATGTGCAGGCGATGATCCAGCCACGCGTACAGCAGCACGTACAGCGAAACGAACGCCAAACACAGCGCGGCGATCCGCAGCGCCGCCAGCGCCACCAGCCACCAGCGCACGCGCCGGACCCGCCCGACCAATCGCTCCAATGTGTTTTCCATCGCCGACATCAGCGTTTGATCCTGTTCGCAATCGCCGGTTCCAGCAGGAGCAGGCCGATCAATCCCCACGCCAGCCATCGCCACAACGGCCGATTCTCGCGATCGTCCGGCGCCGCTTCGCCTTGCGTCTCAGCGGGCTTGGCCGTCCGGAACATCTGGGCCATCGCCGTCGCGATCGCCTCCGGGTTGGGCTTCTCCAGGTTCGTCTCGCCGTCCGCCACGTTGAGTCCCGCGTACCGCACCGGCTTGGCCAGCGTCCGCACCCATCCCGTCCGCAGCGGCGAAACCGCCACCAGGTTGCCGCCCGACAGCACCACCTCCAGATTCTTCCCATCCGGGCCCGCCACCCAGATCTTCTCGAGCTGATCGCCGCAGCGGATCTCAAGCGGCGAAGCCGGAATCGCGAACGGCTCGCCGCAGAGGCACACGTTCTCGCTCATGCACAGCGACTCGCCGGCCAGATACCGGCAGAACGCCGGCGCCGCCGGCGATTTCATCAACGAGCCCAGCGAATCGTCGGCGCTGGTGTTGACCAGCACCGCTGCACCGCGCCCCTGCGTCCTGACGTAGATGAACCCGTTTCCGTTCGCGAACCGCCATGCGCACAACGCGTCATCGGCCGGCCGGCAGCGGTAGCAGCCGGTCAGCACCGTCCGTTCGATCTTGTAGTTGCACAAGGCCTGGATGCTCTGCGGCGACGAGAACCCCTCGACCGTCGCCGTCTCCGGTCGGGCCGACAGTTCCGCCGGTTCCGGGCAGAACTCATCCGGGGCCGCCGGCGCCAGACCGCGCGTCAGCAGCGGCTCGACGCTGCGAACCTGTGGGCTGCGCTTGACGAACGCCACCACCCGCCCGCCGCGTCCGAGGAACTCCCGCACCGACTCCGGCGTCAGCGAGCCCAGGTGCGACGCGCACGTGCAGATAACCACCTCCGCCGTCTCAAGAGCCGACCCGCTGAGCTGCTGATGCGGGAGCGTCCGTAAGTCCGTGAACTCCCGGCTGTACGCTTCCATCAGCGTCGCGAACGCCGTCCGCAGCAGGAACGTGTCCTCGTCGTCCTCGCCCACCAGCAGCACCCGCTTGCCCGCCGCCTTGGGAATGACCACCGGCAGGTAGTAGGCATCGTCCGCGGCCAGGCCGTCGCCCGCCGTCAGACGCAGCTCAATCGGCACGACCTCAGCGTCACCCACCGCCTCGGGCGGCAACTCCAGGTGGATGTTCCGCCGCTGACCCGGCGCCAGGTCCAACGCCGATCCGGCGATCTCGCGGCCGTCGATCAGCGCAGCCAGGCGCGTCGTCCGGTCCACCTCGCCGCCGCTGGCCACCGTCGCGCATAGGCGCAGCCGGCCATCCTCGTACAGCCCCGCCACATGGGCGCTACTGACCAGCACGTTGTCGATCGGCCCGTCGGAGACGATCAACTCGTGGCGGACCTCGTCCACCTCGATCGGCTCATCGACGGTCAGCGTCTCCCGCATCGCCGGCGTGAAATCACCAGCCAGAAAGGCACAAACCTCCCGGCCGCCCGCGCCGCCGGCCTTCGCCGCCCGCACCGCATCCAGGAACTCCGTGAGCTGCGCCGACGCCGCCACCGGTTCGGTCTTGCCAACCAGCGTCAGCGCATCGATCCGGCTGACGCTCTCGACCCGCCGCCCGGACGCCAACAGGTACACGCTGAACGTCGCGTCGTGCCGCGCCTCGTCGATCCACGCCCGCGCCCGCTCCACCATCCGCTCGAGATATGTCCCGTCGCCGTCGGTGTACGCCATCGACAGCGAATCGTCGAGACCCAGAAACCACGCCGGCCCCGCCTTCGCCTCGCTGACGCTGCGGGCCAGCCGCGGCCCCGCGAACAGGGCTGCGATCAGCACGATCACCAGACACCGCAACAGCAGCATCAGCAGGTTGCGCACCGCCCGCCGCGACTGCATCTCGGTCTGCCCGATCCGCAGAAACCGCAGCATCGTGAACGGGATGCGACGGTAGCGCGGGCGGGCCAGCAGGTGGGCCAGAATCGGCCCGATCACCGCAGCCGCCCCGAGCAGAAACAGCACTTGCGTGAATGTCACACTCACATCAGCCTCTTTCGCTTGCCCAAATACGTCATAAGGGCTTTGTCCAGCGGTTCGGAGGTATCGAGCAGGCAGTAGTCGATCGCACTCTTGCCCGCCGTCTGCGCCACGTGGTCGATAAACTCCTGCACCCGCCGGCGATACTCATCCTTCAGCGAGGCCGGAAACGTCCGAAGCCGGTCGCGACTCTCGACGTCCACGAACTCGATCAGCCCCTCGTAGTCCAGGAACCGCTCCTGCGGGTCCAGCGTGTGAAATATGATCACGTCGTGGTTGAGGTACTTCAGGTGCGCCAACCCCTTGCCGATCTCGTCCTGGTCGTCCAGCAGGTCCGAAATCAAAATCACCAGCCCGCGCCGGTGCGACATCTCGGCCAGCGTGTGCAGCACGTCCGCCAGCCGCGTCCGTCCCTCCGGGCGATTCTGTCCCAGCGCGGTCAAAATCACGTTCAGATGCGTCCGTCGCGAGCGCGGCGGAACTCGCGACCGGACCTTCTCAGCGAACGTCGTTAATCCCACGCAATCGCCCTGGCCCAGCATCAGATAAGACAGCGCCGCCGCCAGATACGACCCATAGTCCAATTTGCTCACCGATCCGCCGCCCCGAAACGACATGCTCAGCGAACTGTCCAGCAGCAGGTACACGAACAGGTTAGTCTCCTGCTGGAACTGCTTGATGTAGAGCTTGTCGCTCCGCCCGAACACCTTCCAGTCCAAAAACTTCAGTTCATCCCCCGGCTGATACGCCCGGTGGTCGCTGTACTCGACGCTGAACCCGTGGAACGGGCTGGGATGCAGGCCCGAAAACAACCCTTCCACCGCGCAGCGGGCCACCAGCTCCATATTCCCGAGCTTGCTCAGCACCTTCGGATCGAGATACTTGGTCTGTTCGCTCTTCACAGCGTGTTGTCCGCCGGCTGCGTCGCCGCCTCAAACGGCATGTCCACCGCCGGGATGAAATAGAGAACGAATACCGCGTCCTTAAGCGGGATGCTCAGCACCTTCTGAATCTGCTCCTCCGCGGTCGGACTCATGCAGATGTCGAAACGCTCTCCGGCATGCAGGGCCCGCGTCACCATGAGTTTGCCGGTCGTTTCTTCCACATAGTACGCCGTCCCCTTGACCGAAGCTTCGTAGCCGACCTCATAGCCTCCGCCGACCCGGTAATGTTCAGCAGGAATGCCGTCACAGCGAAATACCGTCTTGTCCTTCTGCCGTCGCCCGCCGCTGGGACACTCCGACGAATTGACCGACATGACGCACCCGCTCTGCCCGAGCAGGATCATCGCCCCGGTCACCAGCAACACCGCCACCCAGATCAGTCCGCCGCGCGATACCTTCATGCCTCACTTCCTTTCGCACAAGCACACGAAGAACCGAATGCCGCCGCCCTACTTCGGCAGCGGCGTCTTTTCGATCAGGTCCTCGATCACCTTCTCCACGCCGACCCCGTCCGCCTCCGCGTTGAAGTTCGTGATGATCCGGTGCCGCAGCACCAGCGGGGCCACCGCCCGCACGTCGTCGAAACTCGGGGTGATCCGCCCCTTGATGAGCGCCCGCGCCTTGGCCCCCAGAGTCATGAACTGACCCGACCGCGGACCGCCGCCCCACTTGACATACTGCCGCACCATCTCCGAGGCGTGCTCATTGTCCGGCCGGCTTGCCCGGGCCAGACGCACGCAGTACGCGATCACCGTGTCGCTGACCGGGGCCATCCGCACCACATCCTGAAACGCCACCATGTCCTCCAGCGACAGCACTTGTTCGACCGCCGCTTGCCGGCCGCGCGTCGTCTGCTTGACGATCTGGTGTTCCTCGGTCTCGCTGGGGTACCAGATGTAGACCATGAACATGAACCGGTCCAACGCCGCCTCCGGAAGCGGATAGGTCCCTTCCTGCTCGATCGGATTCTCGGTGGCCAGCACGAAAAATGGTTTTTCGAGCTTGTACGTCCGCCCGCACGCCGTAACTTCCCGCTCCTGCATCGCCTGCAGCAAGGCCGCCTGCGTCTTGGGCGGCGTCCGGTTGATCTCGTCCGCCAGGATCACGTTGGCGAAGATCGGACCCTTGATGAACTCGTACCGCCGCTGGTGGGTCTCCGGATCCTCCTGGATGATGTCCGTGCCCGTGATGTCCGACGGCATCAGGTCCGGCGTGAACTGGATGCGGTTGAACCGCATGTTCAGCGACTCGGAGATCGAGTGCACCAGCAGCGTCTTGGCCAGACCCGGCACGCCCTGCACCAGACAGTGCCCGCCCGCCAGCATGCACGAAAGCACCGAATCGATCACCTCGTCCTGCCCGACGATCACATGGTGGATCTGTTCCTTGAGTTCCGCATAGCCATTCTGGAGACGCTCCATCAGCTTTTCGTCGACGACCGTTTCCGCATGAGCGCCCGCTTTGCCGTG
>Ga0123331_1000427_pt1 | contig 43734 bp, 34 predicted proteins | sample BioC13SIPDNA_3_FD_89705 | JGI IMG/M metagenome (GOLD analysis project Ga0123331, IMG submission 89705) | Anaerobic biogas reactor microbial communites from Washington, USA - Biogas_R2_B C13 SIP DNA | ecosystem: Engineered > Bioreactor > Anaerobic > Unclassified | place: Washington, USA... | reverse complement strand
GAATTGCAGGTCGCTCCCCGCGCGGGGAGCGTGGATTGAAACGCTCGGCTGGCCCCGCAAGGGCCAGCCGAGTGGTGTCGCTCCCCGCGCGGGGAGCGTGGATTGAAACGAAAGAATGACGAAGGACCGGCAACCGGAACCGGGGTCGCTCCCCGCGCGGGGAGCGTGGATTGAAACGCCGAGGTAGCCGATGGCGAGCACCTGGCCGGTGGGTCGCTCCCCGCGCGGGGAGCGTGGATTGAAACTCGAAAGGACCTGATCATGGGGAGCGTGGACGTCGTCGCTCCCCGCGCGGGGAGCGTGGATTGAAACGGGCGATACCTCGAGGGGCCGCCCCACGGCAACAGGTCGCTCCCCGCGCGGGGAGCGTGGATTGAAACGCTGTCGTAATCTGGATTGAATGCCAACTCTTCGAGTCGCTCCCCGCGCGGGGAGCGTGGATTGAAACAGGCAGGAGATTGCATACTGGAAGGAGTACAGCGTCGCTCCCCGCGCGGGGAGCGTGGATTGAAACGAGCTGAACCGCCGCGACGTGGTTCCGGTCGTCAGGTCGCTCCCCGCGCGGGGAGCGTGGATTGAAACCAGGGGCCGGCTGCGTCCTTTGTATCGGCGTAGGTCGCTCCCCGCGCGGGGAGCGTGGATTGAAACCGCAAGCTGACCTACGCGGCCGAGCCGCGTCAGGTGTCGCTCCCCGCGCGGGGAGCGTGGATTGAAACCCTCGGGCGAGCCGGCCGGTGCCGTGGGGCTGCGTCGCTCCCCGCGCGGGGAGCGTGGATTGAAACAGGACAAGATCGGCTACGGCTTGTCGCGACATGGGTCGCTCCCCGCGCGGGGAGCGTGGATTGAAACGCGATCACCGGATGCGTGCAGTCGGGCAAGTCGCGTCGCTCCCCGCGCGGGGAGCGTGGATTGAAACCGTCTGAGTCGATCGACTGGCCCCGGTGTACCAGGTCGCTCCCCGCGCGGGGAGCGTGGATTGAAACACGTCGAATATTTCGCCCTCACCCGACGCCGCTTGTCGCTCCCCGCGCGGGGAGCGTGGATTGAAACGTAGCAGACGTGGGTCAATGCGTGATTCTCGTGGTCGCTCCCCGCGCGGGGAGCGTGGATTGAAACTGCTTGCGGCGGCTCTGTTGTGGCCGCTGCCTGGTCGCTCCCCGCGCGGGGAGCGTGGATTGAAACCGATCGTCCGCTGTCCGCGGTGTGGCACAAACAAGGTCGCTCCCCGCGCGGGGAGCGTGGATTGAAACATCACCGAGGCCTGGGACGTGAACACGTTGGACGAGTCGCTCCCCGCGCGGGGAGCGTGGATTGAAACTGAATGATGAACTCGGCTGAACACCTTCACGGCTAGTCGCTCCCCGCGCGGGGAGCGTGGATTGAAACTCGCAAGGAGGTTCTGTCGTGTTCCGCAATTCTATGTCGCTCCCCGCGCGGGGAGCGTGGATTGAAACCGACGGCCGTGGAAGCTGCGATCGCGGCGAAGAGAGTCGCTCCCCGCGCGGGGAGCGTGGATTGAAACGTGTCTCTCTGTGACCCCGAAACGGTGATATGGAGTCGCTCCCCGCGCGGGGAGCGTGGATTGAAACTCGTCATCACTCATCTGGCGGAAGAACGTTTCGAGTCGCTCCCCGCGCGGGGAGCGTGGATTGAAACCCGCGTGTCGGGTTCCTGCTGGCCGATCGGCTCTAGTCGCTCCCCGCGCGGGGAGCGTGGATTGAAACCACGAACTCTGCCACGTGACGGCCGAGATCGACGGTCGCTCCCCGCGCGGGGAGCGTGGATTGAAACCTGCTCCGCTGATCGCACCTATGCCACCATCATTGTCGCTCCCCGCGCGGGGAGCGTGGATTGAAACCTGACCCCCACTATACTGATTGCATGGGGACGGATTGTCGCTCCCCGCGCGGGGAGCGTGGATTGAAACACGACTGCGACCAGGACGGGCGGGCCGGTGGGGAGTCGCTCCCCGCGCGGGGAGCGTGGATTGAAACCGCCTGCCCACTGTATCACTTGCACATTACCACCCGTCGCTCCCCGCGCGGGGAGCGTGGATTGAAACCCAGGCATCCACGGCCGCGTGGTGGAGTCGTTCGCGTCGCTCCCCGCGCGGGGAGCGTGGATTGAAACTGACACCTCTTGCTGTGTCACAGCAAACAGTGCGGGTCGCTCCCCGCGCGGGGAGCGTGGATTGAAACTGACCTACGCCCAACTCCAATCTCTCCTCGGGAGTCGCTCCCCGCGCGGGGAGCGTGGATTGAAACAAATCCCGCTGATTGTGCTGGACAAGTTTGGGATGTCGCTCCCCGCGCGGGGAGCGTGGATTGAAACGTGTTTCGTGGTACGAGCTACTCGACGACCTGCTCGTCGCTCCCCGCGCGGGGAGCGTGGATTGAAACGTAGCAAGGCCGGTACCGGGACGGGGACGGAAGGGGGTCGCTCCCCGCGCGGGGAGCGTGGATTGAAACCAACACGAGCCAAGCTCCCTGAGATTCCGCGGCCGGTCGCTCCCCGCGCGGGGAGCGTGGATTGAAACCTCCGGATGTATAAATAGCGGCACTGCCCACAGAGTCGCTCCCCGCGCGGGGAGCGTGGATTGAAACGTGTCGGTGTCAGCCGCCCACGCGGGCAAACCGGGTCGCTCCCCGCGCGGGGAGCGTGGATTGAAACTACGTGTACGTCGATCGCACTCACAGCACTAATGTGTCGCTCCCCGCGCGGGGAGCGTGGATTGAAACGAAGGGTTGCGGAGGTGTCAGTCTCGGCCGAACTCGTCGCTCCCCGCGCGGGGAGCGTGGATTGAAACTTCACATACGATAATTTGCAGTTGCAGCACGCACGTCGCTCCCCGCGCGGGGAGCGTGGATTGAAACCACAGCAGGATTGATACGCACCTGACTGAAAAAACCGTCGCTCCCCGCGCGGGGAGCGTGGATTGAAACAGTTCGGCCGCTTGCTCTTCGGTCAGTGTTTTCGCGTCGCTCCCCGCGCGGGGAGCGTGGATTGAAACGACTACAGCCCCTCCCGAAACGATCTCGAACTTGGTCGCTCCCCGCGCGGGGAGCGTGGATTGAAACGTGTTGTCCCCGCACCAGTAGAGCACACCGCCGACGGTCGCTCCCCGCGCGGGGAGCGTGGATTGAAACTACTTAATCCGCTCCCCCGTGGAACGCGACTGGCTGTCGCTCCCCGCGCGGGGAGCGTGGATTGAAACCCGCTCCACTGCCTCGATCTGGTCACCCGGCCACTGGTCGCTCCCCGCGCGGGGAGCGTGGATTGAAACACAGCAGACGAGGACGAAGGGCCGCCGGCCTCACGTCGCTCCCCGCGCGGGGAGCGTGGATTGAAACCTGGCCGTGCTTCCAGCGGCACACGGCCGCGTAGAGTCGCTCCCCGCGCGGGGAGCGTGGATTGAAACCGGTAAGATCGGCGAACAGCCGGCGCGTTATTGTGGTCGCTCCCCGCGCGGGGAGCGTGGATTGAAACCGCTATGTACTCGCCGTAGTACGGCGATTCGACGTCGCTCCCCGCGCGGGGAGCGTGGATTGAAACGTTGCTGTTTCCATGATGCACCTCCAAGTCCTGTGTCGCTCCCCGCGCGGGGAGCGTGGATTGAAACCTCCGCATCGCGAAGCCCCCTGACCCTCGCACCCGTCGCTCCCCGCGCGGGGAGCGTGGATTGAAACGCGTCATTGACGGCCCTTGCCGAGGCCGCAAGGTGTCGCTCCCCGCGCGGGGAGCGTGGATTGAAACTGAAAGCAGCCGACCTCCGCCTTGTCCACGCCTGCGTCGCTCCCCGCGCGGGGAGCGTGGATTGAAACGGCCCCATCGAATACCTCCGCGTCACGGAGCTGACGTCGCTCCCCGCGCGGGGAGCGTGGATTGAAACTCACAGATGGTTGGCAGGGGATTGCGACTTTCGCGTCGCTCCCCGCGCGGGGAGCGTGGATTGAAACGAACGGCGAACCGGATCGTAGCCCCAGCCACAGGTCGCTCCCCGCGCGGGGAGCGTGGATTGAAACGCGAAGGGTAATAGTCGACATGATGCCACCTCACGTCGCTCCCCGCGCGGGGAGCGTGGATTGAAACCCTTTAACGTGAAGAGGCAAGCTATGTCGCAACCGTCGCTCCCCGCGCGGGGAGCGTGGATTGAAACAGGGGTGACCGCGCGGCTCGGATCGGCTCGCCGGCGTCGCTCCCCGCGCGGGGAGCGTGGATTGAAACCGTGGGTCCTGTCTCCATCCGACAGCCCTCCCCGTCGCTCCCCGCGCGGGGAGCGTGGATTGAAACATTCATGCGCGGGCCCGGCTAGCGGTTGGCGAGTGGGTCGCTCCCCGCGCGGGGAGCGTGGATTGAAACTCGACTGACCCGACGGGGGCGCCGTCAACTCGACGTCGCTCCCCGCGCGGGGAGCGTGGATTGAAACCCTACCAAGCAGCCACAAGGGCTGGCGGAAGCTGTCGCTCCCCGCGCGGGGAGCGTGGATTGAAACTATTCATAGGATCGCGGAGGATTATTGCCCCTCCTGTCGCTCCCCGCGCGGGGAGCGTGGATTGAAACACCTCCCTGGGACGCCGCTCGCCGCCGCATTTCGTGTCGCTCCCCGCGCGGGGAGCGTGGATTGAAACTGCACCGCAAACAACGGCTGCTCCGCCTCGGCCGGTCGCTCCCCGCGCGGGGAGCGTGGATTGAAACCGGTGCGCGAGTACGCAACCTCTTACCCACGGCGTCGCTCCCCGCGCGGGGAGCGTGGATTGAAACGTCCGCCGTGCAATGGTACCCGGCGATCTCGCCCGTCGCTCCCCGCGCGGGGAGCGTGGATTGAAACAGCTCGGGAAATCGGATGGTGTTGACCCGAAAGACGTCGCTCCCCGCGCGGGGAGCGTGGATTGAAACGCGTGTCCAGTACTGATGCCGGCCAACACCCCATGTCGCTCCCCGCGCGGGGAGCGTGGATTGAAACCGTCGGCTCGACTGGTCGCACACGAAGCAGGCCTCGTCGCTCCCCGCGCGGGGAGCGTGGATTGAAACTCTGCGGCGCTCGACGGACTCCTGCAGGCTATGCGGGTCGCTCCCCGCGCGGGGAGCGTGGATTGAAACGGAATGACGTCAGCCCCATCGAGCAGCCCGAGAAGTCGCTCCCCGCGCGGGGAGCGTGGATTGAAACTGCCGATGCCTGGCGACCTGGTCGGCTTCTCCGGGTCGCTCCCCGCGCGGGGAGCGTGGATTGAAACGCGTGCCAGGTGCGAGCGAGGCCGGCGGCCCTTCGTCGCTCCCCGCGCGGGGAGCGTGGATTGAAACGCGTGCCAGGTGCGAGCGAGGCCGGCGGCCCTTCGGTCGCTCCCCGCGCGGGGAGCGTGGATTGAAACCGTGCCGGTGCGATCACGCTCGTCCCCATGCCCGGTCGCTCCCCGCGCGGGGAGCGTGGATTGAAACCAAGTGGGTTCAGTGGGGCAGGGGAGGGGAGGGGTCGTCGCTCCCCGCGCGGGGAGCGTGGATTGAAACCAATCGCTCTGCGCGTGCTTCGGCGGCCGTGAGGTCGCTCCCCGCGCGGGGAGCGTGGATTGAAACGTCCTCGTCTGCTGCGAAGACAGCGGCGAGGGCGAGTCGCTCCCCGCGCGGGGAGCGTGGATTGAAACTCAACTGCCATCCTTACGGGGGGGCTGGTCTAATGTCGCTCCCCGCGCGGGGAGCGTGGATTGAAACAGGACGGCGGCGAGCTGCTCGCCGTCGGTTGCGGGTCGCTCCCCGCGCGGGGAGCGTGGATTGAAACGATAAGGCGTTGCTGGCCACGTGGGACACTCGCGGTCGCTCCCCGCGCGGGGAGCGTGGATTGAAACTTCGGTGGGCGAGAGGCTGGGCTTGCCCCGGCCGAGTCGCTCCCCGCGCGGGGAGCGTGGATTGAAACAGATTGAGTGTAATGCTATTCGGCCAGTCACTCGGTCGCTCCCCGCGCGGGGAGCGTGGATTGAAACCGTCCCCAGCACTCCAAAACACCCTACCCAAGGAAGTCGCTCCCCGCGCGGGGAGCGTGGATTGAAACCGCGTAAGCAGTATCCGAAACGCTCCCACCGCCGGGTCGCTCCCCGCGCGGGGAGCGTGGATTGAAACATCTTCTCACCTCATTTCTCCCGGTTCCCGCCGGGTGTCGCTCCCCGCGCGGGGAGCGTGGATTGAAACATCCGCCGCTCGCCGACACAGATCAACACACCCGCGTCGCTCCCCGCGCGGGGAGCGTGGATTGAAACAACGGCACCGTACCCGGCGGGTCCGGGAGAAATGGTCGCTCCCCGCGCGGGGAGCGTGGATTGAAACAGACCAAATCGCCCAATTCTGCTTTCAATGATTCGTCGCTCCCCGCGCGGGGAGCGTGGATTGAAACCTTTATTGGGACCATCGGGCAGCAACCTATCGTCGGTCGCTCCCCGCGCGGGGAGCGTGGATTGAAACGACTGCCACGGCAGTCTTGACCCACCAGACGAGATGTCGCTCCCCGCGCGGGGAGCGTGGATTGAAACCTTTCGGTGCCATCCTGGAAAGAGGTGGAGCTAAGTCGCTCCCCGCGCGGGGAGCGTGGATTGAAACCTGGACAGATATAGCGGCTATCCTCCGCGGTGTAATGTCGCTCCCCGCGCGGGGAGCGTGGATTGAAACAGTATCGGCCGACGGGCGGCCGACAATCCCCACCAAGTCGCTCCCCGCGCGGGGAGCGTGGATTGAAACGAGATGTCCACAGACGGCTGCGACTTTGCCAACAGTCGCTCCCCGCGCGGGGAGCGTGGATTGAAACCGAGGGTAATCCGTGGACGCTCAGCGAAGCCATCGGTCGCTCCCCGCGCGGGGAGCGTGGATTGAAACTGCCTGTTTGTTCTGCTCGGTTTCGTAGTCTGCTGTCGCTCCCCGCGCGGGGAGCGTGGATTGAAACCGAAAACTTCGGACGTGTTTACCCTCGGTGATGCCGTCGCTCCCCGCGCGGGGAGCGTGGATTGAAACCTTTATTGGGACCATCGGGCAGCAACCTATCGTCGGTCGCTCCCCGCGCGGGGAGCGTGGATTGAAACCTTTCGGTGCCATCCTGGAAAGAGGTGGAGCTAAGTCGCTCCCCGCGCGGGGAGCGTGGATTGAAACAAGCAACCCCTCTGGTATTAGGCCATACCAATATGTCGCTCCCCGCGCGGGGAGCGTGGATTGAAACGGCGTATAGTTCGTCAGTATCCTTGTTGACGGCTGTCGCTCCCCGCGCGGGGAGCGTGGATTGAAACGAGAAGGGCGTCAGGGTTGGAAGGCGGGACGCCGTCGCTCCCCGCGCGGGGAGCGTGGATTGAAACGAGGCGGACGATGTGACCCACGTCGGTTGTCGAAGCTGGCGGTTGACAACCGAAGAGACAAGAGAGCAGAATTGAGGTGGGAATGACGGATGGGACGGCGCGAATGACACAAGGGGCCGCTATCTCGGAACTCCCGTACCGCGAATCACGCAGCCCATCTGGCCAAGCAAACATCGAGAACCGAATCATGCCTTCCATCCAGCCTTTACGGTCAGAACTTGTCAAGCACGTCGTCGCCGGTTCCTTCCTCGTTTTCAGCCAGGTTGTCATGCGAATAACCCTCCTCTCCATGGCGCTGCTGGCCTCCACCGTTGCCGGCTTCGGGGCGGACGATCCGGCCGACTCGTCCACCCGCTCCACGGGCCTGGCCATGGTTAAGCCGACGCCGCTCGACGGGCTCGCAGAGCCCCATGTCGTGCAGAACGTGAGCGGCTACAACTCGTGGCCGATGATCCAGGCTCTCGGCGAGAAGCTGGTCTGCGTGTATAGCCGAGGCTCGGGGCACTCGATCGGCGAAGACGCCCGTGCTGTTTACGCCCGCACGTCCACCGACGGCGGAAAGACGTGGACCGCGGAAACGGTGGTTGCCGATACGCCCAAATATGGCGAGGTCGCCGTCGGCAAGGGACTCGACTCCACGGGGGCGATGTTCCTCTGGGTGCGGCGAATCGGCGGAAAGGAGTGGAACCACGACCTCTACCGCACCACGGACGGCGCGACGTTCGAACTCGTGGCGACGCCGAATCTCGCCGTGACGCCCGTGCAGATCACCGACGTCTTCGCGGTCCCCACGGTCGGGCTCATGGCGATGTGGTTCGCGGGCGATTACCGCGACGACGGCCCGGGCCACTCCTGGGGCAAGCTGACCAGCAGCGACAACGGCGCAACCTGGACGCAGACCACCGTCGAGTCCGAGTTGACCAAACCGCAATGGCCGACCGAGCCCTCCGCTGTCTATCTCGGCAACGGCAGGATTCTCGCTATCGCACGCACGGAGATAACGGGCACGTCCTCAACCCGATCTCAATTCCAGATGGTATCGACCGATTACGGCGCAACGTGGACCCGCGGGCAAACCAACATCGGCGATGTCACCGCCTCCACGCCCAGCCTGATCCTCGACGCCGAAACCGGTCTGCTCAGCAACTACTACTACGAGCGCGGCAAGGGCATCCTTCGGCGTCGAGTCGTCGATCCGGACGCCGTCTTTGGCAATCCGCTCGGTTGGCCCGCTTCCGAGGCGGTCGCCACCGGCAGTCAGGTCACGTTCGACGCGGGCAATGTGAACGCCACCGCGATCGGCCGCACACACTACCTCGCTTTCTACTCCGGCAAGGCTCCTGACACGGCGATCCTGGTATCTGCCCTACCGATGCCGATTCCACGCCAGCGACAGGGGGGCCAGGCTGATCCGCACGATGGGGACCAGGAGAACGGCGCCGAACACGGCGCTATGCCAGGGAAGGATCGATGAGGGGATCAGCCACAGGGCCAATCCGCTCAGAAGGATCACCGCGGCGAGCCATAGGGCGGCGACGCGTTGGGCTGCGGGCGGTTCGATCAGTTGCCTTCGTCTCAGCACGCGGTAGACGTGTCCGGCGAGTGCCAGTTTTGCGACGACCAGGAGGACGAGCAGGTAGGGGGCGGCGTTTACCAGGAAGTGCAGGACTGCCGGGCTTTTGTAGAGCCACCAGCCCAGGGCAGGCAGGGACCAGAACGCGACGGCAGTGCCGGGAATGGCGATGTTCGTGACCCACTTCCGGCCGCAAAGGCCGATGAACATGTTTTCGACGGAGCATTTCCAGGTCAATGCGGGGAGCAAGAGAAGGGCGAGGAGGACGATTCCGATCGCCCCAACGGCGGATCCGCCGGACAGGTAGAGCAGGCCGTCGAGCAGCTTGCGATGCCAGCCGGTGAGGAGTGTGGTGAGCAGGAAGACCGGCACGGCGACGGCGTAGCAGACGAGCACGGCGTGGAGAGCGGTGCGGAGTTTGGCGAAGACGAAATCGGTGCAGGTCATAGGCCGCGTTGCCAGGAAGGCGCACGGATTGGAGTCTCGAGGCGAGACGCGGAACAGTCCGAATTCCGCCCCGGCCGATACGGAGGACGCCACGGGGAGCCAGAGCATGCAGAGCGGTGAGGCGATCCACGCCAGCATGGGGAGTTCCGGTATCGGATGCACGGCAGTGAAGAAGCTCAGCCCGACCACGAAGGGAGTCGACAGGAGGAGGGCGACGGTCAGGCCCGGTCCGTTTCGCCGCTGCTCCAGCCAGCGTTGGGCATCCTTCGCCGTGGGGAACGTGCGCTCGCCCGCCTCATACCAGCGAACGAGGCACGTGGCCGCATGGACGATCCGGCTCCACTGCGGGTTGTCTCCCCTTCTGGCACGGGCGACGCCCGCAACGGCGACGGCATAGGCAATCGGGATCTGGACGGCGAGGCCGGCGAGAATGACGATACGGGGTATGCCAAGCCATGCGGCGAGAACGGGCAAAATAAGAACTCCGACGACGAGCGGCACACTTGCGGCTACTCGCAGATACGGCAGCCCAAAGGGTGTCCAGGCCAGCGCCTGGACCCAGGCCAGGCAGGCGGCCGCCAGCAAAGCCGGATCGAGCAGAGTGATTTCCGGGCGGAGCGTTCGCAGGGCAGGGAGGATAAGGGCCAGCCAGAGGAGGAACATGGCCGCCGCTCCATAGAGCATCGGCCAGCCGACCAGCGCCCACGTGGAAAGGGGCAAGGTGAACCGCCTCGGGGGGAAGAGTGAATCGCCGCTGGACAGGTCGGTCTGGGGATCGCATACAAACATGAGCACCAGTCCCAGCGGTGCGGTCATGATGAGAGGCCCGATCAGGTAGAGGTGCAGCGCCGAATAGACGGCCCCCTGGGGTAGCAGACGGCAAGCCGTTTCGACCACGAGGTAGTAGGCAAACCCGGCCCAGAGCCACCAGCGGTAGCGGGCCCCTATCTCCCAGGCGACGGCGATTGATGGAGATCGCATGATCAGTTCTCCGCACCTACGGGGCTTTCGCTGGCCACCTGGGCGATGAAGATTTCTTCGAGGGAGGGCGTATGGTCTTCAACGATGCGGGCGCCGATTTCGGAGACGGCGGCGCGGATTTCATCCATCGACCCGCGGCAGACGGCCGACCACTCGTGCCCCATGCCTCGCCAGCCGAGGGTGTCGGGGATCGGCGGCGGCTGGGTTTGGGGTTCGGGAAAACGAATCGTCAGTTCGCGATAGGAGGCCTGGATCAGGTCGAACTCGTCGGAGAAGACCACTCGGCCCTCGTGGAGCATGGTCATGTGGTCGGAAACTCGCTGGACCTCGTGCAGCAGGTGGGAGGAGAAGAGAACGGTTCTTCCCTCCTCGGAGATGGTGCGGACCACGGCCTCCAAAATGTCGCGGCGGGCGATCGGGTCGAGGCCCGAGGAAGGTTCGTCGAGCACGAGCAGATCGGGGCGATGGGCCAGGGCCAACAGGAGTCCGGTTCGCGCTCGCTGGCCCTTCGAGAGGTTCTTCACCCTGGCCGCCGGATCGATCTGGAACGACTCGCGCAGCTTTTGTGCATAGGCTTCGTCCCAGGTGGGATAGAACGCGCTGGTGTAGGCGATCAGTTCGTGGACCCGCATCCAGCCCGGCAGATCGTTTTCTTCGCCGAGGTAGCCGATTCGGGAGAGAACGCCCACAGGGTCGACGGCCGGATCGAGTCCGAAGACGCGAACCGTCCCGGTTTTGGCTCGCAGCAGTCCGAGCACGTGTTTGAGCAGCGTGGTCTTGCCCGCCCCGTTGACGCCGACCAGCCCGAACACGGCCCCGCGGGGCACGGCAAGGGTCACGTCGTCGAGGGCCACCACTTTGCCGAATCGCCTCGACAGCCCATCCGTCGAAACGACTGCCTCGCCGTCAAGTCCAGTTCTGTCAATCATTCGTTTCTCTCCCCTGTTTGGGCGACGATTCCATCCGCTGCTGCCGTTCTTCGATCAGCCGGACGAGATCAGTGGTCGGGATCTTCATCTGCTGCGCCTCGGCCAGCAGGGCGTCGACGCGTTCCGCGAGAATTTTCCGGCACTCGCGCCGGCTCAGCTTCGACCCGGCGTCGGCCACGAACGTTCCGGCCGTGCGCCGCTTTTCGACGACGCCGGCGGTCTCCAGTTCCCGATAAGCCCGGGCGACAGTGTTTGGGTTCACCAGGAGTTGTTCGGCCAGCGCCCGAATGGGCGGGATTTCGTCGCCGGGTGCAAGGCGCCCCGAGGCCACCAGGTACTTGATCTGGTTGACGATCTGCAGGTAGATGGGGACGCCGTCGTTGGAAGAGATTCGGATCTGCATGAGCGCCCTGCTCGGCCTCGGGACCCCGGGCAACGTTTGTATTAATACATTGATACAAGCGGCGTAAGGGGCTGTCAAGAGATTTGCAGAGAAGTTTATTGCGGACTTCAGGTGATCGCAATGACGGCCTTGATCGTAAACATGCCAACTGCTGTCACGGATTCGTAACCCGACGGGTAAGTGAGGCAAGATGCTACTTTGCTCGCTTACGCGTCGGGCTGGACTCGTTTCCCGAGGCGATGGGGACGAAAGAAAGGCAAGATGCTACTCTCCTCGCTTAGGAACTGTGACAAAATAACTTGACCAATTGGACCAGAAGTGCTATGAACTGCATCTTTGAAGGCGTTGTCCTGTTCACGTTGTACAAGGATGTACGACGATGGCACCAGTCGTTGCGGAAAAGTTTAGCAGGCTGCAGTCCATGATGAATGAAAAGCTAAAACGTCGCTGGGCGGCTTGTGAAGCCATGGCGATTGGTCGTGGTGGTATCTCGGTCGTGTCTCGGGCTACTGGGATCTCCCGTGCGACAATCCACAAGGGTGTTCAGGAAATTGAGGAAGGTTTCCCGGACTTGGCCGACGAGATCATGGGAGGGAGGATTCGTCGGCCGGGGGGTGGTCGGCGGCGGTTGGCGGAGCACGACGCGGCACTCGAATCGGACCTGCAGAAGTTGGTGGAACCAGCCACGCGAGGCGAGCCGACGTCCCCGTTGTTGTGGACGTCGAAAAGCACTCGCAAGCTCGCAAAGGAATTGCAGAAACTGGGCCATGACATAACGTACCGCACGGTCGCCCGCATGCTTCGGGAACTCGGTTTTAGCCTCCAGGCGAACCGAAAGACTCGTGAGGGCACGCAGCATCCCGATCGCGACGCCCAGTTTCAGTACATTAACAAGAAGGTGCGCAGCTTCCAACGGCGCGGCGAGCCGGTTGTCTCGGTCGACGCAAAAAAGCGGGAACTGGTGGGAGATTTCAAGAACGGTGGGCGTGAATGGCGGCCCAAGGGACAGCCAGAGAGCGTGCGAACACACGACTTCCGGGACAAGGAACTTGGCGTTGCGATACCGTACGGCGTCTACGACCAAACCCAAAACAACGGTTGGGTAAGCGTCGGTATTGATCGTAACACAGCCGAGTTTGCGACGGAGAGCATCCGCCGCTGGTGGCGTCGCATGGGATCGAAGACCTACCCGCAAGCCACGGAACTGTTGGTCACCGCTGACGCGGGAGGTAGCAACGGGGCCCGCTGTCGTTTGTGGAAGGTCTGCCTTCAAGAGCTTGCCGACGAGCTTGGCATCAAAATCACCGTGTGTCATTTTCCGCCCGGCACGAGCAAGTGGAACAAGATCGAGCATCGAATGTTCTGTCACATCACCGAGAACTGGCGCGGTCAACCGCTTGTCAGCCAAGCCGTCATCGTCAACCTGATTGGCAACACCACGACGGAGGCTGGTCTCACCATTAAGGCGCAACTGGACAAGAACAACTACGAAACGGGCATCAAAGTCTCCGACGAAACGATGGCACAACTGAATATCATGAAACACAAGTTTCACGGTGACTGGAATTACACAATCGCTCCGTCCCGTTGAAATGGATACTTTATTTTGTCACAGTTCCTTACGCGTCGGGTTACGATTGGACCGGCAAGCTCACGATCAAGGCCCGCAATGACTGGCTGTAAGTCGTTCCGGGAAATGGGGTTTGACGGTTTCTGGAAGGGACGACCGGGGATTGGGTCGGAGTCGCACTCGGCAAGAGCGACCCACTAGGCCATCGAGCACTTGTCGAAGCATATCGCCGATCTGAAGAAGCACGATCGGCCCATGATCAACACCGAATGGCTCAACCGGGGGCGCGGTTCGCTGGTGGCGACTTGCTTGCCCGTCTTCCGCCGGGAAGACGTGGGTTGTCTTCACTGGGGCCTGGTCAACGGGAAAACGCAGACCGACCTGAACTGGGGCCATCGTCCCGGCCAGCCGGAGCCGGAGGTCTGGCAACACGATCTCTTCCACGGCGACTTCCGGCCGTATGACGAGAAGGAATTGGAGCTATTTCGGCACGTGATTGCCGAGAAGCCTCTCGTGCCGAGCGAATAACGTGGCAGGCTATCGCCGTTTCCGACCGACAGGGCGACTTTCCGGACGAGCCCGGGGAGCCTTCGGCAGACGGGCTGCGGGTTTCCCAGGCGGCCAGGTCGAAATACGGATTGGAGCGGCGAGGACTTGTTTCCTGGTATACCGTTGAGATCAGCGGACCTCTTGCCCCGACATTTCCAGCAAGATCCTTCGCAGTTCCTTTTGAACGTCGCCGGTCTATTCCTTGCCGTCCAGCAATGTCGCGAACCATTCCGGCGGTCGAATGGGTCGACCTTCGCGGTTGGTGACCACGTGGACCGTCCAACCGCGACAGACGGGCTCGCCGCCGTCGGCCTGTTCAATGGCGACGTCGACGCGAATCTGGGTCCGGCTCACCTTCGCCATTGTGGCGGTCAGTTTCAACAGGTCGTCATACTGGGCCCGGCCCAGGTATTCGACGTGGGCTTCACGGACGGGGAGCATGACGCCTAGCGATTCCATTTCCCGATAGGGCTTGCCGAGCGAACGGAGCAGCTCGGTCCGCCCCGTTTCGAACCACTCCAGTGCCCGGGAGTTGTAATAGGTCTGCATCTGGTCCGTCTCGCTATAGCGAACCCGGAACGTGAAGGAGCAGGAAGGGGAGTTGTGCGGCAAGCCGTTCGATTCACTCATAGACGCCACTCTTCTGAAACCACGAATGCTTCTTTGGGGTGCTTCTTGACGCACCAAAAAAAGTTAACCGCCGGTGCGTCAAGACGCACCCTGCTTTGGCGCCAATCCGAGCCAGTTGCGCACGCCGAGGGCGAAGATGATCCAGAGGGCCGCCACGGCCTCTTTCGAATTGATCTTCGAGGAGCCTCGCTGCCGGTCGACGAACACGATGGGCATTTCCTTGAAGGTCGCGCCGGCTCGTTTGAGGTGCCAGAGGAGTTCTTCCAGGACGGAATAGCCTCGCGATCGGATGCGATCGAAATCGATTCTGTTGAGCAGTTCGGTCCGGTAACAGCGAAAGGAGCCGCTGCAGTCCTTGGGCTTCAGCCCGAGCAGCCAACGCGTGTAGAGATTGACGCTCCGCGACATGAAGTGTCTTTTCAGTCCCCAGCCTTCCACGCCGCCTCCGGGTGCGTAGCGGGAGCCGATCATGACGTCGACCGGTCTGCCGTTCTCCGGGTCCATCCCGGCCAGGAGGGCGGGCAGGTACTTTGGGTGATGGCTGAAGTCGGCGTCCATGTTCAGCACGAACTTGTAGCCGTGCTCGACGGCGTATTTCATTCCGGCGATGGTCGCCGTGCCCAGGCCCAGTTTGCCTTCGCGGTGGAGGCAATAGAGCCGCGGGTCGTCGGCCGCCTTTTCATGGCACCAGCGGCCGGTGCCGTCCGGCGAGTTATCGTCGATCACCAGCAGGTCGACCTGGGGCACCGTCGCAAAGACCTGCTCGACCAGATCGGGAAGGTTTTCCATTTCGTTGTAGGTGGCCACGATGACCAAGGTCTTCTCGGCGTTCGACATCGACCTGTTTCCTTGCCGCTGGGGAGTATCTCCGAAGAATTCTACCAGATTCGACGGCCGAATCGAACCTGGACGGGGCGGGGAGTGTCTCGTTGAGCAAGCGCAAGGCAACTGCAAAGTGGCAGGCACTCTCCGTGTGCCGTTCGCGGAACTGCCGGAAATCCCCATTTCCCGCAAAAGGGGCTGGAGGGTTGATGAGGCGCAATTGCCGCTGACAGCCGAACGCCGGCGCGGTAGAATAGGGGATTGGTAACCGGCCTGGACCATCCAACGCGTGCGAACTCGCACTGGGAGTTTGCGGCGTGTTTCTTGATAGATTCGATCGTGTTGTCCTTCCCTGAGATGAGCCAACCACGGGAGCGGACCACGTCGGCCGAACGGTATTTCGTAGTGGCTGGCGCCCTGACTACCCCGTGACGATGATCTGCCCCTCCGGCTCTCCTTCCAAAGCTTGTGAAGACCGCTTGCCCCTCCCGGCGATACACCGGCGAAGGGACCCGGCCCACGGCGCACTCTACGGCCCTTCCTTCTGGCACGCCTACGCGTCGAATCTCATGGTCATGATCGCCGTGGCCCTGCTCTACCGCTACGCCGATTTCGTCACCGTACTGGGCGGCAGCGAGCTTCACCTAGGCTGGATCGTCGGCATCGGCATGGTCGGCAGCCTGGCCGGTCGCTTGTTGCTGGGCTCGGTGATCGACAGCCGCGGCGCTCGGTCCGTCTGGCTGGCCGCCCTGATCCTGTTGATCGTCTGCTGCCTCGGCCACCTGGTGGTCGCCGATTACCGCGGGCCGACCATCTACGTGCTGCGGATTCTCTATTGCTGTTCGCTGGCGGGAATCTTCGGGGCTTCGATGACGTTCGTCGCGGGCCGGGCTCCGATGACCCGGATGGCGGAGATGCTCGGCATGCTGGGTACGAGCGGTTTCATCGGCGCGATCGTAGGTACCCAGCTTGGCGACGTGCTCTGTGGAACCGCCACGATCAGCCGTTTCCAGACCGACTTGCTGTTTGTCATCTCGGCCGCATTCGGGGTGGCCGGGTTGGGCTTCGCCTGGCTGGCCACGCGGGGGCAGAGGGCGCCGGCACCGCGGCGCCGGCCGCCGATCGTCTGGATCCTCCGGCGCTATCAGCCCGGCACAGTGCTTCTCGTCGGCGCGGTCCTGGGAGTCGGCGCCGGTCTGCCCGCGACTTTTCTGCGGACCTATGCGGCCGATCTGGGCATTGCTCGCATCGGCCTGTTCTTCCTGGTCTACTCGCTGACGGCGATTGTCACGCGAGTGGTCACCCGGCGTCTGCCCGAGCGGTTCGGGCTGCGCCCGATGATCCTGGTGGGCATGGCGTTTCTTCTGCTGAGCCAGTTCGTGTTTCTGGTGGTGTGGAACGAGTGGTCTCTGATTTTTCCGGGCTTCACCTACGGCGTCGGCCACGCGATCCTGTTTCCCACGACCGTTGCCCTGGGAACCGCAGCCTTTCCCAACCGCTACCGGGGCTTGGGGACGACCGTGATGTTGGCGGCCTACGATTTCGGCCAGCTCATCGGGGCGCCGACGGCCGGTTGGATCGTCCACAGCAGCACGTCGGTCGGGCTGCCCGGTTATCCGATCATGTTCTGCACGGTGGGCGCCATGTTCGCCGTAGTGGGGGCCGTCTTCGTTCTCTCGCCGTCCACTCAGCGCCGGCGACAGCCGGTTCCCACTGCCCCACTCCCAGCGCCGCTGGCAAGCTGCCGGCCGGTTATCGAGAAGGAGAAAGCGGAGGTGGAGGAGCGGTTGTCGTCGGCTCCGTAGGGGGGCGAGGGGCATGGTATCACGCTTGGTGTCCACACTCGTCAGCTACGCCGAAGGCGTTGAATCCCAGAGCCCGGCGTCGCGCAGCGCACGCTGGGATTACAGTGGTGCCATCCACCCATACCCCAACGGGGTTTAACAAGACGACGTTAAACCCACACCTATGTCGAAAGTCTACGATGATGGGTGACGTGTTCAGGGTCGAGCCGCCTTGTTGAACCCCGTTGGGGTATAGGGGATTCTGGGTCTTGTTCCCCAGCGTGCGCTGCGCGACGCCGGGCTCTGGAATGGAACGCCTTCGGCGTAGACAGTGGTCGCAGTTCGAAATGTGCGTGCAAATGAGGGTCGTTCGGACGTCCCCCAAGCTTGAATACCGACGCACCGTCCGTTAGCATACGGACCGTGTGCCCGGTTCGGGTCTTTCGTAGTTTCTGGTATTGTCACCCCGCGGATTCAGGAGACGTGCCATGCAATTCGACCATGTCGGCATCGTTACGACGGAAGAGAAACCGGGGGCGGTGTTCGTGCCGGCGACCCGGGTTTGGGTTACGAACCACGAGGATCATCCCTACCACGTGGAGTGGTTGCGTTATGAGCCCGACAGCCCGGTCACCGGCCCGCTACGCGAAGGCCCACATATCGGATACCGCGTCGATAGCGTCGAGGCGATTACCGAGGCCGCCAAGGGGCTGGAGGTCGTGTTGGAGCCTTTCGACGCGGGTTTCGCCGTGGCCGGGTTCTACAAGACAGCCGACGGGGCGATGGTCGAGTTAGTCACCTACAAGGACGGCCCTTCGCCCTGGTCATAAAGCCGGTGTACGGTTTCAGATGGGGGACAAGACTCATGCTGCGTGGAACGTTGCGCGCCCTGGATGCCGAGCAGATCGACCGCCTGCACGACGGGGCCCTTCAAGTCCTCGAACGAACCGGGCTGCAGATCCAGGGCGAGTTTCTGCTGCGAGTGCTGGCCGACGCCGGGTGCCGGGTCGACTTCGGGCAGCATCGGGCATGGTTCCGGCCCGACCTGGTCGAGCGGCAGATCGAGGCCCAGCGGGATCGGTACAAGATGGTGCGGTCTTCGCTGTGGCATCCGTTCTGCCGGGAGACGCCGGCCGACGGGATCGCCGCACCGGAGGCGTTCACCGTCGACTACGGATTTGCCACGCCGTGGATCTTCGACTACCCGCTGCGGCGCTACCGCAAGCCGACCGTCGAGGATCAGGTCGACATGATCAGGCTCGGCCAGGCCCTGCCGAGCGTGGCGGCGGTGAACGCGCCGTTGATCTGCGGCGACTTCGATCCGCGGATCGAGATCATCGAGTCGGCCCGCTTGCTGTTGCTCAACACGACCAAGCCGGGATGGGTGGGGACCAGTTCGGGGCGCGAAGTGAAGTACCTGGCCGAGCTGGCCAACCTGGTCGTTGGCGGAGACCGGGAACGGTTGCGAACGTGTCCGCCGATCTTCGTGGCCGCGTATTGCACGACGTCGCCGCTCAAGCTCGATACGCGGTCCTGCGAGGTGTTGGAAGAAGCTCTCAAGTACGGCTTTCCGGTCAACTTTGCCCCCATGCCGATTCTCGGGGCGACCAGCCCGATCACTCCCGCCGGCAGTGCGGTCGTGGCCGCGGCCGAAATCCTCGGATGCATGACGGCTACCACGCTGCTCGATCCCGACGTGTTCTACTTCTCCACGAGCATCTCCGCCGAGATGGACATGCGGACCACGCAGATCCGCTTCTGCACGCCGTCGGCCATTCTCACCGATGTGGCTTTGCACCAACTGTTCCGCGAGAAGTACGGGCTGGTTCACAACGTGGAACCGGCCTATGTGGAGGCCAAGACTCCGGGCATCCAGGCGGCCACGATGAAGGTCTTCCGGCAGATGGCCTTCGGCTCGACGGTGAGCCTGCCTCTGGCCATCGGCGCGCTGGACAATGCGGCCGTGTTCTCGCCGACGCAGGCCATGATCGACCTGGAGGTCAACGAGGCGATGCACAGGTTTCATCGGGGTATGGAGGTGAACGACGAGACTCTGTGTCTCGACCTGATCTCGGAACTGGAGTTCTGCACCGCTCGAACCTACCTCGAATCGGAACACACCCTCAAGCACTTCCGCAATCTGGGCTGGAACCCGCGGCTTTTCGACCGAACCGCCTGCGACCACACGGCTCCGGTCTCGCTTGGCGATGAGAAGCTGCTGGACGAAGCCGATCGGATGTGGCGGGAGCTGGTGGCCGGTCAACCGCCGGTGGAACGGGAGAAGGGGTTCTCGGCTGAACTCGAGCGAATTGTCGAATCAGCCAGAGGAGAGTTGCTGCGGGACACTTAGTATTCCCTTCACTCGGCAGCTTGCAGACGATATACTTGGGACAAGGCAATCCTTTCCCAAGAGGGCTAATGTCTATGACAGTCAAAGAGACACTCCAGAAGATCGTTGCTGATCTTCCTGAATCCGTTACGTGGGATGATATCCACTACCGCATCTATCTTCAACAGGTCGTGGAAGAGAGCGAACAGCAGATTGACGATGGCCAGGGCATCACACAATCTCAAGCAGAAGAGCGATTGGCAAAATGGCTAAAGTAATCTGGTCCCCAAAATCTCTGGATCAGGTTGACGCGATTGCCGAATACGTCGCGAACGATTCACCCGCCTATGCCAAACAAGTTGTGGTACGCATTATTGAGGCTACCCGACGTCTGGAATCCTTCCCCGAAATCGGTTCTGTTGTGCCGGAACTGGGGAACACTCGCATTCGTGAGATTCGCGTTTATTCCTATCGCCTTCTTTACCGAATCGTCGATGCGCAGGTTGTCCGAATTGTGGGAGTTGTTCATGGCAGGCAATTGTTGGATGATGGATTGGTTGAATGACGGTGGCTTTCTGAGAACAATACCTTCAGCAGGTCCAGCTCCAACAATGGCGAAATGGCTCCTTCCCGCAGTTCTTTTCTTGGCTTGTGCAGATATGGCGGCAGCAGCCACGCTCAAGCCCGCCAGTATCGAACTGTTCTGCATAACACCCAACCAGCCGGCAGTGCTTGCGTTTCACGTCGAGGCGGGTGGGCTCAATGCGCGCGTTGACGTTGTTGTTCGCGACTACGCGGGGCGGGTCGTCCCGACTGCGAACGTGAACGTCTCGGACGACGGCCTGCTGCGACTATCGCTTCAACTCGAACCGGGATTCTACGAAATCGAGTTTCCCGCCGCCGAACAGCAATTCGGAGTCATCTGCCAGCCGGCGTTCGAAGGAGATCGCGATCCGTTCTTTGCGATCGATTCGGCCATGTCGTGGCTGGTTCATGACGATGCGACTCGCGAGGGGCTCGTCAAGGTATTGGCCCGCAGCGGGGTTCCCATGTCGCGCGAGCGGCTCAACTGGGGTGAAGTCAATCCGGATGTGGACCGCTGGGACTGGGAGAGTTCCCGCCGCTACGAGACGCTCCGGCAGGTGTGCCAACGTGAAGATATCGAAGTGCTGGAGATGTTCCACGGAACGACCCGTTGGGCGGGCGCGGTCGGCAAGTATCCGGAAGATCTCGTGGGGACGGCGCGAGCATGGCGGCAGATCGCACGGCGTCTCGGCCCGACCTGGGGGGCCATGGAGGTCTGGAATGAGCCCGACATCAGTTTCGGCGACAACTTGCCGGCCGATCAGTACGTGGCGCTGGTCAAGACGTTCGCTTATGCTTTTCAGCAGGAGAAGGTCGCGACACCCTTGGTCGGCGGTGTGTTCGCCCATTTCAACCGCCAGTATCTCGACAACGCCGCACGGAACGGCCTGCTCGATCAGGTGCCGATCGTCAGCTTCCACACCTACGGCCGCGCGCCGGGAATGGAGGAGTTGATCGGGCGTTATCGCCAGTGGCTGGTCGACTACGGCCGGCCGTCGATGCCTTTGTGGCTCACCGAGTGCGGCCGGCCCTGGAAGCGCGGACCGCAACGTCCGCCGGCCGACCAGGACGCCGAAAGCGCGCTGGACATTGTCATGAAAGGGGTCGAATCGAAGGCCTGCGGGATCGATCGCTACTTCCCCTTCGTCTACCCCTACTACGAAGAGCGGGAATCGAACTTCGGTATGATGGGCCGCGAGGCGACGCCCCTGCGGTCGATGGCCTCCTATGTGCAGCTCGTGACGGCGTTAAGCCATAAGCGGTATCTGGGTGATCTGAAGTGCGAGGATGCGAAGATCCAACGTGCCCGGGTGTTCGGAAACGGCAAAGAAGTGCTCGTCGTGCTTTGCACGGGCAGTCCGGACACCGATGCCACAATCCGATTCGACCTGCCTGTCCAGGCCATTGCCGGAATCGACGGTCGGCAGCTTGCCGCGAGAGAAGACGGTTCCATACCAATACCCGACGGGCTGGTGTACGTACGCCTCGAACGAAAGCAACTTGGCGAGCGACTTCAAACCGATACGCAGGCGATGCAGCTCTTGGCCTACTCTGAGCAAGTGAAAGGCGAACCACAGACCGCCTCACCGGTCGTGCTCCGTTACCAGTTCGATGCAGATCTCGTCGAGGCCAGATCCGAAGCTTATCGTCTGCTCGCCGAGACACCAGGCAAGATGTCGTTTGCGTTCCGGGCGTACAATCTTTCCTCCGAGCCGCAGAAGCGGACGTTGGTGCTGTCGTTCTCGCAGCCGGTTGTTTTGGAGGCCGAAGCCGCTCAGTCGGTCACGATCCCTGCGTCGGGCTTCGCCGACGTTCGTTGGGACGTCGACCTCTCCGGAGCTTTTGCAGCAACCGGAATGCTGTGTGCCACGGTTCGTACCCAGGGCGCGGATGCGGCGGAGGGTGAGAGTGTCGAAATCGATCTGAAGGGCAATCCGTCGCTCGATCAGGTTTTGGGGCGTTATCCGGTTCAGCGGCGTCTGCCGATCGGCGACCTGTCCGCCTGGGCGAATAACATCACTGGCAGCGGCAAGATGACGATGCGGGTTTCGGAGGACGGCGGTTGGCGATTGAATTGCCAGTTCCGGGGCGGCGATCGCTGGGTCTATCCACACCTGCGATTGGCCGGCGATGTGGCGGTCGAGCGTTACTCGGCGATTGTTTTGCGGGCGAAGTGTGCGAGGGAAGCGGCGGTGCGACTGTTCCTCTGGGAGGGCGACACGGGCGTCGGGTACATTTCGCCGGTTGTCATTCCGGCCGACGGTAAGTGGCACACGGCGGTCGTTCCCTTCGAGGACCTCACGGTTTCCGGGGCCAACCGTCCCGACCCGAACCATCGGCTCGATCGGGACCAGGTTCGGCGGATTTCGATCGGGATGAACAGCGAGTCTGACGAGAACACACTCGACGTGAGCGACGTCTTCTTCGTGGCCGAGAATTGAGTCGACGATCCGCCTGCCGCTCGCTTCCATCCCTCCTTTTGGGTCATGGCTACGGCCTCGCATACGACCTAGAATGCGTTGTACGGGCACTTCGCCTCACGGGGAGGACCAGGCGATGAAAGACATCCACATCGAGTTCGCCGGCGGGCTGTGGGACGGCGAGCATTTCCACGGAGACTCCTACGACGCCGACGAGGCCCGACTGGCCAAGAAGTGTTACTGGGCGACCAAGGCCGGAACGGTCGGCGAGCATTTCTCCGGACTCTCAGCGAAGGAAATGCATCAACTCCGCCGACAAATCCATCCGGCCGATCAGATCGACACCCACCACGACTATGTCGTGACCATTCATGTCGAGAACGATCGCGAGATACTCGTTCGCCTGGAATGCGCGGATGAGGACCTGCGGGCGTGATTTGTTTGCAGGCTGAAGCCTGGACTCCGACATTATTCGCTTTGCCACGGCGCCCGATGGGTTGCGGCTTCCTCGCCGTAAACGGCCGAGCATTGCAGGCCCGTGCCGTTGGTGGTGTGGAAGATCCGCCCGTTGGAGACCGTTCCGCCGATGCAGACGAGCAGGTCGATCGGAGGACCGCATGAAGCCAGTTCGACGTTCTTCGGGTCCGTCAGATCGAACAGGTCGAGGTTCGGGCCGATCAGATAGGGCTCGGAAAGTGTGAACCGGGTGCAGCGGTAGCCCTTGGTGAGATTGTCGGTGACGATCTTGCCGGTGGCCTTTTCGATGAGGAACCCGTTGCGGTACTGGGAGTGGGTGAACAGGAACCGCCGGCCGATGGTGACCACGTGAATCGCCCGGCTGAGCGGGTCGGACTTCCACACCAGCGATCCGTCTCGGGCGTCGAGGCACCAGACACGATTGGTCTTCTCTTCAACCGGGTTGTAGCCTCCCAGGTAGATCCGGCCCTCGGCGCCGGAGACCGTGCAGCCCGCGTGAAGCGAGTAGTCGGTCGTCAACCAGAGGATGCGACCCGTTTCGGGCTCGAGAGCGGCCGTGACGCCCGGCGGGCCCTTGCCGCCAAAGTAGCAGGAATAGTACAGGGTGCCGTCCATGAGGCACATGCCGGCGTCGTCGCCGCCGGAACCGTATTTGGAGAAGTCCTGGGTCCAACGTACTGCGCCCGTGTCGATGTCGTAGGCCCGAATGAGCGGCTTTTGATCGTCGGAGAAACCGAAGGTGCTCTGGTGCTCGAACAGCCATTGCTTGGGGGCGACCTTGGCGGAGCTGAAGGGATAGACCAGGAGGTTCTGGTAGGGGATCGGCGGGAGTTGGCGATTCCAGCTCGGTGTGCCCGAGAACGGAGCCTCCCAGAGCAGTTCGCCGGAGGCCGCGTCGAAACAGCGAAGCAAGCTCTTGTCGAAGCCGGCCTGCGGCACGAACAGACGTCCTTCCCAGTAGAGGGGCGAGGTGAAGGAGACATGCACTCCCGGGAAGTAGCGCCGCCACAGCAGCCGCCCTGTTTCCTGCTCGACCGCGAACACCTGGCCTTCGGCCGTATGGGTGTACATGCGCCCGGCGCCGCAGACGGAGAAATGCTTGCAGGTTCCCTGAAAGGCGCGAACCCATTTGACTCTCACCGGCGGCCGCAGACCTTGCGAATTCGCGTTCGTGTTGGCCAGGTTGCCGAAGCTGGTGAACCAGTCATGTTCAGGACCCGCCAGTTTGCCGGTGAAGGGGCTGCGGATCTTCGTCAGGTCGAGATCCTTTGTGGGCGGCGACGCCGAACCGTTCGGGCCCAGCGCATAGAGGTAGCCATCGTCGCAGCCGAAATAGACGCGCCCGTCGCAGACGGCGACGGGGGCGGTGATCGCCTTGCCAAACGGCGTCTGATAGGACCAGATCTTGCCGCTGCCGTCGAGGGGCACGACGTTCAGCGTGCCGTCGAGAGCGCCGTAGACGGCCGAGTCATTCAAAAGGATCGGCGCGGCGATCGAGGGGGGGCCGCCCAGATATTGCGTTTCCGCGGTGGTTGAGTGTTTGCAGAAACCGAAAGATTCTTCCGGCCGGCAGCGGTAAACGTCTTCGCCCCGAAGGCTGACCGAACAGAAGCTGAGCGATTCGGACCGGTCGTAGCTGGAGACGGTGCCGGGCACAACGCTCGCCTTCACTTCTTCGCCGGCCAGTCGCAGGACTTCGACGCTCCCCATGTTGTCTCGGCGGTGCCATTGGCGATAAACAGCGCCGTCTTCACTGGCGGTCAATCCGAGGGTGACGGGGGACTCGCGAGTGCTATAGTAAACGCCCCGCTGCTGCGGGCGGTCGCCCACGTCCTCCAACCAGACCAGCACGCCTCCGGCGGGCATGGCCAGCATGTTGCCGGTCAGCACGGGGCTTCGCGTGCAGAAGAAATGGTCGCGCCGATCGCCGGGCCAACCGGTTTCTTTTCGCGCAGCGAGCCAATCGGCCGGGCTCCAGCGGTCAGCGTTGAAGCCGACGTGATCTTTCACGTAATCCCAGATCCAGCACACCTTTCCGTCCGGTTCGAGGGCGTAGAGGCGCGACCCGAGCGTTGCCATGTAGACCCTGCCGTTGCCCACGACCGGGGAGACAAAGACCGGCTCGCCGCAGTCGATCGTGGCGATCGGCTTGCCGTCGGTCGTGCTCAGCACATAGTACTTCCCTGCCATGGTGCCCACGTGGAGGAAACCGCCGGCGACCGCGGGCGAGGCCACGTTGTTGCAGTTGGCCTTGCCGCCGGCGGTGGTGAAGGTCCACTGCGGCTCGAGCGTTTCCGCATCGAAGGCGTGGACGACGCCCGACCCGTCGACCACGAAGACTTTTCCGTCGGCAACGACCGGCGAGGTGAAAACCGCATCGCTGAGCGGGGCAGCGGCAATGAGCCCCAGCGGCACGGTCACGCTGCGCGAAGGCAGATTGCCGGTCCGCCCGCTGTCGCACTTCAATTGCGGCCAGTCTTCGCCGCGGGCGGTCACGCACGCTGCGGCAAGAAGTGGAAGGATTGGAAGGAAGGTGCGCGCTGTTGCCAATCGGAGCATGACTCTCGTTCCTTGAACAGGCAGGACTCGACAGAGTATCACGGGGCGGACGACGCAGCGGTCAAGGCGATTCCGGCCAGGGTCAAATGGGGCAGGTGACGGGCCGTTTCGCTCAGCAGTCGGGCCACCATCGGTCCGGCACCACCGGTCACAAACAGCTCCGGCTCGACGGACGTGCCGGAGATCATCCGAGAGGTCAATTCGCGGACCGCTCCGATCGTACCCCAATAGAGCCCTGAGCGCATGGCCGGTTCGGTTGCCTTGCCCAAGGGCTCCGGTGGCTCCAGGAGTTCCGACATCTCGATCCGCGGCAACAGGTCGGTGTAGTCGTGCAAGGCCCGGGCCGACATTTCGATGCCCGGCAGGATCGCGCCGCCTTGAAACGCTCCGTCGGCCGAGACGAGGTCGACGGTGACGGCCGTGCCGAGGTCGACGATGACTGCGGGCCGATCGGCGCTGCGGATACGGTTTGCCGCCACGGCGGCCAGCAGTCGGTCGATGCCGACCATGTCCGGCCGGGGCAAATCGACCTTGAGCGGCAGGTCGCCCGAAGCGAGCAGCGTGATCGCGTCGTCGGGCCGATGTTCTCGGAGCCAATCCAGCAGCCGCGCCGTCGTGGGCCGATTGACGCTCCCGATCCACCAATGGAGTTCCCCATCCGACGCAGCGCAGTGGCGAACGACCGGATCGAGTGCGGGGGCGTCGCCCGGCAAGGCCCACGTTTCCGCCGGTTGGGGGATGCCCAACTCGGGTACGCTGGAGAACGCCCCGACTTTGACGCGGTTGTTCCCGACGTCGACGGCCAGAAACGGTTTAGAGTCTTTGTTCGGGACTTCTACGCACGGTGCGCGCATGTTTGTGAAGGTTGGGTTGCGGGCTTGCCCCGCTTTGGATTGGAAAGGAGACACAGACTGGACCACCTGGAAGGGAATCGCATTGTCTGCAAGAATCATAATGGACATTTGCCGACAACTCAAACCTCGGCTGGAGAAACGAGTTACGACATGGCATCGATTCCCCCCCTGCGCGTTGTCCTGTTGACGCCTCCCGGCCGGGGCGCGGTGGCGACGGTGCGCGTGGAGGGATCGGGAGCGTGCGAACGAGTCGACCTGCGATTTGAGGCCGCCTCACATCGTGTGGTCGCTGAGTTGGCCGGCCACCGCCTGGCTTTCGGGCGTTTCCGGCTTGGAGAAGGTGTCTATGACGAGGTGATCGTGCGGCGACCGGAAAAAAACGTCGTCGAAATCCATTGCCACGGCGGTCCGGCCGTGGTCGAGCGGTTGATGGCGGCACTTGTGGCAGAAGACGGCGAGCGGATTTCGCCGGAAGCCTGGATCAGGTCGGTCCATTCGAGCCCGATCGTGGCCGCGGCCCATTCGGCCCTTGGCCGGGCAACGACCTTGCGGGCTGCCGCTGTGCTTCTCGATCAGTTCCACGGCGCGTTGGATCGGGCCCTCCAGGAGGTCCTCGATTATCTTCGTCGCGGGGAAGTCCACGCGGCCGCCGATCGTGTGGAACGCCTTCTGGCGATTGCCCCTTGCGGGTGTCACCTGACGAAACCATGGCGTGTCGTCCTGGCCGGTCGGCCCAACGTGGGCAAGAGCAGCCTGATCAACGCCTTGGTCGGGTATCGTCGAGCCATCGTGGATGAAAGCCCCGGCACCACGCGCGATCTGGTTACCGCCAGGACGGTGATCGACGGCTGGCCCGTCGAACTCTGCGACACGGCCGGGCTGCGAATGGGCGCGGACGCGATGGAACAACAGGGCATCGAATTGGCGCAACGCCAGTTGGAGTCGGCCCCGCTCGTCCTTCTGGTCTTCGACGTCGCGGAACCGTGGTGTGAAGAAGATGACGAACTGTGCCTTCGCTTTCCGAAAGCCCTTCCGGTCTTCAACAAGCTGGACCTCCCCCAGGCTTCTTCTCCGTTGCGTCCCGCAGGGGTCTCCGTGAGTGCCATCCATGGCGGGGGTATCGACAACCTGATCGCCGCGATCGCCCATCGGCTCGTCCCCAATCCTCCGGCGTCTGGGCAACCCGTTCCGTTTCTCGCGGAGCAGGTGGCGGCCCTTCAAGCGGCCTCGACAGCCCTCAAGCAGGGCGACACCGACCAGGCGGCAGAGTGGGTGGCCAGTCTGCTTTCTTTGTAGGGATGGCACAACCATACTAATCTGAAGCGCAAGCGAGGGCAGAAATGGCACACACTCTGTCCTCGCTTGCGCTTCGGGTTGGTGTTTCTTTTCTCACCCGCGCTGCGGGTCGGTGTTTCTCTCCTTGCTGGCGCTGCTGTCATTGCTGAGATTGGACATGATTGTCATCTGTTCCATGTGGTTGGCGGGGAGAATTCGTGGTCGTCACGGGAAATTGGCGCTTTCAGCGGGAAAAACTCAGCAATCTGCCTGAAATCGTATGGACTCCGTTGACGGGGTGTGGCTAAACTACGCGGCCCAAGGATGGGTGGAGTGCGTGTCGGCCTGCTGTGCCGAGCGTTCGGCACAGGGGGGCGCATATCGCATGGCTTCTCGAAAGACTGGAGCGTCGTTTTAGTGTCTTTGTGCTGGACTTGTGCGCATGGTGCGCGCATGTTAGTGAAGGTTGGGTTGCGGGCTTGCCCCGCTTTGGGAGGGAACACGCAATGTTTTCCCGGTTGGTTTCTGCCTGGTTTGTCTGGTTTGCCGCCGGAGCGCTGATAGGCGCCCCGGGATTTGCCGCCGCAGACGATCAAAACACCGCGTCCGACGGATCGTCGTCGATCACCTCGATTCGCACGATTGATCCGGATAGTCCGACTCCGGAAGCATCCAGCGAACCCGAGCCGGCGACTCCGACTCTTGCCGAACCGGCTGTTCAGGCGCCGGCCGCTGATCCGACTCCGATTCCGGCAGCCTTGCGGGCGGAGGCAGCCAAGCCCATGCCCGTGCAGCCTCCAACGCAAGCGAAGCCGGAGGCGGCTCAAGATCCGACACTCCAGATCGTCGAAGAAAAACCATCGCTCGATGTGCAGGCGGGAAATGGGTCCCAGCGGCTCGAAGCAACCCCTGATGCGGCCGTTGACGGCATTGTGGAAATCCAGACAGCCAGCTTCAAGGGGGTGACTCCGGGCGAAACGAGCCTGGCTATCCTGCAGGAGCAGTGGGGAAGTCCGAAACAGATGGCCTCGCAGAACGGACAGCCCGTCTACCTTTTCTCGATCGATCCATTCGACACGATCGAAGTCAGTGTTACTGACGACGTGGTCACGTCGATCATTATCCGACTTCAGCAACCGGTCCCGGCCGCGCCTTTGGCTGAGCAATTGAAGCTCGCGCAAATCCGGCCGGTCCTCGTTTCCAACGAAATGGGAGAGATTCTCGGCCAGTCCTATCCGGAGCGCGGCGTCCTGTTCGCGTTCGAGCCGGCAGCCGAGCCGGGAAAGGCCACCATGCGGGTCGTCGACGTCATCCTCGAGCCGGTCGGCGCCGAGGCGTTCGTCCTCCGTGCGGAGACGTACCTCGACACCCACCTGAGCGACTCCGCCAAGGATCTCAAGACGGCTATTGAACTCCAGCCCGAACTGGCCCGCGCTCACTGGTTGCAGGCTCGCGTGGCCGCCTCCCTGGGGGATTCGGAGACGGCCCTGTCAAGCAGCGCCCAGGCGATTCGCCTGGAACCGGCCAATCCCCAGTTTCTCGTCACCCGAGCCCAGATACTCGGACAGGCGGGAAAGTTCACCGAGGCTCGCCGCGAGGTCGAAGCGGCGGCAGCCAACGCGGAGAACCGTCCGCATATCAAGGCCCGGGCACTGTGCCTGCTCGGCGATCTGATCAGTTCCGAACCTGAGCCCGACTACAGCAGAGCCCTGAAGAGCCACATGGCAGCGATCTCCGAAGCCGATCCGCTCGTGGCCAGTCCTCATCCGGCGATTCGTTTGGCCGCGATGGAGGTGCTGGTCGACGCGCACCTCGGGGCCGCTCACGATATCGCCTGGGGTGACTGGGAAAACAAGCAAGTGGCGGTCGAGACCTGGCTGGGTCGTGCTTCGGCCTTCGTCGATGGGATGATCGAGGCGGAAAGCGCCGGTCCTGCGATGCAATTCCGCGTCGCCACCCGAGCCTTGGCAGCCTGCGTCGGCACGCGCGGCAAGATCGACCCTACCCCATGGGCCGACAAAGCTGTGGAATCCGGTCAGAAGATGATCGATGTTGTGGACGACCCCGCTCAGAAGAACGGCATTGCCTGGGACTTGGGCCTGGCCCTCTACGACGCCGTTCAGGTCTATCAAATGCGCGATGAACAGGATCTCGCCCTGAAGACGGGCCAGACTGCCATCGGCCTGTTCGAACAGAGCAACAATGAGCATCTCAAGCCGGCGGATGCCCACCTCCTGGCGCGGCTCTACTTTCGTATCGGCACTATCTATGCCGTCAGCAAGTCAAACCACGAACAGGCCGTGGGCTGGTTCGACAAGGCTCTGCCGCTGTTCCAGCAGGCGGCCGACACCGTGGCCCCCCATGAGGTGGCCCGCCTTGGTGAGACCCTCGTAAGCATGGGCGTGTCTTACTGGGAAGTGGATGACCGGGATCGAGGGCTTGAACTGACTGAAACGGGCGTCAAGTTGATCGAAGCCGCCATCGAAGGGCGATTCGTCGAGAAAGCTGTTCTCGAGGTCCCGTACAGCAATCTGGCAACCATGCACCGCCAACTCGGACAGACAGAGAAGGCCGAACAATATCTGCGGATGGCCTCTGAACACGGAGTGCCGATTCGCTGAGTTGCCTGTTTCACGGCGACTGCACAGACGAAACATCCAGTTGGAGCACCGGGAACCGCTTGGGTCCCGGTGCTCGTCTTTTTCTGGGTAGGCGGTAAGATGCCAATGACTCGGGGCATGGAACGAATTACTTGAATCTCGTTGTTCAGCCTTGCAGCAAAACGGAGCCCCCCCTGTTGGCGCGTCTCATTCTTCTGATCATTCTGTTTCCGCTGGTCGATATGGCCCTCCTGCTGGTGATCGCCCAGCACACCGGACCTCTATTCACCATCGGATTGATTGTCGTCACCGGCGTTGTCGGCGCCTGGTCGGCTCGAAGGGCCGGGATTCGCTGTCTCGGTCGAATCCAGAGTCAGTTGGCCCAGGGACAAATGCCGGCCGATTCCTTGGTCGATGGCTTGCTGATCCTGATCGCTGGCGCCTTGCTGATCGCGCCGGGAATTCTGACGGACGCCCTGGGTTTCTCGCTGCTCATCCCACCCGTTCGAGTTAAATTGAAGCGGTTTTTCAGCACGTATTTCAAGAGCCGGATCTTCGTTGCCGGAGTCTCGTCCGGCCCGCCACGCTCCGGAGATGCCGACGACGTGATCGACGTCGATCACCGGCCGGCAGGGCCGCCGCGAACCGGCTGACTACCCGGGCTCCGACGGGGGTTTGTTTGCTGGGCGTAAGTAGTTTCAAAAGACGTACTTACACCTGAAAAATTGCGGCCAAAAAACTGTCATTCTTCACTCGTCGCCGGAGCGAAAATCCGCTAGAATACGGGCTTGGACTTGTGGTCCATTGTTGGGGCTGGATTGGCCGATTGTGTGCCGATCGCCGGATGACAGGGTGCACGCGTTAATGACAAGCGGAGTCGTCGAAATTCCCCTGCTTGGAACCCCTCTGGAGCATGCCGACTCGCCCGCTTGCTCCTCGGCGTCACCGTTTGCGCTTCCCCAGTTTGTTGCCGGCCCCGAGAATCGTCTGGTCGAAGTGGCGGCGGCGGCCCTGCTTGAGGAATCGAGCTGTGCCTACAATCCGCTCGTTCTCTACGGACCCTCGGGATCGGGCAAAACCCATTTGTCGAGCGGTCTGTTTCGCGCGTGGAAGGCCGTTCACCCGCGCCGCCCGGCTACCTTGATCACGGCAACCGACTTTGCGCGTGAGTACCGCGATGCCGTGGAAACCAAGACCGAAGACCAATTTCACGTTCCGTACGTCCGTGCGCGCCTCTTGGTGCTCGAAAACCTGGATGAGTTGAACGGCGGACCTTCCGTGCAACACGTGCTGGGCGTCATTCTGGACCGGCTGTTTTCGAGCAATGCCTGGGTGGTTGTCACCTCGCGGACCTCGCCGGCGCGTTTGAGCGGTCTTCACGAGGCGTTGAAGGCTCGATTGACGTCCGGCCTGACGCTCCGTCTGGCGCTACCGAGCGTCGAAACGCGTCTGGCGATCCTTGAACGAGTCGCCCGACTGCGGCGTCTGGCGGTCGACGATTCCGTATTGGAGGCGCTCGCCGAAGGCTTGGCGCTGTCCGTTCCGGAGTTGGTTGGAGCCCTGGTTCAATTGGAGGGAGAAGCCCGCCTTCAGGGAACAACCATCACGCTGGCGGCGGCGCTGGCGCTCCTGGAGGAGCGCCGAGCAGGGAGGTGCCCGACGTTGTCGCGGATCGCGAAGGCGACGGCGCGACAATTCGGAACGTCCGTAGCCGATTTGCGCAGTTCGTCACGGCGAAGAGCGATCGTCACGCCGCGAAACGTCGCGATGTACTTGGCGAGAACGATGATGGAAGCCAGCCTCGATCAGATCGGGGCCTATTTCGGCAACCGGGACCATGCGACGGTCGCTCACGGTTGCCAGAAGGTGGAGGAACAATTGGAGTTCGACCCGGCGATCCGCGATGCCGTGGCAGAGCTGCAGATGAAACTCCGGTGACGTGCGCCGGCATTCCGCGCCGGGAAAACCTGTTGATTCCATGTCGGTAGTTTGAGTGCGGACCGGAGTTGCCAACGCGAGAGCGAGAGATCGGGAAGAATGCTTCAACAAGAGACACGCCACGAACAGTCCGTCGCCTTCTGGCCGACAGGATATTCCCGTGCCGAGAATGACGAAAAAATGCATCAATGCCCGGGAATTCCGCGAGATTTGTTTGTGGCAGCGATATCATCGACAAACAAACGATTCTCTTTCCTGCTGCTGCTGAATTTCTAAATACTAAAGGAAGTATAGAAGGCGTTCCCGTTTGTTGACGGCCGACCGCTTGTGGAAACGACGACTGTGAGAAGGTTCCCGTTGGCCGTCCCAACAGCCGGGTGTTGCCGACGTCTGTCAGAAGACCAGGTTGCAGGACGAGTGGAAATCTCTGAAGGATAGAAGTGAAAACATGAAAGTTGTCTGCGAACGTGAGAAGCTCCTCCAGGCGTTCCAGGTTGCCGCCGGCGTGGCGTCAACTCGCACGCCCAAGCCGATCCTGGAAAACATCAAGCTGGAGGCCGGTTCCGGTGTCGCTACCGTGATGGCAACCGATCTGGAAATCGGGATCCGTATCGACGTTGCGGGAATTGAAGTCGAAGCCGGCGGCAGCGTGGTACTGCCCATCAAGCGAGTGGGCGGGATCCTTCGGGAATCCTCGGACCAGAAGTTGTCGATCGAGAGCGACGGCAGCAAGACGATGATCCGGGGGGACCGGAGCGAATTTCAACTGCCCACGCAGAACCCCGACGAGTTCCCGCCGGTTCCGCCCTTTTCGGAACACGCTTATCACGAAGTGCCTGCCCGGCTGTTTCGCGAGTTGGTACGCCGTACCGTGTTCGCCACCGACACGGAGAGCAGCCACTACGCGTTGGGGGGGATTCTGATTGAGCTTAGCGAGGATCGGATCACGGGGGTCGGTACCGACGGGCGCCGGCTGGCGATGCAGGACGGGCCGGCGGAGGCCGTCAACGATCACAAGACGAAGGACAGCACGGTCATCCCGAGCAAGGCGGTCAAGTTGATGGAACGCGCCGTTGCCGACAACGAGGAGAATCTTCAACTGGCAGTACGAGAGAACAGCGTCGTGCTGAGAAGCCGCCAGACGACGGTTTTTTCTCGGCTGGTGGAAGGCCGCTATCCGCGATGGCGCGACGTGTTTCCCAACCGCAGCGACATGGTGAAGATCGAGATGAACGTCGGGCCGTTTCTGACGGCCGTCCGCCAGGCGGCGATCGTGACGAGCGACGATCGGCGCGGCATCGACTTCGGCTTTGGAGAGGGCAAGCTGACTCTGGTCGGGCACGGCGCCGAAATGGGGGAATCGCGCGTCGAGCTTCCGATCGGATACGACGGTACTCTATTGACCGTCAAACTCGACCCTCGCTACATGATTGAATTCCTTCAGGCCCTCGACCCGGCCGGGACCGTCACGACCCATGTGCGCGACGCACAGAGCGCCATGGTTTGCGACACGGCCGACAACTACTCCTACGTCATCATGCCGCTGTTCCGCGAATAGCGCGAACTGCAACCAACGCCGTAGGACAGGATAGCATCCTGTTCGTGACAGGCGGGAAGCCTGTCCTACCGATGCCCGGACAAACAAGTTCTCATTAGCAGCAATGGCCAAAGGCCCTGAACCGATCGGCGATATTCTGGCCCAATTGATGGCGCGGCGCGGATTTGCCCGCGTCCGCAGCGCCGAAGCCTTCGATTCCGCCTGGCAGCAGGCCGTTGGAGAGATGCTGGCTCCGTTCACGCGGCCCGGGGGCGTGCGGCGCGGCAAGCTGGAAGTGACTGTGGCCAATTCCACGCTGGTTCAGGAATTGTCCTTTCAGAAAGCACATCTATTGCAGAGTCTGGCCAAACTCTTGCCCGACGAGAAGATCGAAGACCTTCGCTTCCGCGTCGGGCCGGTTCGATAAACGTCGTGGAATGCGAGTGCGAGGTCTCCGGCAGGATGCAATCGCGTGCCACGGCAAAACCATACCGAGTGAACGACTATGAACAGCGATCAGAATCCCGACAACCTTCCCGCTGACGATGAAGTTTCCCAGTTCCACAAAGTGAACGGCGGAAAAGTCACCGGCGAATACGGCGCCGATCAACTCGAACATCTCAGCGATCTGGAGCACGTTCGCGAACGGCCCAGCATGTATATCGGCGATACGACCATTCGCGGCCTGCACCATCTCGTTTATGAGGTTGTCGACAACTCGATCGACGAGGCGATGGCCGGACACGCTACGGAGGTCAACGTCAAGGTCAACGCCGACGGTTCGGTCACCGTGGAGGACAACGGTCGCGGCATTCCCGTCGAAGAACATCCCGACTTGGGATTCTCCACCCTTCAAGGGGTGATGACCGTGCTCAAGTTCGGCGGCAAGTTCACGAAAGGCGCTTATCAGACTTCGGGCGGCCTGCACGGCGTCGGCGTTACCGTCGTCAACTTCCTCTCCGAATGGTGCGAAGTCGAGGTCCGCCGCGGCGGGCACGTGTACCAGCAGGAATACGAACGCGGCGTGCCCGTCAGCGACGTGCAGCGGATCGGAATCAGCGATCGGGTGGGAACGAAGACCACGTTCAAACCCGACCCGCAGATCTTTCCGGTTACCAAGTTCACCTACGCGACGCTTCACAAGCGGCTTCAGGAACTCGCGTTCCTCAACCAGGGCGTCAAGATCGTGTTCTACGACGAGCGCTCCGATGAAGGCGAAACCTTCAAGTACGACGACGGGATTCGGGAGTTCGTCCGCTTCCTCAACCGGACCAGCGAGCCGGCCCATGCCGAGATCATCTCGATCGAGGGCCAATTCGAGGGCGTCGGCCTGGAGATCGCCATGCAGTACTCGGGAGAGTTCACCGAGAACGTCCATTCCTATGTGAACAACATCTGCACGATCGAAGGGGGGACGCACGTTTCCGGTTTCCGAGCCGCGCTGACCCGCACGTTGAACAACTACGGCAAGAAGGAGAACCTGTTCAAGCAGATCATGCCCGCGGGCGACGACTTCCGTGAAGGCCTCACGGCCGTGATCTCTCTGCGAGTGCCGGAGCCGCAGTTCGAAGGCCAGACGAAGACCAAACTGGGTAACGGAGAGATCGAGGGCATCGTCAACTCGGCCGTCGGCGAGGTGCTGGGCCAGTTTCTCGAAGAAAACCCCAAGACCGCCAAGATCATCGTTCAGAAGGGGCTGCTGGCGGCCGAAGCCCGGGAGAGCGCTCGGAAGGCTCGGCTCCTTGTCCGCGAGCGCAAAGGGGCTCTCTCCTCGGGCGGAATGCCGGGCAAACTCCGCGACTGTACCAGCCGCGACGTCGAACGCTGCGAACTCTATCTGGTCGAGGGCGATTCGGCCGGCGGCAGCGCCGAAGGCGGACGGCTGCGGGAATATCAGGCGATTCTGCCGCTTCGAGGCAAGATCATCAACGCATTCAAGGCGCGCGAAGACAAGGTCTTGCAGAACGAGGAGGTCAAGAGCATGATCTCCGCCGTGGGGGCCGGCTTCGGCGGCGAGATGGATCTCTCGAAACGCCGCTATAACAAGGTCGTCATCATGACCGACGCCGACGTGGACGGATCCCATATCCGCACCTTGCTGCTGACGTTCTTCTATCGGCAGATGTACGACCTGGTCAAAGAAGGGCACGTGTTCGTCGCCCAGCCTCCGCTGTTCCGCGTCAAACAGAAGAAGAAGACTTACTACGTGCAGACCGAAGAGGAAATGAAGGAGCAACTGCTGGAGATGGGTCTGACCGACGCGGAATTCGAACCGGGCGACGGACGGGTGATCCGGGGCCAGGAAATGGAACGGCTCTGCCGCACCCTGGCGGGCTTGGAAGACTCTCTGTTCGCCCTCGAGCGCCGCGGCATCAGCCTGCGCGCCCATGCCGCACGCCAAGACCCGGTGAGCGGGCGTTTGCCGGTCTTTCACGTCTTCCTCGGGCGCGACGAGCACTGGTTCAGTACGCGCCCCGAGCTGGAGGAGTTCCTTGCCCGGACGGAAAAGGCGGCCGGCGAAGAACTCAAGCTCAGCGCCGAACCGGGCGCCAAGGGCGACGCCAGTGCAGCGGAGGAAGTCGGGCAAACGCCGATCGCCACGCAGGTCAGCATTGTCGAACTGCACGAAGTCCGGTCGATCAACAACCAGTTAGCGGAGCTCCGCGAAATGGGGTTCGAAATCGACAGCCTGATTCCCCAGGAGCGAACGGGCATCGAGGAACCTCGGTACGTCCTCCGCCGCGGCGAGTTGACGACGGGGCTTGGCGATCTTCGCGGGCTGCTCACGGCGATCCGGGCCGCAGGCGAAAAGGGGCTGCAGATCACCCGCTTCAAGGGCCTCGGCGAAATGAATCCCGAGGAACTCCGGGAAACCACCCTCTCTCCGGAAAATCGCACCCTGCTCAAGGTGACCATGGAAGACGCCTCGGCCGCCGACGACCTGTTCCGCATCCTCATGGGCGACAAGGTGGAGCCGCGGCGGGAGTTCATCGAGAAACACGCGCTGGAGGCGCGGAACCTGGACGTCTAGGCAGAGCTGTCGAAGAGTTGGCGGCGTTCTATGTGGAGGAGTACAATTCGCGCCTGCCGCGCTCGGCGTTTCGTGGGCAGACATCGGACGAGATGTACTTCAAGACTGGAGACGGATCATGAGAACGTCGCTCTTCTTATTGACGGCCTCTGTGGTCGCCGGTTGCCAGCTTATGCCCGCGTTGGGCGCCGAGCAGCCGAGCCTGGTACTCAACAGCGGTTTTGAGCAGGGCAGCGATCTGCCCGATTGGTGGAACCGCCATCCCGGGGAAGATGCCGGCGGCAATCGCCACCTCCGCGATCAGCAGGTCTTCCACTCGGGCAAGGCGAGCGCGCTTCTGTGGAGCGTAACACCTCACCCGAAAGGCGAGGCGGGCATCCAGTGGAACCGATACGGGATCGCGGTCGAAGGAGGCTCGGTGCTCGCCGTCTCATTTTACGTGAAGACCGAGGGCGTCGCCGCGGCCGGAGCCGGATGCCACTTCTACGACGAGCGTCGGGAACACCTCGGCTTCGTTCCGGTTCGCGGGCCCGACCGGGCCGACGAGTGGACGCACGTTACTCGAACCGTCTACGTCCCCGCGAACGCCAAGAGCATGGGCTTCGCCCTGTACGGCGGCGATTGCGGGAAAACGTGGTACGACGACGTTTCGGTAACGCCCGACCCGGAGGCGGCGGCCCGGCGTGCGGCCGTAAGGGCCCGGTTTGAAATTCCCGCCGAAGGCGACGGCCGGTTCCGCGTGGTGCCGGCCCATTCGCTCCAGAAAATCCCCCGCGATGAGCCCGTGGTGGAAGGAACAATCCTCGAACAGGTCGAGCTTTGCGCCGCACGCGACGAGAGTGAATCGTTCCAGCTCGTGGTGATCCCTGGCGGCAAGGCGCTGGAAGGAGTGGCCGTCGAGCCGGCGCCGCTGGTCGGGCCGGGCGGCAAGCTCGACGTGCAGTGGAACCGGGTGGGCTACGTGAAGACCGCGCCGCCTTCGTACGCCGTGGAGTACGTCGGCTGGTGGCCCGACCCCTTGTTGCCGCCCGGCCCGTTCGACCTGGCGGCCGACGGGCGCCAGCCACTCTGGTTTCGGGTCGACGTGCCCCCGGACGCCGCACCCGGCCGCTACACCGGGCAGGTCACCATCCGGCACGGCGACCAGGCGACATCGATCCCGGTCGTACTCCACGTGCGCGGTTTCCGCCTGGCCCGGCCGGGCAAACTGGCCACGCCGTTCGGGCTCTATGCCTTTGCGCTGGCCCGCGGTTATGATGCCAAAGCCTCCTACGACAAGGTCATGTCGCCCGAGGTGTACCGCCGGTGGTGCCGGTTCTTGGCCGAGCACAGGCTGACGCCGAAGAACGTCGCTCGCGAGTACATCACGACCAAGCAGGACGACGGCGCGTGGTACGTCGACCTCACGGGGCTCGATCAAACCGTGGCGTCGCTCGCGCCGCAGTACTACGCCCCCTATTCCTTCTGCCTCGACCGGCTGCCCAGCGCGAACACGCTGTGGAAGGACGCGCCCACGCCCGACCCCGCCCCGTGGGTTGACAAGACGGCCGCGATCGCCGCGGAGTGGAAGCGGCGCGGGCTGCCGTCGCAAGTCTTCATCTACGGGCCGGACGAACCGCGAACGACCGACTACCCGTTCCTGCGCGATCTCTACGCGCGGCTCCGGAAGGCCGTACCCGGCTTCCCGATCATGCAGACGATCGGAGACCCCAACCCGCAGAACCTGGTCGGGCTGGTCGACATCTGGTGTCCGCTCACGGCCCGCGCGGAGACGGATTTCTACCGGGACCGGCTGGCGGCGGGCGACACGCTCTGGACGTACGTCTGCTGCAGCCCCAAGCCGCCCCATGCCAACTTCTTCATCGACGAGCCGGCCGTCGATCACCGGGTGCTCTTCTGGCAAGCCCACAAACTGGGCGCGACGGGCCTGCTCTACTGGTGCGTTTGCTGGTGGCCGGGCCTGCCGACGCCGGCGTCGGGCGGGCCCGCGTTCCCCGAGGTGCCGATCGACATGGCCGACGCAGGGACCTACCAGTCATTCAAATGCAACGGCGACGGGATGCTTGTCTACCCGGGCCCCGATTGGACGCCCTATTCGAGCCTGCGTCTGGAGGTGATCCGCGACGGCATCGAGGACTATGAGTACCTCGCCCTGTTGGCCGATCTGGTTGAGAAGGCCAAGGCCCTGTCGGATGCCCGCCGTCCCGACACGGCCTTGCTCGCCGAGGCGGAATCGCTCGCGCACGTTCCCGACTCGATCAGCCGCACGATGACCGACTACACGAAAGGCCCGCAAGACCTCCTCAACCACCGCCGCCGCGTCGCCGAGATGATCGAGCGGCTCGCCCAGCTTGTGCCAGAAGACTGACGGTGCGAGTGGAATCGATTGACACCGCCCGGCCAGAGAACAATACTGGTCTTCGGCAGGCCGCCGGCACGGGGCCGGCTGCTGCGTCCGACGTTTTGGCTCCCCGAAACACGGTGACTCGCCATGAAACAACACTTGATCCTCACGCTGCTTGTCCTGGTGTCGCTGCTGGCCTCATCGGCCGGCCTTGCGGCCGCTGAATCGAGCACGGCAAAGCCCAATATCCTCTTCATTTATTCCGACGACCACGCGCAAAACGCCGTCTCCTGCTACGGCTCGAAGGTGAACACAACACCCAACATCGACCGCCTGGCCCAAGCCGGTGCCCGGTTCACCAATTCGTTCGTGACGAACTCCATCTGCACCCCGGGCCGTGCTACGTTGTTGACAGGGCAATACTCCCACGTGAACGGCGTCCCGGTCTTCAACCGCTTCGACGGTTCGCGGGATAACGTCGCCAAGCATTTGCAGGCCGGCGGCTACCATACCGGCATGATCGGCAAGTGGCACCTGGGTTCCGATCCCACGGGCTTCGATCGTTGGATCGTGCTGCCCGGCCAGGGCCGATATTGGGATCCCGACTTCCTCGTGCCCGGCCGGAGACTCGGCATCCAGGGCCATTGCACCGAAGTGACCACCGACCTGGGGATCGAGTGGCTCAAGACGCGGCCCAAGGACAAGCCGTTCTTCCTCATGCTCCACCACAAAGCACCGCACCGTGCCTGGGAACCCGACGAACGAAACCAAGCGATCTTCAAGGACAGGAGCTTCCCCGAACCGGAGACGTTCTGGGACGACTACGCCACGCGCCCCGCGGCCCTGCCGTCTAACGAACAGACGGTGGCCAAAGACCTCACTCGCCGCGATCTCAAGCTTGAACCGCCTGCCGACCTGAAAGGGCCGGCCCGCAACAAGTGGCTGAACGAAAAGCCCATGGAGCTTGAAATCGTCGACTCGAACGGAACCAAGAAGACGCTTACCGGAAAAGACCTCGTCCGCTGGAAATATAAGCGTTACCTGCAAGACTATCTGGCCTGTGTGCAGGGGGTCGACGACGGCGTGGGCAAGGTGCTCGATTATCTCGAGGATGCCGGGCTGGCCAAAAACACCGTCGTCTTCTACTCGGCCGACAACGGCTGGTACCTTGGCGAACTGGGCCTCTACGACAAGCGCTTCATGTACGAGCCCGGCCTTCGTGCCCCGCTCATCGTGCGCGGACCCGGCATCGAAGCCGGCACGACGCCGGCGCCGTTCGTCGCCAACATCGACCTGGCGCCGACCTTCCTGGACCTTGCCGGCCTGCCCGTTCCCGATTCGATGCAAGGATGTTCGCTGGTCCCGCTGTTGCACGGCCAAACGCCGGCCGATTGGCGCACGTCGGTCTACTATCGCTACTACCACGACCCCGGGCATCACAACACGGCCGCCCACTACGGGGTCCGCACCGCCACGCACAAGCTCATCTATTACTGGAAGAAGGACGCCTACGAGATGTTCGACCTTACGGTCGACCCCTGCGAGCAGCACAATCTTCTTTACGCTCCTGAGGAGGCGAGCAAGCCCGAGGTGGCCGCGAAGTTTGCCGAACTGAAGGCCGAGATTGCCCGCCTGCAAAAGCAGTACCGGGACGACGGCCAATACGCCGACCCGGACACGTGGCCTGAGGGGGGCGCCGACGGCCCGTTCAACGACAAGCGGCCCATCGGCGTCAAGACGGTTGCCGAGGCCATTGCCGCCACGGTCTCGGAATAAGGTGCCTGGAGGCGTTTCAATCAGACGCTGCCGTGGGCAATCCCGGCCGCACGATCAGGCGGAGTATCGCAGGATCCGCAGCGAGCGTGGGGGAAGCTGCCATTGTCTGGCGGGCGCGGCGGCGAGGTCGTCGGTGGTCACGTACGCGTCGGTGGTGGCGACCTGTTGGGCCGATTGTCCGTAGTTCGCCAGAACCAGATAGAGGTGCCGATTGGCAAAGGCCGAAGCCACGCAATTCTCCGGCAGGGGCGCGGCAAACAGGTCGGAGTCGGCGATTTCCAGGTAGGCCCAGGTTCCGTCTTCCACCAGGGGCAGGTAGTTCTTGAGCCAGCGAGCGTGGGCCGGCCGCATCTCAGGGTTGGGGGGAATGGGGTCCCAACCGCCGTAGATGTAGGGCCCGTCCGGATGAGCCTGGTAGTACTTCCAGGCTTCTGCGTAGAATCCGCCTGATGTCACTCCCGGCAGGCGCGGAATGGGGATCGCGCTCCGTTCCCCAGTGAGAGGCCGTCCCCCTTGCAGCAGCGGGAACTGCATGTAGGGAATCGAGTGCAGAAAGTGTTCGTCAGCGCCTTCGGTTCTGGCTGCGGTGCCTTGGATGCAGGGGACGACGTAAGGCGTATGATTCTTGGTCGCTTCGCGGAGGCCGTCGGCATTGGCGACGTTTTCGCCTACCCAGAGGTAGTCGTAGACCTTGAGGCCGCCGGTCCGGGGCTCGTTGGCGCGATCGGCGTGCATCTTGTAGATTCCGCCACGGCGTTTCACCTCCGAGTAGATGAGGTGCAGGAGATCGGTCACGGCGCCGTCGTACTCGGGGGTCTCGTTGAATGCGGCCGTCTCGTCCTGGGCGGGCTCCTTGATTCGTTTCCCCGCGTTGGGAACATACCCCCAGTCGTTGTAGAGGCCGTCGAGTTCGTAATCCTCCAGGATCTGCACCATGCGCGGCAGGAAGTAGGCACGCCACCCGGGGCTGGCCGGCGAACACCGCACCAGATCCCACCAGCCGAACAGCCCGTCGCCCGGTCGCGACCACTCCTTGCGGTAGTCGGGATCACTCGCATTGAAGTAGCCGCTCGAGGCATAGGCCAGGATCTTCATGCCGCGATCGTGGACCATCGTGACAAAGCGGCGAAACCCCTCGGGGTTGACCGAGGTCAGCTTGTTACCCCCGAACAATCCGTAGCGGTCGTTCCATTCGTCCATCACGTGGATCAACTGAATTCCATGGTCCTTCAGCCGATCCAGTTCCTGTTCGTCGTATTCTCCGGGCTCCCAGGGCGTGCGGCTGGGATACTCGCCCATGTTGTAAACGCATTGGGCGGGGAGATAATCAGTGATCAAGTGTTTGCGCATGCACCGGCGTATCTTCTGCGTGCAGATGCCGATGTTCGCCAGACGCCGCCGGTGATCGTCGGCCGTGAAGCTGGCGAGAATCGCCGGTGTGCCCGATGCACCGGCGGCAGGGCGTGCCGCCGGCGGGTCGCTTGCCTGAAGGGTGCTGACGGGGAGTGATATCGCGGCACCTACGGCGGCGCCCTTGGCGCCGGTCTTGAGAAACTGTCGCCTGTCCATGATAGACCCCTGGTGACTACGGCTGGTTCGACTACGCCAATTGCTCCCGGTTCTCGTGAATCTTCCCAATGGCAGCGGCGATGTCGTCCATATCTTCCTTGGTTCCCAGCAGGAGTCGCTGGCTGAAGCAGACGGCCTCGCTGCAAAGGAGATCGTTGTCGGGACATTCGATCTGGGCTCGGCAATGGTCGAGCTGGTCCCGGGAGTACATCCGCTGGAAATTGCGGGAACTCAACGTGTCCTCGATGAAGGCCGCCTTGTTCAAACGGCCGTAACCGCCGGAACTGGGGATGCCCTCCGCCCGCAACGCGGCGATGAACTTGTCTCGTGGGGCGCCGTTGAACTCCTGCGGGTCGTAGCGGAATGGATAGAGATGATAGGCCGCCCGGGTCACGCCGTCGTAGAGCCTGTGCGGCGTGATTCCGGGAATCTCGCGGAGTTTCGCCGTCAGATAGACGGCGTTTTCCCAGCGCCGCTGCGTCTGCTCCTCGAGTCGGGCCATCTGGGCCAGGAGAATGGCCGCCTGGAACTCGGTCATGCGGCACTTGCTGCCCAGCCTGGATCCGCCGTGCCCGAAGTTGTGATAGGAAACGGCCCGATCCATCACGGCGTCGTCATTGCCGACGACGGCGCCGCCTTCCCCGCAGGTGAGGTGCTTGGAGTTCTGGAAACTGAAACAGCCCAGGTTGCCGTGCGTGCCGCATTTCTTGCCGTTCAATTCGGCCAACCACGCCTGGCATGCGTCTTCCAGGACCACCAGGTTATGCTTCCTGGCAATCGCGTTGATCCGATCCATGTCGGCCGGCAACCCGTAGATGTGGACGGGCAGAATGGCCCTGGTGTTCGGCGTGATCTTTGCCTCCATCTTCTCCGGATTCACGAGGAACGTCTCGCGATCGGTATCGACCATGATGGGCAAGGCGCCCGAGAGCAAGATCACGCTGACCGAAGCCACAAAGGTATAGGGACCGACGAGCACCTCGTCGCCGACGCCGATGTCGAGCGTGTTGAGCGCCGTGAGCAAGGCGGTCGTGCCGTGGGTGGTGGCCAGACAGCGTTTCGCCCCCAGTAGTTCCGCGTATTTCTTCTCGAACTCGGCCACCACTTTCGAACGGGACCAGACGCCGCTACGGAGCACGGACACGACTTGCGGTTCGTCGCGATCCTTATCCCAAATGGGCCAGCCGGGAAAGCCTTTGGTGCGCACGGGCGTGCCGCCGCGGACCGCCAGTTTGGATGTGACCCCGCTTGCCGCGGCGCGTGCCGGAACGCTGCGGCCGGCCACCGCCGCAAGGGATCCCAGCGAAGTCGCCGCCACAAACTGCCGTCGTGTGAATCGTGCTGCGTCCATTTTTCGCTCCTTTTGTAATCTCCCCGTGAAACCGTAGACTCGCAGTCAGCGCCCCGATCATGGTGCGCGGAAG
>Ga0123331_1000416_pt1 | contig 44294 bp, 67 predicted proteins | sample BioC13SIPDNA_3_FD_89705 | JGI IMG/M metagenome (GOLD analysis project Ga0123331, IMG submission 89705) | Anaerobic biogas reactor microbial communites from Washington, USA - Biogas_R2_B C13 SIP DNA | ecosystem: Engineered > Bioreactor > Anaerobic > Unclassified | place: Washington, USA... | reverse complement strand
GGCCTTTATCAGCGGCTCCGGCGTGGAGCAGCCCAAGGGCATCGCCGCATACACGATGGTCGCCAACGCCTCCTACGCATGGGGCAAGGTCGGCTACATCGCTGGTGGCCATGCTTCCCTGCTTAACAACGCCGACAAGCTTATCGACCTCCAGCATGCCCTTAAGTCGGTCTACCGCAACGGCGCTGTGTGGCTTATGGCTGACAGCACGTTGAACGCCATCCGCAAGCTCAAGGACGGCGAAGGAAATTACCTTTGGAGACCGGGTCTTGCAGAGAACGCACCTGATACGCTTCTCGGGAAGCCCATCGAGATCGATGACAACGTTGACGCGATCGGCTTGAACAAATACCCGATCTTTTTCGGTAATTTCAAGCGGGCCTATCTCATCGTTGACCGGCTCGGAACCCGCGTGCTTCGTGACCCGTTCACCGCGAAACCGTACGTTGCCTTCTACACCACCAAAAGAGTTGGTGGCGGCATCGTGATGTACGAGGCGATCAAAGCCCTCAAAATCGCGGCAAACTAAAAACAACGGGGCCGGGTAACTGGCCCCTTAACCAAAACAGGAGGTAAAACACCATGAAAGACCTTTACAACCACATAGAATTCGTACAGGCGATAAAGCCCGTTCTCGTTTCGGATAACGCCGTTCCAGCGGCGGCAACCGTTGACCTGGCGGGGTTCAATTCCGCCGTGATCGAGCTTTCCGTAGGATCGAAATCCGCCGATACGGGAACAATCACCCTCAAGGCCGAGCATTCCGACGCTACCAGTTTCGCCAACGTCGCCGCCGCCGACATGCAGGGAGTAACCCCGGCAGAGGGCGTAATTTACACGATCGATGCCGATTCGGACGATTCCACGAGCCGGATCGTCAAATTCGGCTACGTCGGCGGGAAGCGATACCTCAAGCTCACTATCGCAAAGGTAGGTGCAAACGCAAACGGCGTGATCCTCGGCGTTACAGTGGTCAAGGGTCATGGCCTCGATGTTCCGGCCATTTCGTAACGAGGCCAAAGGAGGAACAGCAACCATGAAAAAATATCTCATAGTATTCCTGGTTTTCCTGCTGATCGCCGTGTTCGCCACAGCGTATGCGGCTGATACCACCTATGGCCCGAAGATCTATCACAAGCAGGGCGGCGATGAACTGGTGGCGGCGGACGGCGGCACAATAACCGTGGAAAGCGGGGGAACCATAGCGATCGAGGACGGCGGCAAGATCACCGGTCTCAACCTGGGCGCCGTGGCATCAAAAGTAATCACCCTGGCCGAGTCCTGGGTGCTGTCCGCGACAGAATGGATATGTTCCCTTCTCTCGATCAGCAGCGGCAGCGGCGCTATCTCGATCATAGCTCCCGATACCGCCGGGAAAGTCTTTATTGTCCGCAACGCGAGCCTCAGCGGGACGGTAACGATCAAAATCAGCGGAGGCACCGGCGTATCGATTGCGGCCGGAAAAACGGCGGTAGTCATGCATAATGGGACGGATTATGTCCGGGTGACAGCGGATGCAACACATTAAGCTCAACAAAGGGGGCGCAAGCCCCCTTCTCCTCATTCCTTGCCTGTTTATGACAACGTTGCTGGTGTGGGGCGCGGATGTCCATTACGGGCACGCCTATGCTTTCCTCATCAGCGGCATGGCAGCCATGGCCCTTATGATGCGTAACACCATCTTAACGGCGTTTGTCCTGTACCTTTCGTGCTGGTTTGCCTTCCTTCTGTCGGCAGGATCACGCGGAATCGTCCCGGTTGAAATCACCGCCCAGGCCGTTGACTCTATCATGCTGATCCTTGCCGGGATTGGTGTGTATATATGCACCAGACACAGCAAAGGGACCATCAGCACCTATTTAAACTGGATATGTATTCTCGTTCTCATCCTCATCGCCATGGGCCTCATTCAAGTGTTTATTGGCCATGGTTCCCCGGTGGCGACTCTGGGCAACCAGAACTTTTTCGCGGCGTTCATCGCCATATCGGTAGTTTTCTTCATCCGCCGTCGCTGGTGGGTCTTTCTCCCTGTCATAGGCCTCGCTCTTGCCTGTGCAAAGACCAGCACGGCAATAGCGGCTGCCCTTATATCCTGCGCTTTCTACTTTTGGGGATGGAAAGGGGCGGGACTGTCCATCATCCCGGCAGTGGCCTATTACGTCCTATTTAAGATCCCCGTTCACTCTCTTTCTCTGGGGACCCGTCTTGAATATTGGATCGATGCCTTGAGCAAGATATCAAATTCCTGGCACACCCTCATTTTCGGGGTAGGCCCCGGCGTTTACTGGCAGTTTCAAAACGAGCTGCACAGCGAGCCCGTCTATCTCCTCTTCAACCTTGGCATCGTCGGCCTGATCATCGTGGCCGCTTATATATTCCGGTCGTTTACTCAATGCACCGACAGGCGGCTTCAAGCGGCTCTTCTCGCTGTCGTCGTCGATTCCTTTGGGAACCACGTCATGCACACGGCCCCGACTGCACTGTTGGTGATCATCATCCTGGGCCTGATCGATAGAAAAAACACATTGGAGGCATCAACATGAAAAGACTGTCCATCCTTGCAATGCTCCTCGTGCTGTTGATACCGGCCATGGCATTCAGCGTCGGTACGGGGACATATACGACATCCTACAACCCCGATCAGGCGACGAATTACAAACACAAGGTCTTAACGGTGTCCATCACCGATGACACCGCCGGCACCACCGTTGCCCTGGCAGAAACAGACGTGCTCGGTTATTGGCTGTGTGCCATGGAAACCAACCCCGGCAGTACGGCCCCGACCGACGATTACGACATTGTGATTAACACGGCAGGCGGCGCGGATCTTCTCGGCGGGGCAGGCGCGAACCGGGACACCGCGAATACGGAAATAGCTTATCCCACGGTGGACAGCACGACCGGACAGAAAGGGTGTGTACCCATCAACTCGGCCCTGTCCCTCGTACTCTCCGGTAACTCGGTGAACAACGCGACGGTAGCGATAAAGCTGTTCCTGACGAGGCCGTAAGCGTGAAAGTAGCCCTGAAAACCGCCCCGACGATTGAACCGATCACGTTAAGTGAATTGAAGATGCACTTGCGCGTCGATTCGGAAACTCTCGCCGGGGATATCACCGCGTATCAGTCCATCCTTCCCGGGTCTCACGGTATCAGCGCAGGCGGGGCTTACACCCATGTCGGAACCGGCGTCTCAGTCATCGGCAAACAAGCCCTTGTCAATCTCAACGCGGGGACGGTCGGCGACGGCGGAACCATCGAGGCGAAGATTCAGGAGTCCGACGACAACGCCACATGGACCGATTGGACGGGCGGCGGTTTTACCCTCGTCAACGCGGCCAACGACAACGCGATTCAGGAGAAGCAGTACACCGGGACGAAAGCATACATCCGGGTAGTAGCCAAGGTCCTCGTCGCGGCCTGTGAATTCGGGGCGGATGTGATCGTCGATGCGGCAACCACGGCAGAGGATGACCTGTTGACGGCGATCATCACCGCGGCAAGGGAGCACGTCGAGGACATCACCCGCCGGGCGCTTCTTACGCAGACCTGGTACTACTATCTCGATAAGTTCCCGGACAAGGACTTTATCCGGCTGCCTTTCGGCAATCTTGCCAGCGTAACCAGCGTGAAATACAAGGACAGCGACGGGACGGAAACCACAATGACCGTCACAACAGACTACATCGTCGAGACCAACGGCGACGGGTGTGGGCGTCTCGTCCTGCCATACGGCATAAGCTGGCCGTCCGTAACCCTTTACCCGAGCAATCCCATCACCATAGAGTTTGTCTGCGGATGGACGTCGGCAGCATCAATCCCGAAGAAGATAAGACACGCCCTTTTGATGATATGCGCGGACCTGTACGAGAACCGGGAGGCTCAGTCATCAAGCCAGTTTGCGTATCAGGAGAACAAGACGGTCAAAGCGCTGTTGGCCTCATCGATACTCTGGGAGGAATTCGAGTGAGAGCGGGCCGCCTTGACAGACGCTTGACCCTTCAGCGCAAGACCGCCACCGAGAATGACTACGGCGAGCCCGTGGAAACGTGGACGACGCTTGCCACGGTATGGGCTGAGAAGATCCCCGTCCGTGGTTCTGAAAGGTACGCGGCAATGCAAACGGTAGCGGAAGTCGAGGAAAGGTTCAAGATCCGCTACCGCACGGGCCTCACTCCACTGGACAGGGTTATCTGCGACGGCATCACATACGACGTTCAGGGCGTTCTCGAGATAGGCAGACGTGAGGGCTGGGAAATACTGGCGAAGGCGAGGGCTGAATAATGGCGAAAGGCGCTTTCAAATTTGAACTCGTCGGCATGAAGGAACTGATGAGCGCTCTCGAACAACTCCCTACCGTCGCCATGCAGAAAGGCGCAATCCGCAACGCCCTGAAAGATGCGGGCCAGCCCGTTGTAGATGATGCCAAGGCCAACGTCCCTGTCGATTCGGGGCACTTGCGGGATTCCATCAAGGTGTCACAGTCGCTCAAAAAGTCGCAGCGCAGGGGACGTTATGACAGGTCGAGCGTCACCGTGTATGTCGGTAGCTCAAGCCCCTTGGCTCACCTGATAGAGTTCGGCACCACAAAGCGCGTCCTCAAGGAGCCGCGCATTGTCACCATCGGCGGTAAGACGGTACAGATCACGCATACCGGACAGGTATCACCGAGGCCGTTTCTCCGTCAGGCGTGGGACGCGAAGAAAAACGAGGTGTTGAAACGGTTAGGCGACGCACTGTGGCGGCAGATAGCAAAGTCTGCACGGAGATTGGCAAAGAAGGCGTCTCGCGGGACGCTGACCAGACGACAGATTGAAGGATTGAGTAAATGAGTGTCGATACGATAGAGAAGGCAATCCGGGCAATCCTCGTCGCTGACAATGTGGATATGAGCGCGGCGAGGGCTTCCGGTTCCGTCGACCTCGCAGACATGCGTCTCAGTCTCGTCGATGGAGCCGCCTTCGTTGATTTCAGCGCGGCAGGGGTATTGACGCCGTTTTTGAACCACAAACTCACCATCACCGACAGCGCAGGTAAGAAAGCCATAGGCTACATCAAGGCGGCGGGGACGGGGGAGACGTATGGGCCGGAATTGGTCAGCGATACGGGATTTGCCGATGCAGGTCAGTGGAATGCAGGTGCGGGTTGGTCGGTATCTGGTGGCATTGCCACCGCAACGGCATCGTCTGGAAACCTGTTCAACTCGTCGGGAACCAAAACCACTTACGGAGCGCTATACAAGACAGTAGTAGATATAGTCCGTTCGAGTGGTAGTATTGGTGTGAGATATCCCCAACATGGAACTAAAATGTCGGCAACGGGTACATATACCCAATATATCCTGGAATCATACGCCGCAGGGTATTGGCCCATGCTCACAGCATCATCATTTACCGGCACAGCCGATAATCTATCGGTAAAAAAAGTTCTTACCCCAAGCGCAACTGGTGTCACCATCACCTCCACACCGGGCGGGACAACGTACAATTGGACGAGTATAGAGAGCGGGTTTAATTACAATGATGCGAGCGGGTATACGTACGAGATATCAGCAAAGGATATGGTGAAGACGATAACGACCCGTTGTTACCCGGTGACGCTGCCGCAGAATCCCACGTACCCGCTCATACTGTTTTTCAGGGTGACGGGGATGCGGGACCACCATCTCAAGGGACCTTCCGGGCTTGCTCATCCGCGTTTTCAGGTGGAGGCCTGGGCCACAACCTACGACGCGGCCAAGACCCTGGCGAACGCCATCAGAACCGTGCTCGATGGATATTCAGGGACCGTCGGGACAGTCGACATCCGCTCGATCCTCATCGAGTCGGAACGGGATTTCTACGAAGAGGCTGTATCGTGCCACCGGGTCATCATGGACTTCTTTGTGTGGCACTCAGAATAAGAAAAGGAGGACAGAACAATGTCAGACGGATTGGTTTCTCAGGGAACAGTGCTTGAAATGGCCACGGGTTCAGGAGGGGCCGTAACTATTACGGCAATGGCCCTCGGCAATCCCACTATCCTGACCGCCGCCGCTCACGGCCTTTCTAACGGCGATGTCGTGACACTTGCGGCGTTTACCGGCGCTGGCGCGGCGACACTCAACGACAAGGTATGTGTGGTTAAAAACGTGACGACCAACACGTTTGCCGTTGACATCGACACCACCGGAAAAACTATCGTTGGCACGGCGGCCAAGGCCACACCCGTTGCATGGACGGAGATCGCAGAGGTGACGGATTGGGACGGCCCGAGCGGAACAGCTCAGGTCATCGACATGACTTATCTCACAGCCACCGCCAAGCACAAAAAACCGGGCCTGCCCGATGAAGGACAGTTTACCCTATCGATCAACTGGATACCCACGGACGCCGGTCAGCAAGCGGTTGCGACCGCCAGAGCAGAGCAGGCGGAGAAGAACTTCAGAGTCACCTACGAAGACGGCAGCACGCAGACTTTCGCCGGCTACGTCCTCGGGTTCGCAACCTCCGGCGGGGTTGACAACAAGGTGGCGGGTTCCATCACCATTGAGATCACCGGGGCGGTGACGACGACCCCGGCGGCGTAAGAGGGATTATGAACAGGATAACCGGCGAGCGTACGGTAGATATTAACGGTCAGGGCTACGTCATGCGCTTTACGTGGCGGGCCCTGGCCGAGATAGAAGCAGACTATGGCGACAATCCAAACCTGTTCAAGCCCGAAGTACTGGCGAAAGTGACCGCTGCCGGACTCAGGGACCGACACCCCGACATGACGCCCGAACGGATCATGGAATTGTCGCCTCCGCTGATGCCACTCTGTGTTGCCGTCAGGGAGGCGATACAATGGGCCTACTTCGGGGCCGAGACGGTGCCGAAAACGGAAGCCCGGACAGAGGTAAAAAAAAACCGCCTGGCGGATGGGTTGTCAAGGCTTATAAAGCGGCTGTTGCGGCGGGGGTGAACCCGGCTGAGTTCTGGAACCTGACGCCCTACCTGACGGGGAAGGCCGTTGTCGCCATGAACGACGAGACGACGACGCGCATCTGGACGCTGGCAGCCATGACGAGGGCAAAGAAATTGCCGAAACTGGACAAATTGTTGAGTAAGACAAAGCCGGAAAAGAAGGACATGGGGGGCCTGAAGATGGCCCTTGCGGGCATTATCCCGAAGAAGAGGGCGTAGTATGGCTGAACCCATTGGAGCATTACGAGCCGAAATGTCAGCGGGTTGGGCACAGTTCCAGTCCGATATGCACAAGGCGCGTGATGCCGTCAAGAACTCGGGCGCCGCCATGCAGCAGAGCATGGACAAGGCGAAGAAGTCCTTCGACCTGACGAGCCTGTCCATTGTGAAGATGGCCGGGGCCGTGGGGAGCGTCTACATGGTCAAGCAGCTCATGACCATAGCAGACACCTACACGTTGATGGATAACAAGCTAAAGCTCGTCACCGGGTCGGCCGACGAGCTGAAGTATGTTCAGGACGCTCTCTACCAGCAATCTCTCCGGTCCTTCTCATCCTACGAGTCATCCGTTGACCTGTATTCCCGGTTCGCAAAAGCCACGGAAACGCTCGGGACAAGTCAATCAGAATTATTGAGGGTAACGGAAACGCTCAACAAGGCAATGATTATCTCGGGCGCAACGCAGGAAGAGGCGAAGAACGCGATTGTCCAGTTATCACAGGGCATGGCTTCCGGCGTACTCCGGGGTGAAGAATTTAACTCCATTATGGAGAATGGCAGCCGGATCGCAAAAATGCTGGCCGATTACCTCAAGGTCGATATTGGACAGCTCCGGGAAATGGCAAAAGAGGGAAAGATCACCTCTGAAACTATGATGAAGGCGTTCACGGCGGCCACGGATACCATCGACAATGAATTTAAAAAGATGGAACCCACCATTGACCAGGCCATGACCAATCTTAAGACCGTTTTCGGGCGGCTCCTGTCCGATTCGAACAAGAGCGCGGAGGGTACCAAGTCGGTGGCCGAAGAGATCATGAAGCTGGCGGACACCATCGAGAAGAACAAGCCGGGTATCATCGAACTGTTCACGGAGATCATTGCTCTTGCCGGGAAGGCCGCACGAGCGATTGGCAATATCGGTCAATCTCTTCAGGGATGGGCCGCCGTCAGGAAAGGCGACCTCGGGTTTATGGACTTTGCCACGATGGGGCCGGATGACCTGAAGAAGTGGCTGTCCGAAAACGATACCGAGGAGAAAAGGCTACAGAACAGGATAGCCAAGCTCCAGCAGAAACGTGCAGGGGCAATATTGCCGCACTACCAGATACCGATAGACAAGGAGATCGCAGAGCTTGAGGCCAAACTTGCGGCCGTCAGGAAAGGGGCAGAGTCAGATGCAGTCAACTATTTTCCGCCCGGCAGGCAGAGAACCGCTACCGGCGGAGAGAAGGACAAAAAGAAAGGCAAGACCGACGAGGAAAAGCTGGCCGAGAAGGCAGAGGCCGAGATCCTCAACCTTCAGCGGGAGGCCGCGGCGGTAGGCGATGTCACCCGGGAAGAGAAAATGCTGTGGGAAGTCACGGAAGGCAAGTACAAGAATCTGGATGCAAGCCAAAAGAAGCGCCTTGTTGACCTTGCCGCCGAGATCGACAGCCTCACGCAGATGAACGAGGCCGAAAAAGAGATCATCAAGAACTGGGAGGAGAACGAGAAAACTATCGAGGGACTGAAAGAGCAGGCGGCCACCATCGGCATGACCGAGGCTCAGGTCACACTCTACAAGCTCGCACTCAAGGACGCAACGGCCGAACAGATTGCGGCCGCATCAGCGACCCTCGCCGACATCGAAAAGAAAAATGAGCTGAAGCAGATCCTTGAGGACATCAGGTCTCCGTACCAGGATTATCAGGACAAGATTGCCACTGCCAACGCCCTGTTGGTCGAAGGGAGCCTCAGCATTGAGGAATACACCCTGTATATGGCCAAGATGGCTGGGGAAATGGAAAAGGTTGCGGAGGACGGGAAGGATCAGTTTAAGGAGTTGAAAGACGCGATAGAAGGTTGGGGCAAGGACAGCGCGAAGGCGATAGCGGATTTTGCCGTAAAGGGCGCCGGTTCTTTTTCGGACATGGCCGAATCAATCATATCCGACCTGATACAGATGATGGTCTACCAGAACATCACGAAAGGCCTCTTTGAAGGCATGGGAACGGGCGTAAGCGGCTTTTTGTCAGGCTTCTTTGGCGGCGGTCGTGCAGGCGGCGGCTCGGTCTCTCCTGGCAAAATGTACGAGGTCAACGAAACCGGACTCCCCGAACTCCTCAACATCGGCAATCGGCAATTTCTGATGATGGGGAATCGAAGTGGGTCCGTTGTGGCGGCAACAGGCGGTTCATCCTCCGGCGGTGGTACCAGGCAGGGGTCAGGCTCCGGCGCCCCGTCAGTCAACGTCATCATCAACAACAACAACAATTCCGACGTGTCGCAACAGTCACAGTCCAATGGCAACGGCGGTATTGACCTGATCGTGACTGTAGATAACCTCGTTGCGAAGAATCTGAATAAGCATGGCTCAAGCTCCAGTAAGGCTCTCCGTAAGGGCTATGGGGCAAGGCCGATACTGACAGGGAGATAACATGTCTATACCCGTATGGCCAGCGTCCCTTCCTCAAAGGCTCCTGATAAAGAGCTATTCCGAATCTCCCGCTGATGTCCTGTTGCGTACGTCCATGGACTTCGGCCCGGCAAAGGTTAGGCGAAGGGGAACGGCGGGGCCACGGCCTGTATCGGGGAGCATTATCGTCACTGCGGCTGAACTTGCCACGTTCAAGACGTTTTTCAACACGACGTTGTTGGGCGGGTCACTCCGGTTCCGCTGGCGCGATCCGATAATCAGCGGCCAGACAATGCTGGTTAACACTGTTTCGGGGGCATCGGGCATTGTCGAAACATCCGACGGCATGGCATTTGTCGATTCGGGAACAGACATTGCGGAATATGACGGCTGTAAGGCGATTGTTACCGATTCCGCCAGTAAGACCGCGGTAGGCTATATCCATCACGACACCTCGGATGACCCTTTTGTGCAGATGACCTACGCCTCTTCGGGTTCAAGTGGCATAAGGGTTGCCGATAATGATAACATAGATTTCGGCACGGGGAATTTCACCCTTGTCTGGAAGGGGGCGTTGCCGGATTGGACACCCTCGCCGCCAGGAGTCAGATTAATCAAGAAGCGTAATGGTGGTGGCTGTTATGACTTTTATATATCAGCTGATGGGAAAATAGGCATTTATAACGGAGCTGTCAGCTATATGGTGGATAACCCGGCATTAACAGATGGAACAATACATGAAATAACAGCAGTAGTAACCCGAGAAACGGCATCAGTGTCCGGGTCAATGGTCTTGTATATTGATGGTAGCTTGCATCGGACAGTGACAATACCCGCTGGTGTCCCTGCATCATGGTCGAACAATGCATCATTGGAAACATTAGGCTATATAATTGGAAAAAGACATGCTGGCACCGTGAGCAAGGTTATCACCTACAACCGCGCCCTCACCGCCGCCGAAGTCCTGAGTTTGTACCAAAACGGAGTTGCCGAAGCGGATAAGTGGGGGAGTCAGACGGCACTTAACGTATCATCATGTGTCAACCAGTCGTATGATACCTTTGACGGAGCAAGTAGTACTGGGTTTCATGCGGCTTATACTGGCACTGGAACTCAACGTGCTAGTACGCACGATGAAATTCCGTACGTGCTTGGAAAACGTTATAGCGTCAGTTTCAACGCGACGCTTACATCAGGTCGGGCACCTATTGTTTATCCTCTTGCATGCGTAGGTGGAACATCAGTAGGTGCTACTGCTCAGACCATAGTAGCTGGAGCAAATTTACTGGAATTTACAGCTACAACAACTACTACGGGTGTGGTGCAGTTTTATAATACAGCGGCGGCGGAGTATACAATAGATAGCTTGGCAGTAAGGCAACTCGGCGCAACCCTCGCCCTCGAACCCGAAGGCATCAACACAACTAACTGGACAGACTCATCGGACAACGGCCTCGACGCTTCGTATCCGGCTACGGGATACAGTATCTACCCTGATGGGACAGGGGTAAGAATAGCGTCAACTGCAAACGGTTCCGCATACAATTTCTCATCCATCGAGGACGGGTTCAGCGCATCAGGCGTACACACAATAAAAATCTATGACTATCTGGAAATGCGCTTTACCAAAACCCCGTCATGGCAGGCCTTGTCCGGCGACCTTTTTGAGATAGCCCTTGAACTGGAGATCCTGCCATGAACGTATCCCTCAACTTCCGTCAGGCGGCCTACGCATCTGAAACGGGGCGGTTCCCGATTGGCCTCATCACCATCAGCCATGATGATCTTGCAGAGGACATTCTCGTTTCGACAGACCCGACAGCCCGTCTCGAGGAACACACAACGGACGTACAGATCGTATACGGTACGGTATCGCGGGGCAATACCTACCTGTTTTTCCCCATGAGAATCAAACTGCCCGACGATACCGACGAGGGGCCGGGCGAGATGCAGATTGAGATAGACAACGTTCACCGGACGTACATCGAGACGATACGGAGCATTTCAACTCCTGCATCGTTCACCGTTGAATGGGTGATGGACAATGACCTCGACACAGTAGAGGCGTCATGGCCTGATTTCCAGTTGGTCAATGTCAAATACAACGAGACGATAATCACTGCGACGCTGAAACTTGAGACTCAGGAACGAGAGCCGTTCCCGTCGGGCAGTTTTTCACCGTCATACTTTCCGGGGATATTCTGATGGCATGGACAGACGAATATATAAACATCCCTTTCCAGTGCGACGGTCGTGACCGCTCCGGGTGTGACTGTTACGGTTTGGTCTGTCTCGTCTACAAGGAACGCCTCGGCATCGAGCTGCCGGACTATAAGGGTGTGTTTACCGATCACGACATAGCCACTCTGCGCCGCGTGGCCAAGGAAATGAAATCCTATAAGGAGAAATGGCAAAGGGTCCAAACCCCACAGCTTTACGATGTGGTTATGCTCAGGACCGGGGCGTATACATGGCACGTTGGCCTTGTCCTCGACAATCACCGGATGCTCCATGTCATGACCGGCATCAATTCAGTCGTTGAGGATTACACAGGCCGATATTGGGGCAATCGCGTTGAGGAATTCAGGAGGTGGGACCGTGCCTGATAGACAGGTTATCGTTTCCCCGTTTCCCACGCGCTCACCGAAACCCCTCATGGTCGCAGAGGGCATATCCATTAAGGGGATCATCACCCGGATGTACGAGCAGGGCAATGTCCCCGCCGTGTGGCGTGATTACCGGGTGATGGTTGAGGTCAACGGCGAGCCGATTCCGATGGACAAATGGGATACCGTCCCCTCCGTCAATGACCATGTTCTGATCTACGTTCCCCTGCATGGCGGTGGCGGTGGTGGCGGCGGGAAGGATCCCTTGAGGACAATCCTGTCGGTTGTCGCGATTGCCGTTGCTATAGCCGCACCGTATGCCCTTGCGGCATCATTCGGCGGGAACCTGTTAACCTTTGCAGGCATGAGCGCGGGCGCCACCATATCGATGTATTCGGGCGTGGCCTTAACCGCATCAATGATGCTCATCGATGCCATAGCACCCGTGAGACAACCTGATTCCGGTCTGTCAGGAACGACGAGCCAAACGTACAATGATAGCCCGACGTATAGCATCAGCGGGTCGAAGAATCAGTCAAACCCATGGGGCCCTGTCCCGGTCATCCTCGGTCGGCATCGCATCTACCCCGTGTACGGGGCAAAACCCTATACGGAGATAATCGGCAACGACGAGTATTTAAGAATGCTATTTGTCGCCGGATACGGACGTGTGGCGTGGAGCGACATCAGAATAGGTGAGACTCCGATATCGTCGTACACGGATGTACAAATGGAGGTGTTTGAAGGGACCCCGAGTGATGCGGCTCCGTCTTTGATTCCGTCGCAGGTCTACCAGGATTCCATAGGCGTCACGCTGACCCTTGCGGCGGGCACGGTGTGGCGGGCTGTCCGTCCCAACGTAGACGAGATATCCGTTGATGTCGTCCTTCCAAACGGCCTATGTGCCTATAATAGCGATGGAAGACGGGAATCGCGCAACATACAGGTACAGATTTACTACCGCGAGGTCGGCGGGGCCGCCGTCTATGTCAACACGATCAATTATACCGACAACACCCAATCGGCTATCAGGTTGGGGGGTCGGTGGAACGTAGACCGTACCAAATCATATGAAGTGGGACTTCTCAGGGCATCACCCGAAACGGGCGACCCCCGCATCATAGACACCGTGCAATGGTCTGTTCTAAGGGGCACTCTCTATAATCCTCCCGTAACGTTCCCGCATCCATTGGCAATGATCGCATTGAGAATAAAGGCTACGGGACAGCTGAATAATGTCATCGACTCCCTGAACGCCATTGTGACGAGTTACGCTCCGACATGGAACGGGGCGGCATGGACAACGGCAGAGAGCGTGACACAGAATCCGGCAGCCCTTTTTCGGCATGTCCTGATGCACAACGCGAACGCACGAAGGAGAACGGCGGCTCAGATAAATGATGCTGTCCTCGGCGAATGGTACACCTTCTGCGAAACCAACGGGTACAAGTTCAACATGATTCGCGACTACCGGACGTCTGTTTGGGAATGTCTCGCTGATATCGCGGCGGCAGGCAGGGCGAGCCCTACGCTTACCGATGCCCTGTGGTCGGCTGTTTGTGACACGGGCGATCAGATTACCGTACAGCATATCTCACCCCGGAACAGTTGGGGGTTTGAAGCAGAAAAGGCGTTTTACCATCGGCCTCATGCGTTCCGAATCCCCTTCAAAAATGAGGATAACGACTATCAGGACGACGAGCGGATAGTCTACGATGACGGGTACACCTCAGCAAACGCGACAGAGTTTGAGTCTATCGAATTCCCCGGCGTAACCGACCCCGATCTGATATGGAAGTTCGGACGGTTCCATATTGCACAGGCGCGGCTCCGGCCCGAGACATACAAAGTGTCTCAAGACTTCGAGCATCTTGTTTGCTATCGGGGCGCGAAAGTCCTTGTCTCTCACGACGTGCCAATGTGGGGCAGCGGATGGGCGCGGGTGAAATCCCTTGTTGTCGACGGGGCAAACACCACGGGAGTTGTCCTCGACGATGTTGTAGTGATGGAAGCGGGGAAACTTTACGCCTGTCGTTTCCGGCTTGCCGACGAGGACAATACAAGCCTGTGCCTGTCCATCGAAAACGAACCGGGCGAGACCGATACGCTGACATTTCAGGCGGCGATACCGACGGCAACGGGACCGCAGGCCGATGACCTGGCCATGTTCGGAGAGGCCACACGGGAAACAACGGAATGTCTTGTAAAATCAATAGAGCGGTCACATGATCTTGTCGCCCGCCTTACGCTGGTAGACTTTGCATCGGCTGTCCATAGCGCGGACACGGGAGAGATCCCCGCTTTCAACCCGAACGTTACACAGCCGTCCGACGTGACACGGCTCATCCCCGCCGTCCCTTCCATCATCAGCGTCCAGTCGGGTACGGCGTGGCTTGAAATCCTGTCAAATGCTGTCCGGGCGCGGATGTTTGTCTCGCTGGCCCCGCTGTCGGGCACCATCAAAATAAGCTCTTACAAAATCCGCTACCGGATGCAGGAAAACGAGGTCTGGAATTACATCACCGTTGACCCTGATAACCCGACGGCGATCATCACAGGCATCACAGAGGGCGCGACATATGAGATACAGGCACAGGCCATAAGCGCATACGGCGTCGCCTCTGCATGGTCGGATGTCACCCTGCATTACGTCATCGGTCAGACCGAGTTACCCGCTGATGTCGACGGCTTTGCCTGTAACATTGTCGGAGCGGAGGCACATCTATCGTGGACGGCCAACACTGAGATTGACCTGTCGCACTATAAAATCAAATGGTCATCACTGACAAGCGGGGCGACGTGGGCGGCGGCTGTCGATGTCGTGGCGAAGGTAAGCCGGGCGGCTACAAGCGTTAATGTCCCCGCCATGGTCGGTACCTACCTTATCAAGGCTGTCGATTACGCAGGTAACGAGAGCGAGACGGCGGCGGCCTCCATCACCAACATATCGGGTATTGCAGGGCTTAATGTCGTTGAGACAGTGGAGCAACCCGCATGGGATGGGACGGGTACGCAGTGCGAGGAATCAGGTACCTACGGGGGCATCATCCTGTCCGACATGGGCGACCTGTACGATGTCGATGATCTCTACGACTTGGAAGACCTGTATGCTATTACCGGGACGCTCTACGGAAGCGGCTACTACACGCTTAACGATGTCGTTGACCTCGGGGCGGTTTACACGTCACGTCTCACGGCGGCGCTCACCGTATCGGGCCAGGATTTGAAAACCGACCTTTACGACGTAGCCGACCTGTACGCCATGGGCGATATGTTTGGCGCCCCCGAAGGGTCCTACTCAGCAGGTCTTGAGGTACGGACAACCAACGATGACACATCGGGGACACCGACATGGGGCGACTGGAAACCTTTTGCTGTGGGCGACTATACGGCGCGGGGTTATCAGTTCCGCATCGCCCTTACCAGGACGGCGCCGGCCATCACCCCTGTCGTCGAGGCCGTGTCCATCACAATCGATATGCCCGACAGAGTAATAGCGTTCACGGCACAAATCCCCGACACGGGCGGCACTGTCTCATTCTCACCTGCTTTTTACGCTGTTGAGGGCGTGGGTATCAGCACGATAGACGGGGCTGAGGGTGATGGGTACACGATCAGCAGTCAATCCGTCTCGGGCTTCAACATCGCCTTCACCAACGGCGGGAGCGGAGTTGCCCGGAACATCACGGGCGTTGCAAAGGGATATGGAGAGATAGTTTCATAAGGAGGATATATGGCAACCGCAAGTTTTACAACACCCGGAACCCCGCTGACGATGGCGGCATTGAAAACGTTCCTCGATGCGGCTCTCGGGGAATTGCTGAACAGGCACAGAGGGGCTTCGGCTCCGGACAATCCGGTTGAGGGACAGCTTTGGTGGGATTCATCGGGCGACCCCGTAGACGTGTTGAAACGGTACACGGTGGCGGCGGGGTGGAAATCCCTGTTGACAGTAAATAAGACGACGGGGGCCGTTACCATTCAGTCATTGACCCTTACGGCTGCGGCGACGGGCTTTACCATCGCGGGCGGCACTACGAGCAAGACCCTTACTCTTGATACCAACGTTACCGCAACAAACCTCATGCTCAAGACGGGTGCCAACCTTGCTATCGGTTCCGATGCCAACGGAGATATGTACTACCGTGCGGCAGGTGTCCTTGCCCGTCTTGCCAAAGGGACAGCCAATCATAAGCTGTTCATGAACGCAGGGGCAACGGCTCCCGAATGGGCGGCGGGGATAAAACGGATAACGGGCACACGCATGTTTAATGCCGCCTCTGGCGATGTGTCTTATTCGGGAGTGGGGTTCAAGCCGTCATTTATAAAAATCTTAGCGGGGGTCGATGCAACCGTTGCACAATCATGGGGGTTCTGTGATGCTGGTGGCAATTCAAGTACATCTTTTAGAGCGGCCGCATCTGTATATAACCGGAATAATGTTTACTGTGTGCTTGTGTATGGCGGTGGCGCAGATTATCAAGCGGCGCTACTGAAATCCTTCGACGCTGATGGTTTTACGCTTACATGGACAAATGCAGGTGCATCGACAGCAAACACAATAACAATGTCGTTTGAATGTCATCGATAAGGAGGTCACAATGTATCGAGTTGCCATAAACAAATCAACGGGCAAAGTAATCGAGATGCAGAGCGGGGGCTACGAGGATGAAGCATTGAGAGAAACCCGCCTCGCCACCCTGACCACCAACGCTCTGAACGCAGGGTACACTGCTGACCAGATCGAGGTGAAGTGGGTCACAGATGCGGAATATGCCGCGCTCACGGCCCCGACAGCGGAAGAAGTGGCGGCACAGATGAAACAGCAGGCCATAGACGGTATCCAAGCCATCCTCGACGCTCAGGCGAAGGAGTTAGGCTTCGACACCATCCACACCGCCGCCGTCTGGACGATCAGCAAGAACGGGGCGAGAAAGGCCCGCGCTGACGCTCTTGTCGCTTGGGCTGACAGCGTGTGGGATTTCGCCGAGGCTGAATGGGAAAAACAGGCAGAGGGGAAAGGGACGTATCTCGCTGTTGAAGCCTTTTTGGCGGCGCTGCCGAAGTTCCCGGGGGTGACGGCATGAAGCGAATTATTCTCCTTGCCATCCTTCTCTGTCTGGTCGTCACCCCCTGCCATGCCGCGAAAGGCTTCTTCCTCGTCAAAATGCAAGGTGGCAGCCCCATGCTAGGCGAACTCCCCTACAAAGGCTATGTCTTTGTCGGCTCCCAAATCATCGATAAAGTCCAGTACGGTGCATACAAAATCAGTGGCACACCCGAACAACTCGCGGCTATAGCGACAAGCCCTAATGTCCTTCAGATTGCCCCGTCCAAGGAATCATTGACGAAAACGGTGACGAGCAAGGCTATTAGCGATACAAGCGTTTTCCTCTCTGCCAAGGCCGTTCCTCTCAAAGAAACGTCAACACGGGAGGAAATGGTCAACACGATATTCAAGTCCTTTCATGAGAAGTTCGACATGAACGCTTGCGATGTCGTGGGGGAAGCGGAGGACGAGGCAGACTATAAGGCGGAAGTCAAACCCGTCGATGGTGAGGTGATAAAATGAAGAAACTACTCCTAGTCATCATTGCCCTTCTCATCGCATCGCCCTGTATGGCAGGGTCATTCACTTTCAGGGACGAATTTTCTACCGACAGGGCGGCGGGTGCGGTCCATAACTCAGCCGCAGAACCAGGAGTCGGGACGAGAACCGTAACCGATACAGAGAACAAGCTATCGATTGCGAATGGTGCGTTGACGTTCAGTGGAGGAAAGGCAAGTCTTTCAGAGCTAGACCCGTTGATAAAATTCCCTTCTATCACTAGAGCAGCAGGGAGAGGACTTTTTGTTAAAATTGGTTCTTACACATCGGGGAGAATAAACAACATCTATCTAAGCACGGATGGCAGTCAAAGTGGCACGAAAGTCGGACTTCGATGGATAAGTCCTACCCTGTATCACGCTAAATTTATTGATGTGACAAATGTTGCCATAGGTGACACAGCACCCCAAGCAAACGATGTGTGGGCTATATTCCTGAGAGCAACTGGCAATTTCACGTTTGTCAATAACAGGCTTATGTGGATTTCGGCTAGTGACGCAACAGCTACGTTATATCCAGCAATTAATAACTATGACGGAGTGTTTTCTGTCGATGCGATGCGAGTGCCTAGCACCCTCTGGCTCCCCTCCCCTCTCTGCTCCGACTCCTTCGCCACCGCATTCGGCACTTCAGACGGCGCGGGTCATGCTGAGTCAACAGGGTTAGGTTCCGGCGGTGCAGGCAAGGTGTGGAGCAATGCAGGGACAACATGGAGCGCATCAGCAGGCAAAGCGATTAACACGCCGACTCCCGGTGAGGAAAAACTTAGCAATGGTGGTTTTGCGGATGGAACAGGATGGACACCCGGAACAGGATGGGAAATAGCGGGAGGTGTTGCGACCAAGACAGCAGGGACGGCATCTTACCTGGCATCTGATGTAGTCGCTACCGTTGGCAAGTGGTACAAAAAGAGTGCTGACCTCACAAGGACGAGTGGTGGTTTTCAATTATTAGCAGGAGCGGCCTATAGCACAACTTTTACCTCTACCGCGACAGTCATTGATATTGCTAGAGCCATCACTACAGGAGTAATACAGATTTACACAGGAGCAACCGGAGCCGGAACAATAGACAACTTTTCCGCAAAAGAACTCACCCTCTCCGAACTCATCTCCGTCGTCGAAACCTCGACCCGTGACGTTATCGCTACCGTCGCAATCTCAACGACTCCCGCAGGAACGCCGGCGGGATTGGCGGTCGGCATAGATAGTGCGACAGACCCGAAGTACGGGGTGATTGCGTATCACGATGGGACTAATGCCAAGTTGGATAAACTGGTCAACGGGACATGGACTAGCGTCATCTCAGCCAGCGCAACGTTTAGCGCCAATGCAGAGATACGGGTCATCAGGGACGGGACAACATTTCGGTTGTACTACAACAACGCACAGGTCGGAAGCACTAGCACAATTTCAGATGTGGGGGATTACACGCTCCACGGACTGTTCAATACGCATACGACACCGATGGATGACTTCACGGTGTATGCGAGAGGAACAGGGGGAGAGTATTCCAACTTAAATGCCCTCATGTCTCCGCCACAGGGCGGGATGTTCCTTGGGATGGGGTTTTGCTTTTAATCACAATCGGAGGTAGGGGATGGACATCGGAACAGGGATCGCAATCGGCACTTTGGGCATCGGGGCTACAACGGTAATTGTCACGGCTATCAAGGCCAGGTCCGGCAACAACAATAACGGAAATGAAAAAGGGGCCTGCCCCCTGCACTCGGGGATAGACGCGACATTGGCATACCTCAAGGACTCTATGGACATCGTGCAGGAAGATATCAAGGACATCTTGCAAAAATTAGGGGGGTGAGCGTGAAGAACCCAATTCTGGAAGCATGGGAAAGGGCCACATACGAGGAGCAGATAGCGTTCCGGAACCTCATGGTTAAGCGGCAGAACGTCCTCCTGTGCAAGCAGTTGAGGATAATTAACAAGTGCCTGTTGAAACATCCGGAGAATGAACAGTGACCGCACAGGAAGGCAAAATATACGAAGGAGAAAACGGAATGATACACAAAATCAGGGAGATGCTGGAAAGGCACGAGGGAAAGAAATACACACCGTATCGCTGCACTCAGGGATTCCGCACCATCGGCATCGGGTACAACTTCGATGTGAACCCCCTCCCGCGGGACATCAAGGAATATCTCAGGGCGAACGGGCGTATCACCGACGAGATGGTGGACAGGCTGTTTACGAAGTCCCTGAGCGATGCGGTGGGCGCGTGTATCAGGCAGTACCCGGGCTTTGCCCTGTTCAGCGAGAACCGGCGCCTTGCCCTTGTCGATTTCATGTTTAACTTGGGGCCGGGGCGGGTGGCAAAGTTCGTGAACACGAACCGGGCAATCAACGAGGGCAGGTGGGCGGACGCGGCGGAAGGGATACGAAAATCACTCTACTGGAAACAACTCGGCGGGGATCCTCCGGGGACTGACGACGGGAGGTTGGAGCGGCCCGAAGAAATTTATCAAATGATCAAGGAGGGGTAATATGTATATCGTAATCAGCTTTATCATAGGAGCAGTGGCAGGCGGCGGCGTGATGTTCTTTGTCTACCGGAACAACAGCAGGAGGTTCGCAGAGAGAGAAGACGCGCTCAGGGCAGAATTAGCGGCAGTTAAGGCAAAGGCTCAGGCCGTCAAAGATGCCGTAAAGGGGTAGTCATGCTGAACAACAAAGGTCACGGCTACATCAATTTCCTTCCCGTCCTGTGGGCTGTCCTCGTCGTTTCCGGTCTGGCATGGATAGCACTGGCGGGCTGGATTGTGTTCCTTATCCGGCTGATAAGGGGGTAGACCATGCTGAACTGGATAAAATCCCTGTTTGTGGAGAAGGAGGATAGCCCGTCTATCGGGTCTCTCGCCTTCCTGATCGTGATCGCCGTCTATGGCTTCGACTACGTCTGGAGCGTGGTCAAGGTGCAGCCCTTGCGGGTGAGCGCCACCGATATCGCGTGGCTGGCGGTCAGTCTGTACGCGGTCAAGAAGATCGCGCCGGCGTTCCAGGGAATACAGTCCTATTTCGGGGGGAAGAATGATAATCAACCTCAGTCTTAAAGCCGTGCTCATCGTCCTCTGTTGCGTGCTGGCGATTGCGTGCGCGTCATTGGCCTACCATGCCCTGAAAAAGCCCGTAGCGGTCAACGCTGAGGTGTATACCCCGGCTCCGGAGATAAGAGAGACGGTCAAGATCAAGCGGGTGGAGGTTCCGGGGCCGGAGAAGATCATCACCATCGAGAAGGAGAGGGTCGTTGAGAAGCTCCACCTTGGGGACGATATCAAGCAGAACCCCGACAAGCAGATCATCGCGACGGCAACCATCCCTTCACACGAGGGAGACACGAACGCCGTGGCGGTGATGGATACGCGGACGGGGGAGGGGTCGATCAGCGTGAAGCAGGAGGACCCGCCTATTTTTGCGTTCAAGAATCAGAAAGAGATCGGCGGGCGGTTCGGGTACACAACCGATGAATCAGGGGTAAAACAGGTCGTTGACGCTTACGGGAGATGGACGGTGTTGAGGGTGTGGAAAATCCACCTCGGGCTGTATGGTGAGGTCAACAGCAAGCCGGAAGGGAAGACGGCGGTGGACGTATCGTATAGGTGGTGATCGGCGGCCTCAGAACGTCGACCAGAGTCCGGCTGGTGAGACCGGACAAATCACTTCCCCATGTGGTCATTGTACCCATGGCTCCCCATCGGATACGTCTGGTGGGTGATTTGGTTCGAGGGGTCATCCGGTACGGGTCGCTCCCGTAAAACCCCTCAATTTTAATCTGGTGGAATTCCACCAAATTAAACGGCTTGGCCTCGTCGGGATACGTCCTGCGAGACACACGACCATCCCAAGCGTGGGGCTACTTGCATCCCATATCCTGCACAATCTCTTCTCAACGCATTTTGATAGATATACAATGCACTGTAAATAACTGCCTGTAATTCTATCATCGGTGGAGTTTACGACTTTATATTACAGAGCAAAGCGGAAGTCATTCACAAGTTATAAACAAAAAGAGGGAGATAGTCTACCCGACCTCCCCCCTTTTCCACATATGTTTTGGGTTGTTTACTTCATCGCATCACGCTCCTTTATAGAATTGTCCCGTATTGCCTGTCAACTATTCCTCACGCCCATCCCTTCTTTTCAAACTTGTTCAACATCCCCCGTGTCGTCTCTCTCGCGTGTTGCCAGAGCCGCCCGATGTTCAGGACTGATTGCCAAATATCGAGGGTGTTCACTTGCTGAAACGTGCCGATAAATTCTCCGGTTTCCTTTTCCGTAGCGCAAAACGACGCGGATATCAGACCGTATTTCTTCGCCAGCTTATCTAACTCTCTTTGCAGAATGTCCATCTTGTCTTGTGTCATTTCTTTTCCCCCTCGAATATGTCGCCGATGACCTCAAATCCGTCGCCGTAAAGCGCATCATATAGGGTCTGAATATCACCGTCTTTGTGCTGGCAACACCATTGCCCGTGGTCTTTGCCGCCTTCTACTTGGAAAACTCTGGCAACGAAGGCTCTATCAGGAGAACCGATATTGTCATCTGCATAGACCTCTTTCCCGTTCTTGTCGTGGAGGCCGGTGAACTGGCCTATGGTTTTCCTGTCGATGCGTTCGTCCAGTTCACGGGCGTGTCCATCTAACAGGTCGTCAAGCGTGAAGTGTTGCCATTCTGCAAGATGTTCGGCCCTTCCCTTTTCGTTGATTCTTGCCCTGAATTTCAATGGTCTCATTTCTTAACCTCCAATCCCGCATCCTTCAAGAACCGTTCAAGCATCCTTTCCGCGCCCCGCTTGGCTGATGAGAGCTTGGTGTATATCTCCCCGTCATTGGTGGGGTAGAACAACAGGTCGTGTGTACTGTTGATCTGGCAGATAATGACCTTTCCGAGATAGCCAAGCCACTCGTGCTGATCGCGGTACTCTCCGAAGTCTTCTTCCCATCGAATCATTTAAGCCTCCTTACGCCGTGGTAAACGGCATCCTTCCGCACTCGCACTCCCCGTCACCCCAAATCTGTCTACAGGCGCAATGACGGGTATGGCCTTGAGTATAGAGGATGAGAATCAATCTCTTTTCCTCCGCATCCTGATAGATACACTCAGGGCACACGAGCAAGCCGTATTCTACTTCCCTGATTCCGCACACGTTACAGAGCATCTATCCTCCTGAACTCGTACACCCACACGAAAGGGTTATCCTTCCACGGGTAGGTCTTGCCGTTGATGGAGTCCCAAAGCTGTTCAAAGTTCAACCGATGGGTCACACACCCGAGAACGGCAACACCTTGCCTGTGCTTTTGTCAAGGCACTTCTCGCCGACAAGGTACGGAAGTCTTATCCACTGTACCCCGTCCTCCATTGGATTTTCCTTTATCGTGTGGGATACCCTGAGATATGGGCCTTTCGATGTCTGCATTATCTTGAGGTTCATTTTGTAAGAATCCATGGTTGACCAGTGATGTTCTTCCGGTTCTTCCTTCATCGGTTTAAAAAAGAGTGTTCCAGGAACGGACTTCATGATTTGGCCTCCATCTCGGTAGTGGTGGGTGCCTGATCGTCTATAAAGGACAGTGAAAGGGCAAGATAATGGATATCACCACTTCTGGTAATATCTAAGTATTGTTTTACGTTGGCTGGAAGTTGGTCGTCGTCAATCTCAATGATAGAAGAAACCGATTCTACGCTACCCCCAACATAGGCGGCCATACCGCCGTCGTGAACAGTAAATACTATCTTCATCCTTTCCTCCTTTCCTCCAGCCACGGGGCGGGGAGATGGCCGGAGCCGTTGCAGGTGGGACAGAAGACCGGCAAGGCGCCTGTGTAATCTCCCGGTTTCCAGCACGTCGGACACTCCGTCATCCCGTATTTCTCCTGCACCTTCTCCAGACCTGTCCAGTCCCAAATGAGGGAAATGAAGCGGGCGGGGTCGAGAAGAAGCCAAGCCGTGAATACTTCTATTGGAGGCACAAACTCAGTTAAGTATTCGTTATCGGCGAACTCTTCAAATTGTCTGTACCCCTCATGTCGCATCATCCCCTTTACCAATCTCCAGTAATCGCCGTCATTGTGCAGGGGGTCAGGGTTAAGCCTTGATAATGGTTCTGTGCTCTGATGCTCCATGCAAGAGCATTTATACAGGCTTCGTGTGCCGTCAGGATAGATGATGCCCTCATGCCAATGGTCTACTATCCCCGCGAACAGGCACGCGACCTGGACTTTAGTTTCCACGAGGAGCCTCCGAAAGGGCGGCGACAAGCGACTTTGCAATATCACAATCAAAGTCATCATGCACCTTTCGGCATACATCGCATGGGCAATTACGTGGACACGCCCATTCTCCTTCCTTGGAGTAACTTGCTATCTCCTCCACCTTCCGCCACTTCTCTGCATCCCGCCTGAGTTCGTCTTCCTCGGCGTCTATGAGAGAAATGAAGCGGTCGGTGTGGGTTTTTTCGTTGGCAAGTTCGGCTTGATAGGAGTCCCACTTCGCCGCCTTCGCCCTGAGTTCAAGGTGTTTGTCTACCACCGTATTAATAAGCGTCGCCGGGTCTGTAGATGCCAACAGATGACCTCCTTCGGTCAGGCTTGCCAAACGGTCAACGGCTGTCTGTAGGCGTTCATTTCGTTTCATCTTTCACCTCTCCGTCTATTTCAGGGTCAAATCTTGTGCAGAAGTGCGGATACTTCTTTGTCAATGCGTCCCACTTCTCCGCCTTCTCCAACGCTTCACGCAGGGAGGGGAGGGAGAGGATGGAGTCGGCACATTGGTTGGCGGTCTTGTTCTCCCAATCCCAATATCCTATGAGGTTTGCTATTTCATCGTTCATCGTTGGTCTCCATAGCTTCCTTGATATCCTCGCAGACAGCCTCTGGACGTCCATGTGTTCCGCAAACGTGACCCAGAAAGCACTTATCACATGACGTGTCGAATAGAGCCATGAGTCGCCGCCACTTCTCCGCATCCCTCTTTACCTGTTCGTAATCTTCAGGCATTACATAGGGGGATGTGTAGCCAAGGGCGTCCCATTGGTCTGCTTTTCTCCTGAGTTCGTCCAGTTCCGTTTCGTTAATGTCCATCGGCACCTCCAGGAATTTTATGCTTTCGGGCGGGATTCTGACAATCTCTCCGCTTTCGGTTTCAATCAGAGCTTCCGGGTAGGATATCCATTGCCATCCCTCACCATAGCCTTTGCTCTCCTGCACATATGTTTCAGTAAAGCTGTGGAAGTAACCTGTCTGAGTCGTCGCGACGTTTTTTCTATCCAGCCTTTTATATGTTGTGTATTCAACCTTTCTCAACATCTTTCACCTCGATTCGACGGCCACAAAAAGGGCAGAAGGGTCTCTGGTTAACGAACTCCTCAGATTCTATCTTCCCGCAGGACGTGTGATAGACGTGTGGATACCACTCGGTTTCGTGTACCCACTCACACGTTCCCGTCGCCTTCTCCAACGCTTCACGCAGGGCGGGGAGGGAGAGGATGGAGTCGGTCTTATTCCTATAGTGGTCGCGAACATCCTTGTCCACTTCCCACCATTCCCACCCATCGTCATCAATCCAATCGAACAGCAACTTTGCCAGTTCTTCTCTCACCTTTTCCATGCTCACTCCTTCTGTAGTCCCTAGACCATCTTCGTGACATCACGAAAATGGTATATTGGCCCCGGGCCGCGATCCGTGCGCTCGGTCCCCTCGGGGCCGTTGGGGGGGTTTCGGGAAGGTAGATCCTGTCTTACGCATACTCGCGGCCGCGGGGATCATCTATGCTTTCCCTTTCTCAGCCGCTATCTCGATCGGCGTCTTCTTGCTCCTCTGAACTTTCTTTCCCGACTCTTTCATCTGATCGTATATGTCCTTTGTCAGTGACGCGCACCTTTCCCGCCACCGGGGATCGTCGCGGTTGATTTCTACCTCTGAGTAAAAATCGGTTATGTCGTGATCCACCAGCTTGTATGGGTTGTCCTCGGAGTCGATGTCAAAAAAGGTATGGCGCAGCTCGTGGCGGATCACCCGTTCCCTGTCGAGATCGGTGGTGTTGTCCCAAAAGACCTTGTCGATGGTGATGATGTAATCATAGCCTTCGGCGACGCTCTTTTCGTTGGCCGTCAGGTGCCGTATGAGGTCGTTGGCCTTCATGATGCGGGCCAGCACGACCATTCCCTTTGAGCCCCGTTTCTTGAGGTCGAACAGGATGAGGATGTCGGCGTTTACCAGCTCGGGGAAGTGTTTATCGCGTACTCTCCGGAGCAAGGGCTCTGCTTCGGTTGCATCTTCGTAGCGTGTTGACATAGGGCCTCCTTACCTCACTCCTGCCTTCACGATATCTTCGCTGTAGATTTCAACGCCCGGTATCTGGATGCTTCCCTTTGTGGCCCTGGCGACGCCGCCGATCTTGACCATATCGGGGGTCATGTACTCCCGGGGGATCAAGGCCTCATTCGTCACCCTAAATTTCCATACCTTCTGCATGGATATTCCCTGTACCTTCGGGGTCGTCTTCTCGATCACGACCGGGGGGACATACACGGGCTCCTCGATGATCGCCTGTGCAGCTGCGGCATCCCCTTCTTTTTCGGCCTGCAAAGCCTCCTGCAACCGTCTTTCTTCTTCCGCCTTCCGTGCGATCTCGCGCTGGCGTTCTTCCTCTTCCCGGCGAAGCCTTTCCTGCTCCCGGTCGTAGGCGGCGAGGGCGGGTTTGATGATGTTCTCGGCCTCGATCAGCGGGGCCTCTGCCTTGTCCTTCTGCGCCTTCGCCTCCTTATGGGCCTCGTGAGCTTTCTTAATGATCGGGTCAAAGGCCGCGCCGATTTCCTTTCTTAATCCCTTGATCGTGATAAGGATTTCTCCGGCCTGTGAATATGTCTCGTTATCGACGACCTGTATGGCGCGGGCCTGTTCCGGGATAGAAAGGGCTTTTTTCGCTACAATCTCTGTCTCGTCGGTTGCGATATTTATTACTCTTGCTGTTTCCATTACTTCCTCCCGTTATGGTTGATTTTCCAGTTATGGATTGCGAGGGCGGATAGAAAGATGTTGCGGTCCGTCCTGTCGGTGAAAGGAACCATCTTGTACTTCCCCTCGTCGGTGAGCTGCACGCCGAAACGCTTCACGGGCCTGTCAAGGGTGAGCTCATAGGCTGCCGTTTGCAGGGCGGTCCAGGGGGCTATAGGACCCGATTTCAGGTCTATGAGGGTGTCGGCTTTGGACATGACGCCTATCTTGTCGGGGGTCCCCGCGAACAGATATTGCTCGTGATACCGGGGGACCTCAGATTCCTCAACCTCGAACCCTGTATCCGCCTTGAACCGGATATAGGCGTCAAGGTATGGCCTCAGTGCGGGATCGAGAGAATCTTCATCGAGGGTCCCCATGTCGTAGAGGTGGCAGGCAAGATGAACATATGCCCCCCTTAGACGGGCATCCTCGGTAAACCAGGTGTCGTCAATGAATCCTTCTGCTTTGAGGATGCCCGTCACTGATGGTAGCGCTCTGCCGTTTACAGAGTAGACGTGTGATCCCTTGTCGAAAAGAAGTTCCGGCATTTCTACTCTCCGGCCGCCTTCTTCTCTTCGATGTCCTTGTTGAGCTTGTCTATGACCGCCGATGCCTGTGTCTTGGTAAGTTCCTTCGTGCTCTTGATAACTTCCGTGAGCCCGGCTGCCTGGGAAATGTAGGGGTGTTTGAGATTATCCTCGAGGCCGAGTTTGCCCCACATGGCGCTGATTGCCTTGATCTGCGCGTCTGATGCCGGAGAATCGGGATCTTTGATAGCGTGATCTTTCTTCTCCTGCGGGGGCTTGACCGGGGGCTTTCCCGTTGTCGCCTGTGTTCCCGTCTGTTGCGTTGTGGACGCGTTTCCCATGACTTCGGTCATATCCTCCACATCCTGCGTGAAAATATCGCTGGCGGCTGTTGCCGTGAGAATGGCGTCAACGTGCGCCCGCTTCTTCGCCACCTTGAGACAGGTGTTGTAGTAGTCCGCCGGGTTATCATGCTCCACTTTCTCGCCGATCGAGCATATCTCCCATTTACCGTCGATCTTGCCGGGGGCAAATCCGGGACCGCCAATCAGTGCCTGTGCCTCTTCCATCTTCCCGGCATTCTTGAGGTTCCAGTATTCTTTGGGTATGGGCTCCCCGGTGCCTTCCTTTTCGCCGCCACGAAAGCGATACTTACCCTCCATCGTCGTACAGGATCCTTCGCCTTCGCCCACCATCGCGCCGGTTGGTATGTGGCGCAGACGGCACTTGACCTGGTACTCCCGGTGCCCGTTCGGCATGTTGATCGTCCTGACCTCGTATTCAGGGGCAAGACGAAAGGTGAAGCCGAGTTTTTCCGCGCCGGGCTTGTAAAGGGACGGCTTTTGACAGCCGGGTATCGTGCCGTAGTGTTCATCGATTTTCATGACGGCCTTCATGACCTCCTGAATCACGTTGACCTGTCGGACGACAGATTCAGTAGACATCGCGTATTCCTCGAAATTAACTACTCCGTATTCCTGCCGTACCGCTAATTCTTCTGTCATCTCTCCTCCATTGTTTTCAAAATCGTCACCACTTCCGCCAGAGCGCCGGCGTATGGGATGCCCTGGCTTTCGAGATACTTTTCGAGGTTGGTGACCTCGCTTTTCTTCCGTGTCTGATATGATGCAAACGCATCGAATATCTCTCTATCTATGTGGCGCTTGCACCTGTACTTGCCATGCCCGAGTTTGACCATGTCGGTAACGGGGTAGAGGGCGTCAATCCCGTTTTCTTTGCACACCCAACAAGCGGCGCGTTCCGTGTTATCGTTCATTATTGCTCTCCTTGTTTAATGTCCGGGGCCCCTAAAGATCGTGCCCGGCAAGCCTTTCATTGCGGGGCCCCGGTGCCACCACATATGCTACGGCCTCCTTTCTTGCGCGATGTTTTCAACATCCCCGCCTGCGCCGCCTGACGACAGGCCGAGCTTTAATCTTCTTTCCTTCCTCTGATACGACTCGTAATATCCACGCTCTCTCACCTTGTTAATTATGTTTTTTCCTGATATGGAATCACCCAGTGAAGGTGTGGTTGCCCTTTTCTTCTCTTCCCTCTTCGCCCGCAGCCGCGCATTTTCCTTCTGCCTGCGCACGTCCTCCCGGCATTCAGGGCACCACTTGACCATGCCGTTGTGATTGTTCGTCGGGAAGCCCTTGCCGCACTGTTGACAGGTCGCTGTGATCTCCCGCCTTTTGGGCGGTCTGTGTACGAGTCTCGCGTTGCTTTCGCGCTGCCAGGGGATAGGCTCATCCTTGTACACCCATGTCCCGCACAAAGCGCAGTGCCCTACCCCTGCGAGTTCGTTCTTGTCGAACCAGCCTATTGAGCCGCAATGAGGGCAGGCGTTCGTGAGAGGCCACGAGTAGGGTTTGCGGACCTGTTCGCCGGGGAGTACCAGGAGGTTCAGATCACCGCGATGTGGTTTGCGTTCGGCGGCGGGGCTATTTTGCATGTGTCTCTCCTTTGGCTATGCTCCACATGGCGGCTTCCCGTGCGTCCGCATACTCAATGGCGGCCTCCATGCCGAGCTTCGAGGCGTAGACGAACGCGACGAACATCAGGGCGATCAGGATGAGGTTGTAGATAAAGGAACGGAACGTCATTTCTGGGTTACGCATGAGAACCTCCTGTAACGTTTTGAATAACTTCATTGACCTGATCCCGGTTAGCCGCAAGCCAGACCTGAGCCCCTAATATTGTTGATAAGGCTCTCATGGTCTCGGGGTTTTTGCGGAGCCGGTCGAGCAAACCCCACTGGATTTCGATACTCCGCTTCACTATCGCCTCGCGGTTATTCATCATCCAGCAACCGACATCGTTCTCGTCGGCGGGGACGAAGCCTTGTTTCTTGGCTATCTCAACAGCGGCCTCGATCATGTAGGCTTTTACTGCTGGTGTCAGGTCGGGGTCTTGCTTGGATTGGATGTCGGTTGCGGTCATTTTGACACCTCCGGTATCGTTTTGTACGACTCCTTAACCATCAGACCCAGGTCCGATAGTTTTTTACGGTCAACCGAGGTGCGCTTGTCGTTATAGGTCCCGCAAGCGGTTGCGTGGACCGCACGAGCTTGGTCTCTGATAGCGATAAGATCCTCAACGCAAGCTTCTATTTCAGCCTTCTCTTCGATTAAGCGGCAGATGTCGGCGTGCATCCTCGTAATTACTTTGTCGTAGTGTTGCATCAAGCTCATGCCGGACCTCCCGTCATCTGGTGACATTCGCCACATTCGAGCGGCACCTGTGGACCGCTAGCCTCGACGGGGATTTCCACAACACCCTGCCATGCGTGGCCACATGCGTCGCATATGCACGGCCCTTGCCACCAATGCGTATCGGATGAAAATCCGCCAGCCGTCCTGATCGTCTGGCGAAGCTCGTGGTATAGGTCTATGTCGTCCCGGTTAAAATCGCACGCGGCCATGCACTCTTCCATCCACAACAGTAGCTTTTGGGCGACCTTGAGGAGCGGTGGAGCCGCGCAGATCAGACGTGCGTTGGATTCCATAACTGCAAGCTCACTACTGCGGTAATATGGTGAATCTGGAGAAAGGCGAGATTGTGTGCTCGGTGCCCCTCTCTTGGACGTTGCAGCGATTGCGCCGAAATCATGTGACTCAATAATGAGCCGTCCTCCGCCATTCGTAGCACCAACTACAGACTGCCACGGTCCGGGCGTCGCGTCATAGACCAGCATTGTGGGATCTGTTTTGATCATAAAGCACCTCCTTTGGGGTGATGATGTGTTGTTCATGTCAAACATTAACAAACCGGAAAAGGGAAGTCAAGAAAAAAGTGTAAGTTTTTTTTTACGGGAACAAAAATAACTATTGACTAGTTTTCGTACCTTTGATATGATGTCCCTATGCTGATAACAAAAACCAAAAAAGTCAAAATTAACTTCAGACTCAAGATCAAGGAGATCGCTGACTGGTGCGGCGTTACCGAGGCCACAGTGAGAAATTGGAAGAGTGGCAGAGCATTCCCTACCCCGCGTCACATAGCGAAATTACGCGCGCTGGAAGACAGCAAAAAGTAGAATGTTACACGCGAGGTGATACATAAAACGCTTGTCATCCTTTTTGGTTACAGGTAAAACATGACAAAGGACGGCACGATTAATCAGCAAAAGCAGACTTGCTTTTCATACACCTCCTCCTCCAACCCGGCCTCTTGTGGCGACGACGAGGGGCCGGGGAACTTAAAGCCTGAACGGTGCGCGCCGAGACTACAACACAAGATATTCAATGACCATTTCCAAAATTATAAAACGTACACAATCCCGAAAGCGCAACTGGTGATCGCGGATATCCCCTACAACGTAGGGAAAAACGCCTATGGCTCAAACCCTGTCTGGTACATCGACGGCGACAACAAGAACGGAGAAAGCAAGCTGGCAAACAGTGAGTTTTTTGATACTGATAAGGATTTCAGAATATCCGAGTATCTTCATTTCTGCTCAAAAATGCTTATCAAGGAGCCGAAGGAAACAGGAAGGGCTGGGGCAATGGTTCTTTTCTGTTCCTTCGAGCAACAGTTTGAATTGATAACGAAAGCGAAAGAATATGGATTCAAGAATTATATCAACCTCGTGTTCATCAAAAACTCGTCGGCTCAGGTGCTAAAAGCGAATATGCGAATATGTGGTAATTGCGAGTACGGGCTTGTGCTGTACCGTGATAAGCTGCCGAAATTCAGGAACAACGGAAAGATGGTTTTTAACTCGTTCCCGTGGGAAAAGGACAACAAATCCCCGAAGATCCACCCGACGCAAAAACCTATGAAGATATTGCAAAAATTAATTAATACGTTTACCGACCCCGGCGACGTAGTTATTGACCCTGTGGCCGGAAGCGGGTCTACCATAATCGCCGCGCTTAGATGCGGTAGAAGCGGCTACGGGTTTGAAATCAAGAAGAATTTTTTCAATGAAGCCAATGCGTGGCTTGAGAAGGAGAAGGCGCAAGGGGGGTTATTTTAATGTCCCTCCATCACCTGATCTTCCTCGCCCTAGCCGTCGCAGGTGTCATGCTGAGTAACCGCAAGCGCCGGTCTTGTTACGTCTGCTGGCTGGTGTCGAACTTCGCTTGGGCGGTCATCAACTGGACACACGGCCTACACATAGAGGCGTTGCAGAACGCGATATTTTTGTACCTGGCGGTGGAAGGGATTTATAAGTGGCGGGGGGAGAAATGGTGAGGGGCCGAGGGGAAGATGAGTAGATCACCAGCAACGCAATTTTACTTCGCAGATTACCTCCGGGATACACGCACATTATCCATTCAAGCGCGTGGTGCGTGGATGGATGTGCTTTGTATCATGTGGTTTTCACAAGAGAAAGGACGTTGTAACGCTGATGTAACGCAAATGAAACGTTTGTGGGGTGTCGAAAATGAGGCCGCAGAGGCCATATTAGAGGAGTTAATAGCCTCTAAAATATGTGACGTTGAACGCGATTGTAACGGTAATGTAACGCTCATCAATAGACGCATGGTGCGTGACGAAAAAGACCGCCAATCAACGAAGGACAGAGTAAGGCGGTTTCGGGAAAAGAAAAGTAACGCCGAATGTAACGGTGATGTAACGGGCGTGAAACGGAAATGTAACGCTGTATCTTCTTCTTCTTATATAAATACTCTTGTCGTTAGCGGTGCTAACAACGGGTGTCCTCATCAGGAAATAATCTCTCTCTATCATGAACTTTGCCCCACACTCCCCAGGGTCAGACAGTGGACCCCGAAACGGCAGAAGATGTTAAGGGCCCGGTGGCTGTCCTCGAAAGAATATCAAGACCTCGACTGGTGGAAGCAATTTTTTGTGTTCATCGCCACCAAATGTCCTCACCTTACCGGGAAGAACGACAGACAATGGACGGCTGACCTCGAATGGATATGCAAGGAGGAAAATTTCGTGAAGATCCTCGAAGGAAGGTATGAGAAATGAATCTCAGCTATTACGACATGCAGGTCCGCAACAGGAAGGTTTTGACCTCCTGGGCGAAAGAGCGCGGATGGGAAACACCGAGCACGATACTGAAACCCCTTCTTGCATCCCTCTTGTACCGCCACAGACTGTCCCTCATTGCCGAAGAGATCGACGGCACGATAGACCGCATGATGCTTCTGAGCGAGAGGATACAGACGGTCATCGAAGAAGGCAATCTTGTTGCCCTGTTGCTCCTCAAAGAGAGACTAGGCGAGGAGAAGACGAAGCTGGAAGCCCTGGGCAGGCTGCTCGACAAGGAGAACCCCATGAGGAAGGGAAACGATGACACAGACAGGCAGATCGCCAACGCCAGGGAATACCCGATGGAGGAGCTTCTTTCCTCTTACGGCTGCGTGGTCAAGTTCCGGCGGACCCGCTGTCCCGTGCATGAAGGGAAAAACCCGTCATCCTTCGAGGTAAAAGGCAACCGGGGCCGGTGTCATTCCTGTTCATGGACGGGTGACAGCATCGACCTCGTGATGAAGATGGAAGGCTGTTCGTTCATGGAGGCCGTGCGAAAGCTGCAATGATCGAACCCCGCGACATACTCAGAATCCTTGACGACATGGCGGGCCGTAACGCCTCAACGGACCTTATGGCCGATGTGTACGACCGCCTTTCACAGGGGATAACCGACCTTCCCGCCGATATCCAGAAGAAGGCCATGGAACTTATTGCCGGGCAGAAGCGTCTCGAGCAGGCGATATTTGACAAGGATGTCCGCGAGTATATTCTGTCCATCACGGGCACGATCAACGCGAAAGAGGTGATGTCCTTCTTCGATGCACGATCCGACCAGAAACGCCACGTTTACGACCTTCTCAGGGAAATGGAAACAGACGGCATTATTACCCGCACAGGCTCACGTCACGGCACATACCGTCTTGTTGACCGTAATCCGCACATCATGGATCTTGATGCGACGGACGAGAAAACGGCAGATATCTATCTTCCCCTTTTGCTTTCGAGCATGGTTGAACTCTACCCGCGCAACATCATCCTCATAAGCGGTGAGAAGGACGCGGGCAAGACTTGTTTTGCCCTGAACGTGGCCTATGCGAACCGGGACACCTACCCCGTGCGATACTTCAACTCCGAAATGGGGAGCATGGAACTGAGGCGGCGGCTCGTAAAATTCCCCTCATCCTTCCGCATGGCAGAGTGGAAAAAGATAACGTGGATGGAACAGGCGAAGCAGTTTGAAGACCACATTGACCCCAACGGCCTCAACATCATTGACTTCCTCGAAGTCGGGGCCGAGGCGTACACGGTGACGGAGGACATCCGGCGGGTATTCGACAAGCTCGACCGGGGCCTCCTCCTCATCGTCATGCAGAAGCGGAGCTATAAGGAATTCGCGGTGGGTGGGGAAGGGACACTGGAAAAGGCGCGGCTCGCCGTGAACCTCGAGCACAACGGGGGAGACAACATCGCCCGCATCACGGTAGCGAAGAACTGGAAGGGCGACGAAAGGCCGAGAGGAAAGGTGTGCAGGTACAAGATTGTGCAGGGAGGGGATTTGAGGATGGACGGCGCGTGGTACGACCCCGACAAGGGAGAGGCGAGCCCGGCGAAGAAGGGATTTACGAAGAAATCGGCGAAGGTGTACAACCTGGGGGGAGTTGACCCTGATTTTGTGCATGAAGAATGATTTCTCTGGAGGATTTGTCCGACCTTGAACGGGAAATATACGAGGAGCGTAGCGCAATTTATGAATACGACGCCGGCTTGTCGAGGCGCGAAGCAGAGCATAAAGCGCTTGCAGATATCGAAAAAAAGAGGAGGCTGATATGACCAGACTTTTACTTAAACTTTTATTCGTTTTACTTAAACTTTTATTCGGCAGTATGCAGCCAGGACAGGTCCGGCACAAGAGATTTTTCCACCGCTACGACATGGCAAAGAACCGTGTCGTCATCGCCGTCGCGGGGCCACTGGACGCCCATTGCCTCTCCGACGCCATCAAGGTTTTAAAAGGCGAAGCGCACGCGAGGAGCTACCCGCAGCGCAAAACCCCGGTATGCGGGAAGGAGGACGCGGCATGAAAATAAAACTGACAAAATATGGCCGGCTGGTGCTCGACGGCAAACAGCGCAAATGCCCGCACAATAACATGTCATGCGGTGATTGGTGCGCCCTGTTCAGTGTCAGATCCCGCGAAGGGGTCGAAGTCGGGCTTTGCGGACGGCTCTACATCGTGCCAGCAAAGGACTTCACGGACGAGAGGGAGGATGTGGCATGACACCGTTCCCGGCTGTCAACAAGTACCGTAACAAGGGCATCGAGGTCGACGGTATCTTTTTCTCGTCGAAGGCCGAGGCCAAATGGTACAAGATTTTCAAGAGCCAGAAGGGCCGTGGCGAGATTAAGGATTTCCGTATGCAGGTGCCCTTTGAACTGGTACCGTCACAAAAAGCCCCGGTGACCAAGTTCGACAAGAAGGGCAATCCCCGGACCGTGGAAAAGGTAGTCGAGCTTGCCGTGAAGTATGTCGCCGACTTCGTTGTCGAGGAGAACGACGGGACGCAGACGGTTTATGACGTGAAGGGCTTCCCTACCCCGGTATGGGGTATAAAACGAAAACTCATGCGATACGTACACGGTATTGTCATTCAGGAGGTCAAGTAGTGCTAATCTGCCTCCATTGCGGTAGCGGTATGATCGCCACAACGAGGGAATGGGTCAGCAGGCACGGCTGGACAATCCGTAGGCGTTGTCTGAAATGCGGCAGGGGCAAATTTGCGAATATCGATAATTCCAAACAGGAGGAAAAAGTCATGGCGCATCTACGATGCAAGCACGACGGCTGCGACAAAGGCGGCGCGATACAGGGTTACTGCAACAATGCCCGGAGCAACAGGCGGCATATATGATCCACAAGGGGTTGAGAGGATAGGCGGAAAGATGACGCGCAAACTATCTTCGCTCAAACCCAGGGTGACTACGCTGGATACCAGGGTAGGATCAGTGCCAGCGACAAAACGGATCAGGGGATGGAAACTGACGAAAGCAAGGGAGCGGATTGCACGACGGGATGACTATACGTGCCAGATATGCGGGAGAGTTACGGCACTGGATAGGGGAGAGTTGGATCATATCGTACCACTATCAAGAGGCGGCTCCAATGCGGATGTCAATTTACAATGGCTATGTGTAGCCTGTAATCAGGCAAAGTCTGATAAGGAGGAAGAGAAGGCGAGAACATGAATTGTCAGATACGACAGGGGGTGGGTCAAATCTTTGAAAAAGTGGCGAAAACCGTAACCGCGCGTTGGGTCATTCGCAGAATTAATTTTGATTTTTGATTATTGGACTTAGTAGCAAAGAATCAAAATCACGAGGTGATAAGTGGCAAACATAACCATCAAAACCGTTAAGCTCTCGGCGATCAAGCTGAACCCCGATAACCCCCGCCGGATATCCGAAAAGGGCATGGACAGGCTAGTCAAAAGCCTTCATGACTTCCCGGATATGATGGGAATTCGGGAGATCGTGGTTGACGAAAGCATGACCGTTCTGGGAGGCAATATGCGATTGCTTGCCCTGCGTAAATCCGGCGCGAATGAGGCAACCGTCAAGATCGTTTCCGGCCTTACGCCTGAACAGAAGCGGGAATTTGTCGTTAAAGACAACGCGACCTTTGGCGAATGGGATTTTGACTTGCTCGCAAATGAATGGGCCGACTTGCCTCTCGATGACTGGGGACTTGATTTGCCGGAGGAATGGCTGAAAGATCCTGAAGATGAGCCTCCGGATGAAACATATACCAGCAAGATCGTTTCGCCCATCTATGAGCCGAAAGGGGAAAGGCCGCCGTTATCCGCTTTGATCGACAGGGGGAAAACAGAAGAGCTTATCGCCGGGATTGATGCGGCCGGGCTTCCTTCTGACGTTGCAACATTCTTAAAGTTCGCCGCAGAACGTCATACCGTTTTCAACTTCCGGCAAATCGCTGAATATTATTGTCATGCCGACAAGACGATTCAGGAGTTAATGGAGCAATCCGGCATGGTTATAATCGACTTCAAAAAAGCCATCGAATATGGCTTTGTCCATTTGACGGAACGCCTTGGTGCGCTGGCCGATCAGGAGGAATCTGATGCGTGACGATTTCTGCGCCTTCATCTTGACACATGGACGGCCTGACCGGGTGCATACCTTCAAGACCTTGCAGCGGGCGGGATATACTGGCAAGGTTTACATCGTCATTGATGATGAAGATAAGACCGCCGACGAATACCGGGCGCGGTTCGGTGATAAGGTTTTGCAGTTTTGTAAATCCGAGATAGCAGCCCGGATTGATGAGGGCGACAACTTCAATGACCGGCGGGCGATCATCTATGCACGAAATGCCTGCTGGGACTTAGCCCGGCAGGTGGGGTGCAAGTATTTTATTCAGTTGGATGATGATTACGATCACCTTTCAATCAAGTTCGGAAAAGACAAGGAAGTCATTACGCGGAGAATAAAGGTAAATATTGACGATCTTCTTTCTATGGTGCTCGATTTTTATATAGATTCACCGTTTATCGCATTAGCTTTAGCGCAAGGGGGCGACTATATTGGTGGCGCCGAATGCAGCGGGATTAAAATTAAGCGCAAGGCCATGAACTCGTTTATATGTTCCACCGAAAGAGGTTTTGCGTTTTATGGGCGCGTCAATGAAGATGTCAACACCTATACCACGGACGGCAGGCGCGGAAAGCTGTTCGGAACCATCACTAACGCATGGATAAACCAAAAGACCACACAATCAAGCGCTGGCGGAATGACCGATCTTTATCTTGACGGCGGCACATATCTCAAAACATTTTACTCCGTTATGTATTCGCCTTCCTGTGTAAAGGTAGGGCAAATGGGAGACCCACGAAGCCCGCATTTTCGAATCCATCATAAGATAAACTGGCATCATACAGCCCCAAAGATACTCTCAGAACAACACAAAAAAGGTGAATAACATGGCAAGAGGAGGCTACAGACCAGGCGCAGGCAGAAAAAAAGGCTCAAAGGACACGAAACCACGGGCGCCCCGTAAGAGCGCGCCCACAAAGTCCAAATCCCAACCGAAGGCCCTTGACCCCGATAAGCAGAAGATCAAAGAACTTCTCTCCTTCGACCTCAAGGCAAAAGCGAAGTTCTATAACGAATTCCTCGCTCGTGTGAGCAGGGGGGAACATCTTTCCATCGCCGAAAAGAAAATGATGGCACAACTCGCGACGGAACTAGCCGCCGGATTGACCGAAGGGGAAAAGCAAGAGGCCGCCGCCGAAAACCTGACCCCTCTTGAGTATATGCTCAAGGTAATGAACGATACGGCAGCCGAAAAGGACCGCCGGGACAGGATGGCGATAGCGGCAGCCCCCTTTGTCCATTCCCGAGCAGGAGAGGGCAAGGGCAAGAAGGACGAGAAGGACGAGAAAGCAAAGAAGGCCGGGTCCGGCAAGTTCGCGGCGGGGCAAGCGCCGTTGAAGGTGGTCAAATGATAACATATAGGCGTGGCAAAAAGTGCGTTAGGTGCGGAAAGATGAAACCAGTACACCTGTTTTTTTATTCTAGAGAATTGGATACCTATTCGGCTCATTGTCGGAAATGTGCTCGTGAATTGCTAAGGGAAGTAAACAAGGAGGAGAATATGAAAGATGCGCCTGGGGTTACATTCGCGAAAGAATTGATTGAAATATATCGCAAAGGACACGATGGGAAAATGCCTACATTGGAAGAGATGATCAAGGCATATGATATATTAAGGCCGATCATTGGATTGCCAGACAATATGCCGGATATTTTCAAGGAATTGCTTGCATGAACTGGTCAACCGCCTGCCTCGATTGGGAATCCCGCATCATGGAACGCGAAAGCCTTATCGTCGTTCCGCCCCTGTTCCCTGCCGAAGCCGATGCGGCCCTGTCCGTTTTCAAGGAACTCCGCCTTGTCGACGTGTTGGGTCGTCCTACCCTGGGTGAGGCAGGCCGCCAATGGCTATTTGATTTTGTGGGCACTATCTTCGGCGCATACAACCCCAAATCAGGCCGCCGCCTCATACAGGAGTTCTTTCTGCTTGTTAGTAAAAAGAACAGCAAAAGTACCAGTTCCGCCGGTATCATGATGACCGCCCTTATTCGCAACTGGCGCGAGTCGGCTGAATTCCTGATCATCGCCCCCACGGTCGAAATCGCCAACAATTCCTTTTACCCCGCCCGCGACATGGTTAAGGCAGACGACGAGCTTTCAGACCTTATGCACGTCCAGGAGCATTACAGGCAGATCACGCACCGGGGTACCGGTGCCGTCCTTAAAGTCGTCGCGGCAGACAACGAGACGGTGGGCGGGAAGAAGGCTAGCGGAGTCCTAATTGACGAATGTTGGCTGTTCGGCAAGCGCGCCAACGCTGAAAACATGCTCCGCGAGGCTTACGGCGGTCTTGCATCACGTCCCGAGGGGTTCGTTATCTGGTTGACCACGCAAAGCGATGAGGCCCCGGCTGGTATCTTCAAACAGAAACTTGACTATGCTCGCGGCGTCCGTGACGGTGAAATAGACGACAACCGCTTTCTCCCCGTCCTGTACGAGTTCCCTAAATCGATCCTTGACGAGAAAAAACACCTTGACCCTAAGTACTTCTACGTCACCAATCCGAACCTGGGCGCGTCGGTCGACGAAGAATTTCTGTTGAGGGAATTCGGCAAAGCTGATGCGGCGGGGCATGAATCCATGCAGGGATTTCTTGCCAAACACCTCAACGTCGAGATGGGAATGAACCTCAAAACCCAGCGATGGGCGGGCGCCGACTTCTGGGAAGATGCGGCGGGCGGCGTTACCTTGGATCTGATCCTTGAACGCTCCGACGTGATTGTCATAGGCGGTGACGGTGGCGGGCTTGACGACCTTCTCGGACTCTACGTTATCGGCAGAGACCCCGAAGCCGGTCAATGGCTCGGATGGGCTCACGCCTGGGCGCACAAAATAGCCCTTGAACGCCGGAAGTCCGAAGCGCCCCGATACCTCGACTTTGCGAAGGAAGGCTTTTTGACCGTCGTGGAGAACATAGGCGACGACGTAAAGGAATTTGCCGATATTGTCATGCAGTGCGAAGACTCAGGCCTCCTTGACCGTATAGGCGTCGACCCGGTAGGAATCGGCGAGATCGTCGACGAGCTGGTGGACAAGCGCGGCATAGACCATGACCGGATCGTCGGTATCTCACAGGGGTGGAGGCTGAACGGGGCGATAAAGACCCTCGAACGCAAGGTGGCCGAGAAGTCGATCACCCATGACGGCTCGGAGATGATGACATGGTGTGTCGGCAACGCCCGGGTGGAGCCTGCGGGTAATGCTATCAGAATAACGAAACAGATCAGCGGGACCGGGAAGATCGACCCGCTGATGGCGGCTTTCAACGCGGTGGCGTTGATGGCGATGAACCCGGAGGCAAAACAGAAAAGGTCCGCCTACGAAAACCCCGAAGCCGAGGTGATGACGTTTTGAGCACCTTACCCAACAAAGAACTTCTTCGGCCCGATGAATTAACGAATGCTGAAAAACTTCGGCTTCAGTACATAATTACCGAGATTATTGCGAAATCATTCAGCAAACTAAAGAGGGACATCAAATCTGATTATAACCTGTTCTCGTTTGACACGGGGAAGAAAATGGAGGCCATTGTTGAAAGGGTGGTCAACGGTTGCTGTGACAAAATATTATCGGCGGCCAAAGTCAAACCAGATGTTCATAAATTAATCACCGAGATCAAACGAAGACGGAAAGAAGCCCGAAGCCTTTTAGCAGACGAATTAAGATCGAGCAAAAATAAATTAAAGGCACTTCAATGGAAGATCGAGAATGCCGAGGCAGAGGCTTCCCGCCTCGTAAGAGAAAAGGAAGCCTTGATGCGAAAGGACGTGGCGCAGCGGCTTAAAACGGGTCGGGAGAAATTAAAACTCCTTAATCAAAATTACAATCGTGTTTCCGAAACATGGGCCGATAATAGTTTTCAAACAAAGGATGAACAATATCCGCCTATTCCATCACCACAAATAAATCCAGACGGGCAAGGATCCGGGCTGCCCAGAGCATCGGGAATCTATTTTCTATGGGATGAAAATGAAATTGTGTATGTGGGCCAAGCCAGAAGACTTTGTGACAGGCTACGTTTGGGCGGCCACCACGTAATGACAAAAAATCATCGAATCTCGTTTGTTTTTGCGAAACCTCATGAGTTGAACTGGGCGGAATGCTATTACATTGGGATAACCAAACCCCGGTTGAACTTTGGAAAAAGGGCGGCCCACTACAAAGAGGGCGAAGAATGACCCAACTACAGCTTCGGGGCTGGAAAAGCATCTGCAGGGTTCTCGACGTGAAGGACAAGAGAACCGCGAAGCGTATACTTAAGAAGATGAAATTGTTGAACTATGACGAAAGGACGCCCGTTTTGAGCGTCGAAGCCTACCGGGAAAAAGAAAAAAGTTCATGATGTATGCATTTTGTACCCCTTTTGCTACCATTTTGTACCCCTAATGTACCCCTAATGTACCCCTGACCGCCTTTGATTAAATGAGCATATGCTCGTAACCTGTCCTTAACAGTTATCACCGCTTCTTGCGCAAGGACGGGTGACATGAATTGAGTATAAAAACATGGTTTAAAAACCACTTTTCACCGAAAGCTCGATTATCGGAATATATCCAGCAAAGACTGCTTGAGATTTACGGCGGGGGTTCCACCTCCTCGGGTGTATCTGTCAATTCCGACACCGCGATGCGCCTCATCACGGTTCAAAACTGTGTCCGCGTTCGAGCCGCGACGATAGGGCAGCTTCCTTGCCACATCATGGAGAGATCAGGGCGGATGCGGAATAAGGCCGAGGACTTCTACCTGTACGAACTCCTCCACGATCAGCCCAATTCATGGATGACCTCTGCGGAATTTTGGGCCATGGTCGAAACCTTCATCTGCATGAGGGGCAACTTTATCGCCTACAAAGCACAACTCCCCGGCAGGCCGATAAAGGCACTTATCCCGATCAGTTGGGACAGGGTGACGAAGTGCGAGCAGCACGAGGATTACTCCATAACTTACGAAATCAGTTTCAAGGACGGAAAAACCCGGACATATAACCAGAATCAGATCATGCATATCCGGGGACTTTTGACGCTGGACGGCTTTACCGGCGTCAACCCGATTGAGTATTCCAGGGAGACGATGGGGAACGGAATCGCGCAGGTAAGGCACCTCGGCAAATTCTTCGGCAAAGGGATGAGGCCCGGAGCCGTGGTCAAGCACCCTCTAAACCTCAGTGCCCCGGCACATTCAAACCTCAAGGCCAATCTCAAGGAAAAGATGGCCGGCCTTGGGACCCATTGGGATCTTGTCTTGATTGATGAGGCCATGGATATCGTCTTTCCCGAAATAAAGCTCGTCGACCAGCAATACATTGAGTTGATGAAAATGAACGAGGCGCAGATTTGCGGCCTCTATCGTGTCCCCTTGATGCTCATTCAATCAGGCGACAAGACCCCGACCTATGCCAGTGCCGAGCAGTTCATGATCAACTATCTGACCATAGGCGTCACTCCGGATGTAACCAATTACGAAAAGGCAATCCGCAGGGACGTTCTGACCCCCGAAGAGCGCAAAACATATTACGCGAAGTTCGAGACAAAGGCCCTTCTCCGTTCCGCATTCAAGGATCAGATGGAAGGCTTTCGAATAGGCGTCAATACCGAGATATACAGCCCCAACGAGGTAAGGGAATTCATGGATATGAACCCCTACGAAGGCGGCGACGAATACCGGACCCGTACCAGCACTGTGAAGGATAGCAAGGGGGGAAGTGATGAACCTAAAATACAGAAATAGAAAGACCGCCGAGGCCGTGGCGCGATTCTGGAATAAGCCGCTCGATAAGCCGGACTGGTTCAAGGTCCAGGCAATTTCTGACGACGAAACCGAGATCATGATCTATGACGTGATCGGCTGGCCATTCATCAGCGCCGATGATTTTGTCCGCGCTCTCGCGGGGATCACCGCAAAGACCGTTACTGTCCGCATAAACAGCCCTGGGGGGGATGTTTTTGACGGCATGGCCATTTTCAACGCGCTCAAGACCTATAACGGCAAGGTGGTGACCCGCATCGAGGGTATAGCCGCATCCATGGCCAGCGTGATAGCTCTCGCGGGAAAAGAGGTGCAGGCCTACGCAAACACCATGTACATGATCCATGAGCCCTACGCCTTTACTGCGGGCAACCAGTATTCCCTCCGTGAACTTGCCGATATCCTCGAAAAAATGTCCGGGCAGATGATCGATATTTATTCCTCGAACGCCTCTCCCGGTAAGCGTGAGATCGCCCAGATGATGAAAGACGAAGCATGGCTGACTGCGAAGGAGGCGAAGGAAAAGGGCTTTATCGACACGGTTCTCGACGGCAAGGGCGCAAAAGCCCAGTTTGACCTGTCCATGTTCTCGAACGTGCCGGACGGGCTGGACGGTGGCAGAGAAGGTGGAGAACTGACAGAAAGAGAAATAGAGCGGGCACTGCGGGATGCAGGCGCAAGCCGCTCTTTTGCTAAATCGGTAGCTGTGGGACGCAGTGCCGGGAACGAAGGCGATCAGCGGGACGTTGAAAGCCTGAAAAGTAGCATCAGAGCAATGATAACAACATTCCAAGGAGGAAAATAATCATGGATGAGCTGAAAAAACTTATTGAAGCTCTCGGACGGGCTTTCGAGGAATTTAAAGCCGAAAACGACAAACGCATCAAGGAAATCGAAAACGGTCGCCATGACCCGGTTCTGGCTGAAAAGGTCGAGAAGATCAACGCCGAACTCTCCGCGATGTCCCAGGTCAAGAAACAGCTCGAAGTGCTGGAAACAGCTGTCGCGCAGGGCCAGTTTCCGGGTGGCGGGTCTGCGGCTGTCGATGTGGCAAAAAAGGCCCACAAAGCGGCTTTTGACAAGTGGTTCCGCAAGGGCACCGGCGAGGCCGAGCTAAAGGATCTTCAGATCCAGGCATCGGCGTCAACCCTGTCCGATCCTGACGGCGGCTTTACGGTCCCCGAGGAAGTGGAAACCGCCATTGACCGCGTTGCACAGACCGTTTCCGCAATGCGTCGTATCAGCACCGTGAGAAGTATCAGCACCGATACATACAAGAAACTCGTCAACCAGGGCGGCGCAACGTCCGGCTGGGTAGGCGAGAAGGGCGCACGTACCGAAACCGGAACCCCGACCCTTGCCGAGATAGCCATCAACACCAAGGAACTCTACGCCATGCCTTACGCGACACAGCAGCTCCTGGATGATAGTCGCGTTGACATCGCCGCATGGCTGGCCGACGAGGTTGCCATAGAGTTCAACGAGGAAGAAAGCGAGGCCTTTATCAGCGGCTCCGGCGTGGAGCAGCCCAAGGGCATCGCCGCATACACGATGGTCGCCAACGCCTCCTACGCATGGGGCAAGGTCGGCTACATCGCTGGTGGCCATGCTTCCCTGCT
>Ga0123331_1000400_pt1 | contig 44913 bp, 62 predicted proteins | sample BioC13SIPDNA_3_FD_89705 | JGI IMG/M metagenome (GOLD analysis project Ga0123331, IMG submission 89705) | Anaerobic biogas reactor microbial communites from Washington, USA - Biogas_R2_B C13 SIP DNA | ecosystem: Engineered > Bioreactor > Anaerobic > Unclassified | place: Washington, USA... | reverse complement strand
GAGCTTCATTGATTAGATACGCCTTGCCGGGGCGCGACCCCATACCCATATACGCCATGTCGCCCTCGATTTGGCGCAAAAAGGCCGCTGTACACTGAGACGCATCAAGCTCTATTATGTTCTGTTCATCTGCGATGACTTGCGCAATGAGGCGGGCTATGGTAGTCTTCCCGGTCCCGGACTGTCCCGATAACCAGTAAGCACGACCCCCCAGCCCCCGGCGCGCAAGGGCCATTACCTTTGCGATGACCTTATCTTGTCCCACAACGTCATCCCAAGAATTGGGCCGGTACTTTTCGTGAAGCGGTGTCATATCAGTTGCCCCTCCATTTCGCGGGCCTCTTCTGCTTTGACTCTGGCAGAAAACTCCCAAATGGTTTCACAGCGGTCGAGAAAGTATTTTTTAGCCGCCTTGTACGTTTTGAAAAACCGCACGGTGGCATACTTGGTTTTCCATACGGACGTTTTAGGTTTCCCCGCCTTCGGGAAAAGAATGGCGTTCATAGCATCGGCAATGTAAAGCTCATCGCCTACCGCGAATCGGAAACCTTTCGAGCAAAACTCCAGCCGTGCGCTGTGCATGAGCACGGGCATATGCCCCGTATTACAGCAGCCGTAATATTCGGGTCCGCATACCGCCTTACCTACTGGCAAACGGCGTGGGAGCCGCGATTCAAAGTCTTTTCGCTTCTTTTTAATATCCATTGTTCTCTCTCCTCTCCGTTGTGGGGGCCGGTTGCCCGGCCCCCGTGCTATGCTATTTTTTGTTTCAACCTTTGTTCCAAGCATCCGCAATTTCTTCCCAATTAACCGCGCAGTAATCTTTGACCCCGATCATATCGGGCGTGCCGTCGGGAAGAATATCGAGCACGAAATCCCGGGCGCTTTCGGCCGTCCACGGTTGGGAATGTTGATGCATGGCAGAATACAACCCTTCATCATTCATTATCCAGAGATTAACATTCCACGTTTCCCGATTTGTCCAACCGTTGTATTTGTATTTTTCCATGATTCTCTCTCCTTTTCGTTGTGGGGGCCGGTCGCCCGGCCCCCGGTTCCGCTTGCTATTCGCTTGCTTTCGCAAATTCCGGAATACCAAACACGGCGGCATATGAGGCGCACACCGAATCGAATGGCGTTGGGGGATCCCCTGCGCATATCACCCTCGCAGATGCCCCCATCGGATCGCCCAGGTGAAACACGACCTTCTCACCCCGCTCATACGCCGCTCGCGCCGTGGCCTTATTCACTCGTTTCCATTTCTGCATTGTCTCTCTCCTTCGTTGTGGGGCCCGGTCGCCCGGCCCCTCTCTCGCTTCAACTCTAGATGGATTATACCACGGCGACACATCTGTGTCAAGCACAATTTTACACTTTGTAGTATTTCCGATGTGCCATAACCCCAAGAGAGCCAATCACTTAGTGTTATTACGAAAAATAATTTCGTAATACCTCATTCGGCCGATGATTTTCTATCGACCCCTCAACCTGGCAGAACCCAAACAAACAGAGTGCTTTACGACGCAAACCAGCACTTGGCATGAATGTTGCTATAAGATATAATATAATAAGTTAATAAGATATAGACTAGGAATAAGAATATCTTATGAATAAGAATCATTATGAATAGGATTAGGAATAGTTCTAATAGCCCCGTAGGGGCTAATAACTATATAGCTATTAGCTATGGGGTCCCTAAAGGGACCCATAGAGAATAAGATTATGATTAGGCTTAGGCTATTGATTAGGATTATCGAGTAGGAGTAGGTCTAAGTCTAGGCTTATTCTTAGGCTATTTAATAAGCTTATTCATTATGGCCTGAAAATTCAACGCAAACCAGGGCCATAACAGACCAGAAACAGACACCCACAGCGGGCCTGCTAGTGTGGTGTGGGGGCTATTGACCAGGGCACGCAAGGTCTAGGGGGGTCTACCTCATCTAACTGTTAGACATCTAACAATCTCGGTCACGGCGTGCCGCTTTGGCGGCATGGGGGCGGCGCATAGCGCCGCTATCCATATCTCTTGCGCCGACACCCCCCGGCACACCCGATGATGCCGTCCGGTATGTGGGGGTTATCCCCTCAGACACTCGGGGGGAAAAAGTGTCAATTTTTGCTTGACAGTGTGTTTATGATGTGATATGCTTTGGGTATGGTTGGAGCTGGAGCTGGCCGGGAATTTGGAGGTTTGGAGAGATGGCCGAATTGGAAGCGTGGGAAGTGGCTTATAAGCGTCTGTACACAAAAATCAAGAACCTGCGGGAATCGCACGATTATCAGGAGTGCGAAATGGACAACATTCGAGAGCGTGTGTACTTGTTGGAGAGGGGGTACGATTTGTTTTCCAGGGAGGTTAGCGATGCGCTTGCTCGCATTGCCAAGCTTGAGGGGAGGGATAAACCGTGAGCGTGTCTAAGAACGTGGACGCTGATCTGGAGCATTTGCGGAAGTATTTGGATTTTCGGAAGGGGGGTCCGATACGGAACGATGTGACGGGGTGGGATTTTACGGTAGACCCGCCGCTGAAGTTGCGGGAAGCGATGCGGTGTACCTGCTTACACTGCGTAGGCGGTGAGAGTGCGAAGGATGTACGGGATTGTTCTGGTACTGGGACAGCGGGTAGGCCGTGGCGGTGCGAGCTGTGGCCCTATCGCATTCTGGGGAAGATAGACCGTAGCGGTGGCAAGGTTCTGAGTCCGTTGAAGGCGGTACGTCAGTATTGCCTTGCGTGCCGTGGTGATGAGCCGTCTGAGGTTCGTGAGTGCTCCGATACATATTGTTTTCTCTGGCCCTACCGGATGGGACGGAAGCCGGATTGCATGGTGAGTGATGCGGCCCGTGAGCGGGGTCGCCGTGTTGCGGCTTCCCGCAAGCAGAAACAGGGGGGTGTGGAGTCCGAAAATGAGGGGTAGAAAATGCCCTCTATATGTAAAACGGGTTCCGAAAATGCGTTCCTGTGATGCTAATGATTTCCGGTAGGGGTAAGGGTGCGGTCAGGCACTATCTCAACGTATAGAGCCGCTTTTTTGAGCCGATTTGAACAGAATTATGGCGAATAGGGCATCTAAATGACTGGTAGTCAACGGAATAGGTGGAAATTAAACCCGCTGGAACGGATAGATTTCGGTCATCGGTGTGTGGTGTGCGGGTTACCGGGTTTTCCGAGTGACTTTGGCGGGGGGAAGGGTGGTCGGTATCGGATCTGCACGGAGTGTATCCGGTACATGCGGGAGATGGGTGAAGGGTTGGTGAAGCATGGCGGGGACGTGGTAATTCAGAAGCATCGGGAGAGTAGGTATCTGGATGCTAGGACGGTGAAGGAGCAGGCCTTGTGTTGGGAGCATATAGACAGTCAGATGACGGAAGGGGAATGGAATGCGTTGTGTGACCGCGAAGCGGGAGAAATCGCCCCCTGGGAGAAAGCGTGGGCGCGTAAGCGGGCAGGTGGTAAAGCCCTACGAGGTGTGGCCGAAGGTGAGTGCGGCGGGCAGGATTGAGCAGCGGTTGTTGTGGGAGAACCTTGACGCGGACATGAGCGAGGAAGAGTGGTTTGCGTTGTGCGACCGTGTAGCGGGCCGGATACCTGGGGGTATTGGCTCGTAAGTAGGGGAGGTAAGTGATGCGGCCTGAAGTTCGTGACTTTGTACGGGCGCTTGGTCTCGGTGGTTTTGGTCTGTGCGGCGAGGAATGTATTGTCGTGGAGATTGGCAGTTTGCAGGTTCCGGGGCAGGAAGGGTTTGCGGATATGCGGCCCTTCTTCTGCGATGGTTGTGTCTATTTCGGGGTTGATATGCGCGATGGCACGGGCGTTGACATGGTGGCGGATGCGGAAGAAGGCATCCCGCTTGATGATGGGTATGCCGATGTCCTCTTGTGTCTTGACACGTTGGAGCATGTACGCCGCCCGTGGAAGGTGTTCGCTGAATGCGCCCGTCTGTTGGACAAACAGTATGGCGTGGCAATCTTTACGACGGTGTTCAATTTCCAGGTGCATGACTTCCCCAACGACTACTGGCGGATGACGGGGGAGTGCATGAGGGCGATGTTTGATGATTTCTTTCCGGGGTACAACCAGATCGTGTATGAGGCGGGGAAGAACCCCAAGCCGCATACGGTTGTGGGGGCGGTATTCAAACAGGACTTGAGCAATTCCGCCCTTTCCAGATTGCGTGGTGACTTGTACGAATGGCAGATGAAATGGGTCAAGGGAAGCCATGAAGAATGAACTGCCTCGGGTAGAGATCGTGTGGCGTGACATCGTGGAATCGGCTGGGTGGACTAGCCGGGACGATGTGATGAAGGTGGAGCCTGAGATGTGTTCGAGCATTGGGTATCTCTTGGACATCACGGATGATGTGGTGCGTATCGTGAGCAGCACGGTGAACGCTTCCAAGGAATCGAACTACCAGGTGTTGCCGCGTGGTGTTGTGAAATCTATTCACAGACTAAGACGGGACAGGGAGGTCAAGTTTACTTAGAATTGGAACCTGCTGATGCGGTGCGTTTTGCACATTGGATTCTGGATGTTTTCGGTGATTCCTAAGTAGCCTCATTCTCCTTCCCACGGGGCGGCGGGCTGATTCTCTCCCGGCTCGCCGCCCTTCCTTGTCTCCCGATTGTTCGATGTCTAACAGTACATATATTGACAATCGCATATCGTTTGTGATATACTGTGTTGCATAGGGCATATCAATGTACGGGTACTGGGAACTGTCGGAGTTTTGGGTAAGTCAAGACGTGGCCGACCTTTCGAGCACGAATAGCCTGTCTGATGAGCGGCCTCATGTAGACGGGTTGGATGATTCGCGTTTCGCATGGCCCGAGCCGGGCAGTGAGCTCGTGGCGTTCATCAACTCGGTGTGGAGGGATACGTTTGAGTAAGCCGGTGTTCCCCGAGTTTGAGTTCCTTCCACAACATGACTTTGGCAAGGACGACTACTACCTGAAGCTGTCGAATGGGATGGACGCGGATACGATTGCGTATTGCAAGGCGCTGGCGAAGGCGGGTGGTGATACCAAGGGCGCGGTTAAGATCCTCAAACCCACGGCGCAGAGAAGCACGATAGCGAACGTAGCGCCGGACTTCAAAAAGAAGTACGCGGGTACGCAGGCGGCGCGGCAACTCATTTCATATCTCGGGATGCTGATGACCAGTTACGACGATCATCAGCCGGTGACACTGGATGAAATCGTGCGGCAGACGGAGCGGGACTTCCGTAACCCGAGCACGGACGCGAAGACCCGGATGCAGCTGAGCGAGAAGATCATGAAGTGGCGGGGTCTGGATTGCGACACGGTAGACAAGACCACGGATCTGGAGGACAGCGAGATCCTTGCCACGATGGAATCGTTACGCAAGAAGCGGGGAGTGACGGCGGGAAGCAATTGAGCGGGACCAGCCCATATTACGCCTTTAACCGGGCGGACATCGCACAGCACATCCCGGAATGGGCTACGCGGGTTCTGGATGTGGGTTGTGCCAGTGGGGCGTTTGGCGGTCTCCTGAAATCGTTGGGGGTCTCTGAGGTAATCGGCATCGAGGTGGAACCGGACGTGTGCGCTGCGGCGCAGGACGTTCTTGACTGTGCAATATGCGGGGACATCGAGACGATGTACCTGCCATTTGAGGGCGGCTACTTCGATTGCATCGTGTTCGGTGACGTGCTGGAACATTTGAAGAACCCCGGCGAAGTGTTGAAACGGGTTGCGCCGTTCCTCGGGCCGGATGGCGAAGTGCTCGCGAGCATCCCCAATGTGCGGTTCTATGACGTGATTCGCGCCTTGGGTGAGGGCCGTTGGGAGTACCAAGACGCGGGGATTCTTGACCGGACGCATCTCCGGTTCTTTACGGCAGTGGAGATGCAGAAGCTGTTCGCGGACGCGGGGTATGAGGTGGTGACGCTGTTGCCGTTGTCTCAGGCGGTCGGGATTCCCCGGAACCCTGACGGCACGGTGACGATGGGCAAGGTAACGATTGGGCCTATAGACGAGGCGGAATACCAGGACTTGTTGACGTACCAATACCTGATAGGCGGGCGCAAATCGCTGTGAGTGTGATCGTCGATAAATACCTGTCGCTCACGCCAGCGGAACGCAAAGAGTTTCATCGGCTCCATCCGCGCAAGGCGGGGAAAGTGGAGTTTGAGGCGGTTCGCATGGCGGCGCGTGCGGACTTCTGGTATTTCCTAGACAAGATTCTACGCATCCCTGTGTTGTATGGCCCGCTACATCGTCCGCTGGCCCGGTGGATGGGGTCATGGAGCAAGCCCGCAAAGCTGTGTCTGCTTCCTCGTGGGCATCTCAAGAGTTCGATATGCAACGCGGCGTTTACCGCGTGGGAAGTGTGCCGGAATCCTGAGATACGGATTCTGATTGTGTCACATAAGGCGGATGATGCGATCAAGTTTGTGGGGTGGGCACGGTCGTATCTGGATTCACCTGGGGTTCGTAAGTATTTCCCCGAGATCACGCCGAAGATGAACAAGTCGGGGCGTCCTCAGAAGTGGTCGGGCAAGGGGCTGTTGCTACACCGGAACGGGCACTACAAAGAAGACACGGTTGAATACAGTTCGCACGATGCGCAGGTAACGGGTCGTCATTACGACCTGGTTATCTTTGATGACCTCGTGACGAAAGATAGCGTTGCCAGTCCCGAACTGATGGCAAAGACTCGGGAATATCATCAGCACTGTCAAGCCCTGTTGGAACCGGGTGCGCGGGAAATGATGATTGGGACCCGGTATGACTTCTCGGATTTGTACGGGACGATCATCGAGACGCCCGAACTGGCTGGCGAATATGACATCGTGGTGAAGTCGTGTTACGACGCGGCGGGCAAGCCTATTCTCCCGACCCGGTTCACGGAACTGGAGGACGATCTGCCGTGTCCTGAGAACCCGGCCAATGCGCGTAAGTCGTTGCCCGCTGTCAAGCGCAAGATGGGAACATGGGTGTATGCCTGCCAGTACGAAAATAATCCCGTACCCACGGACCTGCAAATCTTCAAACCGGAGTGGATACAGATCATCGACCGGGTTCCCGAAGGTCACATGCGGTACTTCCGTGTATGCGACCTGAGTTCCGAAAAGGAAACGAAGACCTCGTGGACTGCGATAGTGACGGGGGCTGTGGATTCGGACAGCAATGTCTATATCACGGACATCTTCTGGGGCAACTTCACGGGGCAGAAGATCATCGAGGAACTTATCCGGGGCCAGCAGGTTGACGCGGATAAGCGTCCTGTCCGGGTGGGGATGGAACCGGGTCCGTATGAGCGTAGCCTGAAACCGTTCATGCGCCAGGAGATGATGAAGCAGAAGACCTATATTCCGTGGGCATGGTTGAAGGGTGAGCAGAGCGAGACGAACAAAGATGAACGCATTCGGGGGCTTCAGCCGTGGTTTGAGAACGGGATGATCTACTTCCTTCGCAACTGCCGGAACAGGGACAAGGCGGAAGAAGAACTAATCCGGTTCCCGCGATTCAAGCGCAAAGACATCATCGATGCGCTTGCGCAGATAGAACACATCATGTTTCCGGGGAAGAAGCCGGAGACGAAATCCGCCACGCCGAAATACGAAGACTGGTTGGACCCGGCATTGATCCAGGGTGATCAAACATGGATAGGCCAGGACCGCGTAATGGACGAATCGACAGCCATTCGCGTTTCTGCGATAGCGTACAACTGATGAAACTTCCCACCAATGTAGGTAAAGACGAACTCCGGGTATGGGAATCGCGCATCATGCGGGCATATAAGGCGCGTGAGAAACACGAGTTGCGCTGGCAGAGGCTGAGGGAGTTCTACCGGGGGAACTATTACGGTTCGGTGAAGTATGAGGACCGGATCGCTATCAACTGGATGCTGGTGAACATCCGTCAGATGATGGCGTCTTTGTACTTCCAGAACCCCACGATGTTCTTTAAGGGGAACACGCCGTTGGGTGAAGCGGTAGCCCCGGTGATGGAGCAGGTGCTGGTACGCGAACGTCAGATAATGGGGGCGCAGGACCAGGAGCGCGAAATGCTGTGGAACGCGCTCATGTATGGCACGGGGATACTGAAGCACGGGTACAACGCGGAATACGACATGGACGAGCCGTATGCGGATGACCGTGCGTTGCCGGGGTATCAGGGGAGCAGCGATATACGGTCGGGCACGGATGAAGATTTGAACCTTCCCCAAGCCCCGGTGGTGGAACACAACACGGCTATCCGGTACGGGCATCCGTGGAAGAAGTGTATCAGTCCGTTTGATTTTTTGTCAGACCCGGAGGCGCGTACACCGGATGAAGCGCGGTGGTTTGCGCATGTAATCAACCGTCCGTTTGTGGACGTGATTCGGGATAGCCGGTACGACAAGGAAGCGCGTGCCCAGGTAGAACCGACGGGGCACAGCGAGCACGGCAACGATCCATCGGCTACTACATCGAGTTGGCGGGAAGATGAAGTGTCCCGCGATTCGTCGATGGTGACGCTGTATGAGATTTTCGACAAGGTAACGCAGACGGTCATTGTGTGGAAGTGGGGGCTTGACCGCCCGTTGCTTGTAAAACCGTATCCGTTCTTTGGTCAGGAAGGTCCGTATGTGTTTCTCCAGTTCCTTCCTGACGATGATGACTTTTGGGGTCTGAGCTACGCGGATTCGTTTAGTGACCAGATCCAGGTACTGAATAAGATGCGCACGCAGATGATGGATCATCTGCAACGGTGGGGGGCCACACGGGGGGCGTTCCGCACGGGATCCGTGAACCCGGATGATGTGCGGAAGTTCGTTACGAATACGAACAGCTTTGTTGAGGTGATGGGCGCGGACCGTATCAGTGACGCCCTCGAAATCTTCCCGCATGTGCCGATAGCGGGTGATGCGTGGAAGCTGACGGAACTGTTTCAGCGCGACCTTGACGAGGTGTCAGGTATATCGGAGTTGGCGCAAGGGTCTGGTCATGGGGTCCAGACCGCGACCGAAGCGAGCTACATTCAGCAACAGAGCGGGTTGCGCGTGGGAGATATGCGGTTCCTTCTGGAACGGGCATTGGTCAAGAGTACGCGCAAAGATGTGTCGATGTTGCGCCAGTTTTGGGGACCGGAACGGGTGGTCCCGCTGGTTGGGGATGACGGGCGCGTCTGGCAGATGGTGTCTCTGTCTCAAGACCTGGTTGCCGCCGATTACGAGGTAACGATTGAGCCGGGGTCAACCGAGCGCGTGGATAAGAGCGTTCGCGTCCGGCAGACGATTGACGCGATGGCTCAGTTGATTCCGTTGATGCCATACCTTCAGCAGATGGGGTTCACGTTGAACGTGCCTGAACTGGTACGGACCTATCTTCGCAATACGGAAGTGTTCAGGAACCCGGAACGGATCATTGTGCAGTTGCCGCCGATGGCTCCTCAGCCGATGCAGCTGGAAGGGCCGCAGGGGAATGACGCTGCGGCAACGCCGCAGGAAGCGCAGGCGCAGCTTCCGGCCAGTACGCCGGTGAACAACATGAACCAGATGCCGTGGGAAACGGACCCGGCTCAGATGGGACAGATGTTTAGTCGGCGTATTTTTGAGGGAGGCCCGAGGTAATGCCTCACTACAGTTTTGAATGTGACGATTGCGAACAGGAGTACATCGAATACTACAAGGCGAGCGAGGTGCCCAAGACCAGCGTATGCCCGAAGTGTGAAGGGACTACGGTGCGGACGTTCAAGCCGATGCAGATTAGCATCTTTCATGAGTATGTAACGCCGCACATCACGGGGGAGCCGATGTTGATTCGCAGTCGGAACCACGAGAAAGACGTGTGCCAAGCGAATGGGGTGATGCGGGTCACGGCGGATGAATTTAACACGCCCCGTAAACGTCAGCCGGTGAAGCTGGGGTCGTTCAAGGAAGATTACGAGCGCACGCGGCATGAAATGGGGGTCGTATGATGAGTCTGGCAACCAATAAAGCGAGCGAAATCAGGGCGCAAATAGCGGTGCTCCAATCGAAGCTGGACATGCTTGAGGCGCAAGACGGGAAGGTACTGAAGTTTGTGGACAGTCTCAAGGCGGATGGGGCATTGCCCGATCTGCCCTCGATTGAGACTATCGCAAAGATCGTTGATAGGTGGGTGAAATTTACAGGCTGAACTGTGATGACGCCGTGAGGCAATCGCAGCAATCGGCAAGGAGCAAGCATGGACGAGTTGAAGCAGGCCGCGCTAGGCGGTCAGAACGTTGAACCCGAATCGGACGTATTCTCGGACGCGGTAGCGCCCGGCAACGAATACGGAAACAGCGCGGGCGATTCGTTCGTTGAGGACAAGGGCGTAACGGGCGGTATCGGTATGCCGAAGGAGACGGGCGGGTCTCCGTTGGAAACGCCAGTGGATAACCCCGATCTGGAATCGATGCGGCGTTCGATGCAGGCGGACTACACCCGGAAGACCCAGGAGCTTGCCGACCAGCGGCGGGAACTGGAACGCCAGATGGCTTATGTTTCTCAGCTGCAATATATGCAGACGATGGGACAACAGCCGACTAACGCACAAGTACAGGAAATGAAAGGAATCCTCGACAGGCTTCCTCCGACTACCCGTGCATTGATGGAACCCGAAGCCCAACAGATCCTTGAGATCATGGAGACGGTGATCCGCGATGAGGTAGAAAGCCGGATGAAGTCTGCGATCAACGGTGACGAAATCGGCGCGTTGAAACGCAACATCGAGGAGTTGAAGAACCAGCAGTGGTTGAACGCGAAACAGGCTGAGGCGAATGCGATCACAGCGAAATACGGTAATGACAAGATTCAACCGTACCTGACGCAAATCGCGGGGGTGCTTCAGCAGAATCGCAATTTGACGGTGGAACAGGCGTTGATGCATGTGGCCCCGCATGTGATCCAGCAGTATTGGATGGAACAGGGCGTGCGCCACGCGCATACGCAGAAACAGCGACAACAGCAAGCCGCGTTAGAGGCGATGCGGTCTGGGCCTAGCGCGAACCCATTGACGGGGTTCCGCGAGGGTGAATCCATGTGGGATTCGGCTCAGGCCGTGATGGGCGCTTCAGCGGCGAATTTGGAGCAATAGGAGTATCTAAACCATGGCGGCAACATCGCAAAGCCTTGTCAATGATGTTGTATTGTCCAGTACCCTTCAGCGGCGCTCGCAGGGCTATGAGAACCAGATTAGCCAGCAGATCCCGTTGTTTTACTGGCTCAAGCGAAAGGGCCAGTACAAGCCGGTCAATGGCGGTACGCGGATTGAATGGGCGGTGGAGTATGGGCTGGACGATTCGGAAGAATCCTACAGCGGGTACGATGAGTTCACGCTTCCCGAGCAGGACAATGTAACGATTGCCTATGCGAACTGGAAGCAGGCGTACAAGTCGATTGTGATCAGCGGTCGCGACCGTATGATTAACACGGGCCAGAAGATTTTCGATCTGCTTGAGCAGAAAGAGAAGAATGCGATTGAGAGTCTGCAACAGCAGATGAACGAGCGGTTCTATTCGGATGGCACGGGCAACGACAGCAAACGGGTAACTGGTCTTGGCGCGATCATCGCGGAAACGCCCACGAGCGGCACTCTGTTCGGGATCAATCGGGCGAATGAGGCGTGGTGGCGGAATCAGGGAAAGGATACTAACGCCGCGTATTGGGACAAGACCAATGACCTTCCGACGATGCGGAATGACATGGTGGAACTGTGGTTGAAGTGCGGTCGTCTTGCGGCTGGTGGGAAGAAGGATCGGTATCCCGACCTGATTCTTGGCAGCGAAAACTACTATATGTATTACGACCGTACCTGTTCGAAGATTGGTCAGCGGTTCGTGAACACCAATGCGGCGGATGCCGGGTTTACCAATCTGAAGTTCATGGGTGCGACGTTGATTCATGATTACGACTGTCCGCAGGACGCGGGGGGCGCGGAAAAAGCGTTCTTCATCAACAGCCGTTTCATGCAGTTGAAGTACCACCCGCAGCGGAACTTCAAGGTCACCGCGTTGCAGTCCCCCGAAAACCAGGATGCTTTCGTTGCCAAGGTGCTTTGGATGGGTGAACTCATCTGCACCAACTGCGCCAAGCAGGGGCTTCACGAAGGCGTCAAACTGTCGTAAGGAGGACAGTCATGAACTGGAAACTGTTGCATGGTATTGGTTCCGACGATGGCCCGGAAAAGTGCTATCTGACCGGGTACAACGGAACGGGCGCGGCTGTGGCCGCTGGTACTCCCGTATGTTGGGATTCGAGCACTGCGGATGGCCGCACTTTCGTTGCGCCCGCCACGGCCAACTTCAAGCTGGTTGCGGGTGTTGCTGAAGAAGCGGTCGGCACAGCCGAATACACCTCGAAGATCGTTGCGTATGGTCCCGTGAATGCGGTGACGTATGGCACAGCTACGAACTTCATTCCTGGGGTCTCCCTGATTCTGGTGAATGCGAAGACGCATCTTTCCTACGGTACGGACGGTCAGCTTGCGGGTCAGTTGCCGGTGTTTGTGGCTCTTGCTACGAACGCGACGGCTACGCCGAGCCTTACCAAGGTTTTCGTGCGGGCGATCTAGTCTCCCTCCCGTAAGGGGGGCAGGGATTTTCTCCCCTCCGGTCCCTGCCCCCCGCTTCCCTACATGGAGGGGTAGGAGGGTATTTGAAGATGTTTGGACGGTGTAAGGGATGTGGCCTGTTGCGTTGGATCACGCCGACGTATATGACGCGGTACGGGATCGAGTGTCCGCGATGCGGGTCTCAGCTAGTGCAACATGCGCGGGTGAGATTCTTTGAGCGGTTCAAGCTGTTGTACTGGTACTTGTGGGAGCACGCACAGACGGAACATTCGCGGTGGTGGTTGAACCCGGTGGATGTGGCGCGGGGTGTGTATCACGGCTTGAGGGTACGGTAATGCACGATAAGTTAAAACATTTGCATATCGGCGTACCCAATTACCGTGGTTGGATTGAGTCTCCGCATCATGTGTCCATGATCACTCTGTTTCATTACCTTGGTAAGAAGGGTGTAGACGTAAGTTTCATCTGCCCGATTAACACGGTGCTTTCGACGGCGCGTCAGTGTTGCGTGAACGCGGCGTGTGAAGACCCGGCGTGCGAATACATCCTGTTTATTGATGATGACATGGTGTTTACGCCGGAGCACGTTGACGCGCTGTTGACAGAGACAGTAGAGAATGATCTGGACTTCTGTTCGGCGTTGGCGTTCTCGAACTCGATTCCCACGAAACCGTGTGTGTTCGGTCTTAATCCGGATCTGGTAGAAGGCGGGGACACGCCCTGGTGGTACATCACGACGAACTACCCGAAACAGCAGCGGTTTGAAGTGTTGGCGTCGGGGTTTGGGATGGCGTGTATCAGCACGCGGATGCTTAAGAAGATGCGCGAGGGCATACCGAACTATCAACATTTCGCATACAACCATGCGTTGTGTCCGAATGAGGACGTGTCGTTTTGCCTGAATGCGCGGAAGCGGGGATTCAAGCTGTATTGCGACAGCCGGGTAAGCATCGGGCACATCAGCAAAGACCGCCCGATTATCTGTGAAGACGTCTACGAATCTCAGGGGAACGCGATTGAATACAACCTAAGCATGGAACGGATGGGTTTTACGGGGGAGGGCGTGAAACTTGAGCGTGTGTAAGCGACGCCCTCTGGTAGACATTGTAATCCTCGGCTGCAACCGTTCTGACATTTCGTTGCATTGTCTAAAACACCTGATAGCGAGTGAGCCGGGGGTTCGGTATCGGGTGATCTTTGTAGACAACGGGAGTACGGACACCACCCCGCGCATGTGCCGGTGGTTTCGTGCGCACACCCGCCGATATGTGCCTTGGGCGAAATACAAGGGTATTGACTTTGTATCCGTTCGGAACGAGCGGAACCTTGGGTTCAGCGGCGGTAACAATACAGGGGCGGCGCACGGCACTGCCCCATTTATTTTGTTCATGAACAACGATGCGTTTCCGCAGGGTGCGGGGTGGTTGCGTAAGCTGGTGCGGTCGCTGGCCCGCGACCGGACGTTGGGTGCGGTAGGCCCTACGGCAGACAACGTGTTAGGCGTGCAGGCTGCCCGGTGGAACGACGATTGGAAGCGGAAGCATCGCAGCAAGTTTTTGAGCGGTGTGTGTGTGCTGGTGCGCCGGAAGTTGTTTGATGCGCTTGGCGGGTGGGACGAACGGTTCTTTAACGGAGATGAAGACCTTGACCTGAGCATACGGATACGCCAGAAGGGGTATAGCTTGGGTGTGGTGCGTGACGTGTTTGTAGAGCATTTGTGCTCACAGACCTTGCAACATATAGCGGCGGCGAATGGCAAGAGTATTAATGACTGGTTTGCCCATACCCGTTCGCAGTTGGTTGAGAAACATGGTGCGGCGTGGCACAACGACCTATTTGAATGGGAGTCGTTGAGGCTGTCGCCTAGTTATTGGAACAAAGTAGGAGTGTTACCCGATGGGCGCTATTTCCAACTCCCCGGCAGAGTCAAAGACCAAATTGAAGCCTTGGGCAAATTACGACCCAAATCCCGAACCTCGACCGGAGGACAGTGCGAAACCGTGGGCGAATTACATACCTGCTACGGAATCGTTGCCGGAGAAGGGGACTGCTACGTTGCCCTTGCCGGAACCGCCGGAGAAGCCCGTAGCGAAGGTGATTCCGCCTAAACCAGTGGGGAAGTAGCATGACGCGGTTATGCCTAGTCTCGATAGTGGCGGGGGTGCTGACCTGGGTAGGCGCGGCTCCGAGTGAACTGACGGTTCGCGTAGGAGATGAATTTGGCGTTCGGGCCTCGGTTGAACCCGAAGTAACGCAGATAGGGGAAGATGGGGCGGTGATTGCATCGGCAACACCGTCTCCCCCGTATGTGTTTGAGTACAAGTATGTAAAAGACATGATTGCGTATACGCGGGCGGGCGAAGGGGTGATCGCGGAATATAGCGACATCCCCGATTCTCCGTATGGCAAGGTGCGGGTAGAGACCACGAACCCGGAATGTTTCGTGTACTTCCGCGCCTTGAAGATGACGGGGCCGGTGAAACTTCCCACGCAAGCGGCAACGGCGAACGGTGTATCCCTCGATGTGGTGAACGATAGCACGCTGGTTGTGAATCCGCGCAAGGCTACGTTGCGCATCTCGATTGAAGCAATTCAGTTGGACTAGGGGTTGATTCATGACGTTTTCTGAGATGAAGCAGCGGATATACGACATCCTTGGCCTTACGGGAGAAAGCACGCTTGTTGCCCGGTTAGTTAACGAGGCAAAAGATGAGCTCGTTACAGCCGGTAAGTGGTGGTGGTTGGAGACCACGACTTCGCACCTATTCACGGCAGACACGCGGACCTATACGCTTGGTACGGACGTATCGGGTGTAATCGGGATGTTTACGAGCACGGGTGACCCCGTGGAATTTGTAAACAGGGTGACGTATGAGAACTTGTACCGGGAGAGTTCGAGTACCGCCGCGAATCCGGAAGTATACACAGTAGAGGGTGGTGGTTCGGTGGGCCAGCCGGTTGTGAATGTGTGGCCAACGCCGGGTGAGAACAGCACGGGCAAGGTGCGGTATTTGAAGCGGATTGCGGACATGGCGTTGGACACGGAAAGCCCGTCACAGATCCCGGCCGAGTTCCATCACGCGATAGTGAAGGGTGCGATAGCGAAGTTTCGGGAATGGGAGGATGACCCTCGTGCGGATTCGGCGCGGGCTGACTTTGAGCAGACGTTAGCGAAACTTAGGGGGTTGCCCGAGAGCGACACCGTGGATGAGCAGACATGAACTATCCCGACACAGTGAAAACAAACGCTGAAAAGCTCGCGTTCTGCTACGCGGCGCAGGAGCGGCTGAGGCAAGCCCACAACGTCGTGGGCGCGTGGTATCGCGAGGGCATTGTGGACAGCAAGGCGCTGGCGACGCTGCCAACGGCATGGCAGAAGTCGCTCAGCACTGCGTCGAAAGACGGTGTGTTATCTGAAACTGCGTGGAAAGAGTTTAAGGCAAACGCATACGACGTTGCCGAGAAAGACGTTATCGGCGAGTTGGGCGCGATGAAAGAGGCCGTCATGAAGGACGCCGCTCTCGTAGCGTCCGTTGACTTGGACAAAACGCTGAGCACGGCAACGGCTGAAAAGTAATGGCCCTCGAAAACTACACTACATACAGCGAATACGACGCGAGCGGGCTAGTCACCGTTGGCGCGAACACGCTTGCTGTGGCAGGCAACAACAAGATAGCTTTCAGCGTTCACAAGGTATTTGCAGCGGGCCATTTCAGCGGTGACTTTGAACATGTTGTTGCTGTTGCGCTGAATGACGACAGCAGTGTAAATTACGCATGGTGCCCATTTTGGGGATTGTCGAATGAAACAGCCGAATCCGCGCACTCCTTCAAACAAATTAAAGCGGCGTCTGGTGACTGCCTCTATATTGCGCAATACGAGGCCTCGGGCGTCGTCTGGATTCGACTTTTTGAAATATCCACAGGGACAGAGTACATGGACGGCTACAACAGCGCGTCCTACGATACCTGGTACTACTGTGAAATTGAGCGCGACGAATCCACCGGCACCTATGGCACATTACTGTGCCGTATCTATAGCGACGAATCCCGCACATCGTTAGTCGATACGCTCAGCGTCACGCTGCACGAGAAAGAGGACTTCAGCACCGTCTACGCGGTGTCGTCCTTCTACAACAACAGCGGCCGCGCTTATTCGCAGGAAATCAAAAATCTCGACTTGCAGGAGTCGGGGACGATAAAAAGCTACTCGGTAGCTGCCGGCGATGACGATGGCCATCTTTATAACGGATCACTGCGCACGTCAGGTGAAATACTGCAAATCGGCGTGGAAAATGAAGATGATACTTATGCAAATTGGCATTCTATGTTTTTCCGCTTCACTGGGGTGGCTATCCCCGCAGGCGCAACTATTGAGGCGGCAAGTGTCACTCTTGTCAGTGCGGGCGGGCGGTACGACTATGCTGCCGGAAAGACTGGTTATCTTAAAGGACGCAAGGTTGCCAACTGTCCAGCAATGTCCGAAGCAGCTTACAAGGATACAGTGACTTATCCGTACACGACAGCGAACGTGGCGTGGTATCCGACTTCTACGAATTGGGTTGCTGGTACAAGTTATACGTCCCCTGAGCTTAAGACGGTTGTACAGGAGATTGTTGACCTTGCGGGATGGACGAGCGGGAACGCCATTCAAATCGAGTGGCATTATTCAGGGCCGGAGAAAATTGAGGTCTATAACGGGAATTATCGGAAGGTGTACGCTTACGATCACGCGACCTATAACCCGCCGATTCTGAATGTCGAGTACACGGGGGGCGTTGCGGGAGGGAATCCGTGGTGGTATTACCGTAGAAAGAGGATGGCAATATGAGGGTGCTGAAACAGAGCACACAGACAGACGTGCTTATTGGCCCGTTGATTGACGACGGTGACTTCAAGGCTGTTGAAGAATCCGTAGCCTACAACGCGACAGGGATAGACGTTGATGTAATCAAGGGCGTGACGAAAGCTGACGTATCGCTTGCCAATTCAGCGGGGGACGGGTACTGGCGGCATGTGGCGAATGGTTATTACGCGGTGACGTTGAGCACGACCGATACAGGCACGCTTGGGCCGTTGCGGGTGGCGTTCGAGGCAACGGGTGTATTGCCTTGTTGGGAAGATTTTCTTGTTGTACCCGCGAATGTGTATGACGCGATGGTTGCAGGTACGGATTATTTGAAATCGGATGCGGTGGAAATCAGTTCTTCCACCACGGCGGCGAATGCAGTGGAGTCAAATATCGGGTATCTGGATGCGTCGATAGCAGGGCTGAATGACCTGTCTGCGGCTGATGTAAATACTCAGGTAGACGCGGCTCTTGCAGACTATGACGGCCCAACAAAAGCAGAGATGGATGCTGCGTTTGCTGCGTTGAATGACCTGTCTGCGGCTGATGTCAATGCGGAGGTAGACACGGCTCTTGCGGATTACGATAGCCCAACAAAAGCGGAGTTGGATGCCGCGCTTGCGGCATTGGATCTTGGCGGCTCCAGTCTGACCGTGGGCGATATTGCAGATGCGGTTTGGGATGAAGCGCAGTCGGGGCATACGACAGCGGGGACGTTTGGTTCCTATCTTGATGCGAAGGTCTCCACTATTGCGGGCACGACGGGTAGTGGCGCGGATGAATGCACCATCACCATTGCGGAAGACGGTGTGGGCGTACCCGGCGCTACAGTATGGATCACAACCGACGCCGCTGGTAACACGGTGGTCGCGGAAGGTAAGCGGACAAACGATTCTGGTCAGGTGACCTTGTTCCTGGACGATGGCAGTGCCTATTACCTTTGGGCACAATGTCCGGCTGGTTTCAAGGATATTCACGGTCAACCCTTTACGGCGGTAGCAGACTAATGGGTAACACATTCTCAACCACGTCGATTAGTGTGGGGCAGGGAACCGCAGTCCATGACCTGTATAAGCAGGTCGCGGATTGGCTTCCGAAGAATGCTCCGGTGCGGGGGTTCATCCACACGGTCAACCGTATCGTGGATGAGATCCGCACGCGGGGTTTCTGGACGTTCTGGCTAACGGAAGCACGGTTCTCTACCACGGCTCCGTACACGACCGGGACGGTTGCGGTAACGAACGCCAGTACAACGGTGACGGGTACGGATACGGTGTGGACCTCGGCAATGGCCGGTCGGCGGATTCGCATCAGCGGCGGGGAAGAATATCTGATTAACTCTGTGGACACCGGGGCGCAGACGTTGGCCCTGAGCATTGCCTATAAGGGGACCACGGATACCGCCGCGACCTATACGATATATGAACCGAATTACACGCTGGCATCGGATTGTGAAAAGGTTATGCGGTTGTGGGATCTGACCGACGAGGAAGAACTGCTTTGCGTGGATGCGGGGTTTGTGCATCAGCGGCGTGCGTTGACTACGTTCCGTGGGTGGACACAGTTTGTGACCAATCTTGGGCGTGACTTCTCGTATGTGCCGAAAATTGTGATTGAACCGTACCCGGATGAATCGCACCAAATCAGCTATCTCTATTACCGGGTCCCCTCGAAAGTAACCTCGATAGACGATAACGTTGATGTGCCTTCCCACCTTGACCCGACGCTTGTGCAGGGGATTTACGCGGCGATACAGCGGCAGAACAAGGCGTCTGACTGGCAGTCGGAATACCTGTCGTTTAAGGAAATGCTTGATGCGGCGTGGATGCGGGACCAGCCCATTATGGGACAGATATTTCGTGTGGGCCGTCAGGACCTGGCGGACATGGGCATCATCTCGGAAGAAACGTATGTAACGTCTGACAGGATAGTGGAACTGAGCTAATGAGTCTTGCAGCGCAACCGTTAGTGAAAGGATTTGCCGGGGAAGACCGCTTGCACGCGGATGACGTGCTTTCGGACAACGTGTCTCCCGATGCGCAGAACTGCGATTACCAGCGGTACACAATCAAGAAGCGCAAGGGCTTTTCGCGGATGCACGGGACCTCGATTAAAGAGGGTGGTCAGCACATCTCGAACTCTAACACGAATGCCTGCATCGTGATTCCGCATATTACCGCATATGATTGGGGTCGGGGGTTTACGGTTAGCATGGGCATCCGGTTCACGTCGTTACCGGCTGTGGATTGCCCCCTGATAGGCAACATGGATTATGGAACCGCAACGGGATGGGAGTTGCGGTATAGCCCGACGTTCAGGCAAATATACTTCCGGTTCTACGATACGACCAGTACATTGCGGGATGTGTGGGCAATTGTGTCTATTGAGGCTGGCAAGAAATACATTATCAGCGGACAGATTTTTTCTGCTGGGGTTCCCCGTTGCGGGGTGGATTATACCATATCATCGAATGGCACGGGTTATACATTAGACCCGAGCAGCAGGGACATTTACATTGGCGCGGCAATGGGGGCCACGCCAGGGAACCAGACGATTGACTTTATAGTAGATGAAGTGCGGTTTTGGACGGATAATTTCGACTGGACCGCCACGAAAGACCGATTGTTTTGGGAACTGAACCAAACGGATCTCATGGACACGGATTTGGTGGGATATTGGCGTCTAAATGAATCCCGCGAATCGGTGTATGACGATCTGTCGATTAACCGGAACCATGCGTATGCGTATGTAGCTGGCCCTAGCCCCACCACGGGCATGGTCCCGTTACAGGAAGACTACGGTACCAGTATCCGATTCGACGGGGCGGACGATTATGCCAGTGCGGCATACAATAGCAATTTCTCCACAATACTGAATACGGGCAAGACCTGGACCATCGAAGGATGGTTACGGTTGGACAACCCGAACCACGGTGCTGTGGCTACGGTGGTGCATATCGGGGATGGCATGGTCGGGGCATCGGCTGTGGGGTATCCGTTCCGCATCTACATCGCGGGTGCAGACCATAGCCTCTACTATTCCTACAGCACGGCAACCACAGACACAGACGTTGCGGTTGACAGCGGATACGACGTGACGCCGGGTAGTCCGGTGCATGTTGCATTGGTTCGAGACGGGACCACTATTCGGTTATACATTAACGGTGAACATTACCACACCACGACCGGGGTTGCGGATGAAGCGGGACCGTCTACCTCCGTTACCAGCGACAACGGCATGTACTTCGGCGCGGAATACAACGATACGGGGTATGTGTCTGGCAAGTACGCGCCGGTGACGTTGGACGAGTGGCGATTGTGGGACGTTGCCCGTAGTGGGGCACAGATCCAGGCATGGCGCGACAGGATTCTAAGTGATACCAAGAATGTGAACCTGAAAGGGTATTGGCGGTTTGACGGGTATGATTTCACGAACGATGAAGTGCAGGGCGGTGCGGATATTACGCTGAAAGCGGACAGTACGCGGCCCTATCCGAGCGAAGGGGTGGTGTATCCGCAGTATCCCCCTCGCCTGTTGATGACGGCTCCCCTGGCGCGGCATTTGAAATATGATGAGGTGAAGACGGGTAAGACGCCGTGGGATCGTGAAATTGTTGTCTGTACCAAGAGCGGAATATTCAGCATTCAGGGGGATGAAGCGACGTTCCTGAAACGTCTGGATGCGGTAGGGGAATCGGCGTTATTCAGTTGGGTGCAATTGGAAGACCGGCTTGTCTTTTGCAACGGTCTGGATGTCAATTACAAGTATGACGGTGCAGAGAAGCCTCAGAGCGTGACCATTGATACGCCGTCAACTTCGCCGTCTGCTGCGGAAGGGGATGCGGGTAACCCCAACGGCACATACAAGTACAGGGTATCGTTTCGGAACAGCCGTGACGGTACAGAATCGCTTGCGTGTGATGAAGTGTCGGTCACGGTGTCCAGTAAGAAAATCAACTTGACATCCATCCCGGTGAGTGCGAATGCGCAGGTGAACCAGCGGCGCATATACAGGACAGTCGCGGGCGGGTCTACGTTCCGCTATCTCGCGGATGTTAACGACAACACTACCACGTCGTATGAAGACAATGTTGCTGACACCTCGATGAACACGAATGAAGTGTTGAACGAGGACCGTGGACACGTTGACCCGCATCGGTTTGTAGAGGTGTATGCAAGCCGGTTGTGGTTTGGCAATTCGAGTTCGTATCCGAGCGGGCTTAGGTATTCGGAAGCGAGCGCGTACACGGACTTCCCGGCGATAAACCTGATCTTGGTAGACCGTGGGGGCGGTGACGAGATTACCGGGTTGAAGTCTGCATATGGCGGGCTGTTGATTTTCAAGGAGCATTCGATCCATTTCCTGACGGGTACGGGCGCGACCACGTTTGATTTGAGGAAGGTGGTAGATGGGTTTGGTTGCGTGAGCGGGCACACGATTAGCAGCGGGCCGGGGGGTATTTACTACCTGAGCCATGACGGGGTGTATCTGTTGGGTCCGAGCATGGACACACAGTTAGTAAGCCGTCATCAGCGTCCGTTGTTTGAGAACTTGGTAAAACAGCGTCAGATATACGCGACGGGTATCTATGACCATAGAGCCGGTCGGTATATCCTGAGTTTTGAGGGGGCCGACTAATGGCGGTGACGTGGGGTATACATTTACCGCTTACCGATGGGCTTGGGAACAACCTGGCAAATGTTGGTACGTATGGCCCATCGGGGAACGCCTATCATTTCGGTTGTAATTGGGTAGTAGACGGCACGCGGGGACTGTGCCTTGAGTTTGACGGTCTGACATCGTATGCGGTAACGCATAGAGTTATCCCCGGCATGGACACTTACACCATTGCCGGGTGGATAAAGATCGCTTCGTTTCCTGAATCTGAATCTACAGTGGCTTGTTTTGCAGCAAAGCTTGTTCTGTCTGTAGTGAATGACGGGTCTCTGAAATGCACCTACTACACTGACACTTACACCATTCAGACGGTTCTATCTGCGGAAAGTTTGATTGCTACAGACACATGGCATCACGTTGCTTTGGTCCGGGACGCTTTATCGGCAACGCTCTACATAGACGGCTCCGTTGTGGGCACTGGCGCATTGGCGCAATCCAACTATGCTTATCATCCTGTTTCTATAGTGTTGGGTTCGAATGGCAAGAATACGTATCCCCTCAACGGCTACATGCAGAACTTCCGGTATTCGCCGGATGTGGCCGAAGCGGCGGATATTGCCGCGCTGTATACCGCAGAGTCTACCACCATCATCCCGCAGACCGCTCTCCAGTCGATTCCCCCCGACCGTAACAACCTGACCCTTGTATTCGACGAAAGCACCGGCGCGTGGTCGAAATACGACGTCGGGTTTGACTTCCTGTCGGGTTACCGGAACAGCCAATACGAATATGCCATTCTCGGGGCGCGGCAAGGGTATGTCCATGAAATAGACGTGGGAGACAACGACGGGGCTTCTGTCAATGAAGGATATGCCACGCTCATCGGGGATGTGGATTCGGGCGGGACAGATAACATTGTAGACAATAGCGCGGCGTTTCAGACGCTTGGAGATGGTCTAGCTGGGTGTCGGGTATTCGCACGGGCCGATGATGAATCCGATTGGCAGGAACGCACCATCATCGGCAATTATGCGACGAAACTCTATGTCGACCGTCCGTTTGTGCCTTCCGTAAATGGCGGATCGTATGTCATTGCCCCGATAGACTTCTATTGGGAATCGCGGTGGATGGACTTGGGCGATCCCGCTGTGCGCAAGCGCATCTATTACCTGCAAGCATGGTTGCAGGAGACAGATACAACCGAAGACATTACCGTTAAGTACAAGACGGAATACGACGAGGATTGGAACGATACCACCCTGAGCACGGATGACGAGTTTGCCAAGATTCTAACCCCGACACGCGGGCGCAAGGTGAAGCTACGCTTTGAACACATCATGCCGAATGAGCCGGTAGAGATTGAATCGTTCCAGTTCATTCACGCGCCCAAGAGGTTCAACTGATGAAGGGTGTAGCGTGGAGACCAGGGCGACCTGACCTTATCCTGCGGGATGTGGTGAACATGCTCCCCGCGTTTGTGGAACTGGCAGGACCGATAGCGGCGAATGAGGAACAGACAATACAACACGGGATGGGACGCAAGCCCATAGGCGCAACCGTCGTGCGGAGCGACGAAGCGTTGAGCGCGGGTGAGGCGATGGGGGTTCAGTTTTCTACAGAACCTACAGACATTAACCTATACCTGAAATTCAGTGTGGCGGTGTCGGACGGCAACACCATCACGCTGGCGGTATGGTAGGAGCAGATATGGGCGTTGATTTCGCAGAAATTCTGGCGGGCGTGACGGGTCTTGGCAATGTAGCCGGTCAAGGCATGAACATTCTTCAGACGATAGAGAATTGGAACCGCTATAATGAGCGGTCCGCCGACCCGTTGTTTGCGCAGTTGCGGAACCAGTTTATCGGGCAGTATAACGATTCCCCCTATGGCCCGTATGGTGACCCGTCTGATTCATTTGGCGGGCTATTCGGTCGGGACACGGCGGGGAATCCGGTCCAGTACGGGGACTGGGCGGCGCGTCAGTACATGGGTATGATGCAGAACAACCCGGCGACCGCGGCGATGAATGTGCTGAATCAGGGTGCGCAGATGCAGTCCCCTGGAATGATGAGCCTGTCGGACTTGCTCAGCGGCAATCCTGGCGCGGCTCAGTCTGCACAGACGGCGTATGTGTCTCCCACGACGGCGTTACCGCAGAATCTCTTGAACCCGTTGCCTGATAGACAGGTGGTGCGGGCACCGTCACAGCCCAATCCTCAACTGAACATGGCGGAACCCCGCGACGCAACGGGGATATGGGATACGCTGAGACGATTCATAGGTGGTAGTGCAGTGGACGGCGGGCAGACCTCGACACCAGCAACGCCAGCTGCGCCGTCGGCCCCTGCTCCTGCACGGCCCACGTGGCCCCCGGCGTGGCCCCCGGCAACGCCAGCTGCGCCGTCGGCCCCTGCTCCTGCACGGCCCACGTGGCCCCCGGCGTGGCCCCCGGCAACTCCGGCTGCGCCGTCTACCCCTGCTCCTGCAGGGCCCACGTGGCGCCCGACAACTGGAATACCCACGGCGCGGACAAAAGAAGCCAGTCCGTTTTCGGAGATTTTGGGTAGCTATGCAACGGGGACATCGTATGTGCCTAAGACTGGGACGTATGAACTGCACCAAGGGGAGGCGGTAGTACCGAAGGCGCAGAACCCGGTAGCGCAGACACAGCCGCAAGGGACAAGGATGTCTCAGTTCGAGATGGGTACGCCTAACCAGCCGTACCAGCAGCCGAGACCCTTGGGCGCGGCTACGGCCTCGAATGCGAATTTGCCGCAGTTGAAAAGCGCACGGTCGCAATCTCAGGGCGGATTGTCAATGGAAGAACTCATGGCGCGGCGCGACAGCGCAAGCAGTCCAGATTTTAAGGCGATTTGGCAGCGAGCGATAGATGATCCGGAATATAGGGCGTCGCTAGATGCGCCCAGATACGCAATGGGCGCGTCGAACGCACAACCCCCGCAATACCCATCCCCACAAACCACACAGCAACCCGCTGTGCAGAAAGCGCAGAACCCGGCGGCGCAGGTGGCAACCCCTGACCTGAACACTGCGCGTATGCAGAACATGGGTGCGTTGATGGCCCCTCAGAACTTGGCATATCTTCAGGGGGCCAATGCGAACCTGAATCACATCATGCGCAACCCCGAATCGATGGGGGCGGGTGTACAGGCTCAGATATTCAACGCGGCGGCGGATTCGCGTGACAGGATGCTTGCGGACCAGCAGAGGCAGATTAAGGAAGGTCTCGCGGGTACGGGCATGAGCAACAGCGGTCTGCAACAGAGTCTATTAAATCAGGCGCGTTCTTCGCGCAATACCGACCTGACAGATGCGATGCGCCAGATTTACACGCAAGCAGCTACGCAGAATTTTCAGGACCGTTTGAACGTCGCGGGTTTGGGTCAGAATCAGCAGGGGCTACAACTGAACGCGGCGAACAGCGCATACCAGCAGCAGCAGGGTCTTGCAAATACCGCGTTGCAGCAGCAGGCGTTACAGAATGAGATATTCCAGTCTGACCGTAACTACAATTCACAGCTTGCAAGCATGCTTGCGAGTTTAGGCCAACAGGGCATGACAAACCAGATTGGTTTGATTGGCGAGCTTGGCGGTCTGATTGGTCAGGGGTTGGGGTATCAGAACAGCGCATTGAGTCAGATACTTCAGCAAGCGTATCAGAGTTACGCTGGCCCGGACTACGCGCCATTTGGGTATGCGCCGAATGAATTTGCATCTTCGCTAATGCAGCAGAGTGGCGGTGGGGGTGGCAGCAATGCAGACCTTTGGGGTGCGCTTGCGGGCAGTGCGGGGCAGTTCCTTGGAGCAGGAGAAAAACCGTGGATATTTGGAAGCTAATCGGACCTCAAGCCCTCAACATGGGGCCGCAGCAATCTCCCTTGTATCAGATTCTGAAACGGTTGCAGGAAGATGATACGTATCGTCAGAAGATGCTAAGCAAACTTGGCAGTGTGGGTGGTGGTTATGTTGCCGGTCCAATCGGTTCTGCGGCAGGTGGTTTCCTTGGCGGGGAGATAGGCAAAAAAATATGAGCGACACAGCACTAGCAATCGCGGCGGGTCTGTTGAGCGGTCTGAATCGCGGCATGGAACAGCGGCGTCAGCGCAAGCGCGAAGAAAAACAGGACGAACGGGCTGATAAGGCATTACAGATACAGCGGGACTATTACCTTCTTGCTAAGGAGCGCAGTGACCGTGAGATTGCCGCATTAGACCGCGAGATAGCCGCCGCAAAGAAGTACGGGTACGGCTCCGTTGAAGAACTCGAAACCGAACGTAAGTTCCTGATGGCTGAGAATGAGCGCATCCGTCAGGATGCGATGCTCTTTGAGAAGGAGCACCGCGACGAGCTTCTGGCCCTCGAAAAGACCGAACGTCAGACCCGCATTGCGGCGTCTCAGGAGTCTATCCTGAGCAGCAGGGAATCCCGTGCAAACGCTTCAGAGGAACGCCAGTACCGTCGTCGCGTGATGAAGCAGAGTGAGTCTGCACAGGATTTTGATACCATTGCCAAGCAGCTTTCCGACATACTTAGGACGCATCCTGTATCGGCGGAAGTAGAGGGACAGATCCGTGATGCGCTTGCGTCGGGTGACCCGGCTCAGGCTCAGGCGGCGTTGCAGGGTTTCACTCGCAAGGCTCCGGGTGACTTGTTCTCCCCGCTTCAGGCATCCCATATGGCAAGTGAGAAGGAACGGCGCGAGGGAGTGGAGTCTGGCCAGCGCCAGTCAGCTATACAGCACCTTGGCACGATGGAACGCATGTTCTCTAGTGCGGTTGATGATGCCGTAGCAAACCAAGCTGATCCCGAAGATATAGAGGATTTAAGGCAGCAGTTGACGGTCATTCGTGCCGCATTGGCAGACCCGCAACTGAGTGATCCGATGGCGCAAAGAATATTGGATAACATTGAGGCACGCAACAAGACGAGTGAAGTTCCGGGTGTAGAGCAAGAGACAAAAACACCGGGGTCATTTTTCATGAGACCGCTTGACGAGCAGATTAGGAAAACTGCTTTAGACATGCGCAATGCTCCCGGTCTTGCTAGCGGGTTGGGTTATGCCGCAAAACAGGGTATAGCCGTTAGCCCGATTCCACTGAGTTTGAAGAGCGGGCAAAAGACCTACGACTTTCTGAATGATAAATACAAGGACTTCATGGGTGATCCGACTGGGTATCCTCGAATGTCCATTGATAGATTTGAACGTACTGTATTGCCTGACAACATCAAAGGTGGGATGGATTCTGTTAGAAGCAAGTATTTAGGAATCAATCCAGTTCAACAGCCCCAGGGTGGATTAGGCCCGGTTGCGGGCGCGGCAAATGCGGCGGCGTTAGCGAGGCCCCCGATGCCTCGACCTGCGGCTCCACCCCCTGCATGGGGCGGGCCGTTAGCTAATCCGGGTATGGATCAGAATCCTGAGTTGCGTCGTATTCTGGAGATTCTTGGGGGCTATCAAATTCCTGGAGCACTGTACTAATGGACCTCTCCCAAGCATTTCTGGCCGCTAATCGTGCGGGACAGGGATTGCAGACTGAAGAAGAAAAGAGCAGTCTCTTTTGGAGAACGCTAGACCTTCTAAATCGTCCGAATGCAGCGATCATGGGTGGGATTACATCCACGATACAAGGGCGCGGGCCATTTCACGGTGCTGCGGAAGGTCTGGAATACGGTAATTACAGCGGCAAAGATGTATTAGGCGCGGCGGGCATGGACCCTGACCGGCTCCATACCAAGGCCCTCGGCTTGGCTATGGACATCTTGAACCCCGCAGACCCGCTCAACTACATAGGCGTTGGGGCAGTAACCAAGGCTGGCAAGGCCGCTAAACTTGCCACAAAGCTGGACGATATTGCGGACGTTGGGAACGTCGCCAGCAAGGCGGTCCGGTACGCAGACGATTGGGGCGAAGCTACTCGACTTGGGCAACGTGGTCTGCTCACGTTCATGGGACACCGTATCCCCGTGCCGGGGGATGTGACAGCGATGCGTGGTCTGCAAAAGACCGGGCAGGCGATTAAACATAGTAACTTCGGGCAAGCGGTGAACCGTCTGTTTGGGTCGCGTGCCACACGGGAAGCGATGGACCCCGGCGCATGGCACGCGGGCGCGGGCAAGATGGCGAAGCAGTACACCAAGGAAGAAAAGTTCCTAATCAATCTGTTCAATACCAAGATCCGGTCCGAGATGCAGGTACTTAATAATCTGTCCCGTTCGCAGCGGGCTACGCTGTTAGACATTGCGGAACGAAGGAATAACGGCGTGCTAGGTGCCGCCGAAGCCCTTGCAGAAGTACAACAGAAGAAGCTCGTACCGGCGTGGGATGCGTTGAAAAGTATCCGCACCAAAGAAGTGCAGTTTACTGCTGGTCTGCAAGGTACGGGCATGGCCGCGTGGGATGATGCGGCTACCGAAATTGGGCACATGCCGCGCCAGATCATCGGGTCGAAACCCGATATGCTGCACCTGACCGAAGACCTGTCTTGGAAACCGGCGTCTGATATTGAAGACAGCGTACTTAATCGGGCATTGAACCAGGGCAGCACGCAACAGCGGTCGTATGGCGTCAATGAACTTCTGAGAGGTACGAAACGTGACGCGCTACAGCCGGGACAGGTCGCGTTTGATACCGTGCGGAAGCTCAACCGGGGCGCGGATGACCTCGTGGGTATCCCCAGTCCGTACAAGTATAGCGAGGACATTGTCAAGGTTATCAACAACCGTATTGCTCAGAATGTCACGAACATCAATACGGACAACTTTATTGAATACCTGAAAAAAGCCGGGGTGGCGGTGGATTGGGACGATGCGAAACATCTCCCTCAGATTGATGAAGCTACGAAACTACCCGGCAAAGCCTTGTATAAGAAAATTAACCAGGGCCGATTTGCCGAAGCCCCGGTAGCGTTGCCCGTGGAATACGAAGATGCTTTCCGCCGGTACATACAGGAGATCGTCAACCCCGAGAACAATTACATGGTCCTCGGGGGGTTCCTGAAGGAACTGCAATCGTGGTGGAAGGGGCTTGCGCTGTTCTCTGCCCCGTCCGCATACCTGACCCGTAACGCTTCCAGTGCGTTCGTTAAGAACTATCTAGAAGGATTGACCCCGTTCAATCCCCACACATGGAAGTACTATTCTTCTAGTTCGGGTGCGATAGGAGACCTATGGCGTGCTAAGGGGAATATTAACTCGGTAGCAGGGGAGATCACGCTTCCCAAGTCCGGCGTCAAGGTATCCGTCAAGCGTCTGTTACAGGAATACTTTGGTCGGGACATGGGCGGTGGCGGTGGTTTCATCGGTCAGGAGCTACTAGAAAAATCGTCGAAAGGGGAGATCGAGGGGGGCGTTGTCGGGGCGATGCAAGCCGCCCGACAGAAGTTCCCCTTGTTCCGGTTCGGCTTTAGCGCTAACGAGAAGGTTGAAATGGGGGTACGCCTGCCCCTTGCGCTTAAGGTGTTGGACGATACCCTTGTAGTAGCCAGGGCGCAGAATAAGGTGGTCCCTGATATTGCTCATGCGCTAGACGACGTTGTTACGGGCGGATTCTCCCACGCGGACGTATTCGGTGCCGCGTTCGAGAACGCAACGGAGATCGTGCACCGAACGCATTTCGATTATTCGGACCTGTCCCCATTTGAGCAATCGGCGTGGTTGCGGGGCGGGCTTGTCCCGTTCTATGCGTGGATCAGGAAGAACATCCCCCACGAGATCACGAACATGCTCACGCAACCGGGCAAATACATGCCGTTTGCGCGGGCATACTACAATGCTTGGGAGCAGAGCGGGAGTAAGCCGGAAGATGCTCCGTTCTGGTTATCCCAGGCGTTTGCAATCCCCACGAGCAAAGACGATAAGGGGCGGCAGACCTACCTCGACATGACCAATTACCTGCCCATGATGGACGTGGTAAACGCGGTCAATGCGTTTAAACCGTGGGGGACCGACCCGCGACAGGACTATGTGGAACGCACGTCAAGATGGGCAGCGAACCAGCTATCCCCGTTTGTCAAGTTTCCGTTTGAGCAGGGGCTGTCTAAGGACTTCTTCTCTGGTCGGGAAATGAAAGAGATGCCCGCCGAATTGTTCGGGATGCAGGTCCCAGGCGGGGCAAGGACGGTCCATGCCGCGAGTCTGGTCCCGTCAATCGGCACTCTTGACCGCCTGAACCCGGCGATACCGGGGGTTGCGCCGGAAGGGCTATGGACGAAATTCGGTAACCTTACGGGCACGTTTAAGGGGGATAAGCGTCCGCACCGTAACGAGGCCCCCGGCAATCAGCGTTGGCTTAGGTTTTTCACGGGTCTGACACAGTACACGCCTGACCCTACGGCAATGAATATGAGTCTTAAGGCGCGAAAACGCCGGTATAAGGAGTATATCAATAAAGCGAAGCGGGCACAGCGCGAAGGTCTTATGGGTGAGAGCAGGTATTACTACGAACTGGCATCAAAGTATAGGGTTAGTTAGATGGAATATGTTTCACCAAAAGTTTGCGACCTAAAACACGACCAGCTTATGACCGCGCTGATTGAGAACACGCGGGAAGTCAAGGAGATTGCCAAGCTCTTGCGGGGGAACGGAACGACGGGGCTGGTAGAACGAACGTCCCTGGTGGAACAGCGTGTGAAGTTGATTGAAACCCTGCTAGACAAGACATCCAACCGGGTATGGGCACTGATCGTCCGGGTGCTCCCCTACATTATATCGCTTGGGGCCATTGGGACAGCCATAGCCGCTATCCAATCTGACGCGCAACCTGCTCCACGAGAGACAAGTCAGACTCAACATACCACTCCGTAGCATCAAAGTCTGAGTGGCCCAACGCGGCTCGCGCCGTGTTGCGGTCAAATTCCTTATCCACCTTATCCCCGTAATTATGCCGTAACTGATACGGTGTCCATACGGGGATTTCTGCTTTTTCACATGCCCTTGTGACAGCCCTCCGGTAGCTATCGGCCGTGTAGCATTCTCCAATGGCTCGGGCAGTCCTTTTAGGGGGTCGTTTTACCCCCCTCATATGTTGATTTGATGATTTTTTATGCGTCTCTATGTAGGCTTCGTAAGGGGGGAATAGGTAACCCGCCCCCCCTGCTCTATGGCATCTAAATGCCACTATTTTTTGTGCTTTTGGACCAAATAACAGGGTTCTGGTTTTAGACGATACGCGAACCGCTCAATCTGCTCGTTTTTTTGAGGAAGTGACAACAGATCTGTTGTCAGTATCGAACATGAAATCGAGCGCATCTCGGGCCAATTCGTACCCCTTCCTGTAGAACCGAAGTTCGCGTACCAGACGTTCTATGTCTCCATAGTCAGGAAACTGGAGTATACTTTCCAACTGAGCGTCAGTCAACATTGGTCGTTCTCCTTATGCGCGTGTTCTCATCTTGGAGCATTTGGAGCATCTTTCTCTTATATTCGTATGGGAGTCGTTTTTGTTGGTCCTTAGTCAAAACTAAGTCGAGTTCTACACTTACGCCGTCTGGAAATTGGATCGTAATTGGTAGTGGGTTCGTTCTGCTCAGATACCGAACGTGATAAGGTAGTAAACTTTTCACAAAGTCTCTAGGGTCATTGGGCATTCCCATCACTCACACCCTCCTTCTAGCCAGCAGTCTCCACAAATAATACCCCATTCGTCATCCGCGTACCGGGGATCGTCAGGAAGTATTTCTTCCCCGCATCGGTCGCATTCCTGAAACTCCCCATCATCATACGATACATCACATTCCGGCAATGGCTCTGTCATTTCTTTACCCTCCAGTACAGTGCCTTGCAGTCTTCTTCCGTTGCCCCGGTCATCGTTCGCGGTGAACCGGGTTTGCATTCATGAGTAACCATCTTCAGAAACCGGGCGTTGTCCACAACGTGAACGCACGGCTTAAGCTCCCACGGTGTCTTAGGGAGCATGTCAGGGGTGATCGTCTCTAACCACTCGCGCATACGGGTATAGTCTGTCACTTCAGTTCCTCCGTGCGGCTTAAGTCGACCTGTTTCAGTACGCCGCCCAAGTCTCCCGTCTCCCGTTTAAGCCAGATCACTTTCGAGTAGCGTTCGGTCCAGTTCGATTTGGTGTTCTCCATGCGGACATATAAATGCGGGTCGTGAATCTTGAACCCCTGGACCTCGTTCAAGGTCATGCCGGATAAGCCGAACAGTACCCGTTGGGCGTCACGGCCAGCCGATGCGCCACGACCCGACGCGGATGATATTTGCTGTTCCCGCTCTTTGCTTGTGTGGTGATTGACCCATACCGCCGCGCCCTTGTCTACCGCAGAAGTTAGTTCTTTGAGCAAGCCCATGAACCGGCCCACCTGGGTGTTGTCGTTCTCGTCTCCCCCGTAGTAGTGGGAGCGGGGGTCAAGGACGATTAGGCGGGGCTGGTATTCTTTGACCTTGCCATAGACCCATTCATAATGCTCGGTAGGTTCTACGCTCCCGCCTGCGGGCCGGGTCAAGGGAAACGACTGCCCCGGAAATGCTATCAGGTTCTCGGAACAGCGGTGCAAGTCCCATTCCGTGAACTCATACGCAGCGGCGATTTTCTTGAACCGCCGGTGCAACTCTGATTCCGGGTCCTCAGACTCAAGCCACAACACCTTCATCGGACCATCGGGGATGAAGGTCTCTAACAACGTCTTGCCGGTGCAGGCACTCATAATGAGCGTCTGTGTAATCCACCCTTTTCCTAATCCGCCCTTGGCGTCGATGCCGCATATCGCGCCCTCGGGTAGTATGCCCTTGAACACGAACCGCTGTATCGGTGGTTCTGTGCCCACCCATCGGGCAATGTTCGCGGCGCGGGGCTGTATGACCCATTCCTGCCACGATTCGCACCCGATGTTTGTTGCGAGCAGGACCTGCTTTTGCCTGCCACGCCAGATGCCGGGGAGTCTAGACAGGCGGGATGGATGCTTGTTGTTCGTGTCCACATGAAACCCGTAGCGGTCGAGTACTGAATACAATTGCTGCACACGATCATCATAGAGCTTGCGGTTCTGGCCTGCGTGAATCTTGACGACGAAATGAAGACTCTTACCGCCCGAGAACACGACCGTTGCGCACGGGATATTGAGGCTAGTCACGATTCGCCATTGTTCTTCTACGCCTATTTTGTCACTCTCGACAAGACAATGCCGGTAATCGATGATGTTATCATCCGAAATCCCCTTGCCATCACACGGATTAATACGCACCCATGCCCCTGACGCGGGGTTGATGTCTATCACATCAGCGGTACGCCGCCCGTGCAGGCGCGGGATAAGGGCGTCTACTCGTTCTGTAATACCGCTGTCACAGGGTTTCCAACCATCGCCCCGGTCTACCGCACGGATAACGTAATTTACAAGGTCAGCGGGCTGATACAAGGCATAGAGATAATCGCTGAAATTGGTCTGTTCCCAATCGTCGGGGATGGTAGGGAACGGAGCTGCTTTCTGCGGGCGGATGCGGATGGGTGTGGTCGATGAACGGTATTGCCGGTTCTCTTTCTTGTACCGATAATCGGCGGGTTTGGAGAGTGCGCTGCGGATGGTGTGCTCTATCTCTTTGTCTGAGAGACCATCTGACCGCGCTTTGTCTCCCACGCGGTCCCAAATATCGGATTCCGACAACCCATCTTCAAGGGCGCATTTGGTTGCAAAGAACAGGGCGGAATTGCGCTCGCCTTTGCCGATGGACGTATTCATGTAATATTCGAGGAATCCGGGCATTAGTCATTGTCCTCCCGCTTGTTGAGAGCATCGATTAGCGCGTCTGCCATATCGACGGCACCCTCCGCTACACGAGCCATATTGGTCACACCCTCGCGCATTTCGGCACTACAATCAGGATTGGCAATGAGCCCCGCGCAAATCAGCGCGGCGAACAACTCGCGCTTGGTCACGCCCTCGCGCATTGCCGGCGCACAGTGATCCGAGTTTCCGATAGACCATGGGAATGCAGAATCATTTCCGTACATCACTCGTCCTCCTGTACCATTTCGTTGGCGTCACCGGTATGGTGGCCGCACTGTGCGTTGAGCAGCGGCATGTCGCCCTGTATGCGCCGGTGCGCCATGTCCACATACTCGGCATTCAGTTCGATGCCTATGAAGCGCCGCCCGTGCCGTAGCGCCACCATGCCCGTTGTCCCACTCCCACAGAACGGGTCCAGAACCGTGCCGCCTTCGGGGCAACCGGCAAGGATGCACGGTTCAATCAGCTTCGGCGGGAATGTGGCGAAGTGTGCACCTTTATAGGGCTTGGTGGCTACTGTCCAGACGCTGCGGCGGTTCTTCTTACCGATGGCTTGAAGTTCTTCCTTCGACTTGTTACCGATCCACTTAGCCGTACCCTGCTGTTCCTTGACAACTGTCTGGTCGCCCCAACGCTCCCACTTGGCATCTTCCAGAATGGATTTGTGGTCGTAAAAATACCGATCCGACTTCGACAGCAGGAAAATGTACTCATGCGCCTTGGTGCAGCGGTCGCGCACGCTCTCGGGCATAGGATTCGGCTTGTGCCAGATGATGTCTTGGCGCAAGTACCAACCGTCCGCCTGTAGCGCGAACGCCACGCGCCAAGGGATGCCGACTATATCTTTGTGCTTTATGGCGGAAGAAGCGAATGCCGCCGCACCACGATTAGATGCCCCGAATGTCGGCATGCTTCGCTGCTCACCACTTATAGTCTGCGGAACACACATTGAGTCGCGGAACGATGCATAACTATCCCCCAAATTCAGCCACAGCGTGCCGTCGTCCTTAAGCACGCGCCGCACCTCACGAAGCACCCGCACCATGCGCTCAACATATTCCTCTGGCGTTTTCTCAAGGCCGATCTGGCCCTCCACGCCGTAGTCCCGCAGCCCCCAGTACGGCGGCGAGGTAACGCACGTCTGCACGCTGCCGTCGTCCATTTGCGCAAGGCCGTCTAGCACGTCAGCGTGAATTATGGTGTAATTACTCAACGATACCTCCGCACTTCACGCACACGCGCTTGGGCGCGTACTCGCTGGCCTTGCCCTCAGCCGTCCAGCGCCACATGTACCAGTAGCGGCGGCAGTACGGACACCACACGTCCCACGCCGTCGTGCGCTTCATGGCTCGGCCTCCGGCTCGAATAGCTTTAGTTCGCCACATGGCGCGGCAGGCGCGGGATCGTCGCTTAGCCACCACTCCCACAGCGACTCCCAAGACGGAAATAGCTGAACATGCTCCTTCATATTGGTCTCAAACAATTTCCGCGTTGCGTCCTTGTATTGCTGCTCGATGCCCGGCCAGCGTGAAAATTCTTTGATTCGTCCAGCAACCCCAGCCATAGGACAGCCAATGCAGCCGAGACGCTTGAATCCCTCGTCATATAGAGAGCAGTACGCGAGCTTCTGCACGCGGATAAACTCCCACACATGATCTATCGTCCATTTGAAAATCGGAAGTACGCAGTTACACTTGGTACGATGGTGATACTCGACTTCGCTCCATATGGAGGCACGTCTGGGCGACTCTTCCGCACGAATGCCCATAATCAACGTTGCGCCTTTAGGATTGCGCGACTCCTTGAACACCTCACAGCACCAGCGAACCCGCCGCGTTGGCAGGCCGCGCTTCGGGATTTCGTCGAACATGCGCATGTTCGGGTATAAGAAATCCACGTCCTTGTGATGCTCTTTCATAAACCAAATCAACTCAGGTGGATCTACCGTCGTTACGTTGTAATGCCACGTTGCCTTGACGCCAGCGAGGCGGGCCAGTTCCTTGATGACGCAACTATCCTTGCCACCGCTGAAACAGCCATAGTATCCATCCGGTGGCTCATGCTCTTTGAGCAAATCGACGGCCCGCACAATCATGGCCTCAAGTGCATGCTCTGTGAGCAGTTCGCACTGAATAGGCCTTGCTGTGGTGCGCTTCATGGCGCGTCCTCAGCCGCCTGCGCGTGGTGAAGGCGATAGTCATATGTTGGCGTGCTTATTGGCGTCAGAATTTCACCCGGCTCCCTCGGCCATGTGAGGATTATGTCACTTGAGCTCCTTCTCCGTGCATCGTCTTCGGTCTCTGCCGGAAGCGCATCATTTTCGGCCTCCACTATCACCACGTCAACCGGGCGCAGTAATCTTTTCACCATCGCCATATTTTCCTCATGCAATACAGCCAGGCACTCGATCGCGTTCATTACTCGCCCTCCTTCATCGCTTTGCGCTTCTCCTGCTTCTCAACGGCAACGCACAACAGCTTGCGGTGGTACTCCGCTTCGCGTTCCAAGTCTCGGATACGCTTTCTGTGGTATCCGACGCGCCACGTTAGCTTTGTTTTGCTATAATTGAGTCGATTCGTGGATGCACAGGCCTCTTCTTTCTTTATTTCTTCCATCAGCTTTGCCCGCGCCGCCTCAGCAGACGCCTCGTCGCGATAAAGTTCGGATTCTCCAGCGCCCGTATGGCCGTAATCCAAAGCGAACTTCCACTTGTGATTCGTGAAACTCACGCCAGTGATGATCGCTTGCCTTACGGCAGACTGCGGCTCGTGATCGACAACATAGCCACGCGGCCCTTCGTAACCATTGCCGCAGTAATCGCACATGACATTTTCCAGCTCTCCGTTGCCGAGAATGACTGTCACACACCTCTTGCCGAAGCACACTGGACACGTCTTTTCGACAGGCACGCAACGGCCTCCTTGCACCACGTACACGGTATCTCCAAGTTGAAACGGTGGCTTATCCATCACACGCTCTCCTTCTCGTGCGCTTCCATTACCATCGCTGTGAGTCGCTCGTTTTGCTTTGCCCACGCTGCATCCCAGGCTGCATCCCGCGCAGCAGCCCGTGCAGCAGCCGACGCAGCATCTTGCGCAGCCCACGCAGCAGCCCGCGAAGCAGACCGCACAGCAGCCCACGAAGCAGCCCACGAAGCAGCATACGCAACAGCATGCGAAGCAGCCCGCGAAGCAGCCCACGAAGCAGCCCGCGCAGAAGCTAGCTCCTCGTCCGTGACTTCGCCATTGAGCCACTTACGCTTCGCTTCGATGGCTTTCACGCTGCGTTCATCGGGCTGCTCGACTAGAGCGAGCGCATCCTCCGCACACTGGCAAGCGAATTCGTGCAGGAGCTGTGTTGCGTCCATCATCCACAGCACCGTGCGGCGGCGGCCGCACAGTTTGTCTTCGTCCTCGATCACGTCGCCCTCAATCTCTACGCGGCACACGATAGGGCCGCTCGCGTAATGCAGCGCGTCAATCAACCTTACGCTCCCGTGCATCCCATTACTACACAGTGCAGGATCCCCCTTGCATTCGAGGGTCTCGCCTACCTCTACCAGCCGTCCGTCGCCGTACCCAAGCCGTTTGTCTTCAGACAAAAAATGCCATGCTAACATCGCTCTCTCTCCTTAGCGCCCACGTCAGTATACCGAGCGCGTCGGCGTTCCAGTCCGTCACCTTGAGGTACGGATACTGCGCTGCCATGAGTTCCTTCATTTTGCGTTTGCGCTGTTTCTTATCCGTCGGCAACGTGAACATGCGCTGCCACTTCACCGGCCTCACGCGCTGCACCGGCATGTTCACCGAATACAGTGCCATTTCGAGGTGGCCCACATGCCGCGCAAATTTACAGGACGCGCTGGCGTTGTTGCCCTGCACGTGGTAGCCCACGTCCTCGATGACAACACTTGGGCGAATCATGTCCATGCTTAACTTATGCAGCGTGTCGAGAATGCCGGGATACGTGTCGGGCATTTTGATTACCTGTATTTCGTCCCAGTCCTCGATGGCGAAGCCGCCATTAGCGCCGGGATCGATCGCTATAAGGCTCATACTCCCTCCTAAGTATCGGTCACGGGGCGGGCGTCGCGTGGGTAAGGAAATGGGTCATTCCTCCCGCCCCGTGACTCCCCGCGCTACACACGCGGGAAACTAAAACATCGCCGCAAGGAACTCCGTAATCCACGCAACCAGACTCGCAAATACTCCAGCAATCGACGTGAACAGAACGCTAAGGTCTACCATCGAATCACCCCCTTTCAGGATGCCGGGTTAATGCCCTCTATAGTCGCCTTGAGCCGCCGTACCCCGTCTTCCTTCATCCGCTGAATGCCTATGCGCAGTTCGGGGTATGCCAGCCTGCGGGCCGGTAACGCCTTGGTCGCAATGTAGCTCCGCTCGTTAGGAACGTAGCCCCGTAACATCGACCCTGACCGCAAAAACCACGACTCATGCTCCACAATGTCTACTTCATGTGTCTTGGCATTGATGCGGCCAAATAGCGGTGTGTATGTACACGGCAGAACAAAGCTCGAATGGTCGTGCCCCATCGCATAGATGGTGGCTCTGAACGCTTTCGTCCAGTGTTCGAGGGAATTGATGGATGCGCCAATAGTCCGCGCACCGCCGCCGATGCCGTGATGACATACATGGGTTAGCGTGGTTCTGGACCCCTGGCATTCCATCTGATGACAGATATAGCAGCAGGTCCCCAAGTATCGCGTGCTGAGCAGGTCAGCCAGACGCGACGTTGCGGTTGATCCGTCCTGAAAGTCCCAATCGTGATTCCCTTCAAGAAGACCAATCCACTTGAATTGACTCAGTTCATCGGCCACGGCTTTGACATCATCCATGACCTTTTCATCCATCCAATCCTGAGCCGATGAACCAATACCGGACCGGCGAAGCGATTGACGATCTGACCAGCGGGAGAAGTCCCAATAGTCACCCATGCCGATGCAGAGCAGGTCTTTCCTGCCCCGGTACTTCGCCTTGATACGGTCCCACCGGGTAGCACAAAAGCCGGGATGCCCGTAGTGCAGGTCGCCCAGGTGCAGTATCGTCTTGGTATCACTGAGTGACCGAAACGTAATTGGATTGGTTATCGGTACAAAGAGACCGTCCAAGTTACTTCTCCGGGATTACTACGCCTTCGGATTCCAGGACCTTGTTTGTGGATTCGTACAGTTCTCTGAGCAACGCCAATTCTTCTTTAGTAATGCGCCCATCCACGACTATTGCTTCCATGTCGCGCTGAATAGACGCCACCTCGGCAAGGGAATCGTGTGCCCCCTTGTACTCCAGCACGTCACGGGCCAGACCGATGAATGCCGCTAACGCCTCGTGGTCAATTTCGGTCATCTCGGTTGTGCCGTCGGTATGGGTCCGCGTCGTCCGGCACCCAACCTCGAAACCCACACTGAACCCAATCGCCAGCACGGCTGTAAGGGCAAAAATCATGTCCCGCTTTAGTCTGTCCATGTGTCATATCTCCACGGTGTTGAAATCTGGAATGGATTTTGGTACACCTGCAAGCTGGTAGACCCGACTGTACAACTGGTACTGACACAGCTCTTTCGGGCTTATTGTCCGGTAATTCAACCGCTCTGGCAGTACGCCCATGTTGGTGTAGATGTAGGTGACCAGAGCCGAACAGAAGAACCGGCGATCTACTTCACGGACCGGAAACAGGCGTGGGAAGATGTTACTCCACCCTTCCCGCAATGCACCCAGGAAGTCATAGCGTGCCCCTTCACGGGCGTCTAGCAGGTCCTGGAACCGCTCTTTGTTGCGCAGAATGCGACACGCCCTTAGAGTACACAGCGGCAACCACCATATATCGCCTTCGTAGTTCGCTAACCGCTCGGAAAGATAGGTCCTCTGCACGCCGATGATACGTTCCCCGCTGACCTTCATCGAGGTGCTTTCGATGGTCTGTACCCGGTCATCGCCGTTGGTATCGAGTACCCGGCTAACCATTGCAACGTGCGTCGGGTAGCCGGATACCCACCGAATCAGGGTAGACAAGGGGCCGCGCCCGTTGTAGGCGATTAAATCGCCCGTGGCAATGGCACCGCGCACCTTCTCGTATGGAACGATACGGTTCATTTCTTAGTCACCTTTCTCCAAATCCACGGGATTCCAAGGGTGACAATGGCGCTTACGATGCGCATCCACGGCTTTTGGTTCGGATATGGCGGGTACTTTTCTTCGCTCATGCTGACGCCTTTCCTGTTCGCGGCGGCAATACCACTCGGCCTTCTGTAGGTCCTCGATAGCGTCACCCTTGAGACCCGCTCGCCAGAGGTATTTGATAGCCGCCCCAATGTTGAAGGGGAAGTGTTCAACGACCTGTATGCACTCCACACCGCTTGGGTGCGAAGTGTAGTGTCGCGGGTGATTGATAGGGTCATGCGTAGGCACGGTTCAACCATCCTGTCAGGTAGCGCCGGTAGTTCGGATGTTTGTCGGCAATCAACCTGTAGAACCCTGCGGCCTCAGACCGGATAGCCGCCAGAAGCTCATGGGGATTGGCCTGGTTGATTGCGCCAAAGGTCTTGGGACCGAGACAACCATCCTCGATTACGTTGAAATCGCACGCACGCAAGGCACGTTGAACCAGACGATGGGCCTGTTTCGGTCCCATGTTCACGCTCAGGTCAAGCACCTTGGTTGCAATTTCCTGATCTTGGATGACATAGTAGCGGTAGTTTGCCCACCAATGCCTGTGGTAGAACTCTTTTGCATCCGCAGGTGTCAGTGCCGATATATCGCTTTCGTCAATGTCCCCGTCCCCGTCAATGTCCACGTCAAGCACGCGGAGGGTGATACCGTAGTTCGTGGGTCCCGCGTGGTCTGCGGTATACCCGCCCTCATGCTCCAGGAGTCGGTTGAATGCTGGTTCGTAATCCGCCATTGGTGGTATCCTCCATTGGAGTTCCATGCACGCCCGCAGTAACGTAAAGGTCAGCGCACATAGCGTCGAATATGGTCCACACATCGCGTAGCTCCAGGTCGGGGGGGAGTACCTGAGCGAGGCTCAGGAATAGATCCCCCTTGCTCCGTGAGATACACTCGAAAATCATTCTGTTATTCACTGCCAAGGCGGGATGCGGAGTTATTTCTCCCACGGCATTTTCTCCCCTTCATCGGCCCAATCGTTCTTGGTATTCGCAACGGGCGCAGGCGCAGTAGGCGGGGAAGACGGTGGCGGTGTGCCGCCGGACTCCTGTTTCCACCGTGCGTTGAGGCGCAAGAGTTCCGACGCGGCCGGGGCTGTTGCCTCACGGATACCCCCGCCCGACCAGTCAACCAGGTCCCAGTTGGTGTAACCCTCGTTGACGGTTGCGCGGAACTGAAGGCCGTTGGGGCAATCAAATTGTGGGGACTGGAAATCGCCCTTGAACCCCATAACCTTAAGTTTCTTTTGTGCTGTCGGCCATGCCTTTTCACTGAGGAATACCGGCACGCGGGCAATGATCGGTTCAATCTCCTGCCATTCTGTGCCGTCAAGCCGATGGGTGATCTGAACGGTTACCGCAAGATACGCGGTCCCTTTCTTGGTAGTGTCCATCAAGCCGCCTTTGGGTATTCCGAAATACGTTCCAGGAGATGCCATAGCGTGTTTTCCTTTCGTTAGCGAAGTATCTGTTGCCAGATGTTAGAGCCAGAACCAAGATCGTATTGCATCGGGGTAGAGAGTGTGCGGGACTTTGCCCAAGCATGGGGGAGTTCGGTGGGGTGTACCAACCGATACGCAGCCCGAACCTTGCCCCCCTCTGCCAGGTCTTTTGCGACTTCAAGGTAGAACAGATGGTCCAGCCATTCACGCACTCGGGCGCGAAGATCCGCATTCTTGGCACGGAGTAGACGCGGCTGAACTTGGAGATAGTCATCGCCCGCAGGATTGGGCACGCGCTCAGGGGTCGCGTGCAGGATCATGACCACGTGTTTGCCGGTTTCAATGATGCCGTCCATATCCTGTAGTAGAAGACAGAACGTGTCGTACATCAGGCTGTACCCCTCGCCGTATCCGAAATGCTTGAGGCTCTGGACGTACTTCCCGCTACTATTGGGCACGTGTTTGATGGTCCACTGTTCCGCCAAGTCTTGCGCCTCAGTGCCCGTGTCAATGGCTATGATGTCATAGGGCTTGAGCAGGCCTTTGTCCCTGAGCAGGAACCGAAGATCGTCCCAGTTGGACACGCCCTCGATGCGGGCAACGTCCAGATTGCGGGTTCCGCCTTGTAGGTCGATGAATAGTGTGGGTCTGCCAGACTCGGATGTCAGGGTTGTCTTACCCGCGCCGGATTCACCATAGATACCGATTCGCTGCGCTGATTGGACAGTGCCGGTAGTGACGGTGAACCGCTTGGGTTCCGCTTTGGCTTGTGCCGCCTTGGGCGGTGCCTGTACCTTGGGCGGTGATGGAATGGGTTTCGGTGTCATATCGTTATCCTCCTCCTGTTGGTTGTTAATCTGGGGGCGGGTGGCCGAAAGTGCTTAGTGTCACCGCGACACCACCCGCCCATGCCCCGTAGCCGATGTAGCACCGGCTTTGTGGCAAACTCGATTCAACTTTCCGGAAATACCAGATAGTTGCTATTCAGCTTCCAAGCCTTCCAATTCCTCGTGTTTCGATTCGGCTATCTCGAACCCGTCGGGGACGGGCTGCGTATCATCCCACCCGCCAGCAGAGCACACATCGAAATACGTGCATCGACTGAAATGACTCGTGCATGACTGTGTGTTTCGAGGGTGGAGACCGTTCATAATCAGGGAGGACACTTCGGCCACATCGTCCAAGGCGCGTTCTAGCTGGTCCTTGGTGCGGGATATTTCTTTGCGGGCGAAGTAATGGTCTGGCCGTGCTGCTATATCGTCCAGAACGCGACGACCGTATTCCCCCGGTTCTTCAATGCGCGTTTGAAGTGTGTATCCCAACGCGGCGTCCCCCGTCTGGCGTGGCTTACCGTTTGTGTTGTATATCCGCTCTCCTTTAGTGTCAATAACAATTTTGCAGCCCTCTGTATCCGTTATCGGAACCTGCTTGGGAGATAGCGTTGGCTTATGCGCCACATCGTACAAGATCGTCTTGGCATCAGTCCCGATGATGTAATTCGAGACCTGCAAATCCATGCGTAAACGCTGCCAATAGAGGCTGTCTGGTGCTATATCACTAGCCGTGGTCTTGTGCTCCATGAGTGCGGTCCTACCGTCAGGCAATTTCACTAACTTGTCGATTTTCCCGCATAACGTGATTAGCGATGATACCGAGACCGTGAATTTGCGTTCGGATGCAAGCAGTTCAAGCGGTTCGTTTGTCCACCGCCAGACATACCCGGCAAACAGACTGCGTATCCGTTCACGACCGCAGCGGTGTGCATGGAGTTCTTCTTCGGGGATATTCACCTCTTCGGCGTTGTAGAGCTCCACAATACGCGCATCGGCTTTCCCCTGGTCCCCGGTCGTGTACCAGATGTCTAGCGCTTCATGGAACGCGCCGCCGTCAAATAGGGGCCGCTCTGCCCGGATCCGGCGAAGCATCAGGCGATAGCGGAGATGATGCTTGTACGGACACGTTAGATAGCAGTTAATTTCGCTGGTTGTCACCTCAAGCATTATCGTACATCTCCGCAGCGGTCTGAACCGTGGCCGTTCTTGGCTGTATCGGTTCGAGGTAGGGGGCTAGTGACTCGCGGTCTATCTGGTATCTCCCTGTCGGGGTGCGGCGATACGCCCAATACCCCATGTGGCAATAGCGCTTGATCGTCCATTGATTTACTGCCATGAGCTTGGCCGCTACCCCCGGTGTAATCCATCGTCTCTGCATGTCGTCTCCCCTCTAACGAGAGATAGTGTATCAAAACCCCCACGGCGTGTCAAGCAAAAAAAGAGGCCCAAGCGATCAATGCCGCCTGGGCCTCCATTCGAGAGCGACTGGGAGTAGCTATTCCCAAAGATTAATATCTTGTTTCGCGTGGTAGTCCCCTTCGCTGTGCGTGGGGTCTATGCGGGGCTGATCAGGGTACGGGTGGGCAATGCTGTATTCCATGACCATCTTCTCGATCATGTCATTCCGTTTCATCATTTCCCTGTTAGATACCCAGTTCAGATAGGCCCAGTAGCTGGGGTGCATTTTGACGTGCAATCTCTTGATAGGGTTCTGTGTAAGCATGTCATTCTCCCGTGTTTGTGGGGGCCGGTCGCCCGGCCCCCGTAACTCGCTACTTAGACCGTTCCACAGCGTTTGTCAATAAATCGACCAGATACCTGTAATTATCCGCTGTGTTCTTTGCGCATTCCCGTTGGATGTTATTGTGTGCATTATCCATCTTGATCCGTTCCCCCTCAATCCAAGCCTCAAGCCTCTCTATCACTGCCAGAGCCGCTGTTTTGAGGGTTCCATCCCAAGGGCGGCCGACGATCACGTCTCCTTTGTCAAAAAGATGCTGTTGATCTTTGAGCGATACAGTAACCATGATTCTTTCTCCTCTTTTGTGGGGGCCGGTCACCGGCCCCCGTTAGTTTGCGTTAGTCCATCATCGCGCCGGTTTCAATGTCTTGGATAGCGGCCCGCAAATTATTCTTATGCAGGCGCAAAAGCTTTACGTATTCCGCAAAGGGCTTCCCGTCGAGCCCTTCTGATACCGCGATTTCACGCGCCCTACGGGCTAGAGGTTCGCAAATATCGCGCCGCGCAAGTGGTAGCACGATACAACGGCTCAAGAGCGGGTGCGCGTCGATCTGGTCTTCGAATAACCTGTCTTGGCCGTCCGAAGTCGTGGTGAACACGACCGCGACGTGATCCGGTAACCGCTCGATAAGCACCAGGAGTTGCCGAATAGCGTCGGAACGCAGACCATGAGCTTCATTGATTAGATACGCCTTGCCGGGGCGCGACCCCATACCCATATACGCCATGTCGCCCTCGATTTGGCGCAAAAAGGCCGCCGTACATTGTGAAGCATCAAGCTCTATTATGTTTTGCTCATCTGCGATGACTTGCGCAATGAGGCGGGCTATGGTGGTCTTACCGGTCCCGGACTGTCCCGATAGCCAGTAAGCACGACCCCCCAGCCCCCGGCGCGCAAGGGCCATAATCTTTGCTACGACCCGATCTTGCCCAACGACGTCATCCCAAGAATT
>Ga0123331_1000250_pt1 | contig 58351 bp, 49 predicted proteins | sample BioC13SIPDNA_3_FD_89705 | JGI IMG/M metagenome (GOLD analysis project Ga0123331, IMG submission 89705) | Anaerobic biogas reactor microbial communites from Washington, USA - Biogas_R2_B C13 SIP DNA | ecosystem: Engineered > Bioreactor > Anaerobic > Unclassified | place: Washington, USA... | reverse complement strand
GCTCCTGGGACTTGCGACTTGGACGTATGTCGCGAGACTTAACGAGCGGGTAACCGCCGAGACGGTGGACTTTGCACGCGTCCGCTGGATCGAACCGGGCCATCCGAAAGCCATCGAGCACAAGAAGGTGGTGTTGATTTTCCTCTCCCAGCCGGACAACGAGGACCCGCTGAAATGGACCATCACCGCGAGAATTACAGACCCTGATACATTGGACGACTTCGCCAGTGCGTTGAGGAAGTGGCGTCCGGGACCGGCTTGGGGAGAGAACGCATCGGGCGGCGTCATCCAGGTAGTATGCGAGGACAATATCGGGGTCAGGCTGCCTTGGACGCAGTATAAAGGCGCCATCCACGGCTATCTCTGGCAATCTCATGACCTGAACGAGGTCATTCTTGACTATCAGCGGTCTCGGCGAACGGAGATGGGTCGCGCTGGCAAACATCCGCCCACGACGACGGTGATCAGCCCGGCCCCTCACGATCCAATGCATTCCCCGATGCCGCCGCGCCGAGAACGCTTTGCCCCAATGGTCGGGCAATGACGGTATGAGATATGGCCAAAGGCGAGGGCGCCCTACCGGACGCTTGGATGATGAAACGCGTGAACCTCGGAATCCTGACCGCCTTACTCGCCCTGGTCGTGCTCCTGGGACTTGCGACTTGGACGTATGTCGCGAGACTTAACGAGCGGGTAACCGCCGAGACGGTGGACTTGGCACGCGTCCGCTGGATCGAACCGGGCCATCCGAAAGCCATCAAGCACAAGAACGTGGTGTTGATTCTCCTCTCCTGGAAGGATCACGAGGATCCACTGAAGTGGACGCAGACCGCGAGGATCACAGACCCCAATACAGTGGAGGATTTCGCTCAAGCGTTGCGCAAGTGGTGTCCGGGCTCCGCGCGCTCGGGGCTGAATGTCATGCAGGTGGTCTGTGAAGACAACACGGGCATCCGGCTTATCTATACGCAAGACGCTAACGCGGTCTGCGGCTGGCTTTGGGAATCATCCGCCTTGCAGGACGTTCTTCTGCAATACCAGCGGTCTCGCCGGGCCACAGTCGGTCGCACCGGCGAGCATCCGCCCACGACGACGGCGACCGGTACGGCGCCTTACCATCCCACGCACCCCCCGATGCCGCCGCGCCGAGAACGCCCTGCCCCAATGGTCGGGCAATGACGGTATGAGATATGGGAGTTCCGGGGACACCTTGCCCGATTTGCTCCTGGCCCTTCGCCCAACATTGCACCGCCCCATCTTCCTCAAAGGCTTTGCCCCAAATTACCGGGTTTCAGTGCTCTGCGGCCGCTGGCACAGCCGAGTGCTCCATCTTTGGCCAGACGCCGTCCTCGGACAACGCTTGAGGCGGAGTGGGGGGAGAATGTTTGGCGTTAATCAAGTGCATTGGCGGTGCGGCCACCCCGAGCGGAAGAAAAGCAGATGATGGAGCTCTCGTTGTGCGGGTTCTTGTTTAAGGATGGGTATCCCCTCCGCGTACGTCGGATGGATGTTCATCGTCCGCTCCATCACCCGCCAGTCGTCGCCGCCTTCCATCATCACCAGAAAGATGCTGACCAGTTCGCCCGCCTCGTCGCCGACCAGCGTCGCGCCGATGATCCGGCCGCTGGGCTCTTCCACCACCACGCGATAGAACCCGATCGTCTGACCCCATTCGATTCCCCGCGCCGTCTCCGCCACCGGCATCGACACCTCGCGCACCGCCAGGCCCCGCCGCCTGGCCTGATCGAGCGTCAGTCCCGCCCGTCCGACCTGCGGATCTGTGAACACGGCGTAGCCCACGGCGCGATCATCGCGCCGCCGCGACTCGCCGTCCAGCACGTTCAGCACGCGGCGGTGATCCTCCCACGAAACGTGCGTGAACGGCGGTTGGCCCGCCACGTCGCCGATCGCATAGACGCCTTCGCACGCCGTCTCCAGATGCTGGTTGACCCGCACGCAGCCATCCTCGTCTGTCTCCACGCCGGTCCTGGCCAGGTCAAGGGCTTCGGTATTCGGCGCCCGTCCCGCCGCCACCAGGATCGCATCGGCCTCCAGCGTGCCGCCCGTCGAAAGGGTCATCTGCACTTTCCCGCGGTCGCGCCGTACCCGCTCGATCGTCGTTTTCAGCCGCAGATCGATCCCGTCCCGCTTGAGACTCTGGGCCACCGCCTCTCCCACCTGCGGCTCTTCCAGTACCAGCGCGTGATCCGCACGATCGATGATCGTCACCCGACTGCCCAGCCGCGCCAGTCCCTGACCCAACTCCAAGCCGACGTAGCCCGCGCCCAGCACCGCGGTGCGATCCGGCATCTCCGTCAACTCAAAGAAGTTCTCCGCCGACAGGTACGGACCGTCCTGCAGCCCTTCGATCGGCGGAATCCGCGACCGACGGCCCGTGTCGATCAGCACCAGCGGCGCCCGGTATTGCTCGCCGCCCGCCTCCACCGTCCGCTCGCCGACGAACCGCGCCTCGGCCCGCACCAGCTCCACCGCCGAGTCCTCGACGTACTCGCGCACGCTCTGGCGCCACCGGTCGCGGATGTCCCGCACCCGCGCCATCACGCCGCCGAAATGCGCCTTGACCCGGCATTCCGCGCCCAGTCCCGCTGCGTGACGCGCCCGGCCGATGGCCTGGGCCGATCCCAGAAACGCCTTGGACGGGGTGCAGCCGAAATTCACGCAGCTCCCGCCCAGGTCGCTGCGTTCGATCAACGCCGTCCGCTTGCCGCGATACGACATCTTCACCGCGAACGGCACGCCTCCCTGCCCGCTGCCAATCACAATGACGTCCACGTCACGCATCGGCGTCCCCCTATCACTTCCCGACGTCTATACCACGACCGGCTCCTCGTGCCGGCCCTGCCATTCCAGCGATTGCATCGCCCGGTCATAGCGCTCGCGGACCTCCTGGCGGTCCCACTCCTCTTCAATTCCTTCACGGCTGCCGCGCTCGATCATCACCGCCTGCCGCCGCAGCACGTCGCAGTCCTCGTTTCGGTGGACATGCCGGGCGACCTCCTCGATCATCTCCAGCAGCCGCAGCGTCACCATCTTGGAGTGACGGCAATGCGGCCGGATATCTCCGATCGTCTCGTTGGCGATCGTCATGAAGGTGTTGGGCTTGTGAATCAGCCGGAGCCTGCCCCGCTCGTCGTGGGAGTATCGCTGAGGCATCGAACGGCCGGCCAGTTTCGACAGCGCCGCCCCCAGCCGGTCCACGCACTCCGTCGCCGTGTACGGATCGTTGATCGATGACGACAGCGAACGCACCGCCACCTCCGAAAACTGGCTGATGACGAACGCGATATCCCGCGCCGAGGTCCGATGTTTGCCGATGACCAGGGCGTCACGCACCGCGTCTTCAACCTCCTGGTCCAGCCGGTCGGCGGGCCAGACCTTCGCCACTTCGGCGTCACGCACCACGAAATCCCCCGGCCGATGCGACAGCGTGACCACCAGGTCCCGCTCCTGAGCCAATCCGATCAGCGAACTCTCGTCCACCACCTGCAGATAGCCGCTGACGTTGGCCCGCACCGATGACGATTCGGCCTGCGTCGACTCCGCCTCACCGTCGGTCGGTTGCTGATCCTGTTCCCGTTCCTGCGGCGAAAGCTCCTTCGGGTACACCCGTTCGATCACCTGGTCCGCGTCCCGGCTCACCGCCAGCACCACGCTGGTCGACTGCAGCGACATCGAGGCGTGGTGGATGAAGTAGATCAGCACCGCGATGCTCAGAATCGCCAACCCCACCGCCACCGTCACCGCGATCTGCGGCACGAATTCGCCGTCGCGCCCTTCCCTGACGGTCCGGAGCACCAGCAGGCAGTAGAGGAATGTTGAAACGAACGTGCCCAGCACTACCTGATTGCCCCGATCCCGCATGAAGCTCCGCAATAGCCGCGGACCGAACTGCTGGGCCGCCATCGTCAGGGCCACCATCGTGATCGAAAAGACAACGCCCGCCACGGTGATCATCGATCCGGCTACCGTTGAGAGCACTTCCCGCGCGCCCTCCATGCCTCCGCCGTAGACCCACCACGCGGTTCCCGTGTACCCCGGTGGCACATTGCGATCGATCCTGATCATCACAACCCAGAGCACGACGGTTCCCACGGCCATCCCCGTCGGCACGAACCAGTAGCTCGTCCGAAGCGTGTCCCAGAAATTTCCCAGCTTCGTCCACATCCAGGCTCTCCCAGCCGATAGGCCTTGCCCTCTCCCATACTTGCGTCACCGATCCGTTCGTCCCGCTCAAACAAAGGTCCGGTGCGGCCGAGACCGGGCTTCATAGGCCCGGTCTCGACTTCCCGGATGCCTGTCAGGTCAACCGATCCAAGCCCCTGGGCTCAGTAATCGTCTTGCCCCCTCTGCTGTCCCGAACGCTGCGGTTGCTGCGATCGCTGCTGAGACGGTGAGCCCTGTTGGCCCCAGTCCTGTTGGCTCGAGCGTTGCTGCGACTGAGAATCCTGCTGGCTCCAACTCCGACCGGATTGCTGCTGAGACTCAGAGCCCTGGCCGCTCCCGCCCTGCTGGGCGCTCTGGCGGAACTGCTGGCCGCCGGAGGTCTGGAAATTGAACCGCCGGCTTCCCATGTCGCTGAACGTGGTGTCGAACTTCTGGCCGTTCTTGCTGAACTGGTTGGCCACCAGCACCCGCTTGTTGTTCAGTTGACCGGTGCTGGCCAGGATCGAAATCTGCTGGCCCTGGTTCAGCGAGGTTCCCAGTTCCTGTCGCGGACCGAAGATCACCGGAACGGTCTGACCCTGCTGGTCAAGCTGGACCTTGGCCACCAGGAACGACTGGTCCTGGCCCTGGATCGAAATCGTCCGCGTCTGCTGGATCGTGCCCGAGTAGCGCTTGAGCTGGGCCTGCCGCAGGGCCTGCGACTGGACCTGCACCGACTGACCGTTGGACTGGATCCGCTGGGCGATCAGGACCGAGCGGTCGTTGATGGTTCCGCGACGGCCGATCACCGTCACCTGGTCGCCCTCCTGGAGATCCAACTGTTGCAGATTCTGCTGCGGCCCTAGCAGCGTGCGGACCGTCCGGCCCTGCTGCGTCTGGATCTTGGCAAACACCTGCCGGCCCTCCAGGCCCATCAGCGACTTGCGGGTGATGTCCTGGATCTGGCCGGTGATGCGAGTCTGCCGGCGCTGCTGCGCCTGCCTCATCTGGCGGCCCTGCTGCGCAGCTTGACGGCCGGAACGGAACTGCTGGCCGCCCTGGGCCTGGCCCTGCTGCATCCGCTGCCGGCTCTGGCGGCGGGCCCGCTGTAGATCGTCCATCGAGAGGTACTCATAGGCGTCAAACGTCCCATCCTGGTCCCAATCGTATCCGACCAGCACCCAGCCCTGGGGCTGGAGTTGCCAGCGGCTCTGACGCTGAGTCTGGCTGCCCTGCTGACTGCGCTGTTGTTGATTTCGCTGCTGCCAGTCCTGGCCGCCCTGCTGGCCCCAGCCGTTCTCCTGCCACTGGTCCTGCTGGCCGCCCTGTTGCCACTGGATCCGCTGGGCACGGCCCTGATCGCCTTGCCACTGATCGCCTTGCTGTTGACCCTGGCCGCGATCCTGCCTCCAGCGCTGGTTCGGGTCCTGGCCTTGACCCTGGTCCTGATCGTCCTGTCCGTAATCGTCCTGCTGATCGTACTCGTCCTGCCGGCTTCGCTGCTGCCAGTCCCCGTTGTCCTGCGATTGGCCGCGATCCTGTTGTCCCTGCTGGCCGTATTCATCCTGCTGGCCGTACTGGTCCTGCTGGTCCGCGTTCGCCGGCAAAACGCCCACAAACACCGCCAGCGCCAGACCAGTCATCATCAATCCCAATACTCTCGTCCTCATCGTAGACCCCCTTGTTCGGTTGGTTGAATGTAGTGGCTTGCAACCTGATCCGCGCGAACGTCTTTTACGACCGACGATCACCACCAGTCGTTGAACCAGCCTTCATCCTCGTTGTACCAGTCCTCGGTATAGTAGTCGCTGTCCCAGTCGTACCAGTCGTCGCCGTAATCATCATCCCACCAGTCGTCCTCGCCGTACTCCTCTTCGCCCCAGCCGGTATCGCCCCAGCCGTTATCCCATTCGTCCTCCCCGTTGAACCATCCGTCGTCTTTGCCCCAATCGTCAGCCAGAACCGTCGCCGGCATGCCCATCACGCTCACGGCGAACAGCCCCGCGAACAGCAACATGATCCACTTGCTCTCCATCGCTCTCTCCTTGTGAGTAACACCATTCCCTGGCCCGTCGAGCCGCACCGCGCGTCTCAGCGATGGTATCCACATCCATCCCGCGCGCAACGTCTACGCCTCCACGCAGCTAAGAGAATCCTCCGGCATTGATCACCCGTGATCCTCCCTTCACTTGGCGGCGACAGCTCGTACGCGCCGGTTTACCCCCCGGACGTTAAGGTTGCATTATACAGCATCATCTACCCCGATGCAACCTTCTCCGTGGAAATCGACCTCGCGCGGCGCCCTCGACACGCGCGCCTTCGGCATTTCCCTGTCCGCCACGACTTTCCTACACCGCCGCCTCCACCGGCAGCAGCGCCGTTTTGAGCCAGCCGGACTCGCGGCGGTCGAAATGCTCGTAGGCGTCGATGGCATAGGTCAGCGTCTCGGCCTCCGTCAGCACCTTCTCCGGATGCACCGCCCCGCTGAGCACCAGCTCCATCAGCAGCGAGACGTACTTGCGGTGGTTGCAGTTGCCCATGTTGATCGTCAGGTTCATGTTCATCGCCTTCCCGAACGGGAAGAAGTTCACCGTCGGCGGATAGACCCCGATCACCGACAGCGTGCCCGCCTTGGCCAGCGACCGAACACACCACTCGACCGCCTGCGACGGCGCGCTTCCCGGCTGCCACAGATCTCCCGACGGGGCGGTCTTCGGCGCCACCTGCTCGCGCTGCCGGGCGAACCGCGCCGCCTTCTCGCCCGAGGCTTCCTGGGCCGCCGGACCGCTCTCGGCGTGCTCGGCCTCGATACCCACCGCGTCGATCGCGCGGTCCACGCCGATCCCGCCGGTCAGCGCCATGATCTCCTCGACCGGATCCTCCGCCTCAAAGTTGATCACCTCGGCGCCCAAGTCCCTGGCCGTCGCCAGCCGCGACTCGATCCGGTCCACCGCCAGAATCCGCCCCGCGCCCAGCAGCTCCGCGCTGAGGATCGCGAACTGGCCGACCGGCCCGCAGCCGAAGACCGCCACCGTGTCGCCCGACTTGATCTCCGCCAGGTCCGCGCCGAAGTACCCCGTCGGAAAGATGTCCGACAGCAGGATCGCCTGGTCGTCGCTGATCTCGTCGGGCACCTTGACCAGTCCGACGTTCGCGAACGGCACCCGCGCTTTTTCCGCCTGCAACCCGTCGATCGGACCGGTGCTCTTGGGCCCGCCGAAAAAACACGTGCCCGCCCGCGCCCCGTTGGGATTGGCGTTGTCGCACTGGGCGTAGTAGCCCGCACGGCAGTACGAGCAGTATCCGCACGCAATGGTCGAGCAGATCACCACCCGGTCGCCCTCCTTGACGTTGCGCACCTGCGGGCCCGCCTGCTCGACGATCCCCACGCCCTCGTGGCCAAGGATCGTGCCCGGCTTCATGTCCGCCATCGTCCCGCGCACCATGTGCAGATCCGTCCCGCAGATCGCGCTGACGGTCAGCCGGACGATCGCGTCGTGCGACTGCTCGATCTTCGGTTCGGGTACCTCATCCACCCGTATGTCGCCCACGTCGTGAAACACAACCGCTTTCATGATCGAACTCCTTTTTCGAAATCAGCCCTTGTTCGAATCCCTGTCCGACGGCGACCGTAACAGGTCGCTGCCTTCCTCGCTGACCGCCTCCACCGGCGCCGACATCGCCTCGGCTGCGCCGGGGCTCTCCGTCCCCTGCGACTCGGCCACCAGTTGCTCTTCCTCCGCGATCTGTTCCCGCTTCGTCTCCGGCGTCCCTTTCCTGCCCTTCTCCGTGATCGCCAGCCGCTGAATGCCTCCCTGCGTTCCTTGCAGCGAGATGATGGTCGGAGGCGGCGTGATCTCCATCTTCGTCAGGGCCACCCGAGCCCGCAGCATCACCTCCCCGCGGATATTGACCGGAACGGCTGCCTTCGGATCGTACCAGTAATAGACTCGCAGATGAATGCCACCCGTGCCGAACTGGTCGATCAGCACCTGCGGAACAGGCTCGTGTCTGACCAGCGGATGGCCTGAAACCGCTTCGCACAGTCCTTCGACCACATCCTTGAGTGACAGGTCGTAGCCCACCACGATCTCGAAATCGCCCCGCACCTGCGGACCCGCTGAGTGGTTGACCAGGACCTCCTTATAGATCGTCGAATTGGGAATCCGCACGTAGTCCCCCTCAAACGTCACCAGCACCGTCGCCCGCATGTTCATCGCCCGCACCACGCCCAGCCGGCCCGCCACCTCGATCAGGTCGCCCGCCCGAAACGGCCGGCGGACCCCCAGCAACAGCGACGCGATGAAGTTCTCGGCGATGTCCCGGAACGCAAACCCCAGGGTCAGACCAATGATCCCCGCCACCCCGATGACCGAGAGCACCGCCCGCGTCAACCCCAGCACCGACAGGGCCAGCATCAGGCCGCCCAAAAGGATCAGCGTGTTGAGGAACAGACCGATCACCGCCCGGACGAAGTCGCGCTCCACCACGAAGGAAAACAGAAAATCCCAGATCGGCGAGAGCACCCGGATCAACGCCAGCGTCAGCACCACGATCACAATCGCCAGCACCACCAGCATCCACGACCGTCCGATCGTCTGGGCGTACGAACCGACCGTCTGCCGGAGAAGCTGCCACGCCGAAAGCACCTGCTGGTCCGTCCTCATCCGATTGAGCACCAGCCGCGTCCCCTGCACCCGCCGGACGAACTGCGTGACGCCGTCATGGATTTCCTCCGTGCTGACGTGCCCCTCCAGCTCGACCACCCCTTCGCTCACCGACACCCGCGCCTCGCGCACCCCCGGATACCTGGCCAGCAATCGTTCCAGGGTCGCCCGCAACTGCTTATCGGTCACTTCGCCTTCCACCGCGATCTCTGTTGCCGGGGCCGCCGCCGTCACGCCAGGTTCTTCAGCCGTCGCGGCGTCCTGTGCGTCTGGCGCGGGTGACTGTTGAACCAACCCCGTTTGCCCACGCACCGCACAGATCGTCACCGCCCCGGCAAAGATTGCCGTCAACCACGCCTGCCGTACGATGTTCCCCCTCGACACGCTCTCCCCCATGCCTCCCCTTGCCGCCGCCACACCTTCGGCTTTGGTGTTTACCCGTTGCGACCCGAACCGCTGATCGCCTCCAGCACATCCTGCGCACGATCGCACGGCTCCTTGCCCTTCGACGGCGCCATCCGATCGAAGTCCCCTCGCAGCGCCCGCAAGGCCGTCCGTTCCCGCAGAATCTCGTCCCGCGTCCGAATCCCCAACCGGCGGAACAGCGGCAACGGCGGACACCAACCCTGGATGCCGTGCTGCAGCAGGAATCCCGCCACCACCATCGGCAACGCCCGCCACTTGCGCGACACCGATCCCAGGATCAGACCCAGCAGCGAAAGCGCTGCGGCGTTCGTCTCCAGCGTCCGTTCGATGTCCCACTCGCGGTCCAGCTCCGTCAGCCGCTCCTCGATCTCGTCGAGCCGCTGAGAATAGTACATCACGTGCGCCTCGATGTCGCGCTCGATCCGGCGGTTGACCCGCTCGGAAGTGCTCTCCGCCACCCGACCTTCCGCCCGCTCTTCTCTACGCCTTGGCCCCATGCCGAACCTCCTTTTGGTCATCCCTGGTTCCGCGCGCAGCACCTCCGCGACGCCGTCGCCCAGGTTCCTACCCCCCAATCAACTTGGCAATCAGCACCAGGATGCCCGCCAGCAGCAGTGAGATTCCCCCCGTGATAAATGCCGCGCTGGCCGGCCCGATCTCCGGCAGCAGCATCAGGTACACCCCGCCGATCATGAACGCGAACCCGATCAACAAAAAGGCCACGCTCACCAGCACGACCACCAGCGCGGCCGCGACCCGCAGGATCGCCCGACGGAGTTTTTCCGCCTCGGTCTCCAGCAGGTCCGCGATCCGCACCAGCACGTCGGCCAGAACCGCGCTCACCTCGGCCTTGACCAACGCAGCGATATCACGCAGCAAGATGCTGTAGACGCTCACCGTCTCAACTCCGTCGCAGCAGCGCCCCGAGCACCAACCCGATCGCCATCGAGGACAGCACCATCGTCAGCGGGCGTTTGCTGATCTCCTCGCGGCTCCGCTCGACCGCCTCCTCGCCCCGCTCGCGGGCCACGCCCATCGCCTGGCGCAACTGCTCCTCGGCGCGGGCCTCCAGGTCCCGTGACGCCTCCATCAGACGGTCGCGAATGTCCTCGAGACGCCCGCGGCCCTCGCCCTTGGCCGTCTTCATCAACGACCGCAGATCCGACCGCAGCGAATCAATGTCATCCTTGATGGCCTGCAGCTCTTTCGACTTGACGGCATCCTGAATCATCTCTGACCCCCTTTCAACCTGTCACTTCGGTTCGATATGCACTGCTTGGAAGACCCCCGTGGTCTGTGCTGAATTATACTCGACCGTCAGCCCCCATCCAAGCCCCAATTGGTTTCGCCAGCCCATCGGCCTGTCATGCAGCCCGTTCGCCTTCCCGTTCGACGTGAAGGAACCGCGCGTTGATCGCCACGATCACCGTCGAGAGGGCCATCAGGGCCGCCCCGGCCGCCGGACTCAACACAATGCCCAGCGAGTACAGAACGCCGGCCGCCAGCGGAATGGCGACCACGTTGTAGCCGGTGGCCCACAAGAGGTTCTGGACCATCTTCCGATAGGTCGCCCGCGCCAGTTTCATCATCGCCGTCGCGTCTCGCGGGTCGCTGCGAACCAGAACGATGTCGGCCGACTGGATGGCCACGTCGGTTCCCGCCCCGATCGCAATGCCCACGTCGGAGGCGGTCAGGGCCGGAGCGTCGTTGACGCCGTCGCCGACCATCGCCACCACCAGCCCGCGCTGCTGGACCTCGCGGACCTTCTCAGCTTTCTTGTCCGGCAACACCTCCGCGAAATAGTCGTCCAAGCCCAGTTCCCGGGCCACCCACCTGGCGACCGCCTCCGCGTCGCCGGTGACCATCATCGTCTGAATGCCCATCGCCTTGAGCCGCCCGAGGGCCTCGCGCGACTCGGGCCGAATGATGTCGGCCAGGCCGATCGCCCCGACCACCCGGTCCTCGACCAGCACGTAGACTACCGTCTTGCCCTCCGCCGCCATCGCTCCAACCTTCGCATCGTCAGCGGTCAGATCGTTGTCCTTCAGATATCCGGGGCTGACCACCTTGACGTCCCGATTGTCCACAATCGCCCGAGCGCCACGGCCGGGAATGGCTCTGAATTCCCGCGGCGCTGGGAACTCAACGTTCCGCTCCCTGGCCCCGTCAACGATGCCTTGGGCGATCGGATGTTCCGACTGACTCTCCAGGCCGGCCGCCAGCCGCAGAAGCTCCCGCTCGTCCTGATCCGCCAGCGGAATCACGTCGGAGACGCCAAACCGCCCTTCGGTCAGCGTGCCGGTCTTGTCGAACAGGATGGCGTCCACGTCGCGGGCCCGCTCAAAGGCGCTGCGGTCGCGGATCAGCAGCCCGCTGCCGGCGGAGATGGCCGTCGAGACTGCCACCACCAGCGGCACAGCCAGGCCCAAGGCATGCGGACACGTGATCACCATCACCGTCACCATCCGCTCCAGCGAAAACTCAAACGCCGCCCCCAACGCCAGCCAGACCACCAGTGTCGCCCCACCGACGCTCAAGGCGATAATCGTCAGCCACAGCGCCGCTCGGTTGGCGATATCCTGGGTGCGCGAGCGGGACTCCTGGGCCTTGCGAACCATCTCGATCACCTGGGCCAGGTACGTCTGATCACCGGTCTTCTGAACCTCCATGGTGAAGGCGGCTTCGCCGTTGACCGACCCGCCGATGGCCTGGTCGCCCTCGGCCTTCTCGATCGGGCGGCTCTCGCCGGTCAGCATGGCTTCGTTGATGCTCGTGCGGCCCTCAACGATCTGCCCGTCGATCGGGACCTTCTCGCCCGGCTTGACCACCACGCGGTCGCCGGGCTTCAGTTCAGCGATCGGCACGTCCACCGTGCCGCCCGACTCGGTGACCCGGTGGGCTTCCGACGGCATCAGTTGCACCAGCGACTCGAGAGCCTTCGAGGCCCCCATGACCGACTTCATCTCGATCCAGTGCCCCAGAAGCATCACGTCGATCAGCGTGGCCAGTTCCCAGAACAAGGTCTTGCCGGTCAGGCCGAAGACCACCGCCGAACTGTAGAGGTAGGCGACGCTGATCGCCAGGCCGATCAGCGTCATCATGCCCGGGCTCCGATCGCCCAGTTCATCCCGCAGCCCCTCGAGGAATGGCCGTCCGCCGTAGATAAAGATGATCGTCGCCAGGACCCACTGGAGGTAACTGTCACCGGGAAAGTGGAGCGTCTCCCGCAGACCCAGGAGTTCCTGGATCATCGGGTCCAGGATCAGCACGGGCACGGTCAGGACCAGCGAGACCCAGAACCGCCGGCGAAAATCGGCCACCATGTGGGCGTGATGGGACTCGTGCCCCGCGTGCGCCCCCCGCTGGACCATCGCCTGCTCCTGGGATCCTCGCGCCGCCCGCGATTCGGGCTGATCGTGCCCGTGATGGCCGTGCTCGTGTTGGTGGTCCTGATTGGCCGTCACCGGTTTGCCTCCCCATTCACCTATGCCTTCGGGCTTGGAACGGTATTCCTAAGTCGCCTGGCACAGGTCTAGTCCTTCCTCGGCGCGGGACGCCACATCGCGTACTTGCCGAACAGCGAGATCTGGATGCCCAGCGTGGCCCGGATGTCCGGCGAGTCGTCGCCCACCCCGAAGCCCACACCGCCCGAGAGCACCGCGTACGGCGTGAGCATGTACCGCACGCCGGCTTCGAAAATATTGCTCTCGATCCCCCTCTCGATGTCCTCGTCGCGCACGAAGTCGGCCAGGAACATCGTCTCGTTGTTGATCCGGGCGCTGTAGCCCAGCACGGCTTCGTAGAACCCGTCCCGCTCGCCCGGCCGCTCCTTCTCGTTGAACGTCCAGGCGAAATTCGCGTGGAGCTGATGCAGATACCACGACCGGCTCAGCGTCTTGGTCGCCGCCATCTTCAGCGTCCAGTCCACCCCTTCGCTCTCTGGTCCCGTCGGGGCATGCACCTTGCCGATCACCGCGAACGCCGGCAGCACCCGCGTCTCTTGGTTCAGCAGGTACAACTGCTCGAGCGTCACATCGTCGCAGCCGTCCGGTTCGCCCTCGCCCCACAAGAATGGTCCCGAAATCGACAGTTCCCCGTTCCTCGGGAACCCGAACTCCAGCACCGGCTCGACCAGGTACCGGTCCTCGCCCTTCTCGCCGCGCTCGTAACGGGTGATGAGCTGAAACTCCCGGCCGAGATAGCCGATCGGGTAGGCGTCCTCGACCGTCAGCGGCAGGTTCTCCTCGAGATTCTTGTGGTCCGCCGCCTGCGCCATGTCCCCAATACCGATCAGCCCCGCAATCAGCACCGCACAGCCCAACATTCGGGCCATCGTCGCGTTCATCGTTCTTCCTCCTCCGCACGTCTACCACGTCAGGCACCATCCGCGCTTCGCCTGTTGCACGTCGTTGGGGTCCAACGGCGCGATCACCCCGTCGGCTGGTTTCTCCAGCGGCGGCAAAACCGGGTCTTCGGCCATCGGGTACGGCTCGACCTCCGGAATCTCCGGCAACCGGCTCGTCCATGCCTCCACCATCGCGTCAATCATCTTCTGCGCCGGAACGCCCGGTTCGCTGGCCTCCGGCATCATCTTGATGTTCGGGGCCACCGCCATAATCGCATCGTGCAGCGACCCTTCGACCTCGCCCTCCTGCAGGCCCGGGGTCATCTTCTTCCAGAACTGGTCGACCACCTCCGGCGGCAGTTCGCCGCTCCCATCCGGGCTCATCATCGGCCACATCTCCTGGAGCATGGTGAACATGATCTCGTTCATCGAGCCCTCCACCGGCTTCATCCACTCGTAGTAGACCCGCGGGTCCATCTCCGGGTGCGGCAGCGGGAACGTCCGGACGTACTGCTCGTCACCCTCCTGGTAGCTCATCGCCTTCAGCACCCGGTAGAGCTCCGCACGCTTCTGGTCCATCGTCCAGCCCTCGTAGGCCAGGATGTCGTAGGCGATCCCGTGCAGCATGTGCAGGTTGTCGAAGATGTTGGCCGAGGCCGGCGACATGCGCGAATACCGCGGCATCATCTCACGCGACAGCAGCATTCGCAGCGGCCGGTCCTCCAGCGCCACCGGCAGCAGGTTCTGGGCCTGCTGAACCGAGACGCTCTGCTCGTCGTCGTTGCCCGCGATCATCATCGCCTCGTAGATCACCGGGTGCCACCAGTGAGCCACGAAGAAGTAATTGGATGACTTGGGATAGTAGTTGCGAAAGTACGTGAAGTACGGCTTCATCATGGTGCCCGCCCGCCGCATCGTCAGGTCCAGCGGGGCCGGGCTCCGCGCCCATTCGGACATCTCCAGGTAGTAGCCCACCGACCGCACCGTCCAGGGGTCCTTGTCCGGCCAGGCGATCTGCGGCGAGCTGAGCACGTCATACGTCTGCTCGTGGTGCATGTGCGTCCAGTCAATTGACCAGTACAGCTTCCACGCTCCCTGGAAAACGTACGGCCCCCAGTACATCATGTGCGGCTCGAGCCGCATCTTGTCATACGACTTGTCCACGTACCGGCCGTTGGTCCACTCGTCCCACTTCACGTGCTCGGCCAGCGGCGTGGTCTCAAGGATGTCGTGCTGAATCCCATGGGCAAAGTGAATTGTCGAGCCGAACCGGTACGACTCATTGTGCCGGTTCCAGAAGTCATAGTTGTACGGCCCGCGCAGGTACGAAACCTTGTCCCGCTGCTCCCACCGCCACGGCGAATGCTCGCAACCCCACGCCGCGACCACCGCCGCCATGATCAATCCCGCCCACCACCATTGTCTCAGTGTGCCAGTCATGACGATCCTCCCGTTCCTCCCAGGCGACTCCAACCCCGCACCCAGCGGCCAAGAGTCGGGCGGGCATCCCACCGCCCTCTGCGGGACGCCCGCCTCTCGCCACATCCCCTGCTGTATCTCTGGTCGCAACGCCGATCCATCTCCAGCCTCCGGCCGAGGCTTCCCCTTCGCATCGGCTCTCGTCAGCGAACAAGGATCGGCGTCGATCACCTTCCATTCATATAGCTCAGACGTGCTGCCAATACGGCTCGATATGGTAGAATTCATGTACCCGCCGGCCCCATGCCTCATCCGTCATGTCCGGCCACTCGTCACGCTGGAACCCCGGCGCCTGCTCCAGTTGCGCCGGCGTCACGTCCAGTACGTACGCCTCACGCTGATCGTCCAACTCCAAAGCCGCCCACGGAACCGCGAACAACTGCTCGCCGATCCCCAGAAACCCGCCGTGCGACAGCACCGCGTAGGCGATGCAGCCGACATCCACGTCCACCATCACCTCGGTGATCGTTCCCAGATTCTCGTCCTGGCGGTTGTAGACGTTCACGTCCAGCAGGCTCGACCCCTTGTAGATTCTCCCGATCGCCATCGGCGCCCCCTTTCGTCCGATCCACAACTGGCGGCTGTTCTCCCGCCGTAACGATAAGCACCTCAACGCCCTGCCCGGCTGTGCCAATCAAGCTACAGCCGCGCAGCCTCAACCGCAATCAGTGACGCACCTGAATCCCGGGTGAGCAAAACTCCCACCACCCATCGGGCCAATCTCCCATCCGACGCCACGACCGATAACCCATCACCGCTGCGGAATTTCCCCCACTAATGACCCAATCGGGGCAAATCCCCCACCGCTCCCGCCGCGCAACCGCCTCCTAAACCCAAAAAGAATCCTTCCTCCTTCGGCACGCGGTTTGCATTCCTTGTCTGTCGCAACCACAAAGGGGAGATCACGAATGTTCAAGACACGACAGCACACGCAGCCTTGGCTCTCGACCGGACGCAACACCGAGAACACCGACGCCACGCGACCGCAACTCCGCCCCCAGGGCCCCAACGAGTACCAGAAGGTCCTCAACGCCTTGCGGGCCAACGCCGACACCAGCCACCTCTGGGCCCTGGCCTCCTGATCCAGAGATCCATCATGACCGACCGCCGAACCGACAACGCCGATTGGCTTGAAGCCTACCGAATCGACGGCAAGCCCGTGGCCCACAACGACCCGCGACTGACCGCCCGCCAGAAGCTCTTCGTCCAACTGGCCGCCCTCGCCGACCCGCAACGCGACAGACCACCGTCCCCCCAATAGGCAGCCGAATCGGCCGCCAGCCCTACGCCGGCTCGATCCTGATCTCGATCCAGAAGACCTCGTGCGGATCGGGACTGGCGCTCGAAACCTCCACGCAGTTGTAGCCTCGGTGCAGGATACCTTCCGGAATCGCGAACCCGCGAACCTGGCGAACCACAGGATGGATCGGTCTGGGCAAGGGATACTCCCCAGGCGTACACCGAGTTCCATTGACATGGACCTCAAGCGGCGAAGTGTCCTGGTTGCCGTTCTCGCCGCATCCGACAAAAACGCGGGCCGTGCCGCGTTCGGGCTTGGGGCCGATGTGAAGGCGGAAACGCGACGGCTGACCGGCGCGGCACAGCGACGGAAGGGCCAGGGCCTCCGGTTCTCCGGGCGCCACCGTGTCGCTGTACGTCACGACGTGGCGCCGCGGCTGATCCACAATCGTCGAGGGGTCGCCCGCCCGGTTCAGGATGGATCGGTAGTCGTCGGGATCCTGCACCGTCGTGCCGCTGTCCATGTAGTTGAACAGGTAAATCCGGTCCGCTCCCCGATCCAGCAGCGACGCCGCCGCCCCCAGCGCGGTCTCCGCTGTGTTCAGCACCAGATCGTCGTGCTTCGGCCAGACCTTCGGCGACGGCCGCACGCAGATCTCCAAGCCCGCCGCCAGCGTCGCGCCGCTGCCCGCCAGCAGCTCCCGCCACAGCTCGATCGGCATGTCGAACTCGATGGTTGGCCAGAACGGCGTGATCACGACCAGGTCGACCAGCTTCTCCTTGACCCAGGCGACCGCGTCCAGCCCCATCGCCCATGCGGTCTGCGGGCGCGACGGCACCCGCACGCCGATCCTGATCGGATGGCCGCGCCGCCCCGCGTGAGAATCCGCCAGGGCCCGGACCCGCCGGTGAAAGTCGATCAGAATCTCCCGCCCCTCGTCCTCGAATCCCGGACGGAAATGCAGGGGAAACCGCATCCAGTCCAGTTCCAAGCCGTCGACGTCATAGCGATCGAACACCTCTTCGATCAGGCTCACGAAGTACTCGCCGACCGGCTGGTGACCGTAATCGAACGCCCGGTCCGTCCACGTCGTGAATCGCTGCGGATCCGGAACCCGCCAGTATTCCGGATGATCCCGCCAGAACGGGCTGTGCCCGGGAAGATCGAGGTTGTCCACGTCGTGGACGTCGTTCATTCGGACCGAAAGCCAAGCCGATCGCCCATGATGCCGAACGCGCTCGATCCAGCACCGCGGAATGTCCAGCGAGGAAAGATTGCGGTACATCTCCCAGACGCGCTGCCGATGCTCCGCCGGCACGGCCCGCAGCTTCGGCTGATCGAGCCCCTGGCCCGGATCGAACCCGTCCCAGACCCGGGGCCAGACGCGGCTCGGGAAATTCGCCCGCATGGCGTTGACGTTGAAGATCAGTTCCTTCATCGGCGGACTGATGTAGTGGTCCACCAGCTCGTAGACGCCGTCGCGGTTGATCTTCTCCGGCGGTCGGCACGCATAAAAGTGGCTGTCGTCCTCGTTGAGCATCAAGCCGGGCATGTCGTGGTCCTTTCTGCCGTCCGATGCGGTCCTTTGCAGATTGTCGGTCGCGGCCCTTGCCGCATTCTTGGGCAACATTCTAGCCGGACGGATGCCGGAGTCCAGTCAGTTCACATTTCCCTTGACCGCCCCTTGCCATGACGATAAACCCTTGAGCCAACTGATGCACGGCAGCCCCAACTAAAGGAGGTCCACGATGACTCATCGTCAACGCATCCGCACCATTATCTCCGGCCAAGCCGCCGACCGCTGCGGATTCTGGATCGGCAACCCCCACGGCGAGACCTGGCCGTTGTACCACCGCTACTTCGGCACACAAACGCCGGAGCAACTCCGCCGCAAACTCGACGACGATTTCCGCTGGATCGGCCCGCACGAGTTTGCCAGCACCTACCGGTCGCCCGACGGCCGCGGCATGTTCGATCTCGGGCTCTCCAAGAAACGCCACGGCGAGCCCGGACCCTTCGCCGACGCAACCGACCTTTCCGCCGTCGAGCAGTTCCCCTGGCCCAATCCCGACTACCTCCACCTCGACGACTGCGTCGCCGCCCTCCGCAACGCCGGCGACGTCTACCGGGCCAGCGGCTTCTGGACCCCCTTCTACCACAACGTCATGGACCTGTTCGGCATGGAAAGCTACATGATGAACATGTACGACAACCCCGAACTGGTCCTGGCCGTCACCGACCGCGTCTGCGGGTTCTACTACGAAGCCAACGAGCGGCTCTTCGAGGCCGCCCGCGACGAGATCGACGGCTTTTTCTTCGGCAACGACTTCGGCACCCAGCTCGACCTGATCTGCGGCCTGACCCAATTCGACCGGTTCATTATGCCCTGGTTCCGCAAGTTCACCGACCAGGCCCACCGTCACGGCTACCAGGTCATTCTCCACTCCTGCGGGGCCATCCACAAGGTCATCGACCGGCTCATCGACGCCGGCGTCGAGTGCCTTCACCCGCTCCAGGCTCTGGCCGCCAACATGGACGCCGAAACCCTCGCCCGGGACTTTAAGGGCCGCATCGCCTTCATGGGCGGCATCGACACCCAGCAGCTCCTGGTCCACGGCTCGCCCGACCAGATCGAAGCCGAGGTCCGGCGGGTCAAAAAGCTCCTTGGCCCATGCCTGATTGTCAGCCCCAGCCACGAGGCCCTGCTGCCCAACGTCCCGCCGCAAAACGTCGAGGCCATGGCCCGCGCCGCCACCTCATCCGATTGAGGCCCATTCACATGGATGCACTGCTTGTCGCCCTCGGCGTGATCTGTGGAACGTTGATCTGGCTGGGCAATCGCCGCATCCTCGACGGCGGCGGCCGCGCCGTCGCCTTCGGCTTCTGGGTCGCCCTCAGCGGGGCGGTCATCTCCGGGATCCTGGCCCTGGCCCTCGGTCAGCCGCTCGACGACCCGGTCGTCTGGGGCCTTGGGGCCCTGGTCGCCCTCGGCTACGGCGTCGGCTATTGTCTGATCGCCATGCACTGCCTGCGGATCGGCCCGGCCGGGCCGACCGTCGCGATGAACAACATGGGCCTGGTCTGGCCGGTGGCGCTGGGGGCGTTGTGGCTTCAGCCCCGGCCGTTCACCAACGAGTTGGGAGCGGGCCTGGTCCTGGTGCTGGGTTCGTTGATCGCTTTCGCCTTCAACCGCCCCACCGATGGCAACCCCGCCAACACCAGGAGCGTCTCGCTTCGATGGCTGATCTGGGCGGTCCTCTGCTGGGTTCTGTCGGGGCTCTGCATGACCGGCCAACTGGTGGCCAGCATTCACGACCCGGCCAAGCCCCTGGCCCTGATCTGCGCGTTCAACTGCATCTCTGCGGCGATCCTCGCCGCGGCGATTCTGCGCCTCGGCCAAACGCAACTCCGCGGGAACGAACTGATCTTCGGATCAGTCAACGGGGCCCTCCAGGTGGCCATCGCCTTCGCCGTGCTGACCGTCCTGCCCCGCCTTGGACCCGAACTGGTCTTCCCGTTCGTGATCGCCGGGCCCGCCGTCATCATGCTCTTGCTGGCCCGGGTTCTCTACCGCGAGCGCCTCAGCCGAACCGCCTGCCTCGCCTGCACCCTCGGGGTCGCCGGACTGGTCGCCCTGTCACTGGCCATGACCAAATAGCCCGCTGCGCAGGGTCCGGGCGGAATCTCCGCGCGCAGGACAAGGCGAGCCGAAACGGCCCACCTTGCCGGTTGGTCTGCCTGTCGGACTTTAGACGTGCAGTCAGTACGGCTCAGCGTCGTAGTACTCGTGCACGCGACGGCCCCACTCCTCGTTGGCCATGTTCGGCCAGTTGTCCTTGTCGAACCCCGGTGCGTTCTCCAACCGTTCCCGCGACACGTCCATGGTGTAGATCCCGCGGTCGGTGTCCAGACCCAGCGAGGACCACGGAATCGCGAACAGCTTGTCCCCGATCCCCAGGAACCCGCCGTGCGACAGCACCGCGTAGGCGATGCAGCCGCGCTCCGCGTCGATCATCAGGTTCTGGATCGTCCCCACCTTCTCGTCCTGAAGGTTGTACACGTCCACGTTGGTCAGGCTCGTCACTTTTACCACGTCGGCAATGGCCATCGGATACCTCCTTATACGGTTCCAGAACGGGAGCGCGCCGCGGCTGGCCCGGAACCCTCCGTGCATCCGCCTTCGGCCCCCCATACAGTTGGCACGTCCAACCTATGCGAAACGCCCATCCGCCACAATCGGCCAAACCCCTGAATCCCGCCGCGGAACATCCCTGAACCCCCGTCAGACATACACCCGATCCCGCGCAAGAGAAAAACTTGACGGACCAAATCCCCCAGCCATACTGGAAACCCAGCGTGTCATCCGCCGGAGGCCGTGAAAACCGCAATGCCCAACATGCCAAATCTCCGCCAGTTCGCCCGCTGGCTCTCGCTGAGTGGATCGACGGCCAACCCTCCCAGCCCGTCAGCGCCCTGATACCCGACGAGTACGACGACCACCACGCCAGGCTTCGCGGCTTCGCCTCCGCCGACTACTACGGCGCGGGCCTGATGCCCACCGACGGCCCCACCGTCGGGTTCCTCTGGACCTTCCGCCACCAACTGCCCGTCCAGTGCATCGGCGTGATGGGCCGGGTGGATATCTCCATCGTCTACCAACTCGAACGCGGCGGCTGCTGGCATCACCTGCCCGGCCGGCCCGACTGGCTCTGCGCCGACGACGCGCCCGCCTGGGCCCGCGGCGCGCTCTATACCGCCTCGAACCCCATCCACGTCGGCGACGAAACGCGGCTGTACTTCACCGGCACGATCGACCGTCACGGCCACTGCGGCCACGGCATCGACTACGCCCAGTGGGTCAAGACCCTCAAGGAACTTCGCGGCTTCGCCAGGATCGGTCTGGCCAAGTGGACCCGCGACCGGATCATGGGCTACCGCTCGTACCTGTCGAACCGGATCATCCTGACTCCCGGCACCAGACGCGTCGAAGGCCTGACCCTCAACGCCGTCACCGAGCCCAACGGATGCCTCCGGGCCGCGCTGACCTACGAAAACGGCGAGCCGATCCCCGGATACGGTTTCGACCAGTGCCAGCCCATCGCCGGCGACCATCTCGCTGCGCCCCTCCGCTGGAACAACATCAGCCGCTGGCCGACCGTACCCGAAAACCGGTCCCTCCACGTCCGGATCGAACTGACCAACGCCACCCTCTTCGCCTTCGACTTTGCGTACGCACGATAGCGGTTCATAACCGCCGTTGGCATGATACAATGGTCCGTAGCGGTACGTTCCGCGTCGATGATGGCGTCCGACTGGGAGACTCGACATGACCGAGCACGACTACTTCGCCGGCCAGCCGTTGCAAATCGGCTGCGGCACGCACCTGTTGCTTGACGACCACATCGTCGAAGACCGCTGGCGGCTCGCCCGCGTCCTGGAACGGCCCGAAAAGTTCATCCGCAATCCCATCCTCGTCCGCGACAAACCCTGGGAAGGCGACCTGGCCTACCGGCCGCACGTCATCTACGACCAAACCGTCGGCAAGTACCGCATGTGGTACCAGTGCATCTCCATGATGAACTACTACGGCGCCGCCGGACCGGTCTACTACATCGGCTACGCCGAGAGCGACGACGGCTTCAACTGGCAAAAACCCCTGCTCGACGTCTGCGACTTTCCCGGTTTCAAAAAAACCAACATCGTCTACTGCGGCACGCACCGCCAGCGGGTCCAGGGCGTACAGGTCTGGCGAGACGAAGCCGAAACCGACCAGGCCAGACGCTACAAGATGATCTGCCTCGAGGCCCGGCCGCTCGCCGGCGAACTCCAAAGCGGCGTGAACCTCGCCGTCTCGCCCGATGGCCTCCGCTGGAAGCTCACCGGCGAGAACCACATCCTCGACTACCACAGCGACTGCGAAAACCACGTCGTGTACGACCCGGAGCGGAAGCGTTGGATCCTCTACTGCCGGCCCATCCACATGTACGGAGCCGGCCGCAAGATCGCCCACCGCCACATGCGCCGCCGCGTCGCCGCCATGACCAGTGACGACTTCGTCCACTGGTCCTACCCGCGCACCGTCATGGTCCCCGACGAACGCGACACGCCCGACTACGACGCCTGCTTGGTCTTCCGCTACGCCGGCCAGTTCCTCATGCTCTACCACGCCATGGAAGGCGACGACCGCGGGGCCAACGAGACCCGCCTGGCCGTCAGCCGCGACGGCCTGCACTGGCAGCGGTTCTGGTCGCGTCAGCCCTTCCTGGCCCGCGGCCGCGAAGGCGACTGGGACGGCGGACAAATCACCGTCAGTTGCCCCCCCGTCCCCCACGGCGACCACCTCCTGATCTACTTCACCGGCACCGTCGCCCCGCAATACGATGAAAATATGGCCGGCGGCATGGGCGTCGCCATGATCCGCCGCGACCGCTTCGCCGCCCAGGAGGCCGGCGACCAGACCGGCTTCCTCCTGACCCGCGAATTCCTCCTCGAAGGCAATCGCCTCCGCATCAACTGCAGCCGCAAGGAAGGCGGCGCCGCCGACGCCTACATCAAGGTCGAACTGACCGAACACCCGCCGCTCGGCGGCCACTTCGGCGCCATGCCCGGCATCCCCGGTTTCCGCCTCGAAAACGCCGACCCCGTCACCGCCAACCGCACCGACGCTCCCGTCACCTGGCGCGGCAACGGCGATCTTTCGGTTTTGACGGGCAAAGCAGTCTACCTGCGGTTCGAAATGAAGAATATGAAAATTTTTGCGTTCCAGGTGACCAGGGAGTGACCGAATCGCCCTTGCTGATGCCCGTGGCGCCATAGAGTTAACATTACAGTAATTATTATATAATATACAGTTATAGAAGAATGTATTCCGGTGTCGCCCATCACTCGCTGTTGGTCAGAAAACGACCGACAAATAAAAACGAATTTCCTTGCTCTTTTTACGTTTGATAAATATCCAGGGTCATGCTATCATATCATCGGTTGGTCAGTCGAATGAAGCAGGGCATTGACAGATTACTTTCATGATCCCATCAAAAACCGCCAGTCGCCTAACCGCCTTCCCGGGTCGGAATTATGACCCCTTTCGTATTGACCTGGAAAGTAAAACTCAGGTCGGAACCGCCTAGTCATTGGAGAATGCTATGGGCAAGAAACTGTATGTGGGCAACATGAGCTACGACACGAATGACTCGTCGCTGGAAGAACTCTTCGGCGCCTACGGCACCGTCGAAAGCGCTCAGGTCATCATCGACCGCAGCACCGGCCGCAGCAAGGGTTTCGGATTCGTCGAAATGGGCAACGATGACGAAGCCCAGGCCGCGATCGACGCCCTCAACGGCAAGGAAGTCAACGGCCGGACCCTCACCGTCAATGAGGCCAGGCCCCGCGAAGACCGTCCCCGTGGCGGCAGCGGTGGCGGCGGCCGCGGTGGGTACGGCGGCGGCGGCGGCCGTGGCGGTCGCGGTGGACGCTACTAGACCACTCGTTTCCGCAAAAACTTGAAAAAGGGAAGCCGTCGCAGGACGGCTTCCCTTTCTTTTTGGATCTGCAGCCGACCGACCGGGGGGTCACACGACGGCTTCGATCTCCGCGATCTTCCAGTTCAGGTTCGTTCCCTCAGCCGAGAATTCCACCACCTCACCGACCTTCCTTCCCATAAATGCTTGCGAAAGCCGGGCTTGGTACGAAAAGACCCGCCGCTCCGGCTCGGCGTCCCACGGACCCAAAAACGTGAAATCCTCGACCTGGCCGCTCTGGACGTTCTCCGCCCGCACCCGCGTCCCGATCGTCACGTGGTCCGTCCGCACCGATCCAGGCTCCAGAATCCTCGCCTTCGTCAACTCCTCACGCATCCGGGTCGCCCGCTCCGTCAGCCGGTCCCGCTCCTCCAAAGCCGCCGTGAACTCCGCGTTCTCCGACAGGTCGCCCCGAGCCGCCGCCTCCCCGATCGCCTTGGCATTCTCCGCGATCTTGACGTTCACCAGGTGCGCGAACGCCTCCTGCTGACGCCCGAACGCCTCCGCCGTCGTGTAGATCGCATCCTCCTGCCACGCCGGCACTTCTTTGACGAACAGCTTCGGATGGGCGTGGTGGAACACCCGCAGAAGGTCGTTCCGCAGAATCTCCGTCAGCCCCGGGTTCCGCTGCACCACCTCCCGCAAACACCCGACCCGCTCGGCGCTGGTGTCCTCCAGCACCACCCGAACCGGCTCGAACTTGCCCGCCGAAAGGGCCCCTCGGATCATCGCCGCCACCTTCTTGACGTACTCGCCGTCGGCGAACGGCGGGGTGCGCTTCACCACCGCCGCCGCCGCCAAAACCGCGTTCAACGCCGCCGCCCCGTCAATCCGCTCCGCGAACGCCGCCTTCGGGCTCCCCGTCACCGCTTTCCACAACCACAGCGCCGCCCGTGGGTAACGATCCGGCGAACCCACCACCGCCTCCGCCGACACCGCCAGACGGTGCCCTTCCCCTGCCGCCAGCAACTCCTGGGCAAGCCATTCGCACACCGCCGCCGGACTGCCCGGCAAGATGTCGGCGAAAAACGGCTTCCAGTTCTCCCCCAACTGCCCGCGAGCCCACGACAGGGCGCACCGCGCCACCTCATCGTTGGTCGCCGGCGTCATCATCACCGACAGGTCAGACTCCCCCGCGATCACCTCCGCCAGCTTCACCGCCGGCGCCGCCAACTCACGACCGGCGGCGCGGGCCAGCTCTTCGCGGGCCGCCTCGACCGCCACCTTCACGTACCCTTCCTTCGACTCCCCAGCCGCCCGGGCCAGTTCCGTGTCCAGAAACGCCACGACCTCGCCGTCCGCCTCCGCGCCCGCCGACAGCTCACGGGCGTAATCGAACACCCGGGCACACTTTTCATCCAGATTGCCCGCCGTGTCGAGCTGGTGGCGAATGTACTGGGCGTGGCTGATCGGACGGTTCCGCAGCTCGAACGTCGGCTGGCTGCTCGAACTCATGTCGATCATGGGCGAACGGCTGATCCGCAGCTTCGCCTCCGACCACCACGACGACCACGCCGACTCCCCGATGATCTCCGCCACGTGGGCCTTGAGCTCCCGGAACTTGAGCGCCGGCCCGAACTCCCGAAGGATCAACATCGTGAACCGCTCCGGGTCCTCCGCCGCCACCGCCGCCAGACGCGGCCGGTCGAAAATCAGCAGCGCCTTGAAATCGTCCGCCGCCATCGCCGAGAGCCGGCCCAGCGACTGACCCTCGTACCGCCGCTCCTGACCGCCGATATTCACGATCAACGCCTTGCGCTCCGGGTCCAGCCCGACCACCTGGCCGGGCGCGCTGAGGTTCCGGTCGCGGACGAAACTCCCCGGCGGCAACGCCGCCATCAGCTCCATCTCCGCCAACGCCTCCGCCAGCGGCGTCGCCTCCCGCAGCACCGTCATATCGATCAGCGTATCGCGGTTCGGAAGCTCGGCGTAAACCTTCCGGCACAACTCAGCCGTCTCCGATCGAATGCTCCCGCCCTCCAACGCCGTCGCGATCCGCTTGGCCGCCACCAGCGTCGCCGGCGCCCCCTTCCGCTCGCTCCAGGCGCTCAGCAGGCACCACGCCAGCGTCTCCGCCGTCGCCGTCTCCTTCTGACGCACCAGCACCCCGAGCACGATCATCACGTCCTCGGTGCTCATATCGCCCGACTCCGCCGCGGCAATCCACGCCGCCTCCAGCTCGTCGAATCGCTTCGCCTGCGCCAGCTTCTTGAGCTTCAGTATCTCCGGTCCGCCATGTTCCAGCGTCGTCATGTGATCTCCCGATTCAGGTCGCTCGCCGCCCGTGAACCCTCCACGGCCGCCATAAATCCTATGCCCGATATTCTCGTCTATCCGCCCCGCCCCCACAACGGCAAACTGCCCCCCTCCCGATACGGCCATCGTGCATGATCCGAGCGACCCTGACGAACCGCGCCAATCGCCCCCAAAGCGCCCGTTCGACGCGGTTGGCGGGCACGCCGAACCGGCCGACCCCTCCGCCTCGACCGTAGGATTGTGCACGCCTTTCATCGTTTTGTCCAGCGACAAACCCTCGGCAACGGATAACATGGGAGATAGCACCGAATTCAACGAACCCTGGATGGAATCCCAGCGATGACCTGGAAAAACGGAAAACAGTGGGTCTACTCGATCACCTACGATGAAGGCTGCGCCGACCTGCTCAAGCACGCCGTCCCGCTTCACCGGCGATACGGCATTCCCGGCCACGTGGCCCTCGTCGCCTCGCAGATCGGCGTCCCGCGAAACGTCCCCGGCAGCAGCTACAACGGCATGATGATCCTCTCAGCCGAACAAATCCGACAGCTCCGCGACGAGGGATGGGGCGTCTCCTGCCACGGCATGACCCACGCCCTGATCACCCAAGACAACGTCCAATTCGAACTCTACGAGAGCCGCACGCTGTTGGAGAAACAACTCGGCATGCCCGTGACCACCTTCTGCCTGCCCGGCGACAACAGCCACCAGCCCATCGTCCACCAACACGCCGCCGACGCCGGCTACCTCGCCAACCTCACCATCTACGACGACATCAACACCGCTCAAACCGACCTGCTCCGCCTCGCCCGTTGCCCCCTCCACACCCAGTATCCCCCGCCCTTCCACTCGGCCTTCGATCCCTACAAGCGACTCCACCAAGCCGCCGACGCCGGCGGCTGGATCATCGACTACTGCCACTGCCCAACCCCCGGCCAGCCCATCCATCCCGCCAAGGACTGCACCACCGAACAACTCGATCAGCGATTCGAAACCGTCCGCCGGGTCGGCGGCGATGACGTCTGGCTCGCCGAACCCAACGAAGTCGTCCGTTACATCCTCAACGAAAGGAACTCCCGATGACCTCAGCCAAGAAGCTCGACCGTGCCGCCTACGGCGCCGCCGCCTATACCAGCCTCAAGGGCTCGCTGCCCAACCCCTTCCCCCGCATCATGGGCCCAAACGCCGCCAGATACGTCCAGGAAGTCGTCGAAAGCGGCCTGATCGTCGATATGATGGGCCGCTTTGAAAAGGCCTTCGCCCAGGCGATGGGCGTCAAACACTGCATCGCCACCCCCGGCTGCACACCCGCCCTCCACGTCCTGGCCGCCGCCCTCGGCTTCGATCCCGGCGACGAGGTCATCGTCTCGCCCGTCACCGACTACGGCACCATCATGGGCCTGGTCAAGGAGCACCTGATCCCCGTCTTCCCCGACACCGCGCCCAACACCGTCAACTTCAGCGCCGAAACCATCGCACCCTGCATCACCAACCGCACCCGCGCCATCCTCGTCGTCCACAAGACCGGCATCATCTGCGACATGGACCCGATCAACGAACTGGCCGCCAAACACAGCCTGATCGTCTACGAAGACGCCTGCCAATCCGTCTTCGGCCGCTACAAGGGCCGACTCGCCGGAACCATGTCCCACGCCGCCGGATTCTCCTTCGACTCGGAAAAAACCATGGGCTCCGACGTCGGAGGATGCCTGATCACCAACGACGACGAACTCGCCGAACGAATCCGCTTCATCGGCCAGAGTCGCGGCGCCGCCGCCGAACCGGGCTTCGGACGAAAGCACATCGCCGCCGGATACGCCTACCGCATGCCCGCCTGCACCGCCGCCATCTGCCTGGCCCAGCTCGAAATCGCCCCCGAAAACGTCGCCCAGCGCGACCAGATGATCCGCCTCCTCACCAACCTCCTCGCCGAGATCCCGGGCATCACCCCCCTGCCGATCCCCGACTACCTCGACGTCTACTCCTGCTGGATGGCCGGCTTCTCCATCGACCCCCACGCCTTCACCTGCACCACCGACCAGTTCGCCGAACAGTGCGCCGCCGACATCCCCGCCATCGGCACCGGACGCTACTACCTGATGCCCGCCGCCCTCACCTTCCTTCAGAAAGCCGCAGCCGAGAAAACCTATCCCTACTCCATGCCGCCCGCCTCCCGACGCTACCACTACGGCCCCGACACCTGCCCGACCGCCGCCAAATTCCTCGACACCTTCATCCGATGGGCCACCTTCTGCGAAAAATACACCCCCGACCACTGCCAACTCGCAGCCGACATCATCCGACACGTCGCCGACAAAAACCGCCGCTGAACCACAACCCATTGCCGCCCATCGCCTTCAGAGAGCCGCGACCGCCGGGGCGTGGGGCCCTTTCCGCCACCACAGCGCCACCCCCTTCCATCCGCGACTCCGCGAAAAAATCACGTGCAATCGGTCGGCAACATGATACAATAACTGCATTGCCGTAAAACGGATAGGCGGGGCTTGGATATCTGCGGACTTCCGAACAACCGGCTTGCTGTCGTATGGATTGTGCCTGTGAAACAAAACTCGCTGCACCGTGGCAACCTGCGAGACGTGGTCATCCTGCTGGCCGCGGGCTCGGCCCCGTTCTTCCCCGCGCCGGCCTGGCTCATCGCAACGGCCCTCATCGTCCTCGCCGCCGCCAGCCTGCTGCGAATCCTGACCAAGGCAACCCTCGTCCGTAACGAGGTGCTCTGCACCGACGGCGTCTACAGCCTGGTCCGACACCCCTACTATCTGGCCAACTTCCTCGTCGACGCCGCCCTCTGCCTGCTCAGCGGCAACATCGTCCTGGTCTTTCTCTACCCCTTCCTGTTCTTCTGGGCCTACGCACCGGCCCTGCGCGACGAGGAACGGATCCTCGCCGACCGCTTCGGAAACGAGCATCTGAACTGGTCGCTGGCCGTCCCACAGGTCCTTCCCTCGTCGAACCTCCTGTCGTGGCTTGCCCACCCGCTGCGCAGCGTCTCGCGCTCCCGAATCACCGCCAAGGAACTCGGCCGCGTCGCACTCGCCTGGTCCGCCGCCGCCCTCATCATCCTCGTCCACGGGCTTCTTGCCGGCGGATTGCCCCGAACCGTCCCGTCGCTCCCGATCCTGCTTCTGGCCCTGACCGCCGCGATCCTCTTCGTCATCGGGCAGGTCCTGATGCGCTGGACCCACCCGCTGACCGCCATCGCCGACGACGTCGACCTCCTCGCCGCGGCCTGGCGCGACGGTCGGCCCGACCCCGCCCTTGACCGCATCGCCGAAAAAATCGACCGCTACGCCCAGCGGAGCCCACGTCTCCGGGAAATCCAGCGGTTCTTCGAGGCCCTTCGGGCCGCCCGACCGGGTTCCGCTCCCATTGCAGTCGAATGCAGCGACCTTCCGCGATGGATTGACGAGGCCCTCGCCGACGTCCGACAGCACCTCCTCTCCCGTCCCGGCCGGCACGACCCCCAGTGGTCCAGGCGCATCGGCGAATTCCGCTGCGAACGGCCCGACAACCAACCCATCCCCACGCTGCCCGCCGTTCGCCCGTCCCACGAACCCGTGGGCGTCCGTTTCGCCCTCTACCAGTTGGTGCACTACGCCATGATCCACGGCCGATCGCCCCTGCAAATCGCGATCTTCTCCCAGAACCACGACCCCGCGCCAACCCTCTGTTTCCGCGTTTCCTTCCTCGCCCGCCACCCTCTGCCCGAGCCCGCCGAACTCCGCGAACGCCTCTTCCACCCCGCCAGGATCCAGGGGCCGACCCTCGGCCTCTTCCTTGCCCGCCGGCTCATCGAAAAACTCTGCCGCGGCCGCCTCGACCTCGCCGAGACCGACACCTCAGCCGAACGCCTCACCCTCGACCTCCAATGGCCCACCGCCGATCCCGTCCCCACGCACAGCCGCGCCGTAGAGTATCCGCCCCAGCCGTCAACGCCTTCCCAGGACACTCCTGCACGCCCCGCAAATCCCTGAGCAAATCCCTGTCCGCGCTCCTGCCCCCGCCCCAAAAATCGCGTTTGCATTTCCCGAAAACCTGTGGCCTCTTTAACAGGCGGGAACCTCCACCCCCGCGCGTCGGCCCGCCTCGACGCTTGACAACTCCATAGCCTTGCCCGCCCGCACTGGACGGTAGGAGGTTCCGCAGTGACAATAGGCGGGTGCTCGTAACGACAGACCCAAGTGACTTGGTGGATGAGCAGTGACCAGACAAACGGACATTTCGATTGCCACGTCGTTCCAATACCAGATGCCGCTGGACCGGCAGATCCCGTGCGTCGCCCAGGCCGGGTTTTCGTCCGTGTCCCTCGGCGGCAGGGTTGGCCATTCCGGCTATCCGGACCGCGCGGCGAGGAGGCGGATCAAAAGCCAACTGGCGGAGTGCTCGTTGGGCGTCGCCAGTCTGCACGCTCCGCCGCTTGACGGCGCCGATGCGGCGCGCGACGTGCGAACGGCGATCGAGGCGGCGGCGGACTTCGGCGCCCGATTCGTGGTGGCCCACGCCGGGCCGTTTGCCTGCGGTTCGGACGATGTCGATCGTCGGCTCGACGCCGTCCTCGCCGCGTGCCACGCGCTGGCTCCCGTTCTCGACGGCTGCGGTGTGCGGCTGGCGATCGAAAACGTCCTGCCGGGTCCGGCCACGGAACTGGCCCGACGCGCCCTGCATCGACTCGATCCGGCGCGCTTCGGCCTCTGCTACGACTCGTCGCACGACCAGATCGACGGTCCGCGGCCGTTCGACCTGATCGACGAGTTCGCCGGGCGCATCTTCATGGTCCACCTCTCCGATCGCATCCGGCCGCACGTGGACCACGTGATCCCCGGCGAAGGCTTCATCGACTGGCCGGAAATGTGCAACGCACTGAGGCAAGCCGAATACCGCGGACCGGTGCTCATGGAGGTCATGATGCAGCACTCCAGGCACCAGGACACCGACGCGTTTCTCAGCGCAGCCTATGCCGCCGGTTTGGACACGCAGAATCGCATGTTCGGGCGTCCGACGTCGATTCCGCCGGTGGAATAACGCAAAGGAGAATTCCCGATGACCGATCGGAACGCAGACGCACGTCATTCGGCGCGCCGATGCTTTTTGGCGTTGGTTTTATTGATCGCCTTTGCGACGCGCGTTTGCGGCTACCCGGCTGAGTACGGTCCGTTCGACCAGGGCGAGATGCCTCGCAAGGTTCCGCTTCGCAGGTGCCCCGTTATCGCGGACCGGTATCTGTCCGGCGACAAGAAGGGATACCCAAGCATCGTCTTCCTTGCCGAATCCAGGACCGGCGGATCGCCCGTCGTGAGGCTGCGCGTCGTCGATGAGCCCGACCTCGGCGGCTGGGAGATCACCGTCCTCGACCGCCACGGAGCAGCCTTGTCGCTCCCCACCGTCAACGAGATGACCACCTGCCTCTACACCGTCTACAGCGCCGACCTCAATCGGGACAAGCGACCTGACTTCCTCGTGAACATCATGTCGGGAGGAGGCGGCCTGGCGGGCTGCGGCTCGGTCGTGACGTTCCTTGTCTCCCGCGAAACGCGCTATGAGCCTCATAGCTACTACACCTTCGATTTCAGTCCCGAAGACCTCATCCGCCTCAAGAAGGGCGGCCCATGCTACTTCATCCACAGCGGCCTGATCCACAGCGGCGACGAAAAGACCCGCGACGGCCGCGACCACAACTTCTGGGTCTACCAGCTCCTGCGGTTCGACAAGGCCGACATGGCCCAAGCCGACGCGGACGACCCGCGCTTCCCCAAATGGGTCTGGTACACCTTCAAGGACAACCACCGCGAGACAGCCCTGCTGACCGCTGAGCAGAAAAAACGCCTCTTCAAACAAGCCCGCCCACCGCGGAAACAACTAACCACCCCAACCGCCGCCACGCAACCCGCATCGCCCGCCAACTGATCGCCGGTCCGCCCGAAAATTAAACTTTCAAGACCTGACCCCATGGGGTCAGGTCTTGAAAGTTTAATTTTCGGGTAAGGCTGGACAGGATGGGGAGTAGGGGTAGAATCTCGCGGTTTGGAGGATTTGGGAAGCAGGAGTCGCGCGATGGCGGTTTGCGGGTTGGCGAAAGCGGCGGTCAACGGCGTTTGGGCGGCGACGCGGCCGTTCAAGACGGATATCGAGGGGCGGTTCGTCTACGTGGCGGAGGGCGAGCGGCGGTGGCTGATCGCGGCGTTCGATTTTTCGTACATGTTCCGCCGCAGCAGCCGGGCGTGGCGCGAAGCGATCGCGGAGGCCACGGGCATTCCGGTCGAGTGCATCTGGGTGCACGAGCTGCAGAATCACTCGGCGCCGATCGCGCTGGAGCTCGACGGCGAGCCAGTCGACCGGCTGGTCGAAGCGTGCCTGCCCGCCATCCAAGAGGCGATCGCCGGGGCGTGCGAGGCTGAGGTCTCTTTCGCGGTGATCGATCTGGGCGATCGGTTCAACCTCAACCGCGAGCAGTACGTTCCCGGACTGGGCATGGTGACGGTCTGGCACGGCTTGGAGTTCGACGAAGCCGGCCGGCCGTTCACGCAGGACGCCGGGCTGATGCTGATGTGCGGCTACAAGCCGGAGCTGCCCGCGTTCGAGAAGCCGATCTACTTCGACCGCCCAGCCGATCCGCAAGGGGTGATCGTGGTGTTGCGGCAGCGCGACGGCGGAAAGGTCCTCGGCACCCTGGCCCGTTTCGCCGCCCATGCGGACGTGTTTGCCAACTGCACGTGGGACCTCGGCCGAGGCGACCCGAAGGACCTGTGGTACCACTTCGACTGGCCGGGCTATCTGCGTCGGCGACTGGAAGAGACGCTTGGCGGGGTGGGCGTAACGCTCTGCGGCCCGTGCGGCGATCTGTCGACCAGGAACCGCCACGCCGCCGGTTCGGACGCCGGCGACCGCCGGTCGCGCGAGATCGGCTGCGGCATTGCGGACGCTTTGCTGGAGGCTTGGCATAGCAAGCCGCGGTGGCGGCCGCTCGACCTGGGCCCTGTCGTGTATGCGGACCTCGATCTGCCGCTTCGCGATACGGTTCCCACTTGCCGCGATGAGATTGCCGCCGCCGAGCCGCGGTCCCGGCAGGTCCATCAGGAGTTCGAAGCGGCGATCCGCAGCAACGCTCCCGCCTGGCAGGTCAAGCAGTTGGCCGACCTGCACCAGCACTGGCTGTGCATGGACCGGATCATCGACCGTTGGGCGGGGTTGTCGGAGGACGAACTGCGGCGACGGGCGATGCGGGTCGAGCTCCAGGCTGTGCGGTTGGGCGATCTCGTGCTGGCCGGTCTGCCGGGCGAGAGCATGGCCGAGACGTCGCAGTGGCTGCGGGCCCAGAGCCTCGGCCGGCGCCTGGTCACGGTCGACCAGGTCAACGGCTATTGCGCTTACCAGACCACCAGCGAGCAGTACGACATGGGCGGCTACGCCTACTGGTGCAGTTGCCTGGCCCGCGAGGCGACGAACCTGACCCGCCGCAAGTCCCTGGACCTTATTCGCCGATGTGAGGACTGAACTGTCAATGTCTGAAATTTCGAATCAGCCATCCTACCCCGTGATCGCCTGCACCGCTGAGGAACTCTCGCGGCTGCGAACCGCCTGGCGGTCCGACGGTCCGCAGCGAGCGCCGGTGGCCGAGGCGATCGGCCGCGCCGAAGCGGCGCTGACCAAACCGCTGGCCTTTCCGCCCCGCGGCTCACAGCACAACTGGTGGTATCAGTGCGAGCCGTGCCAGATGGGTTTGGAGACGGTTGACGCGACGCATCACCGCTGTCCTCGCTGCGGCAGCGTGTATTCCGGCGAGCCGTTTGACGACGTGCTGTTCAAGGCCCGGCACCGCGACAACCTCGCCTCGGCCCTCGACGCGGCGTGGGCATTCGCGATCACCGACGAGCCGCGTTTTGGCGAGCACGCCGCCGCGGTGCTGAGCGGTTACGCCGAGCGCTACCGGGCGTACCCCTACCACGGCGCGACGCGCCAGACTGAGGGGTGGACGGAGCGGGCGGGCGGGCACCTGTTCGAGCAGACGCTCGACGAGGCCAACGCAATGGCGAGCTTCATCGCTCCGGCGTTCGACCTGGTCCGCGGGTTTCTCTCCGATCGGCAGCAGGAGGCGATCCGCGAAGGCCTGATCGAGCCGATGCTGGCCAACATCGCGAAGAACCGGAAGGGCACGAGCAACTGGCAGACGTGGCACAACGCCGCCCTGCTTTTGGGCGGAGCGGTCATCGGCGACCGCGAGCGGGTCGAGCAGGCCCTCAACGATCCGGAGCACGGCGTGGCCTTCCAGTTGGACCGCTGCATCAGCGCCGAAGGGATGTGGACGGAGGACAGTTGGGGGTATCACTTCTATGCCTTGACCGGGGTCGTCGCCGCCGTCGAGGGCGCGAGGCGGATGGGCATCGATCTGTGGTCGCATCCTCGGCTGATCAACGCGTTTGTGCTTCCGATCCGCTGCACGATGCCGGACGGGGCGCTGCCGCGGTTCGGCGACGTCAGCCGCGTCACCGCGCCGCAATTTGCCGATCTCTACGAACACGCCTATCACGCTTGTCCTTCGGATGAACTGGCCGTGTGCCTGCCGGAAAAGCCGATCTGGGCAACCGTGCTGTTGGGTCGCCAAGCCGCACCGGCTGGCCGGCTGACCTATGGGAGCATGAGCCTGCCCGATACCGGCCACGTGATCCTGCGGACGTCGGGCCAGGCGGATCTGGTCGTAGCGGCGACGTTCAGCCCGTACCGCGGGTTTCACGCCCATCTGGACAAACTCAGTTTCGTGCTGTACGGCCACGGCTGCGAACTGGCCGTCGATCCGGGATGCGCGGTCAGCCAGGCCTACCGCCTGCCGATCCACAACGGGTGGTACAAGGCAACGATCGGCCACAACACGGTGGTGGTCGATGGCGAGGCCCAGCAGTCGACGGGCGGACGACTCGAGTGCTTTCGCTCCAGCGAGTTCTGCGCCGCCGCCGTGCTGGCCTGCGATACAGCCTACGAAGGGGTTTGCCATCGCCGCACGCTGTGCCTGACGCCGGACTATCTGCTGGTGGTCGATGATTTGCGGGCCGACCGTCCGCGGCGATTCGACTGGCTCTACCATCACCGGGCCCGCTGTGTCGAGACGGACCTGCCGCTTGATCCAACCGCCCTCAAGGACAGGCTCGCGGGCGGCGAGTACATCCACAGCGTCCGCTGCGGTCGAAGCGACGGGATGCTGGTCGTCCGATTTGAGGACGATGATCTGACAACGGCTGTGACGGCGGCCGGGCAGGTCGGCACGGAGTTAACGCTGGGTGATGGGCCGTTCACCTCGGTGGCCGATCGCGTGCCGCTGATGGTGCTGTCCCGCTGCGGACAGCACGTTCGGTTCATCGCGTGCATCGAGCCGCTGCGTCGCTCAGACGGCCCGAAGGTCACCGGCATTCAGGCGGACGATTCGTTGGATGGTCTGACGGTCACGATGGGTTGTGATGTCATCCAGATCGCGGGCGGGAAGATCGTCGTCCGTCACGGCGATCAGGTCTGGCTGGACTGAAAGAACTCCAGCACCGCCCGGCGGGTCTGCTCGATCGTCCGCGTTGGCGTTGCCAGCGTGTGTTCGAGAAACCGCCGGCAGCGTTGGGCATACGCCACGTCGCCGGTACAATCGGATGAATTGAGGTCCGGAGTCAATCCGGCTGCGGCGTCGAAGATCAGCCGATGCCCGTTACTTCCATCGCCGGCATAGACCCTCTCGATCCGCCGGCGCGGATGCCAGCCGCCATCGACCCGCAGGAAGACCATCAGCTCGAACCGGTTGAAATCCTCGATCGGCACCGCATTATCGCCGCAGACCTGATCGCGGGCCTCAGCCGGATCGTCCGCGTGCAGGTTGGTCGCCAGCATGTGCCCGCGGCGTCCCAGGCCGCAGTACCCGCGCAGCGTTTCGCCCCAGAGATACGCGAAATAGTCGCCTGATCCAATCTCATGGCAGATGTAGCAGCCAGGGCGCGACGGCGACCGCGCCGCTGCGTGCACCGCCTCGGGCGTCGCCGCCACCAGCGGCCGGTCCGCCGGACCCAGATTCAGCAGCGCCGCCATGACCGTGGTCTTGCCCGCCCCGCCGGGCGAGGCCCCGACCATGAGCGACGCGCCGCGGCTGATCCGGGCCATCAGGTACGTCGCCAGGTCCAGATCGAGCGATCCGGCGTCGAGCAGGTCGAAGATCGAGAGCATCCGTCCACCGCGCTGGTTGCAGCGATCCAACTCGGCGCAGTGCTGTCGCAGGCTGTGATCCATGCGGGCGATTGTAGCGGCCGGCGCGGCGGCGCTCAATCGCCGATCGCCGGCGCGGTCGCCGGCAAAGTGGCCGGATGGCCCAGGGCGGCCAGCGAGCGGCGGTAGAAGTCCGCTTCCTCCTCCAGGCCGTGCGCGTCGCAGAACGCCAGGAGCCTGCGATACCGCCGCACCGGATCGGCCCCGGTCGCCCAGCAGACCTTGGCCAGGCACTGCGGCCCCAGCCACAGCGGCCGGCGGTCCTTCTCGGCTTCGCTGTTGCTGCCGTTCATACCGCACTCGAAGGCGACGCAGTGGAGTATCGAGAACATGTGGCCCAGTTCGTGGACGCCGGTCTTGGCCGTCCGCCGCAGGCACGCACGGAACTCGTCGTCGCCCGCGTCCGGATCGCCGTTGCGGAACAGCGACCAGACACCGACCCGTTCGCGGAGCGAGGCCTGGCCGAAGACGAAGTTCCAGCCGCGTCCGGGCCACAGGTCGCTGGCGGTAAACGCGATGCAGGCGAAGGCGTCGTCCGGCAGCTTCGGGCGAAGCAGTTCGTCCAGCACGTAGGTGGTCAGGACCTGATCAACCTTCCAGACGGGATGGACGCGGCGGGCCCGCGCCGGAATCACGCTGAGCGGCAGGCTCTCCAGCATCCTCGTCGGCAGGTCGAAGTAGTCCTCGGTCAGCTCGGCGGTCAGGGCAACCACCCGCCGCTGGCCGTCGCTGAAATCGCCCAGCGGCTGAATGTAGATCACCCGCCGCCGCGAGGTGGGCACGGTGGGACGGGAGCGGATGTACTGGTCGAAGCTCTGGCCCGGCTCGCGGTGGACGGCCAGCCAGTCGCCCGGCCGCGGCGGGCCCAGCGGTTTGTGCAGCGGTTCGAGTTGCCCCATCGTTCGCCGCAGAGCATCCGCGCGACCATCCCTGGATTCGTCCTGAGCCATGATCGTCCCCCCGATCAGGACCAGCGCTATCGGCATCCACCACACGCGACACATCCCCCACCGGCTGGAAACAGGTCACACCAATTATAACGCACCGACCCATTCCAATGCGACCGATGAATTCGTGCGGCAACGGCTGGATGGAAGGCTCTGGCGTCCTTGATGATCGGCGGCAATCTCCGGGCCACTGGATCAGCGGCAGCGCAGTTCGAACATGCGGAAGGTCTCGAGGCGGTCGATCGCGAATTCGACGAAGCCTTTGCTGATCTTGAACCGGACCTTCTTGCGGCTGGGGACTTCGGTCACCGCCTTGAGCGCGCGGTCATCGAGGCGGACCCGCACGTGGATGTCGTTCACCGGGATATTCGGCATCGGCTCCTGGAAGTTCAGCACGTGCAGGATCATTCGCGACCGCTCCGGCTGATCGAACAGCGTCAGCTCGACCGGTTTGGGGGCATCGCTTTCGAAGGCAAATCCGCGTCGCGGGGCCAGCGAGCGGATCAGGTTGGCGAAGACCCAGCGACGGTCTTCGAGGCTCTCGAGGTCCGCTGCGGCGTAGATGGCCCGGCCCTTGCCGAAGCGGTGGAGCACGATCGCCGGACGGTCGGTCGGCCGGCCCGGCGGATTGCTATGGATCGAGGCGAACCGCTGCGGATCGGCGGGATCGGTGTAGGGCAGAGCGAGTCGGCCGAGCACCTTGGCGCTCTCGTGCGGCTGGATCATCACCTGGCGGTTCGCCATGCCCAGCGGATACTGATCGTCGTACTGGTCGAGGACTCGCTTGCCCGCTCCGGTCGGAGCGATGTAGGTGTAGGCCTCCTTCGTTTCGCCGTCGAAGGTCGCACCAAAGACATCGGCCAGCAGGAAGTCTCGCTGCCTCGCGCCGTCCGGTGTGGTCAGCGAGGTAAACCGGCTGGCATACACGCAGCCGCCTTGCCGCACGTATTGGCGGATCGCCTCGGCCTCCTGCTCGCTCATCATCAGCACGTTGGGCAGCACAAGGATTGAAAACCGCGAAAGCCGGTCGAGGCCCTTTCGCGTGACCACGCCATAGGGAATGTTGGCCTCGATCATCGCCTCAGCGGCACCGAGGCAGGCGCTGACGTGGGGAGTTTTGTGCGAACCTTCGGTCGGTTTGCGGCCGGTGTCGTCCGGGTCGTGCTTGGACTCGGTAGACATGTAGATGCCCACGTCGTGGACCATCCGTCCGCCGAGGTATGGGTCGAAACGACTCGTCCGGGCGAAGACGCGGCCCATCCGCTCGTACCGGCGACGGTCCAGTGTGCCGACCGGGTCGATCGCGTCGATGAACACGAACCCCCCGCCGTTGGAGATGGCCCGGCAGGCCTTGGCTTCAAGCAGGTGCTCGGGCTTGATCGAGGTGTGGTCGCCCAGGCCCAGGGCGATCGACGTCTCGAAGGCGAACGGCTGATTGGGCGTCAGGTCGGCCAGCAGCTTGCAGACGAACGAGCCCTGCAGGGCTCCGCCGTAGAAGTCGCCCTGGAGGAAGTCGTTGTGCTCGACCAGATCGACCGAGACGCCGAACTGCCAGGTCAGCGGGTAGGCTGAGGCCTGGTGTTCGACCGAGACCTCCGGCCGGAACCGCCGCACGGTGGCGGTGGCCAATGCGGCGAAGTCCACCAGCCACCGTTCGCGGGCCCGCTGGAACGCCGTCCATCGCCGGTCGGTCCAGTCGATGGTCCGCGGCAGTTCGCCGCCGACTTCCTCGGCGAAACGTCTCGCACAATGCGGGCAGTAGCAGACGGCGGGCCAGAAGGTCATGTCGAAACGAATCCCTTCGAAGGGGTACGCGGTGCACAGCTCTTCGACCTGGGCGGCGACGTGGTCGCGATAGGGTGAGTTGGGACAGCAGACGCCATAGCGACTGCTATCGCCGTGGCCGCGCCCGTTCACGTCGATCATTCGCCAGTCGGGAAAGGCGCGATAGGCCCAGGTGTTGAAGATCAGGCTGTAATAGGCCTGGACGGCGATTTTTTCGCGGTGGCACTCGGCGACCAGTTCGCCGAACAGATCGCGTCCCTGGAGGTTGCCGTGCGTATGGCCGACCTTGGTCGGATAGTAGGTGTGGCCGACGTGGGAGTGGGCGTAGACGACGGCTGATTGGACGCCGGACTTCTTCAGCATGGCTGCGTAGCGCTTCGGGTCGATCCGGGTCATGAATTGCGGATCGTCGTCGGTGATGTGCATGTCCACCACGTTCCGCCGATAGGCGTGAGCGTACCAGAATTGAGCCATCGTTGCGTCTCCGTCAGAATGACTTGCGCCATCTTCTATGGCCGCGGTGAGGGGAAGTCAAGGATTGACGGGGGCCTCGCGTGCGGCGAGTCGGTAGAATGGCGGCGAGGAAGGAGGCCGTCATGTCAGAGTCGGCGGACATTCGGCCGATGCGCCCGGAGGACTGGCCGGCGGTCGAGGCGATCGTGCGGCGGATCTGGAACATCGGCTTGGACTACCTGCGCGAGCAGCGGTATGGCATTCAGGTCGGCGGCAAACCGTGGGACCAGCGGAAGGTCGAGGCGCTGAAGGCCGAAGCCTTCAGCGGGCTCGACGACTGGTTCGTCACCGAGGCGGAGGGGCGGGTGGTCGGCTTTTGCAGCGCCCACTCGGACAGTTCAACCGGCATCGGGCAGGTCGGGCAAAACGGCGTCCATCCGGACGTCCAGGGGACCGGCGTCGGCTCGCGGCAGCTTGCGTTCGTTCTGGAAGAGCTTCGCCGCCGCGGGATGACGATCGCGGAGGTGCAGACGGGCCTCAACGACGGCCACGCCGCCGCCAGGAAGATGTACGAGCGGGCGGGCTTCGAGCGGCTGTTCGACGCGCGGACGTACGGCATGACGCTGTGAGGGTTCGCCGCTGCGGGAAGCTCGATGTTCAGGTGGACTGGCGCGGGACCAGTTCGGGCTTGAGGATGACGTTATTTCGCGGTTTGCCGTCCATCAGGTCGAAGAGCAGTTTCGCGGCTTGGAATCCCTGTTCGTACTTCGGCTGGCTGATCGTGGTCATGGGCACCACGGCGTCGCGGGCGGGAGGCAGGTCGTCGACTCCGATGATCGCCAGGTCGTCGGGAACCTTGAAGCCGAAGCGGAGGGCCAGGTTCATAAATGCGCAGGCGTGTTCGTCGCCGCGGACGAACACCGCGGTCGGCTGCGGGTCGGCCTGGCGCCAGCGATGGAATCCGGGCGGGGCCTCGGGGCGCGGAGTCTCCCACTCCCAATGCTCGACGGCGGCGTCGGGGACGGCTTGGGCGGCCAGGTCGATGCCCTGCCGGATCTCCGGCGGCATGCCGATGCAGGCGATGTGACGATGGCCCTTTTCGAGAAGATGTTGAACCGCGAGTTGGCCGAGGCGAACCTCATCGACGCGGACGGCTCGCGCGCCGGGCAGCGGGTCGGCGGGCTCGTGAAAGAGGTAGACGATGGGCGTCTTCTTTTCGATCAGGAGCTCTCGCATGCGGCTGGACATGCCGGAGAGCGGAGCGAGGATGATCCCGTCGGTGCGGCGTTCGAGGAGGAACTCGAGAACCCGCTCCTCCCGCTGCGGCTCGTGCCGGCCGGTCATGACCAGGACGCCGCAGCCGCGGTCTTCGGCGAAGTCTTCGATGCCCTGGAGGGCCTGGGGCATGAAGGACCAGCCGACCTCCTGGGCCATGACGCCGACCAGCAGGCTTCGCCGCAAGACCAGGGCTTTGCCCACGCTGCTGGGCCGGTAGCGGGTCTGGCGCAGGAGGGTTTCGATCCGCTGACGGGTCTCGGGCTTCAGGCGCGTGGTTCCCTGGCGTTTGTTCAGGACGGCTGAGACCGCGGTCCGGGAGACCCCGGCGAGGCGGGCGATCTGGGCCATGGTCATCGCGGCTGGGGGTTTCTGGTCCGACATGGCCTCCAGTATACCCCGTCCGGCCCGCCGCGGTCAAGGGCGGAATCGCCTGAATCGGCTGATTTCACGTGACATCACAAAAAACACCTTGACTCGGCCGCCCGGTTCCAGTAGACTAGCCGTTGATGCCTGAGCTTGGCAAGGAGATGGTGTTGACTTCTATGGATTGCCCGCCAATACGACGACCGCCTGTCCATTCGAAATCCGAAATTCGGAATTCGAAATCATTTACGTTGATTGAGCTTTTGGTGGTGGTGGCGATCATTGCGGTGCTGGTGTCGATGCTGCTGCCGGCGCTGGCCAGCGCCCGCGAAGGAGCCCGGCGGGTGACGTGCGGGTCGAACCTCCGGCAGTTGGGTACGGCTTTTCATCATTACGTCGACGACTATTCCGATTGGCTGCCGTTGGCGTACGAGCGGGCCACGAACACCACGTGGCCGCAGAAGATTGCAGCCTATGCGGCAATCGATCCCGCCACCTCGCCCGCCGCCGCGGCGCCGAACCTGCTGCGGTGCCCGTCCGATCCGGAGGGATCGGCCTGCGGTCAGTTCGGCAACGGCGGCAACTACTCGATGAACCCCTGGCTGGGCAACACAGAGACCACAGTGAACTGCCCGCCGCAACAAGCGCCAAGTCACCGGGCGTCGGAACTGTTGCTGCTGTGCGAGTACTGGTACTGCCGCATAGCGCCGAGCTACAGCGAGCAGCCGGCCGCGCTGCACAGCGAACTGCTGCGACAGACGCTGTTTGTGGACGGCCACGTCGAGATGATCCATTGCGATCACTACAACAACCCCCCTTGGTACACCCTGGGGGCGGATACCCTCTTTCGAAACAGTGCGTGGTCTTTCTAGAAACGGCACGTGGTAATCCGGAGATCGCTCCAATGATCCGAATCTGCACCATGGCGGTATTGGTATGTCTATCGGCCGGGACGGCCCTGGGTCAGATCAAACTCGTCGTCCAGGAGAAGACGCCTTGGAACGAGATCCGGGAGAAGACGTTCTACAACGATCGCCTGCAGGTGGCGCTGGACCCGGAGTATCCGCAGAAGGTCTCGCGGATCACGGGGTTCGGCCACGTGCTGGCCGACGGCGGCGGGCTGGCGATCGGCAGGGATTTGGCCGCGGGTCAGGGCGCCTCGCTGGATCAGCTCGAAGTGACCAGGACCGGCCAGGTCATCAGCCTGACCGGGCAGGCGACGTTGCCGGGCGGGACGGCGGCCATCCAGCAGACCTGGCAGGCGGAAGAGCAAAGCGTCCGCGTGATGATCGGTCCGAACGCCGGCGGCTGTGAAACGGGATTTGTCCTGCGACTAACCGCGGCGGCATTCGCCAAGGAGCGATTCGTGGTGGATGAGGTCGCAGCGGCGCTCGAATCGCTGATCGCCGAGAAGCCCTTCGTCGCGTCCAATCCCAAACGGATCGAGCTGGCGCAGGATCCGAGCCGCAATCTCAAGGTGCTCATCAACAAGGCGTCGGCGGTGCGGATCGAACGCGGGCCTGACGGCTGTCTGCTGTTGAGCCTGTGGGCGGGCGACGACGGCGCATTGGATTTCTCGCTGGCTGCGCCCTCGCCGGCCGTCGAGGTGGCGCTGTCGACCGAGCGGTTCCGCAACGTCTTCGACGAGAGCGAAAAGGTCGAGATCTCGCTGAAGCTTGCCAATATGCTGGCCGATCCGCTGCCGATCAGCCTTCGGGTGAAGGTGGTGGACTTCTACGGCGAATGCATCGACGAGACGACGACGGAGAAGGTGCTGCCGGCGGGCGAACCGCAGACGGTGACGCTGCAGCCAGCCGTCCGCAAGAAGGGGTTCCACACGGTGACGGTCGAGGCCGTCGAGTCCCGCTACGGCCACAACTATGAAGGCCTGCTGACGTTTGGCGTGATCCGCAGCCATCCGCTGGATCGGCCGTTCGAGCCGTCGGACCGGTTCGGCCTGTTCGGCATCAGCGCGGCGTACGACAACGGCAGCGCCCTGACGCTGGCCAAGAAGATGGGCGTCCAGTGGTCGCGCGACGAGTGCGGCTGGCGCTATCGCGAGCCGGCCAAGGGCCAGTACGACTGGCGATTCACCGACAAGGCGCTCAAGTACACCGCCGAGCTGAAGATGGGCAACATGCTGTGGGGCGAGTTCGCCGCGTGGCCGGGATCGATGGGCGAAGGGTGGCGGCCGCCGGTCAAGGACCTCGAGGCGTGGCGGACGTTCAGCCGCCTGAAGGCCGAGCGGTATGCCGGCCAGACCAACGCCCTGGAAGTCTCCAACGAGGTCTACATTGGCGAGATGCCCGTGGACAACTGCGTGCTGGTCCATCGGATCGCGATGGAAGAGGCCCACAAGGTCGATCCGAACACCGTTGTGCTGGCGTGCGTCAGCTCGATCTGGGCGGTGGACTATCTGAAGGCGTATCTGAAGGCCGGCGGGGCCGAGGCGTCCGACGCCATCGCCGTCCACCCGTACGTCAACGACGGCAAAGCCTCGCCGGAGGACGGCGGCATGGTCGGGTTCCAGCGGACCGTGCGGGAGGAAATCGACAAGTACCGGCCGGGCATGCCGGTCTGGTGGACCGAGTTCGCGTGGTCGGCGAACGACCACGACAACCCGCACTATCCCGATGACGCCCCGGAACCGATGCGGAGGATCGTCGTGCCCGAACGCCTCCAGGCCATCTACTGCGTGCGGGCCCACCTGCTCGGGCTGTCGGAGGGGGTCGAGCACTTCATGTACTTCACGTTCCAGTCGTACAACGACCGCTGGCACTACAACATGATCCGGCCGGAGGGCATCAAGCCGATCATCTGCGCGTACAACACGATGACCTGGATGCTCGACCGCCGGCCCTTCGCGGGCAAGGTAGTCACCGACGAGGGCCTCTACGCGATGGCGTTTACGGATGCGGACCAGACCGTGGTGGCCTACTGGTACGGCAAGACCCCGGAACAATCGGGCAAGCTCAACGTCCGGCTGCCCGCCGGTCCGGCCCGGCTGGTCGACCTGATGGACAACCCGGTCGAACTCAAGACCGACGAACAAGGAACCGCCCTGCCCTACGACGGCGAACCCCGATTCCTGATCGCCAAAGCCGACAGCCAAGCCCTGCTGACCAGCTTCGCCCAAGCCGCGTCGGCAGTTGGGCCGTAGCCATTACGCCCGTCGACGGCCCAGACCGGCCAAGCCTCCAACCGCCAGGAGGATCAGCGTGGCTGGCTCGGGCACGCCGGTGACCGCGTAGGCGCTGAAGTCGGTGACGGTGAAGCTCAAGACCCCGGCTTGGCTGCGCACCAGGAAGTCCGGGACGCAGGGGCTCCAGGTTTCGTCCGCAAAGTGCCAGACCGCCAGGCCGCTCGCCTGCGGGTCGACCTCGAACGACAAAAGCACCGGGATGCCGGTCAGGGTGGTCTGGAAGTCCCAGACCGCAAGCACCTCTTCGCCAGCGGTCAGCAGCCCGGTCAGCCCAGCCAACTCGGCAGGTCCCAGCGGCTCGGCGGCGAAGGTGGCGCCCTCGGGCACATCTCCGAAGCCGACCCCCACCCGCCGACCGCTGATCGCGTCGGTGATCACCAGTCGTCCGCCGTCGACAACCGGGCCAGCCGCGCCGGCGTCCTGGGCCGTCGGAGCCATGACGGTGAAGGTCTTGGCCGTCTGGTCCCACGTCCCGCCGACGCCGCTGTATGAACCGCTGCCGCTCCAGGTCATCGTCCGTCCGGCATACTCGGAGATCGGTCGGTAGGTCCCGGCAGGCAGGAACGCGTCGGCATGGAGGTTGATCTGTCCGTTGTTGGTAACGCTTCCGGTCGTCGAGGCGGTTCCCAGCACCAGCATGTCATCGCCGCTGACCGAGAGGTCGACAGTGGACTGATAGTAGATGCTCAGGCTGTCCGCCGTCACCTGCCCCCCATCGGCCACCGTCAGCGATCCGGTCCCCGACGGTATGCCGCCACGTCCAGGGTAGCCCACCCAGAGTTCGCCAGCATTGGTCCACCTCGACCCCGGGCCGATGACGGTGGTCGTTCCGTGCGAACCGGACTGGCGGCCCAGGTAACCGGCGGTGTTGGAGACCTCACCCCCGCCCTCGATAGTCAGTGTGCCGCTCCCGCCGTCGTAGCCCACGTAGAGCGCACTGGCATTGGTCCACCTCGACCCGCCGCCGGTGATGACGACTGTCCCCTGTGAACCGGGACCCAAGCCCAGGATCCCTCCATAGGAACTGGAGACTTCCCCTCCGTCCTCAATGGTCAGCGTGCCGCTACCACCACAGCCCACACGGAGCCCGGAGGAAACAGTCCACCTCGACCCCCTGCCGGTGATGGTGGCTGTCCCTTGCGAACCGGCGTGGTAGCCCAGATACCCGATGGATGAGTCGATGGCCGCCCCCTCAGCGACCGTCAACGTCCCGGCGTTTTTGTACCCGACGCCCAGCGACTCTGTGCCATCGATGGTCAGGTGCAATTGGCCGCCGGTCCCAAACGCCAGGGTCTGCTGGTTTCCGTGGGCTGCGTCGAAGACCAGATCGGCATCCAACACGGCACCCTTGCCCACAGTGATTGTCCCGTCCCCGGACAGGTCCCCCATCGACGCCCAGAGCGTCCTTCCGACATCCACCGCCCCTCCGTCGATCACCGCGAGCGATCCGGTCCCCTCATAGCCCACATAGAGGTCCTCGGCATTGGTCCATTTCGACCCCCCTCCGGTGACGGTGATCATCCCCTGCGAACCGGACCCGTAGCCCAGATACCCGGTGGCGTTGGAGACCTCGCCCCCTTCCTCGATGGTCAGCGCGCCGCTCCCATGGGAGGCCACCCAGAGGTTGTCGGCATTGATCCACTTCGAGCTGCCGACGGTCCTGACCTCGCCGTCGCCGATCGAGAACAGCGGCGAGGCGTGCGCGCCGATGGCCCGAGCGGGAATTATTCGGCGGGGCGAAGCCACCCGCGTGTTGGCCACCTTCCCCGATGAGCTGGTCCGCCAAAACGTTGTCGACCATGTGCTGGACCAGGTCCCGACATTCCTCGCTCCGCAGGAAACCGCGACCCAGTCGGCCGGCCCGCCCAGCGGCCTGCCCGCAGCGGTGGATGGAACCTTTGGCGAGGGTCGCACGCTCTACGTGGCGGCGGCGGTCTTCAACGCGTACCGCAACTACTTCTACACCCTCTCGCGGGCGCCCAATCCGGTCTGCCGCGACAGCGAACTGCTCAACCAGGGCGACCCGGTCATCCGCAAGCTGATCGGCGCCTTCCTCAGCGAGAACGGCGTGACGCCGCCGGCCGACGTGGACCTGCGCGACGCGGACCCGGAGGTGGACGACATGCACTTCCAGATCCTCTCGTACTGCGGCGACGAAGGAACGGCGATGCTGGGCGTGACCAACTGGGGTCCGCGCCGCCGGCACAACGTGCCCGCGCGAATGACGCTGCCGTTCGATCGCGTCGCGAAGCTGTACGGCCTCGATACGGTGCGCGAGCGGCTGATGGAATTGCCCTTCTCGCTCGACGGTCGGGAGCTTGCGACGACCATCCCGCTGCTGGAGGGCACGACGATCCTGCTGGCGGTCGGCGAATCCGGGCCGCTGCTGGCCTGGGCGGAGCAGTCCGCCGCCGGCGGGCCCGTGCGGGCGAGGCTGGTCAATCACCTGCCGGAAACGGCGGCGGGAATGATCCAGTTGCGGGTCGACGGTGTGGCCGAACCGCTCTCGGACCAGGTCGCCTTTGAGCTGGCGCCGGGGCAGGAGGCCTCCTTCGAGCTGGCGCTTCGACCGGTCCATCCGTCGCGGCTCATCGATCCGCGCGGCCTGCCTCGTCCGTGGTACGTATGGGTCGGCTACGACGGAAACGCCCGCGCCTTTGCCCGCGTGCATCCAGCCGGCGAACTGCGGGCGCCGTGAAGCGGCGGCTAACTCTTGCCGTTCGGTTCTGTGCCGATCGACTCAGCCAGGGCGCGGGCGCGATTGGCCCAGATGTCCCACTCCCGCTGAAGCGATCGCTGCAAGGAGGCCCAACGGGTGATCTCCGCGGCGGGACGATCGCCCGCCTGGCCAAGCACCTGGCTGTAGATGTCCAACGTGCTCCGGACGCAGCGGTCGGTCGAGAACGGCTCGGCGCTTTGCCGAGCCCGCCGGCGAAGCCGCTCGCGCCGGCCGGCCGGTAAGTTCGCCGCCCAGTCGATCGCTTCGGCGAACGCCGCTTCGTCTTCGCACACGATCAGCCGGCCGTTCTCGCCGTCGCGGACCACCTCGCGAGCGCCGGGCGCGTCGAGGGCGGCCACGGGACATCCGGCGGCGAGGGCCTCGACCAGCACCATGCCTTGCGTCTCGGTCTTCGAGGCGAACGCGAACAAGTCCATCGCGTGGTACGCGTCCACCAGATCGCTTCCGGTGCAGATTCCGGCGAAACGCACCCGCTCCAGCACGTTCGCCCCGGCGAAGATGTCCCGCATCGCCTGCCGCGAGACGCCGGCCCCGATGACCACGAACCCGCTCCGCGGCCGGCGGGCCAACACGTCGGCGACGGCGCGGGCGAGAAACGCCAGGTTCTTCTCCGGCGCCAAGCGGCCGACGTGCCCGATCACAAACGCGTCCGAATCGATCTCGTGACGTCGTCGAAACGCGGCGCCGTCGCCCCGCTCGAACTGCTCCAGTTCGACGCCGGTCGGCACGACCGCGATCGGGCGGCGCACGCCGCGCTGCTCCAGGATCTCAGCCACGCTGCGGCTCGGGGCGATCACCCGGTCGCTGAGGTTGGCAAACCCGGTCGAGAGCTCCAGCACGTACCGCCGGAGGGCCTCCAGGTGGAGCGGGACATAGTGCGTGTAGTGCTCGTACATCGTGTGGTGAGTGAACACCAGCGGCAAGCCGCGTTCCGCCGCGACGCGAAGGGCCGTGTTGCCGATCAGAAATGGGTGGTGGGCGTGGATGATCTCGGGTTGGAAGTCGTCAATGACCTCCGAGAGCCCGAGGCTGACCAGCAGGGTCACGGAAAAGTCGCTGCCGTTGAAGTGCTGGATCGCCGGCACGCGGACCACGTCCGGGTCGTCGTCGGACGGTTCGCGGTATTCCGGCGCCACCACCAGCACGCGATGCCCCAGCCGCCGGTAGGCGCACGTGAACCGCTCGACCGAGCGGGCCACGCCGCCGACCTGAGGCAGATAGCTGTTGGTGAACATCGCAATTCTCATCGTCTCTCGCTTTCGTCGCGCACGCTGTGAACCTTCGCGGCGGATCGGCCAAACTCCGCCCGGCCGATCGCGCCTTCGATCATGATCGGCGTCCGGTCGCCCAGCCGCGCCTCGACCGGCGGCGCGTGGTCTCGCCATTGCCCGCGCCACCGCACCTCGACCCGATCGTCGAACCCTTCGATCTCGACGTCGATCGCGCCCCACGGCGTCGCCGTCGGGCCGAAGGAAATCCGTGACCCCTGCCGGACCCACTCGTCAGGAATGCCGCTGCCCAAAATGAGTCGATCATCCTCCTCGCGTACGAACAGGTTCCGCATCATCATGACCCACTCAGCGGAGGCCCACAGGTGCTGGCCGTCGCCCATGCAGCCGCCGCCGGTCCGCGGATGGATCGCCTCGGGCCACTGGCCGGTGGGTGACGCCAGATCGGCCACCGTCCGCACCAACTCGAAAAACCGCGGATCGCCCATCCGCAGCAGGGCCTGGGCCAGGTGCAGCGTCAGGTACGCGTTGAGCCCGGAGTGGATCAGGTCCTGGAAGAACGCGCCGCGGACGCGGCACCGCTCCAACAGGAAGTCAACCGTCTGGCGCATCCGCGGATCGTCCCATTCGAGCAGGCGCAGCGGGTACGACGCCACGACCGAGCCGACCGCCCCGGCGTCCATCCGCCGATAGGGCGAGGCCGGCAGCGCGTCGCAGCGGCGAATATCCCGCGACCGCTCCAGGCTCCGCTCGATCGCGGCGGCCAGGTCGTCAGCCCCGTTGGCGAACATCTGGGCGTGCGTCCGGTCGTCCCACCGCCGGCACAGCCAAGCCGCGGCGCGAAGACCGGCAACGCCCCAGAAATCGTCCCAGTAGTAAAAGTCGTTGTTGCCCAGATGCTCGGCGCTGAAACCAGCCGGCAGCAGCCCGGCGTGAAGGGCCTCGATATCCCTGGCACATCGCTTGCGGATGATCCACTGGCCGCCGGAGATCACCATCGGATGCAGCGAAGCATGCGGCGGCAGTCCGGTCAACTCGTGATACCGGCGCAGGACCCAGAGGGCCTCGCCGTTGGAGTCCCATTCGCCGGCCTGCGACAGGAAAAACCCGTCGATCCGCTGGCGCGGGCCAAAGCGCTCGAGCACCGGGGCGGCGCGCTGACTCATGCCCGTGGCCAGCATCGCGTTGAGGATGAACGCGGCGTCGCGAAACCAGAATCGCTTGTAGGTGTACGGGCCGGGATAGACGTCGTCGGGCGACAGCAGAACCAGGTAGCGCACGGCGGCGTCGTAGAGGAACGCGAAGCGCTCGTCGGGCACGGACATCGCAGCGGCGCCGTCCAAAGCCGCCGGCCACGGTTCGGTGCGTCCGGTCGGCAGGATGGGTTTGGAGCGCTTGTCGTAGACCAGCGGAACGCGAAGCTCGACCGCGGACTCGCAGCCGGGTTCGAGGCGATACATCGCCGCCGCGGTGGCCAACCCCACGTCGCACTCGCACTGGCCGCTCGGCGGACGCTGCGTCAACCCGATGCGAACGTCGCCTTCGCCGTAGGTGGAGGTGGTGTGGCGGTCGGGCCAGCGGTCGAATCGCACCCGCCCGCGCCGGCCGATCCGCCACTGGCGATCCTCGTCGTCGAACCGGATGCGATGGACGAAACTGACACCCTCCGGGTTGAACGGCCGCAGCGAAACCACCAGCCATCCGCCGTCCGGACAGGCGGCGCGGCAGGCGATGCGGCACTCGACCGTCTCGCCGTCGACCGCGTCCACGTCGGTCCGCAATCGGCCCGCCTGGCCCGCGCTCTCGGTCCGAACCGCAAGCGCCTCGCCGTCAAGGAGCAGACGCTGCGATACCGTGTCCTGGCGGGCGGGAATCAATTCGCCGCCGTCGTCGGCGACAATCCACGCGTCGATCGACCAGCCGTCGAAGAACGGCGTCACCAAGCCGCGAGGATCGACGATGGGAAAGGCCCGGCAGCCGGGCAACCCCACCGCCGTCCAGTTCCGGTGCGTCAGGTTCACGTGCGTGATCGAAAACGCCCGGGGCAGAAACGACTCGTCGTTCGGGTCGTACTGCTTCTGAACCCACCACGGCCAGACCCAGTCGAGGTTGTGCTGGATCGCCTTGGTGTTCATCAGGCCGCGGGCGTGAAACGCCACGCCCGCCCGCAACAACTCGATCGGCGTGCGAACCTCCGACGGCTGGGCGAACCGGTCAAGCCGCGAGAGCAGACGCAGCGGATCCACGAACCCGTGAGTCCGAGCCATACGGCGGACCAGCCATTTCCACGGCAGCCAGCGGTAGACCATATCTCCTCTCGCCCGCGATGGGGCGCCATCCCCTCCGGGCGCGGGCGTACCGTCGTGAGCGTGCGCCGACCCGTGGCGGGGTCAACGGTTGATCCATTCCAACGCGTCTTACCGGCGTATCTTGGCCGGCTCGGAGACCCGCTCGGTCACCTCGCCGGTCAACCGGTCATCGTGAACCCGCACCGCCAGGTCGCCCAGCGAGACGATGCCCACCGGCCGGTTGTCCTCATCGACCACCACGAGCCGCCGGATCTGCCGCTCTTCCATCAACTCAGCCGCCCGCTCGATCGACTCGTCCTCGCGGCAGTGAACCACGCCTTCGGTCATCGCCTCGCTGACGCTGGTGGTCGTCGGGTCCAACCCCTCAGCGGTCACCCGAATCGTGATGTCGCGGTCGGTGATCGTGCCGATCATTCGATCGCCCTCGTAGACCGGAAGCATGCCGACGTCCAGCGAACGCATCTTCTCAGCCGCCTGTTCGATGGTCGCGTCCGCGGAGATGATCTCGACGCTGCTTGTCATAATCTCTGAAATTTTCATGGCTTGTCACCTTTCTCTCAAGCGAAGGTCCCCCACAGATTATCTCTCTCTGTTGAATCTAATCCGCCATCGGAGCCTTTTCGATAAGGGCCGATCTGGTTTTTTGCTTAGGTGTTTCCCCGATGCACGCATCAGGCCCGGCCCTCATTCCCCAACCACGCAGCCAGCATTGCCTTACCCTCGCCTAGATGCGGATGGAGGCGAAAATTAAACTTTCAAGACCTGACCCCACGGGGTCAGGTCTTGAATATTAAGTTAACGTCCTCATCGCCAGCGGGTCCAACGCTTGGCGGGGCCGTTTACAGAGGATAGAATGGCCACATTGGAGACTCCTGAAACGGCGGCGACCGAGGGCACTATCGGATGAAAAGCGAGTTCGTCATCGGCACGCGGGGAAGTCTGCTGGCTCGGTCGCAGACCGAGTTGGTGGCTGCGGCGCTGCGCTCAGCCTTCGGCGACGTCGCGTTTCGGGTGGTAACGGTGCGAACCTCGGGCGACGCGATCGCCGATCAGGCACTGCACGCGGTTGGCGGTAAGGGCTTATTTACCAAAGAGTTGGAAGATGCCCTGGCCGACCGGCGGATCGACCTGGCGGTCCACAGCCTCAAGGATCTGCCCACGCAGTTCCCGCGAGGCCTGGTGCTGGGGGCGGTGCCGACCCGGGAAGACCCGCGGGACGCCCTGATCGGTCCGGACATTTCACAACTACAGTCCAAAAAAGAACTTACAATCGGCACGTGCAGTCTGCGGCGAGCCGCCCAGCTTCGGCGGCTCTTTCCCCACGTCCGGATCGTCGATCTGCGGGGCAACCTGGACACGCGGCTGAAAAAGGTCAGCGACGCAGCGGTGGACGCGGCGGTGCTGGCGGTGGCTGGGCTCCGCCGGATCGGCCTGGCCGACCGGATCAGCCACACCTTTGCCCCCGATCAGATGTTGCCCGCTCCGGGCCAGGGCGCCCTGGCGGTGGAGATTCGGGCCGATGACCCAAACGCAGCGGAACTGGTCCACACGATCCACTGCCCGCGGAGCTTTGCCTGCGTCACGGCTGAGCGCGAGGTGCTGCGCAGGCTCGAAGCCGGCTGTCACGCCCCCCTCGGAGCGCTGGCCGAGGTGGGCGACGGGCAACTGCGGCTGCGGGCGAGGGTCTTGTCACTCGACGGCCGACGGTGCTGCGAAACCCAGGTCGAGGGTTCACTCGACCGACCAACCGAAATCGGCGGCGAGGCGGCCGCGCGACTCCTCGAGGCGGGAGCGGCTGAATTCCTCAACGGTAGTTGAAGCGGTTGTAGCGGCTGAGACCCAAGCGACTATGATTATCTGAAGCGCCTGCGGATCATCGCGGCTCGACAATCGGGACCCCAGTCGTGATCGGGATTTCCAAACTCTATTGCGGAACCGTGGAGGCGTCGGACCCGTTGCGGTACGGCCGACGGTCGAAGGAACTGCCCTCGCACCTGCTCCAGTTTTCCGAAGACAAGAAACCGGTGGTGGTGTGGAACGTGGGCCGGCGATGCAACCTGCGGTGCCTCCACTGCTATTCGCAGTCGCGCGATCAGAACTACAGCGGCGAGTTGACCACCGACCAGGGCCTCACGCTGATCGACGACCTGGCCGAGTTCGGCGCGCCGGTGGTGCTGTTCTCGGGGGGCGAACCGCTAATGCGGCCGGACATCTTCAAGCTGATCGCCCACGCCCGACAGTCGGGCCTGCGGGCGGTGCTCTCGACCAACGGCACGCTGATCAACGCCGAGGTCGCCGGTCGCCTGCGGGAGATGGGCCTCTCATACGTCGGCGTCAGCCTCGACGGCCTGGAGGAGACGAACGATCATTTCCGCGGGGTGCGCGGGGCGTTCGGCCGGGCCCTGGCCGGGATTCGCCACTGCCAGGACGCGGGCATCAAGGTAGGCCTGCGGTTCACGCTCAACCGCTGCAACGTCCACGACGTTCCGGGCGTCTTCGACCTGATCGAGCAGGAGGACATTCCGAGAGTCTGCTTCTATCACCTGGTCTACTCCGGCCGAGGCAGCCGCCTGCGCGATGAGGACCTCTCGCACGCGGAAACGCGGGCGGCGGTGGACCTGATCATCGACCGGACCGCCACGCTGCACGACGCCGGGCGGCAGGTCGAGGTGCTGACGGTGGACAACCACTGCGACGGGCCGTACATCTACCTGCGGCTGCTGCGGGAAAATCCATATCGGGCCCAGGACGTGCTCAAACTGCTCGATATGAACGGCGGCAACAGCTCCGGCATGGGCCTGGCGTGCGTGAGCTGGGACGGCGATGTCCACCCGGACCAGTTCTGGCGGCAGTACAGCTTCGGCAACGTCCGCGACCGGCCGTTCAGCCGCATCTGGAAAAACGGGGCGGACCCGCTGCTGACGAGGCTCCGCAATCGCAAGAAGCACCTCAAGGGCCGGTGCCGCGCGTGCCGGTGGCTGGACGTGTGCAACGGCAACTTCCGGGCGCGGGCCGAAGCGGTGACCGGAGACCTCTGGGACTGCGACCCAGCCTGCTACCTGACCGACGATGAGATCGCCGAGTGACCGATGGAGCATCACGGAAACGACAGACAGCCGACGCCGCAGTGGCCACTGCGGCTGGTCTTCTGGGAACTGACCGCGCGGTGCAACCTGCACTGCCGACACTGCCGAGCCGAAGCCGGACCGGACGCGTCGCCGGATGAACTGGCGACCGGGGAAATCATCTCAGCCGCCAGAAGCATTCGCGACTTCGCCGATCCGATCGTCGTGCTGACCGGCGGCGAACCGCTGGTGCGAAGCGACTTCTTCGAAATCGCCGAGGCGTGCCGCGGAACATTCTCGCGGGTCGCCCTGGCCACCAACGGCACGCTGATCGACGACACAATGGCCCAGCGGATCGTCAACGCGGGAATCGCCCGCACGAGCATCAGCCTCGACGGAGCGACCGCCGAAACGCACGATGCCTTCCGCGGACAGACCGGCAGCTTCACCGCCGCGCTGACCGGCTTCGAAGCCCTCAAGCAAGCGGGCATGTCGATGCAGGTCAATGTGACGGTCACCAAACACAACGTCCACGAGTTGGAGCGCCTGTTGACACTGGCGATGGAAAAGGGCGCCGAGGCCTTTCACGTCTTCATGCTCGTGCCGGTCGGCTGCGGAGCCGAGATCGCCGACGATCAGCGGCTCAGCCCGCAAGAGACCGAACGGGCTCTGACCTGGCTGTTCGAAAAATCGGTCGAGTTGGGCCAACATCTGCAGATCAAAGCCACCTGCGCGCCGCAGTACTTCCGGATCATGCAAACCGAATCGGCGCGGCGAGGCGTGACCGTCGCCAAGCCGCGACACGGCATGGCCGCGGTGACCCGAGGCTGCCTCGCCGGCTCAGCCGTCTGCTTCATCTCACGCACCGGCGACGTTCAGCCGTGCGGCTACCTCCCGCTGCAAGTCGGCAACGTCCGCCGACAACCGCTTCAAACCATCTGGCAGACCTCACCGGTATTCGCCGACCTCCGCGACCCGCAAAAACTAACCGGCAAATGCGGCGCCTGCCAATACCGAAAGCTCTGCGCCGGCTGCCGAGCCCGAGCCTACGCCACGACCGGCGACCACCTCGCCGAAGAACCCGATTGCCCACACCAACCATGACCCTCCAACATCACGCCTCCTCCTGAAAAACACAAGCCGACCAATCCCGCTGAAAACAACGAAAATTAAACTTTCAAGACCTGACCCCATGGGGTCAGGTCTTGAAAGTTTAATTTTCGTTCGCGAAGCTGCATGCAATGTGAGTCCCGCCCGACGCTTATTCGAGGCTGAAGCTGCATGGTCCGGCTGGGCGGCGGCTATGGAGGACACTGCCGATCGCTTGGTCTGCTGGTTTGCCTTCCCACACCATTTGGTGGACTTCGCTCAGGATCGGCGTCCGCAGGCCCGAATCGCGGAGGCAGTCGCACAGCCGGCGGACGACGTGTATGCCCTCGGCGACCATGCCTCGCAGCACCTTCTCGTTGACTTCGGCTGTTGACATGCCTTGAGCCAGCGACCGGCCGAGCGTGTGGTTGCGGCCGGTCATGCACGAGACGTCGAGGTCGCCGAGGCCGGCTGGCGAGTCGAGCGTTTCGTCGCAGACGGAGCCGAATTCCGGCATTTCCGATCTGAACCAGCAGAGGATTCGCTTCATTTCGGCGATCGACCGGCTCTTGAGCGAGGCTTTGGTCGAATGCGGCATTCCCATTCCGTCGCAGACGCCGGCTGCGATGGCGTAGATGTGCTTGAGGATGCCGCAGAGTTCGACTCCGCGCACGTCCCGCGTGGTGTACGCGCGGATCACGCCGTCGATCTCAACGAGTTCGGCAAGCTGCCGGGCCGCTGTTTCCGTCGCGGAGGCCACGACGGCGGCCACCGGCGCCCAGCGCCGCTGGGGCTCCGGGGTGAAATTGCCAGCGATTTCCGGGGCGATGTTCGGCCCGGACAGCACACCGATGCGGCTTTCGTCGACGCCGCCGTCGGCGCCGAACATCATCGACATGGTCTTCAGGTCGCTTGCGTCTGGGTCGAAGCCCTTGATGCCGTGCAGCACCAATGCTCGGTCGGCGATCGGCGCCAGCTTGAGTAAGAGAGCTTTGGTGTAGGCCGCCGGAGTGATCCAGATCAGAACGTTCGCGTCCGCAGCGACCTCGGCCAGGTCGCCGGATGCGTGCACGTTGCTCGGAATCGGCACGCCGGGCAGACGTTTGCGGTTCTCGCCCGTGCGGACGACCACGTCGAGCAGATGCTGTCCTTCGAACCGGCTCTCCGGAGAAATCCACCAGGCGATGCGCACGTCGCGCACCCGTTCGTATTTCCGGCCCAAAGCCGCCGCCATGGTGGTCGCCCACGTGCCGTAGCCGACGATTGCCAGTTTCATTGCCGCTCCTCGTGATTTACGTCAGATGATAGGCTTCCGCGATTATCCACGGGCGGCAAACGGAACACAATCCCACTGGCGAAAATTAAACTTTCAAGACCTGACCCCATGGGGTCAGGTCTTGAAAGTTTAATTTTGCCACCGGCGGCTCTTGCCGATCCTGGGTGGCCGTGACGACCGCCAGGCCATGGTTCACCGCATGGCAAGCCCACGGGTTCATTCGATCGCGACATGGCTGTGAACGATCCAGGGGCGGATGCCGCGTTTGTCGCGGGTGCTTCCAGCCAGCAGCAGCGTTCCGTCAGGAGCGAATGCGATGGCGGGGTCGATCAATGACCCAGCGGAGTACCGGGCGACCTGCGGCCATGTACATCCCTGGTCGTGGCTCGTGACCAACAGGATTTCGCCCGTGAAGCCATCCTTGTTCCGCATATCCTGAGCGATCACCAGCCGGTCATTTAGTCCCGACGCGAGCACCAGACTCAGGCTGCCCTGGCTCGTCGACAGTCCGGCAACCGTCACCGGTTCACTCCAGCGTGAACCGCCGTCGTCGCTCCGGCAGATGCGTACGTCAAGCGTATTCCCGTCTCCCTGGTAGCCGTGCTCTCTCCAGGCGACATAGAGGCTGTCCCCGACGGCAAGCCCGGCGGCATCGCTGATGCCGGTCCCGCGGCTGGGATACGGGCTGTTCAGCCAGCTCCAGGATCGACCGTCGGTGCTTCTGATCAGCTCGACGCTGTCTCCCAACCCATGATCCACACGCCAAATCGGGTAGGCGATGAACAACGCCGGCCCCGAACTGAAGACGCCGCTGCGGCCGATGTCGCCAAGTTGGATGGCGGGACAGGACGTCCAGTCGGCCAGATCGCTCGAGCGGAAAACCTTCACGCCGCGATGATGGTGGTGCGTGTGGAGGATCAATGTGTCCTTCAGCACGCACAGCTGCGGCGCGTGCGGCCACTGCGGGTCGATGGCAAGGCGCCGCGGCTCCGACCAGTTCCTGGCGTCCGTGCTTTCCGACAATAGAAACCAGAACGGACCGTTATAAGGCTTTCCCGGCTGACCATCCTGCCACACCAGCACCCATCGACCCTCGAACCAGTCCAGGGCGGGTGAGGCGCTTTGAATGTTGCCGAGTGCGTCCAGGACAACGTGAAAGTCTTCGGGAAGGGCATAGGCTTTCAGAGCATCGTGCACCATATTCATCATCCTTTCCTTCAGCCGCCTCCTCGAATCGTGCAGGCGGCTTTTGACCGTCGTGACCGGCACTTCGAGGAAGTCGGCGATGTCCTTGTGGCTGTAACCGTTGATGTAGAAAAGCGTGGTCACCTCGCGCTCCGGCGGCGGGAGCTGCCCGACCGCCCGGAGGACCTCGTCATGCAACTCGTTCACGGCTGCGGCCTCCTGGGGTCCGGCGGCCGACGAGCGAAGTCCCTCAGCGGCGTTCAGATCGGTCGTCGGCAGCGACTTGCGCCGCGTCATCCGGCTGCACGCCGTCCGGACGATCCGCCTCAGCCAGCCCGCGAACGCCTCCGGATCACGCAGACTATCCAGTTGCCCAAAGGCCATGACAAACGCCTCCTGCGCCGCGTCCTCAGCCAGGTGAAAGTCGCTCAGGATCGAGTAGGCGTACCCATAGGCCATGTCCTGAAACCGCCTCACCAACTCAGCGAACGCCGCCGTCCGCACTTCGACGCCGCCATCCGCCTTCGTCGCCAGCACAATCAACCGCCGAATCTCATCCACCTTATGACCCTCGTTCAGACCACGCGAGAAAAGGCCCTTCTCCACGATAAAGAGCCGATTGACGCCGTCAAGGTTGCTGAAAACCCCGCAGCTCTCCAAGGTGCGGACCCTCATATCCACCGCGATCCACGCCGCAGGTCCACCCTCGAAAATTAAACTTTCAAGACCTGACCCCATGGGGTCAGGTCTTGAAAGTTTAATTTTACCCACCGGGCGCGGGCGGGTGTGGCGTCGGGAGGCTGCCCGACCAAGGAGCCGGATCGTCCGTGTCGGCTGCGGACCCCTCCGACGGGGTTGTCGTTACCGTGGCGTTAAGTCGCATTTTGGGCGGTGTTTGGGTGATTTTGGGGGTGAATTTTCCAACAGGGTTTGCTATAATAATTGGTTTACATCAATCTGAGCTATTGCAGTGGGACTGTGTCCCGAGGTGTTATGAGACCGTCAGTAAACATCCGCAACCTGGCCATTATCGCTCATATCGATCACGGCAAGACGACGCTGATCGACTCGATCTTCCGCGCCGC